>Ga0272448_1001027_pt1 | contig 39441 bp, 23 predicted proteins | sample YNPCB0191_FD_202220 | JGI IMG/M metagenome (GOLD analysis project Ga0272448, IMG submission 202220) | Hot spring sediment microbial communities from Yellowstone National Park, WY, United States - YNP-CB-019-1 | ecosystem: Environmental > Aquatic > Thermal springs > Hot (42-90C) > Sediment...
TCTCCTGGGGTGGGATTGTTGTTCAACCAAGCCATACCCCAGGACACCACTGACCAAACCTAAATCAACTTAACTAAAACGATTTTTTTCCTCACCACCCAAATGGCTAAACTTCAGGGCTATTTTCGGGCGTCCCCTTCGGGGACTGGCTGGGCTTGATGACCTTCCCCTCCCTCCTTCTTCAACACCAACGACCGCTTCAACTCCGCCTCCATGGCGCGGATGAATTCGCGGTATTGGGGGAAGTCCGCGCGGGGGATGCGGAGGAGGGGGGTGGCGATGGTGCGGTCGAGGGTGAGGGTGGCGCCGTCCAGGTGGGCGGTGGCGCGGAAGGTGCTCCAGGGGGTGGTGAGCTCGACGGTTGGCTTCAGGCCGTCGGGCCGGTAGCCGGCGGGGAGGGTGACGCGGGTAATGCTGCGCTTGAGACCGTAGGCCGACGGCATCTCCAGGTCCTGGGTGCGCTTGGGGTCCTGCAGCAGGGTCTCGGTGCGGGCGTCCGGCGGGGTGAGGTGCTGCACGAAGAGGTAGTCGCCGGCGGGGGTGAGGAAGTCATCGGCGTGGAAATTCAGCCGCACATTGAGCGGCTGGTCTATGTCGGCGAGGGCGTCGATCGCGCCGCTGTCATAGACCACGCTCTTGAGGTATTGCCCGGCCAGCGCACGCAGCACGGTGTCCTGCTTGCCCTCCGGCACCTGCGCGATGGCCGCGCGGAGCATCCAGCCCCAGTTGCCGGCGAAGTGCAGGTCCATGGTGCCGGTCATCTTGCCGTCGGCCTCCAGCACGATATTGCACTCGGCGGTGGCGGCGTTGGACTCCGCCGGGAGGATGGGCGTCTGCGCCATGACCGCCGTGGCGGGGGCAATGACCAGCGCCGGCACGCCCTGGTCGGGCAGCGGCAGCAGGCCGAAGCGCATCTGGTCGGCGGTGGTGTCCACCCACAGCGGGCCGTCCGCGGTGTGGAGGCAGTTGATGGCATGGCTGAAGCGCGGCGAGGGCAGGAAGGGGGTGAGGCCGTCGTCGCGCGGGTTGAGCAGCACCATCTCCGCGGGGATGCCCACCGCGGCGCACAGCGCGCAGACCAGCGCCGCCTTGTCCTTGCAATCGCCGTAGTGCTCGCGCAGCACCTTCTTGCCCTCGGTGGGGATGTACTGGCTGACGCGGAAGGGGCCGGACTGGTACTTGATCTTGCGCGCGACGAAGGTGACGATGGCGCGCACCTTCTCCGCCTCGGTCTTCGCGTCCTTCGTGAGCTCGGTGGCCTTCGCGCGGATGGCGGCGTCCGGCTGGCAGCGCGGGCCGGCCAGGTCGGCATACCAGCGCACGATCTCTTCCCACGAGGGGATGGTGGAGAGGTCCACCCAGACGCCGTGGTCGACGTAGGGTGTCCCGTACTCTTCTCCCCGCTCGGCCGGCACCTCGGTCATGCGCCACTCCTGCACGCGCCAGCCCTTCACCTGTTTCTCCACCGGCGGCGGCACGGCACCGTGCGCCTGGGGATGGAGGGTGACCGCCGGCGGGGTGATGCACACCAGCCGCGAGCATTTCACCGGCGTCTCGCTCTCCGCGAACTTCCAGTCCATCCAGAACTGCCGCGCCAGCGCGCCGCGATGGGCGTCCGCCACGCGGTAGACCACGTCGAGGATGTCGCCGGCGGCCAGCGAGGGGAAGGCGACGCCGCCCGACTCAGCCTCCTCGGTGACGTCCTCGATCGTCCCATCCGCCTTCAGCACGCGCGCCTTCTCCGCGGTGGCCTCGCTGCCGGCGGTGAAGTGCTCGAAGCGGATCTGGTTGAAATGCTCCGCCCCCGCCTCGTCGAAGACCTTCACGATGACGTGGCGGCGGGTGTCGCTGGCGAAGTCCGGGTAGAGCAGCGTGCGGCACTCGTCCAGCAGCACCACCGCGGAGGTGGCGGGCGGCGCTTTCATCGCCTTCGCCTCCTTGAGGATCGGCTCGACCGGCGTCTCCGGCACCAGCGCCAGCGGCGAGGACTCGCCCAGCAGCGTCTGCAGCTTCTCGCGCCAGTTCACGCGGGCGGGGTCGCGCCGCACGGCGTCCCGGTAGAGGGCGATGGCCTCGGCTTTGCTCCCCAGCTCGCGCTTCAGCTCCGCCAGCCGCGCGGTGACCGACGCGTCGTTCGGGCACTGCGCGTGCACGATACCGAGCTGCGCCGCCGCCTGCGCCTTGTCCCCGCGTGCCTCATAGCAGCCGGCCAGGGCATTGCGGTAGCGCGGACAGGAGGCGTCGAACTGCAGCAGCCGCTGGTAGAGGACGATGGCCTCCGGGGTGCGGCTGCGCGCGTGCAGCATCTTCGCCCGCCGCTCCAGCAGCGTGATGTTGTTCGGGTACTGCTTCAGGGCGTCGGTCAGCAGGTTGAGGCCCTCCGTGCCGCGCCCTGCAAAGCCGTACACCATCGCCAGCCGCTCCTGATTCTCCGGGCCGGGCGCGAGCTTCAGCGCCGCCTGCCCGGTGGTGATCGCCTCACTCTCCATCTCCGCCTCATGGTACGCGTCGGCCAGCGCCCAGGCCACCGCCGGGCTGTTGGGGAACTGCGCGCGCACCGCCTTCAGGCGTTTGCAGTACTCCGTCTCGCCCAGCGTCTCCTCCTGCTCGCGCAGGTCATCCAGCGCCGCCTCCACCAGCCGGGGGTTCGCCTTGCGCGCCGCATCGCGCTCCGCACGCGCCTCATCGCTCTGCCCATCCTGGTCCAGCGCCCGGCTCAGCGCCCAGCGCAGCCAGCTCGCGTCGGGGGCTTTTGCCACCGCCTCACGCAGCACGCCGATGGCCGCTTCTTCATCATAGGTGCGGCGATACTCTTCGCCCAGCGCCAGCGCGATCTCGCTGTTCACTGGTTGCTTGAGCAGGAAGGCCGCCGTCGCCGATCTGGGGTAGCCGTCATTGAGCCAATCAGGGACCACGCGGAAATGCTCGGCGGTTGATGCCGTCACCGCGCTGTTCTTCACCTGACTCGGCTCGACCTTCAGTCCGGCCAGATCCTCGCCCGCCAGCGTGGTGAAGCGCAGCGCGAAGGCGGGGGTGAGATATTCGGTGCCGGCCACCTTCACCAGCACGGTATTCCACCCCGGCTGCAGGGTCGCCGGCACGCTGAACGGGTCGGCCACCAGCGGCTGTACATAGCGGTATTTGTCGTCGCTGAACATCAGGCGTCCATTGAGGAAGACCTTGCTCGCGCCCGCCGGCACCAGGCACAGCCGCACCGGCTGCGCGGTGGGAACGTAGACCGCGGTGGCGGCGTAACAGACGGCGGCCGCGTCGTTGATGGCCGGTTCGCTATCATCGCCGAGACACAGGCCGAGATCGCAGCGCCCCTCGCGCGTCACCAGGCGCAGCGGCTGCCAGCTCACCGGCTGGTTATCGATGCCGGGGTAGGATTTGGTGAAATCAAGCTCCGCTTCCGGCGGGAAGGCCTTGGCGAAGCCGGAGTGCGAGACGTTGTCGAAAGGCCCGATGACGCGCCACTGCCGCAGGTAGCCCATCTTCGCGTAGACGGCATCGGCGTCGGCCACGCGCCCCTGGCGTTGCGCCGCCGCGGCCAGCGCCAGCCGCGCGGAGGCCCGCAGTTCGGGCGGCGCGGTCTTCGCCGCCAGCACGGCAGTGGCCGCGGCGTCCAGCGCCGTGTAGCGCCCGGTATGCTCCGCCAGCCGCACCACATGCGACCAATAGGCCATCGCCTGCCACCCGCCCGGCGCCACCTGGTAAAAGCGCAGCCAGTCCGCCAGTGCCTCCGCCTCCAGCCCCTCCGCCTCATTCAACAGCGCCCGCCCGCACAGCGCCTGCGCCTCCCGCGGATTCGCTGTCAGCGCCGCCGAAAACGCCGCCCGCGCCTTCGCATGGTCGTTCCGCCACACCTGCTCCCACCCGTCCCCCGCCACACACCGAACCAGCGCCAGCAGCAAGAGGAGGACAAAGAACCCAACACGCGGTGCCTTCATACGCGAAATCCTTTCCCGGAGGAGATAAGTGTAGGTTCGCCACGCGAGGGTGGGAACCTCCTGCAAGCCGGCCTCACCGACAGACGCCCCTATTCTTTCTCTTTCTCTTACTCTTACTCTAAATCGTAAAACAAAAATCTGGACAGCTTGCCTATGATCGTCCCTCACCCCCGGCCCCTCTCCCAGAGGTAGAGGGGTGACTACAACCCACACCCGCTACCAATAATAGAGCACTCCCCTCTACCCCTGGGAGAGGGGCCGGGGGTGAGGGAAGACAGGCAAACCTCGCAAGTGAGAACCCATCCCATCGACGGCAGATGCATATGCGAGGGGCGAGTGCTAAATTCCCTGGGCCGTGCTATCATACCTGCGAAAATACTTCCTTATTCCATTTCACGTTTTCTCCCCAACTGCGTCTATACAGGGAGAATGGCAAAGGATCGCGGGCGTGCTGTTGGTGGATGATGAACGGGTATTGGTGGCGCGGGCTCGGGCGGGGGATGATGGCGCGTTTGTGCGGCTGGCAGAGCACTATGCGGCGTTCCTCTACCGGCTGGCCTACCGTATGCTGGGCAACGCGGAGGATGCAGAGGATGTGCGGCAGGAAACGCTGCTGCGGGCGTATGCCCACCTGCGCACCTTCCGCGGGGAGGCCTCCTTTGCCACCTGGCTGGCGGCGATTGCGGTGAAATGCTGCTTGAGCCACCGGCGAGCGCGGCGGCCCGAGTTGCCGATGCCGGAGGAACGCCCGGCGACCGGGGCGCATGGCGACCCGGAGCGGGCGATGCTGGCGCAGGAAGAGCAGGCGCGCGTGCAGCGCGTGCTGGCCACGCTGGCCCCACCGGACCGGCTGCTGATCATTCTGAAGTATATCGAGGGGTTCAGTCACGAGGAGATCGCGCAGGTGCTGCACTGCTCGGTGGAGAGCAGCCGCTCTCGCCTGGCGCGGGCGCGCAAGCTCTTCTGCGAACGGTTTCACCGGGAGGCATCCGATGGCACGGGATAAGCAGAACCAGGCACAATACAATAACGAGGCGGAACTGCCCGCCGAACTGGCGCACTCCCTGGCCACCCTGCGCGACATGCCCACCCCGCCGCTGGTGCTGACGCTGCCCACCCGCCGCGCGCCCCTGCTGCCGCGCCTCGCCTATGGCCTTGCGGCAGCGCTCCTGCTGGCCCTCGGCCTGTCGCTGTGCCGGCGTCACCCTGGGAGCGCCGGCGTCCCGCCGGCACGTGTCGCCCACCACCCCGCTCAACAACAGCTCCGTGCGAGTAGAGACCCCCGGGAGGGCGACGCTCCCGCGGAGCCGATTATGCAACCGGCTCTCTCATCTGGCTCCGCGGGAGCGTCGCCCTCCCGGGGCCTCGCCCGCCTGGCGCCTCGCCTTCCCGTGGCAGCCCCACGGCACGCCCCTCCCCCACCCGCGCCAACGCCCCCGCAACTGGTGCCCGTGTTCGGCGACGTCACCCCGGTGAGCGCAACGGAATTGGCGCAAGCGAAACCGCTCCCGCCGGCGCTCACCCCGCTCTCCGCGGTGCCGATCAACTACACCATCGTGCGCGTCTCCCCGGAGATGCTCCCGCCCCCGAGCGCGCTCATCCCGATCTATGGCGAGCTACCCTTGCCTGCTTCAAAGGAGGAAGATTATGCGTTCACTGTACAAGTACCTGATCCTGCTGCCGGCGGTGCTGCTGTGCCTGCTGCCGGCGCATGCACAATTTCCGGCACCAACATTTCCGGCACCGGCGGGCAGTACCCCGCCGCCGGCGACGCCGGCCCAGGCGCAACCGGAGCTCTTTTATGTGGCGCTGAAGCACATTTCGCCGGAACAGTTGGCCCAGTTGTTGCAGAAGGGCAGGGCGCTGCATGAGTTTGTCCCGGCGGGCATCGTGAGCATTGCCGGGGTGAAAGGCACGCAGAACCTGTTGATCAAGTCGACCGACCCGGGCGTGGTGATCAGCTTCGCCCAGTTCCTCACTCAACTGGATCAAGCGGCGGTGAGCCGCTTGATGGACGCCGAGTTGCCGGAAATCACGCCATTGCTGGAGCAGCCCAGCATATCCGCCACCCTGCAGGTGGTGATCACCGAGGCCAAACAATTCACCATGGCGAAAGGCGGGACACTCAGCACCGACAAGCTGAACGAGACGCTGCGCGGCCTGCTGCTCTCCCGCCAAGGCAGCGTGCTCATGCTGCCGTCTGCCACACTGCAGCCCGGGCAGCCTGCGGTCATCGCATTGCCGCCCCTGTTGCCGCTGCATCAGACCTATCTGGTCACCTTCCCGACAGATGGGGCGGACCGCATCCACCTCGCCATCGCCGACGATGCGGTGGTACGTTCGGTGAAGGGGAAAATGACGCTGACCACCACAAAGATGACATCACTGTCGTACCCGCTCACACCCGGCGAAGCGCGCTTCATCGACACCCAGCCGCTGCCCAAGCAACCCAACCAGCCCGCGCTGACCGCCTACGTCTTCCTTACCACCGCCACTGTGTTCCCGCTGGACGGCACGACGCAACCCACCCCACCCCCGGCACTCGCGCCACCGCCCAACAACGGCTATCTCACGCCCGGCGGTCCCTTCCCAAGCGGCCCGGGCGGCAGTTTCCCAGGTGGCACAGTGCAGCCACCGGTGCCCGCGCCAAAGGCAGACAAGTAGCCCGGCAGCGAATATACGCCGGCCCGTTCGTAGTCTCTGGAGCGCGAACCTCCTGGTGAGCAGATCATAGCAGTGGAAGCGTTTCTATAATCCGCTCACCAGGAGGTTCGCGCTCCAGGGTAAGCCCGTTTGTAGTCAGCTACGCAGCAGCGCGGAGTAGCGTTCGTCGACAGGGAGACCTGACAAACGAGAATCTATCCTGCCGACGCCCCCATTCTTTCTCTTTCTCCAAATGTAAATATTCTGACAGCGCATCATTTTTTGAGTAAGATAAAGAGAAAGAGAAAGATAAAGAGTACGAGGAACACCTGGCATGACGACAGCGACCACAGCGGAAGTGACCACCGGCCCGGCGCCGCAGCGCTTTGGGCGGGCGTATGGGGCGGCGGTGGTGACCGTGCTCTACCTCAAAGGGGTGGAGGCGGTGTGCGCGCCGGAGGGGCTGGCGGCGGCGGTGTGGTTCAAGCCGCTCACGCTGGCGGTGGTGACGTTGCTGACCGCGCTGGTGCTGGCTCCCGTGGCGCTCTGGAATACCGCCGTCTTTGTGCACCGGTTCCCCCAGATGCAGGCGGCGCGGTGGCGGGCGGTGGCCACCTGGGCGCTATGGCTCGGGTATGGCGTCCCCCTCCTGGCGGCGACCTACTACCTCACGGCGTCGCGCGGACGGCCGGGGGTGGCGCTGGGGTGCTCGGCCTGCTGGCGCTGACGGCGCTCAATGCGCGGTTGCAACACAGCGCCCGCCCGCTGCGGCTCTTCGGCCTCCTGCTGGCCGGGGCGGCCCTCGTCCCGTGCTTCCTGCTGCTGTGGCCCACCCCCCGGCTGGTGGCGGACGCGCCGATCATCTGGGTGGCGCAGGGCGGGTATGACACGCCGGCGCCGACACCGGTCTACTGGCCGACGGGGCAGCAGGTCTTTGTGCAGTGGCACGGGAACAACTATCGCCTGGAGGGGCTGAGCCCGGCCTTTGCTTTTCGTCGGCACGCGCTGATCACGCTGCAAGGGCGCGACCTGGTGATCACCCCGCTGCACGGCACACCGCGGCGCATCGCGCTGAAGCCGCAGATCCCCAATACTCAGGCCGTGGTGAGCATGCAGCCGACGCGCGACGGCGTGTTGCTGAACCTCGCCGTGCCCCCTGATCAGCACCGGGTCGTCCGCGTCAATTTCACCACCAATGCCGTGCAACCCGTGCCCCATGCCTGGCGCGTGCGCGGGGCGGAGCAGACCGACCGCTACGTGGTGCGCTGGAGCCAGGGCACCCACCAGGTGCGCGACGGGCACGACCGCCTGCTGCGCCAGCACGGCATGTACCCCTGGCGTTTTGTGGAATGGGACGCCGATCCGGTGGACGACCTGTTCGCCATCACCAGCCGCATCAATGTCACCCTGATCGGCCCGGACAGCCTCACCATGTCAACCATCGACCCGGACATGCGCCTCGCCTCGGTCACCATGCAGCCGGGCCTTCACCAGCTCTGGATCGCCGAAGAGACGTACGGCCGTGATGACCCCATGCCCCCCTGCCGCCTGCGCATCTACGCCTACAACGGCCGCTTCCTCGGCGAACGCACCATCGCCGGGGCACAGGTGCTGCGCGCCTTGCCGGTGGAGCCGGCGATGGCGGAGTATCTGGTGCGGGCGTATGGTGCTCATGCCGATAAAGCCCGAAGGGCTGAAATTCGATAGCCCAGGGTAGAGCGTGAGCGGAACCCTGGGAAGGCGTATCATTCTAGTCTCCCGCCCAGCCCTGAAAGGGCGGCATTCCTGTCGTGAGCGCCCGTGGGAATGCCGCCCTTTCAGGGCTGGGCCGATCTGTTGTTCCCACCCCACCCTGGGTTCCGCTTCGCTCCACCCAGGGCTATCGAATATCGCCCCATTCGGGGCTCACCGGGTGCCGAGTTCGATCCCCGATATTTCGGGCAGAACCGGCAACGCTTCCCCACCCCACTGTCTACTGCCCACTGCTTACTGATTACCGCCCCCTACTCACCCCGCCTCGATCATGCTACAATGCCTATACACGTTCAGGGGGTAGATATGAGCAATCAGCAGGATATTCAGGTGCTGCGGGCGTTGGCGGCGCAGTATGCGGAGGTGGCGCATTTGCCGGTGCAGGCGGAGCGGCGGGCGCTGTGGACGGCGCATAACAGCTTGAAGCCGACGCGGGTGCCGATATTGGCGACGTTCGGCATGTGGAATGTGTGGTGTCGCGAGATGTTCGGCGACGCGGCGCTGGCGTGCACGGACCCGTTTTACCGCGAGCATGAGCGCTGGCTGCGCTTGCAGCTCTTCCAGGCCGCGGTGGGCGACGACAGCATCCAGGAGCCGTGGATTACCCAGTCGGCCACCTTCACTGTGTCGTGGGAGCGGCTGTGGGGTGTGGAGGCTCGCCAGGCGCCGGTGACGGAGGAAGGGGGCGCGACGTATTATCTCCCACCGCTGAAAAGCTGGGAAGACGTGCGCCAACTGGTGGTGCCGCGACACGCGATTGACGAGGAAACCACGCGCCGTAATGTGGAGCGGCTGCAGGAGGCGGTGGGCGATATTTTGCCGGTCAATGTGGCGCGCGGCTGCGCGTATACCAGCTTCGCCGGCGACCTCTCCCATGGCGTGTGCTACCTGCGCGGGCTGGAGCAGGTGATGGAGGATATGTACGACGCGCCGGAAGAATTACACGCCTTAATGGCCTTCATGCGCGACGGCGTATTAGGCGCGCAACAGCAGGCGGAAGACGCCGGCGATTTCTCCCTGCTCTCGCACCAGAATCAGTCCATGCCCTATTGCGAGGAATTAGAGGCGCCGTGCATGCACTCCGGCCCGCGCACGCGCAAGCAATTATGGGCGTTTTTCGCCGCGCAGGAGTTCACCCTCGTCTCCCCCGCCATGCATGACGAATTTCTGCTGCAATACCAGTTGCCGATTATGCAGCACTGGGGGCTGATCGCCTACGGCTGTTGCGAAGACCTCACGCGGAAAATCGACATGCTGCGGCAAATTCCCAACCTGCGCCAAATCGCCGTCACCCCGGTAGCCGACGTGGCGAAATGCGCGGAACAAATCGGGACGGATTACGTGATGAGTTGGCGGCCCAACCCGGCGGATATGGTCTGCTGCGGCTTCGACGAAGGGCGCATCCGGCGCATCATTTCCGACGGCCTGGCCAAGACGCAGGGGGGACGCGTGCACATCCATCTCAAGGATGTGGAAACGCTGGAAGGCGAACCGGAGCGCCTAGCCAACTGGGTGAAAATTGTCCGTGAAGAGACGGCGTGTTACGCGTAATATTTCACCGCAGAGACGCAAAGACGCAGAGAGAATAACGGGGAGGGAGCACGACGCTCCCTCCCCGTCTTATTCAAGCGCGTGACAGGCGTGCGAACGGCGTGCGACGCGTGCGTGAGCAGGTGCAATATCAGCGTATTTTTCGTGCGACGGGCGTGCGAATGGTCGCTCCCCTATCCGCTTTGTCTGAACCGTGATTTAAGGATTCAAGGATTTTAGGATTGGGCTTTGTTATGCGTCTGATCACCTCGTCATATGGATGGAAATGTATTGGTTATCGCATATAGCGGGAGGGCGACGCTCCTGCGGAGCCGGATGTGAGAACCGGGTGCATAATCCGGCTCGGTGGGAGCCTCGCCCTCCCGTATTTGGTGAAGCCCGAAGGAACCCTGGGTAGGTCTATCATTTTACCTTCCTCGCCAAGCCCTGAAAGGGCGAAATTCACCGGGGTTTCCATGATGGGAATGACGCCCTTTCAGGGCTTGGCGGATCTCTGCTCCCCCCACCCCAGGGTTCCGCTATCGCTCCACCCTGGGCTATCGAATGACGCCCCTTCGGGGCTTACCGGGTGCGTATTTCGATCAATATCTCTGGTTGCAAGAAGCAGAAAAGCCCAATCCTTCAATCCTAAAATCCTTAAATCATGGTTCAGACAATCACCCGGGCTGCGAATCCCCGTACAGCGTGCCAAATTGCTGGCAATACTATAATAGGTATCCCCATGGCTGACTTAGCGCGCTACGGGCATTCTGGCGCAAAAAATTTTTGCGGGGTCTGGTGGGATAATTCGAGGGCCTGAGCCGCGAAAAATCGCCTCCCCCACCCCATTCGCACCATTTCGCGCGCCATTCGCAGTCGTTCTCACCTCCTCTGTTGGAATATTGCGGTTGTGACGCCATGCGACGGTGCGCGATTGTCGCGCGATGTGAGCGACTGGTGGCATAGGAGAACGGCGGTGAAATGTCACAAGTTGGAAAGCGCAATCGCGTTAAGTATCGCGACGGGTCGCATATAAATCGGTAGAGCGAAAAATGCGTATTTTCACCGAGTCATAGCGATAAATACCTCGGCATATTCTACAGCAATGCACACCACCTACCCAATACCCGTCGCACACACGTCGCAATACCATCGCAGTGAATCGCCAAACCAGCACAGCCCATCATGTCTGGAATCCTTCAATCCTCAAATCAAGTGAATCAAGGTTCAGACAAGCAACGACGGCACTCCGCTCCGCTGCGTGCCTGACTACGAACGGCGGATCTGGTGTGTGAGGAACGGGTCGGTGATGCGACGGATGAGTGGTGGCGCGTGACGGCGCGGAGGGAAGAACGAGCGGGAAAGTGGGCGTGCGACGGGCGTGCGACGCGTCGCGCGCCCGTCGTGCGATGAGTCGCGAGAGGTTAGGAGGTGCCGCCGTGCCGGCGCAGGATGGCGGCGAGGTCGGCGTTCCCGTTCTGCATCGCGACCGTCATGGGCGTGAGACCGTTGGTGGTTTTCGGGTTCACTTGCGCGCCGTGGGAGAGCAGCACGAAGGTGACATCCTCCCACCCTTCGCGCGCCGCGATGTGCAGCGCGGTCTCGCCGTCGTTGAGACCGTCGTACACTTTCCCACTCGACAGCGCGCCATTGACCAGCAGGAAATCCACCACGAGATCGTGGCCTTTCTCGGCGGCTAAATGCAACGGGGTCACGCCGTAGCGCGTTTCGACATTGATATCCGCGCCCAGCGTCAGCAGCAGATCCACCAGGTCCTGGTTCCCTTTTTCCGCGGCAATGTGCAGGGCGGTTTTGCCGTGCTTATCATCGGTATTGACTCTGACTCCGCCGTTGACCAGGGCGGCCACTTCCTTCAAATTCCCGGCTTTCGCCGCTTCGAGCAGCGGAATCACATTCGCTTCAGTATTCACCTGTGTCATACGTCAGGTAATCCTCCTCCAGCAGGGATCATAAATGATCGGGGGTATGCCATACTATAGGTCAAATAGCGGCACACGGCAAGTCTTGAGAGGAAAATGCCTGTCTGATTCCAGTACACAGGCCATTCGCACGCCGGAGCGATAAATCGCGCGAAGCAGCACATGGTTTTTAGCAGCTCCCCCACCCTATCGCACGACGGTCGTGCGATGGGAATGCGACTGTATTGTTGTCTGAACCATGATTTAAGGATTAAAGGATTGTAGGATGGCATGGGACGATAGTCTCTCGCTACTTTCGTGTTACAGTCACACGACACTTCGATAAGATCGCAGTACGTTACCACGGTGAATATTTCAGCAGAATCATACGCCAATTAATCAGCGAACCAATATACATATCCTATAATCCTTAAATCCTTAAATCATGGTTCAGACAATCCATTCGCGAGACGGCGCGCTACGTCGCAATACGATATTCCGGTCGCTTCCTGTCGCACGAAGCCGTTGTTCTTTCCTGTGCCGGGAATGCGATCATCGTACGATCAACCTTTCAGCCTGATTCTCTGTGGCATCCTGTCGTCGTATGCCGGTATCGCGACAGAGCGCTACTGGAACATTCCGATATCACATGCGCATTAACTTTTCACCAAAATCGGTCAATCAACACCCTCCCGACAACTGCGACAGCACGCGACGATTTTCTTCTGTTACCGGCCTGCGATTGCGCGCGATATTATCGCTGTTGCCGGCGCGCATCCTTGCGATGGATTGGGAATGCACAGCGTAATGAGCGTATTTGGGCTTGCGATAGGAAACGTAACATGAAAGCGGTCACGCGACTGGCGTACGATACTACTCAACGGCGAATCGCAAGGTGGTGCTGAAGAGGGTAGGGGAGTCGTGCGATGTTCGCGCTACGGCATCTTACTGAATCGCACACCGAGAATGTACTGGTACGGTCGCACGCCATTCACGGGATTTAACACGTTCTATCGTGCGAATACGCTCATTTACTCACGGTAACAGTACACATGGCGTGCGATATGGCGTGCGATGCGCTGCGAATTCCTCGGTCGCTCAGGTTGCCGTATAGCGCTGTTGTCGCACGATTCGCACTCCGCTTGGCCGGGCATTTTTCTGCATCTTTCCGGGCAAATCACCGTCTCGCTGCTTCTCGCTACGTCGCACGACTGTATTGCGATATTCCCTGCGAATCGCGCCAGCACGCGCGAAACATGCGTAAATTACTCGCGAGGGGAGGGGAGCGTCGTGCGATTGGAACACGACGACTGATTTCCATGGTTTGACGCCGATTTTACCCACTGAGATGATCGATTGCTGTGGTAGGAAGATCATTCCCAAGGGAGAAAAGGGGTAGGGGAAGCGAAACGGCTTGATAGCGTGATAACGTAAGATGGCAATTCATACTCATGCTCATGCTCATACTCAGGAGCGGAGCGCATTGCGGTTAGTTTTTGAGCATGAGTAAGAGTAAGAGAACGAGTAAGAACTGGGAGGAGCGGGGGGATGTTTACTTGTATGAGTCCTGGTGCCATTGGCATCGGTTTGCCGTGGGAAGAGTGCTTGCCGCTGGCGAAAGCGGCGGGGTTTGACGGGATCGATGTGGATGTCGATCCGGCGAAGGGCGCGGCCTACTATCGTGATGCGCTGGCCCGGTATGGGCTGCAGCCCGGCGGTGCCGGATTGCCGTTCGATTACCGCGGCAGCGCGAGCGGGGTGGGGGAGGGCTTGCAGAAGCTCGACGCCATCGCCGCCGTCGCCGCGGAGGTGGGGGTGACGCGCTTCGCTACCTGGATCCTGCCCTATTCCGACGAGCTGCGGATGGCGGAGAACCTGCGCTTCCACGTGGAGCGCCTGGCGCCGGCGGCGAAGATCCTCGACGCGCACGGCTGCCGGCTGGGGCTGGAGTTCATCGGCCCGAAGACGATGCGCGAGGGGCATAAGTACGTCTTCGTGCACACGCTGGAGCAGATGCTGGCGATGGGCGAGCTGATCGGGCCCAACGTGGGGCTGCTGCTCGATTCCTGGCACTGGTACACCTCGCTGGGCACCGTGGAGGATATCCTGGCGCTGGATCAGCGGCAGGTGGTCTACGTGCACATCAACGATGCGCCGGCCGGGGTGCCGGTGGACCGCCAGCTCGATGCCGTGCGCTGCCTGCCCGGCGCCACCGGGGTGGAGGACCTGCCCGGCTTCCTGCACGCGCTGCGCACCATCGGCTACGACGGCCCGGTGGTCCCGGAGCCCTTCGTGCCGGAGTTACGCGAAATGCCCCCCGCCCAAGCCGCACAAACCGTCGCCGACGCGCTGCGGGGCGTGTGGACAACAACATCGGTGTAGTAGGGGACGGTTCACCGCGGAGGCGCGGAGACGCAGAGGAACGCGGAGAGGGTAGGGGACTGCCCTCGCGATTGGCGCCCGCTGAAGCCTGAAAGGCTGGTCATTCGATAGCCCAGGGTGCAACGCAGTGGAACCCTGGGTGGGGTGGGGTAGAAAGATCCGTCAAGCCCTGAAAGGGCGATATTCTTATGGTGAACGCCCAGATGAATTTCGCCCTTGCAGGGCTGGCAGGTCTATAACATACCACCTACCCAGGGTTCCGCTTCCACCTTCGCCATTCTGGCTACGGCGGACAGGACGCTGCACCCTGGGCTATCGAATGGACGCCCCTTCGGGGCTTGACGAGGAACCTCGGCTTCCATACCGTGCGATAGACCCCTCCCCGGGCTGTTTGCGGCGACATTCCGCCTTTACCCATCCTATGGCTGCGGTATAGAATGAGTGGGGCGATGCATTGCATGGGGGAGGGGACACCGGCGTTACGATATGGTTAACGCGCGTCAATTCTTACTCGTACTCTTACTCGTACTCTTACTCGAAACTATAATATCAGCCTCGTCTCCACTCATCTAGTCGCATCGCTTTTTGATTTGATGTTTTTGAGTAAGAGAAAGAGTAAGAGAAAGAGAAAGAAAGGGGAGGAGGATGCGAAAACGGTCACCGGAAACGTTGGCGCTCATTCAGCGGCTGTATGGGCAGGCGAAGTTTTTGCAGGGGTTTGCCGGGGTCGTTGGGGAGAAGGTGCGGCTGCTGGGGGAGATTGGCGCGGCGGGGGAGGTCGCGGCGGTGCCTGATATCCTGCCCTTTGTGCAGAGCGAAGAGCGGGGGATCGCCGAGGCGGCGGCAGCGGCGGTGACGCGGTTGCTGGATGGGGTGCGGCCGGAGGAGCTGGTGTGGCTGGACGGGGTGATGCGCGTCCGCCTGGTGACCACGGGGTATGGCGCCTGGACCCTTCTGCGCACGGATGGGGTGCCGTTGCTGTGCCGCTTCCCCGGCGCGGAAGTGCCACTGCTGGGGATGGCCTCATTTCATCGCGATGGCTTTGTCCGTGAGCAGGCCGTCGAACTGCTGGCACAGCGGCACGACGGGGGGGAATTGCCCTACCTGCTGATCCGCGCCAACGATTGGGTGCCGCAGGTGCGCGAGGCGGCGCAGGAGGCGATCCGGGCGCGCCTGCAGCCGGGCTATGCCGGGCATTTCGTGCGTAACCTGGCGCTGGTGGAGCGGTTGTCACGCTGCGGGCATGGCGACCACACCGCATTGGTGGCGCAGATCTTCGCGCTGCTGCTGGCGCCGGCATCTCGCCCTGCGCTGGAGGCCGGGCTCGACTCGCCGGATCGCCAGGTGCGGCGGGTGTGCTACCGGCTGGCGGTGCAGGGGCAGGATGACGCGGCAGCGCGGGTCCTCGCCCAGGCGCTGGCGGATCGCGACCCGATGGTGCGCCTGCAGGCGGTGCAGGCCGCGGTGAACCGCCTGGCGCCGGCGCTGGTGCGGGAGGCGCTGCCGCGGCTGGCGCGGGATACGTACGCCCCGGTGCGGCGGCTGGCCGTGGTGCTGGCCGTCGCGCAGTTCCCGGATATCGCCGATACGCTGCTGTGGGATGCGCTGCTGGATCCCAACGCCGCGCTGCGCGAGACGGCGCGCTTCCACTTGCGCCAACGGGGGCCGCTGGACGCGGCGGCGTGCTACCGAGAGGCCCTGCCGGCGCAGACCGGCGCCCGGCTCCTCGGCGCCATCCGCGGGCTGGGGGAGACCGGCGTGCCCGCGGACGCTGAACGACTACTCCCTTATACCAAGCAAGGCACCGTGCGCCTGCGCGAAGCCGCGCTGCTGGCCATCGCCCGCCTGCAAGGCGATGCGGGCCGTCCGCTTTACCTGGAGCTGCTCGCCGCCCCTGAACCCCGCCTGTCCGGCGTCGCCCGCGATGCGCTGTGGGACCGCATCTTCTCCACGGATCTCCCCCGGCTGGACGCGCTCTTCCGCACCAGCCCGCACCCGCACGTCCGCCGCAACGCGCTGCTGCTGGTGGCGCGCCTGGGCAAGTGGACCAGCCTGCCCTACCTCGTCCGTGCGAAGGGCGACCCGGATGCGCGCACCGCCGACCTTGCCGCCCGCCTGCTCAACCGCTGGCGCCTGTCGGCCAACCGCTACTTCGTCACCCCCACGGACGCGCAACTGGCCTCCCTCCGCCAGGCCTACGCCGACTGCCACCCCGTGCTCAGTGAGGCGGAGCGGTGGGAGATTCGCTGTGTGCTGGAGGAGTAAGGGGTCTCAATCCTTACCGCCCTCCCGAAGGGAGGTATGAAATTACGCCACACCGACCGTTGCGCAGATGGCTTGTGTCGGGTATACTTGTTATCAGGTGGCGTATGGCGACAACTTCGTTTGATAAAACTATCGTGATCAAGGACGATAAGGCGGCGGATGTGCTCATCCAGGCTGCCAAGTCCGATGCGCCTCGCCCAGCTTCCCCGCCGTCTTCGTATCGCCTCGTCGCGAAGGAATCGCTCGTGAAGAAATCGGTGACACGCTAGGGGGTCTACCGCGCGTATGACCCTCAACGAGCACGAAGGCGAACTCACCTCAACCACGCTTCTCACTAAACCGCTGACTATTGTACAGCTCTCCGACCTCATCGAGGCCTATGGCGATGATCAGGTTCTCCAGGGTGAACTTGCAAACTTTACCTGCTCCCGCAACGCTGATGTGGAATCCTTTCTGCATCAGCATGCCCTTCGTTTCGAGAAAGCGCATAAAAGCCGGACTTACCTCGCTGTGAACGAAACCACGCTCGAAAGTGAGTCGACTGATCTCGAAATCATCGGTTATTTCACCCTGTCGCTCAAACATCTGAACCTCGGCGAGGCCATTTCGAAGTCGAGACGGAAAGAGCTGCATGGCTTATTTGTGCCACTGGGAAATGTTGTCGTCGGGTACTTGATCGGCCAGTTGGCCAAAAATGATCTCTATCGCGGGGCAGCCATCGGTGACCAGCTATTAGATGCCGCGCTCGGGATACTCCGAGATCAGGCGCAACGCGCTGTCGGGGGACGGTTTGTCATCATTGAGTGCGCCCAGCAGGAAAAGCTGTTGCAATTTTACCAGCGAAACGGATTCAACCTTCTCCAGGTTGATATCGAAGACGAGATGGCACAATTGATTCGCCGGATAGCGTGAAAGATCGATCCGCGCTACCGGTGTCCGGCCAAACCGGTAGGTGAATGCCCGCCCTTTCTACCCCCACAGACCCAGGGTTCCACCCTGGTCCCTCGGCATGAGCTCGGTCGAACGCTATCGAATGGCGCCCCTCCCGGGCTCTCCCGGTCGCGTTCCCGTCTCACGACGGTCGTGCGACGGGAGGCTGAAGAGGCGTGCGATGGCCTGCGAAGCGAGTGCGATGGGAGTGCGACAGCGCATTTTGCGTCGCATGACCTCCTCCGGCAGGCCCGACACCGGTTTCCGGTGACAATTGCCCCCTGTGTGACACATGCGCGCTATTGCCAAGATGCGATGTCTGTGTGAGAATACATGCCTTGGGATTGTCCCGTACATGATGGATTTGTAAGATGACAAATGCCACCGATAAATTAGGAGATTGTCCGCGCGCGGCGCGCGTAGCGGCACTGTGCCACCAGCGGCAGGCGATCGATGCCGAATTGGCGGCGCTGGGGGCGACGAGCGCGGGGACGTGTACCGAGCAGGAGCTGCATCGCTACAAATTGCTCGCCACGCACAGCCGCGACATCATCCTGCTCGTCGCGTGTGAGACGCGGCGCGTGCTGGATGCCAATGCGGCGGCTCTCACCACCTATGGCTATAGCCGGGACGAGCTGCTGCAACTGAGGATACAGGATCTGCGCGCCGACAGCACCTTGCGGCTGACCGCCGCCCAGATGGCGCAGGCGGAGGCGGGCGGCATCCTCTTCGAGACCACGCACCGGCGGAAGGACGGCAGCACCTTCCCGGTGGAGGTCAGCTCGCAGGGCGCCACCGTCGATGGCATGCGCGCGCTGGTCAGCGTGGTGCGCGACATCACGGCGCGCAAGCAGGCCGAGGCGGCGCTGCAGGAGCGCTCGCGCCGGCTGGCGCTGCTGCACGAGACCACCGCGCAACTGCTGGAGACCGACGACCCCCAGGGACTGGTGGAGGCGCTGGCGCACCGCGTGATGGCGCTACTCGACTGCCAGGCGTTCTTCAACTACCTGCTGGTGCCCGCGGCGGGTCGCCTGCACCTCAACGCCTGCGCCGGCATCCCGCCCGCAGAGGCCGCCCGCATCGCCTGGCTGGACCTGGGGGTGGCGGTGTGCGGCTGTGTCGCGGAACAAGGCTGCCGCATTGTCGCCGAGGACATCCAGCACACGCCGGATGTGCGCACAGAGTTGGTGAAAAGCTACGGCATCCGCGCCTATGCCTGCCATCCGCTGCTCTCCACCGGGGGCAAGATCCTCGGCACCCTCTCCTTCGGCACCTGCACGCGCGACCGCTTCAGCGAGGAGGACCTGGCGCTGATGCAGACGGTGACCAGTCACATCGCCATCGCCATGGAGCGTATGCAGGCGGCGGCGGAGCGCGAGCGGCTGCTGGAGCAGATGAAGGCTTTCAACCACATGGTTTCCCACGACCTGCGCGCGCCGATCACGGTCATCTACGGGCACAGCGAGCTGCTGAAGGAACTACTCGTCGAGCATGCCGACATGACGGTCCATGACTGCGTGGAGGCCATCGCGCGCGGGGTGAAGCGGATGAACGTGATGATCGAGGACCTGGTGGAGGTGGCCCGGCTGGAAGGGGGGCAGGCGGCATTGCACTGCCGGCCGGTGCCGCTGCCGGCCTACCTGCCGGCGCTGCTGGCGCGCAATGCCCCGGTGCTCCTCCTCGACCGCCTCGCTCTCGATGTGCCCGCCGACCTGCCGCCGGTGTGCGCCGACGAGGACCGGCTGGAGCGCATCCTGCTCAACCTGCTCACCAACGCGCAGAAATACTCGACCCCGGCGACGCCCATCCGCGTGCAGGCGCAGTCCACCGGCGACGCGGTGACCATCAGCGTCATCGACCAGGGCCAGGGCATCCGCCCGGACGACCTCCCCCACCTCTTCTCCCGCTTCTACCGTGCCAAAAGCGACCGCCGCGCCGACGGCATCGGCCTCGGCCTCTACATCACCCGCCTCCTGGTAGAAGCCCATGGCGGCCAGATCACCGTGAACAGCACCGTGGGGCAGGGGAGCACGTTTACGTTCACCCTGCCGGTGGCGTGAGGGGAAGGCAACAGCGGTGCGGAAACGGGCCGGTTGGCGAGAGAGGCACCGGTTTCGGGGACTGACATCGAAACTCCGGCTATATGATATGCTGCCGGTCGCGAAATAGATGATTGGTTGAGCGCCATACGGAGTTTCGGTGTCTGTCCCCGAAACCCTATGAGAACGGGTTTTCGGGAGGGCGACGCTCCCGCGGAGCCAGATTATGCACCCGGCTCTCTCATCCGGCTCCGCAGGAGCGTCGCCCTCCCGAGCCAGATTATGCACCCGGTTGCGAAATCGCACCCGCCAAGCCCCGAATGGGGCGACCATTCGATAGCCCAGGGTGGAGCGATAGCGGAACCCTGGGTAAGGGTGGTAGAGCTAGTTCCGAGCCCTGAAAGGGCGTCATCTATCTCTGGTTGAATCTATCCCACCCCAAGATGAATGCCGCCCTTTCAGGGCTGGCGGGTCTGTTGTACCAACCCTTACCCAGGGTTCCGCTGCGCTCCACCCTGGGCTATCGGATGACGCCCCATTCGGGGCTTAACGGGGCGCTTATCTGGCTTCGCAGAGGCCTCGCCCTCCCGGAGCCTCCTCTTCCCGTTGCTGAAAATATTTTATTCCCTTTTGCAACCGATTCATGGCTTTGTGCGTATACTAGAGCAGTGTGTCGGCTTCCCGAGTCATCGCCGGCGCAGCCGGGGGATGTTGCGGTTGCGGCCAATCCTCGCGTGGGGAGGCGACACAGCGATTCCACATTCAAGAAGGAGAAACGAACGATGGTGCATCTCAACGTACTCCACGCCTGGCGTCCCCTGCTGTGCGCTGTGCTGGGCGCCGCCGGGCTGATGGCGCAGGCGCTCACCCCCACGCCGGTGCCGCCGCCCACGCCCGCGCCGAAGCTCACGCTGGCTGCCAGCCTCGCCTCGCCGCAGCCGGTCAATACGCCGATCCTGCTGACGGCCACGCTGAACCCGCTGCCGGCGACGACCGTGCTCTACAAATTCCGCCTCGCGGTGGCGACGAACACCGGGGCGACCATCTGGCAGGACCTGACCGGCTACCAGGCATCCAACACCTACACCTGGAAGCCGGAGAAGCCGGGGTCCTACGTGCTGGGCGTGGTGACGCAGACGGCCAATACCCTTGGCGGGCTGAGCGCCAGCCTGCCGTACACCATCAAAGAGGCCGCGCAGCCCTCCTCGGTGAGCCTGGCCACCAGCCCGGCCTCCCCGCAGGCGCTCGGCACGCCGGTCACGCTGATCGCCAGAGCGGTGGGGGGCACGAAGGTAGAATTCCGCTTCTGCGCCGCCCTCTCCACCTCCAGCGCCTCCCCGGTGGTGAACTGGATCGAGCTGGCGCCCTATAGCGCCACCGCCACCTGCGTCTGGAAACCGACCACCGCGGGCAGCTACCAGCTCATGGCGCAGGCGCGCAATGCCGGCACCGCGCCGACCGCCCCAGCCTCCGCGACCATCACCTATCAGATCGCCAGCCCCACGGGCATCGCCATCACGCCGAAGACGGTCACCCTGCCGGTGGGCGGCAAGCAGAGCTTCGCCACGACGGTGAGCGGGCTTTCGAGCACCGCGGTGAAGTGGAGCGTGCAGGAGACCAGCGGCGGCAGCATCGACGCCAGCGGCAATTACACGGCGCCGACCACGGCGGGCGTCTACCATGTGGTGGCGACCAGCGTGGCAGACCCCACGAAGAGCGCGACGGCGGAAATCCACACCGTCGACGGCTCCGGCGGCCTGCAGCTCATCGCCGCCAACGCCATTGACGAGCGCAACCCGATCTCCCACAGCGGCATTGAGCTCATCAACGACACCATCCCGAGCTGGACCAACCCGTTCCTCTTCGGGGAACTCGGCGCGAAGCCGGCCGCGACCAATGTCATCAACGTGACGGTGTACGGCGTGCTGATCAAAGGCACCTGGACGGCCACCGCCAACCCGCTGAACGTCAACGGCCAGGTGACCATCACCGGCACCATTACCGGCTCGCCCAACACGGCGCTGAACGGCACCACGTTGAACGGCACGCTGACGGGGGCAGTGACCAACGGCAGCGGCACCATCACCTACGTTGGCGATCTCACGCCGCCCCCGCCGCCGCCCGGGCCCACCATGCAGCCCACGCCCGCGCCGCCGACCTACCACTTTGACATCAAGAAGACGGTGAGCATTGCCGGCAGCGGCGCCAGCATCCACACCGTGGCCAGTGAGACGGTGAACGGCAGCGTGGTCTTCACGCGGGATGTCACCTGGAGCGTGGACCCGCTGGCCGCCACGCCGCGCCCCTGCTCCGGCACCGGCACGCTGAGCATCAGCCGCCCGGCGGAGGTGCAGTCGAAGCTGAACGCGAAGCTCAATGCCCTCACCTTCGTGCGCGCCGCCAACACCGCCACCGGCGCCATCGGCGTCATCTGGCAGAGCGGCTCGCTCACCCTCACCGACAACCTGGGCTTCACCGTCACCCTCACCGCGCAGCCCGATGGCACGCTGGCCGGCCCGGTGCTGAACAGCCAGGGCATCACGGTAGCGATGATGTCTGTGAAGAACCTGACGATCACCATCGTGCGCAAGTAGGCCCGTGTCAAGCCCCGAATGGTTACCCCCTGCCTCCTTCCACCAAAGAAGGGGCAGGGGGCTTTTTTATGCATGCCGGCATCGTAAACCTGCGCGGAAAGGCCTATAGCTCTGTTTGGAAGCCGATGCCCATCGCGCTCCGGGTGGAAGGAACCTGCATTCGGCAGCACTCCATCGCGTGGAAACGAATGCAGAAATACCCACCCGGAGCGCTCCGGGCGTCGGCTTCCAGACAGAGCTGAGGACCCAGCCGGGCGGATTGGTGATGGTTTTGAACCATACCCGTTCACCGTAATCCAGAACGGGTTTTCGGGAGGGCGACGCTCCTGCGGAGCCAGATGTGAGAGCCGGGTGCATAATCAGGCTCCGCAGGAGCGTCGCCCTCCCGAGCCAGATTATGCACCCGGTTGCGAAATCGCACCTGTCAAGCCCTGAATGGGGCGACCATTCGATAGCCCAGGGTGGAGCGCAGCGGAACCCTGGGAAGGCGTGGCATGAATAGACCGAGCCCTGAAAGGGCGGTATTCATTCAACGGTATTTATGGAATGACGCCCTTTCAGGGCTGGCGGGTCTGTTGTACCCACCCAACCCAGGGTTCCGCTGCGCTCCACCCTGGGCTATCGAATAGCGCCCCATTCGGGGCTTAACGGGTGTGTATTTCGATCTCCGGCAGCAATAACATCCGCCGCCAATCCTATAATCCTTTAATCCTTCAATCAAGGTTCAGACGAAAAAACGGTGTATAATATCCCCATCACACCCTCGGGAGGCTCTCATGCGCTTCTTTCTGTTCTTGGTGTTCACGCTCTGTTGTGCGCTAGCGGCGCTGGCGGGGCCGGCGGAAGTGGGGTTGGCGACGTTGCGGGAGCATCCGCGGCTGGTGTTGACAGAGGCGCGGGTGGGGGAGATGCAGGCGCTGGCGACCACCGACCCCGTCTATGCGGCGGCGCAGGCGGCGCTGTTGGAGCGGGCGAAGCTCTATGCCGCGATGCCGCCCATTCAGGACTCCACCGACTGGAACACCTGGCGCGAGGCGGTGGCGCGGGTGTATATCCTGGGGGTGAGCTGGCGGCTCACCGGGGAGGCCGTGTACGCCGACAAGGCGCGCGAGGTGCTGCTGACCGCCTGTGCCTTCCCGAATTGGCATGACGACAAATCCTTTCTCGACACCGCGGAGATGACGCACGCCGTGGCCACCGGCTATGACTGGCTCTACCCGCGCTTGAGCGCCGAGGACCGCGCGACCGTGCGCACTGCACTATTAGAGAAGGGGCTGCAGCCCGGGCTGGCGGCATACGCGGGCACGGCGAAGGGCAGTTGGTGGACCACCTGCAACCACAACTGGAACCTGGTGTGCAACGCCGGGATGATCAGCGGGGCGCTGGCCATCGCGGAGAGCGATCCGGAGACGGCGCGCGCGGTGTTGACGCAGGCGGTGGCCTCCATGCGCCACGCCCTGCCCAGCTACGACCCGGACGGCGCGTGGATGGAAGGCCCCTACTACTGGGAGTACGCCACCCGCTACTGCGTGCTGGCGCTGGCCTCGCTGGAGAGCGCGCTGGGCACGGATTGCGGGCTGGCCGCAGACACCCCCGGCCTGCGCACCACCTGGCGCTATGCCACCTACTTCACCGCCCCCAACGTGCCCGCCGTCTTCGCCTATGGCGACAGCCTGGACCACCGCTGGAACCTGCCCTTCGTCTTCTGGCTCGCCCGCCGCTTCAACGATGATGCCGCCGCGGCCGCCGAGCGCCGCTATTTCGGCACCCCGCACCCCTGGTGGCGGGACATCAATGCCGAGGTGAAGGACCCGCGCTTCGCCGTCAACCGGGCGCTGGACCTCATCTGGTACGTGCCCGCACGCACGGGTGCCGAAATCAAGGCGTTGCCGCTGGACACGGTGTTCAAGGGCAAGGTGGAGCTGGCGGCATTTCGCAGCGCGTGGGACGATCCGAAGGCGCTGTGCGTCTTTGTGAAGGCCGGGCCGAACGGCGGGCTGGCCAACCACGGGCATCTGGACGCCGGGCAGTTCGAGATCTACGCGCTGGGCAACGGCGGCATCCGCTGGGCGCGCGACACGAAGAAGGGCGGCTACCCGGCCGGCTTCTTCGACAACGGCACCCCCGAGAAGCCGGGCCAGCGCTGGACGTATCAGATCACCAATTCCCTCGGGCATAACGTGCCGGTGCTCAACGGGGCCAACCAGCGCCCCTTCGCCGTCGCGCCCATCACGCGCTTCGCCAGCAGTCCGGCGTTCAGCTTCGTCACCATCGACCTCACCCCCGTCTACCAGGCGAAGGCCGCCGCGCGCGGGGTGGCCCTGCTGGAGCGCCGCGCCGTGCTGGTGCAGGACGAATTCACGCTGGACGCCCCCACCGACCTCGCCTGGGGCATGAACACCGACGCCCAGGTGACGCTGGACGGCGCCACCGCCACGCTGACGATGTGGGGCCAGCAGCTCACCGCCACCCTCCTCGCCCCCGCCGGCGCCACCTTCGACCCCGCCACCCTGAAGGACCACCGCCTCACCATCCACCTGCCCAACCAGCAAGGCACCGTCCGCCTGGCCGTCCTCTTCGCCCCCAAGTGGCCGGATGGCAAGACGGTGGCCGTGCCGGCGGTGAAGGCGTTGGCGGAGTGGGGGGTGGAGAAAAGTGATAAGTGATTAGTGATTAGTTGTCGGCCAGGTCGGTGAGAGAGGAAGTAGAGGGTAATCGAAAAACGCACCCGTTAAGCCCCGAATGGGGCGACCATTCGATAGCCCAGGGTGCAGCGAAGCGGAACCCTGGGTTTAGGGTATCATTCCATCTTCCCCGCCAGCCCTGAAAGGGCGTCATTCATCGGTTGTTGAATATATCCGCACCCGCAAACGAATGTCGCCCTTTCAGGGCTCGATAGATCTATTACGCCCGCCTACCCAGGGTTCCGCTATCGCTCCACCCTGGGCTATCGAATGGCGCCCCATTCGGGGCTTGCCGGCTCGCGCTTTTCGACTCCTGGCACATTGGGCTTAACGGCTGCGTTCAATCCCACAGATACCGTTCATCGAATTCAATGCCGTTGGCCTTGAACAAGGCGCGCAATTCATCCTGAAAGGAGATGTGGCGGTGATGTTCCTGCTGGTTGGCGATATAGCGCATCACCTCTTCGCGGTCCGCCTCACTCACCGCAAATGCGCCATACCCGCCTTGCCAGTAGAAATGAGCATACGCCAATCCCTTCGACTTGATCCACAGGGACGAGCCGTTCTTCACTTCTTTGATCACCTCGGCCAGCGCACGATTTTTCGACAGCGAAAAGAGAATATGTCCATGATCCGGCATGGTATTCGTGATTAGCGAGGGGCTGTCATACGCTTTCAGAATACCGATGAGATACGCATGCAGTTCCTCGCGGATATCATCATGGATCAGCGGCTGGCGGTTCTTCGTGCTGAAGACCAGGTGGACGAGGAGTTTTGACAGCGATTGTGACATTGGTTCCCTCCAATTAGTCATATAGACAAGCGCTATGTCAGGTTAACGTGCTACCGTGCGGTTGTCAAGAAATTGCCCTGGCAAGCATGAGCTGAAAGGATCGGTAATCGAAGAGCGCCCCGGTAAAGCCCCGAATGGGGCGCCATTCGATAGCCCAGGGTGGAGCGCAGCGGAACCCTGGGTAGGGTGGGTACAACAGATCCACCGAGCCCTGAATGGGCGGCATTCGTTTTGGTATCGGATATATACGGCCCACCAATGAATGCCGCCCTTTCAGGGCTGGGGGGAATATAGAACGATACCCCGACCCAGGGTTCCGCTACCGCTCCACCCTGGGCTATCGAATGACGCCCCGTTCGGGGCTAAACGGGTGCGCTTTTCGACTCCCCCTTTTTGTGCCTTTTATGCCCTTTTGTGGCTCTTTCCTACAAACACCCGCTCCGCGCAGAATAACGAACAGATTTTTTGCATCTTTTTGTTTGTTTGCTATTGCGCCGTCGTTTTCCTTGCCCTATAATGAAAGCACCTGGTACGAACAGGTGTTACTGCATGGTGGTCGACAGCGTTTTCTGAGGGGCATGAATGCTATGCAATGTTGGTATGGCATGCAGGGCTTGAAGGTTGGGAAGGGTGTGTGGGATAGTATAAGGGTGAAGGTTCTGAGGCGTCTGAGTGCTATGATGGAGGGGGAGGGGATGGACAACTTTTCCAACAATTCTATCATTTTCTATCATTCCCATCTTGCCCTAAGCCCGCTTGCTGCCTATAATAGAGATTATGATGCCACAGAAAGAAATCCTTACGACCGGCCAGGCAGCGCGCGAGCTAGGGGTGACGCCCTTGACCGTCTCTCGCTGGTGTCAGGCCGCACACGCCGGCAATCCCTCGCCGTTCCATCGCGAGGAGTGCTTCCGCCCGGGACGGGATTGGAAGATCCGGCGCTGTGCTGTGGCGCGCTTGCTGGGCGACGCGCTGGTCTCCGTGACCGGCACCGAAACCCTGGTTTGAGCGTGTTGCGTGCGTCGGACGTACAGGAGTTAACGAGAACGATAACACCGTCATGGAGGCTCCGCGCGGGGAACAATCCCTGTGCACCTCGCGCCCTTGCGCATGGCCGGGCTGGCCGGGTGAGGGAAGAGGAAAAGGAGTGGACCAAAAAAAGAACCGGCCCTGATGGCAGCAGGGCCGGTACAAGAGAGAGTGCGGTTTGGCACACGGGCACTCACGCTGAAAAGCGCATCTGTATCTTAGCCCGCCCGTCTCGAATTGTCAACATCTGTGGGCAAAAAAGATTGGCTTTGTCACCGGATCTGGCCGCGCAGCGCGCGACGACCGGCAAGCCTGCCCGCGGAAGGGGACACCAGCCCCGCACTGCTGCCGCTTTAAGAGTTCTTAGTTTTGAGTTTTGAATTTTTAGTTGTTGGTGCTCTCTTCCGATCACCGACCAATCAATTCAAAACTCAAAATTCAAAATTCAAAACTTTCACAACTGAATACGCGCAGACCAAAAAGAAAACCGCCCTGTTGCAGCAGGACGGTTTAACGAAAAGTTTGCGAGAGTGCGGGTTTCAGCGGCACTCACAGCGACGGAGATACGAAATCTGATCCTAGTCTACGCCGTACGATCGATTTCGTCAACCCCCCGCTGCAAGAATTTCCGCAGAAAACTGCCCGCATTCTCGGACATGGAGCGATAATGTCCGGGACGAACCGCACGAAAACCAGACAGGGGAACGTGCCAGGGAGATCAGCAGCGCACAACAGCGCGCTCTCCGTCGCACGACCAGCACACGACCGTCGCAAGACGGGCCGTGCCGCCACCCCCCGCGCCTGGCGCCCCGGCCTTCCAGTCGCGCGCATCGCACGCGATGGCGCACGACCAGTATCGTAGGGAACGCCCTCCGTGGCGTTCCGGCCTACGGATTTCTGTTGGTGCGGCCAAAAGGAATCCGTGACCGGCTCGGTGTTTGCCGAACGGGTCGAAATGCGTAAACTGGAACGCCACAGAGGGCGTTCCCTACCAGCCACGATCAGTGGCGGTAGAGGCAGCTGAGGAGTGGGAGTATAGCAATCTTTCTCTTGCTCTTACTCTTTCTCTTACTTTAAAAACGAATAGCAGACCAGCGGTGGCTCGGTATGCTGGGGATGATGCTGGAGTAAGAGAAAGATAAAGAGAAAGAGTAAGAATCAACAAGGAGGCATTGCCCGTGGTCCGGCCACGCGCTGGACGCGGGGAACGCAGAGAGTAGACAGCGCGTGCATGGCACGCTGACGAGTTAAATACGAGGCGCAGACCAAAAGAAAAACAGCCCTGCGGCCAACAGGACTGTTTTCACGGAATGTATGCGAGAGTGCGAAAAGCACCCAGAGCGACGTAGGCTCCCGAACACCAATCAAGGGTTAGTCTACACCGTACGGGGAAATTCGTCAAGCTTTTTGAGCCGGAAAACACGACAAACGGGCTCAAAAACGCTCCTTTGCACTCCGCTTTCTTCCTGCTTTTGCCCTTCGCCAGCCTGGTTGTCTTCAGTGATTAGTAATTAGTGAATAGTGATTAGTCTTATAACCGATCACTTTCACTATGCACGATCACCGATTGCAGACCGGCAGCTTAACCAGTAATCAGTGATGAAGTGATGCAACTGGTGACCAGATCACCACCCGCTAATACTAATCACTAATCACTAATTACTAATCACTCCAACCGGAGGTGATACAACGAACGCAACGACAACTGAATACCATACCTGAAACATCGCAGACGATCCATCAACGGATCTCGAGCTCGGGGGGCCAGCGTGGCAGCGTTGGTCTCCGTCCCGGAGTCATCCGCGGGCTCATGAACAAGAGAGAGAAGGGCGACCGGAAATCGCAAGAGCAGTTTTGAGTTTTTAGTTTTGAGTTTTGAATTGGTTGGTCTGACCAGCCGTCTGTTCATTCAACACTCAAAATTCAAAACTCGCCAAGCGCCCGGCGCCGACATGCGGTATTCGCAGGGAGGAAACTCACGGTGAATGAAGCACGGATGAGCGGCCCGCAGGGGTTGGCTCTGAATTGCCAATCGCGGAGACCTTGGCCAACGGCCAGGACTCGACGCCGTGCGTCACCTCCGCGGTATCGATGCAGCGATCATAGCAACACCACGCGAGTGGGAGGACACAGCAATGTCTGACATCGAGACAATGGCGATCGTGGCCCAGGTGGGGGAGATGCATTTCGAAGGGAACATCATCCCGCAATCCTGGTTCGCGCACTTAAAATATCCGAGCGGCAAGCCGTACCTGACGGCCATGGTGATCTTAGCGGAGATCGTCTATTGGTTCCGTCCGCGCGAGGGGCGCGACGGCGGCCGGATCGAGAAAAAATTCAAAGAGGACGCGCTGCAGCGCACCTACGACTCCTTCGCGGAGCAATTCGGCTTCAACAAGCGCGAAACGGTGGATGCCGTCAAATACCTGGTGCAGCAGGGCCTCATCAGCACCGAGCTGCGCACGGTGTGGCTGGAGCACAACAAGTGCCTGCGCAACGTGCTCTTCATCCTGCTCGACCCCCAGCGGCTGCGCGCGATCACCTACAGCCGCCAGCAGATCGGGAAACTTCACCCAACCTCCGTACAAACGGAAGCTCAGCGCACTACTGGTAAACGCACCTCCGCGGAAACGGAAGCAGCTAAGGCCATGATTGCACCAACCTCCGTTTCAACGGAAGATGGTGTACCCCCCGTGGTACCGACTTCCGTTTCGACGGAACCAACTACCGTCACTACCTCCGTTTGCACGGAAGCTGATGCCCTCCTCGCCTCCGCCACAACGGAAGTAACCGCATCGGCCTCCGTTGTGACGGAACTAACCACCCCCGCGACTTCCGTCCAAACGGAGGGTATCCGGCGAGACGGAAGCTCAGCGCCCGTCCGGATGGAGGGTGAGCCTCCGCGGAAACGCGGGACAAATACAGATAATACTGTACAGGAGAAGTCAAGCTCAGAGAGTGCACGGGGCGGGCAGGCGCGACCGGCGGCATTTGCCTCAGCCGAAGTGCGGCCCCCCACGGCGGACTTCCCCCTCACCCTGGAGCTGGAGGCGTGGTGCCGGCAGAAGTTCGGCAAGCCGCTCTTCGCCCCGCGAATGCGCGAGGAGACCATCGGCGGCGTCGAGGAGGCGCTGGTCCGGCTGGACGCCCGCGCCCGGGCCTGCGGGCAAAGCGCGCTGGAGGTGCTCACCACGCGGCTGACCATGCGGCCCGAGGTGCAGCAGCGCCTGCGCCAGGCGGCCTCGCCCTATGAGGTCATCGCCCGCCAGATCGCCTACGCGCTGGAGGACTACGCCGAGCGCGCCCAGCGCACCGCCGCCGCCGTCCCGCTGCCCGTCCCGGCTCCGGAGCTGCCCACGCGCCGCCGCGCCAACAGCAAACCGGCGTGGATGAGCGACGAGGAATGGGCCTTCCACCAGGAGATGGACGGGGGACGGAAGGAGGTGGCGTGTGCGACCCGATAATTCTTTCTCTTTATCTTTCTCTTACTCAAAAACCGTCCGACAAGGCTATGGGCTAACGGACGATGCACCGGTTTCGGGGACTGACATCGAAACTCCGGCCACCGGGGACGCTGTCGGTTACGAAAAGCGACGACGGTTGAAGGCCATACGGAGTTTCGGTGTCTGTCCCCGAAACCCTATTTTGTTCTCCGGTTGCGCCTCTCGTAGGGAACGTCCCGCCGTGGCGTTCCTTGATGCGATAATCCGTCGGCATCCGGACAATGCGTTCGGTGGTCACATTTGGCGTTGTCCGATCACCCAAGAGAGATTGATGAGCATACAGAAAGCACAATCGGTGTTATTCGGGAACAGAGCACACATAGAGTTTTGGGGACAGACACCGAAACTCCCTGTTGCGCTCAGCCGTTCGATGTATTCCGAAACCGGCAGCAGATCACACAAGCGGAGTTTCGATGTCAGTCCCCAAAACTGGTGCATCGCCAGTCCCGGCCCCCGTAGGGAACGCCCTCTGTGGCGTTCCGGGCCGACGCATTTCCGTCGGGGCGGCCAACACGCCATCCGTGACCGATTTTTGACAAAACGTGAGACCGGATTCGTGTGGTCGATCACCGACGGGTTTACGCACCGCGGAACGCCACGGAGGGCGTTCCCTACGATGGACGTGGAAAGGAGGCCCCGATGAGCCGCACCAACGACATCTTGCTGGATCGCGTGCCGCCGCAGGCGCTGGATGCCGAGCAGGCGGCGCTGGGGGCCATGCTGCTGGAGCGGGAGGCCATTGCGCGCGGGGTGGAGCTGCTGGCGCCGGAGGATTTTTATCGCGAGGCGCACCGCCACATCTTCCGCGGCATCCTGGACCTCTACTACCGCAACGAGCCGGTGGACCTCATCACGTTAGGGCGCTGGCTGGAGGACCACGGGGAAGGCGGGCGCACGGCCGCGTCGAGCGACAACCTGCTGGCGCTGGTGGGCGGCACGCTCTACCTCACGACGATCATGCAGCAGGTGCCCACCGCGGCGGGCATTGTCCACTACGCGCGCATCGTGAAGGGCAAATCGCTGCAGCGCCAGCTCATCAAGACGGCGGACGAGATCCTGCGTGATGCCTACCTTGGCGACAAGGAGCTGGACGAACTGCTGCGCGAGAGCGAAGGGAAGCTCTTCGCGCTCACCGAGCGCGCGCTGGACAATGGGCCGCTGGGCATGCCGGACGTCTACGAGCTGGGACGGGTCGCGCTGGAGCAGCGGCGGCAGGCGGACGCCGAGGGGTATGACGTGGGCTTCAAGACCAACCTGCGCGACCTCAACCGCGTGCTGCAGCCGCTGAAGCCGGGGGAGATGCTGGTGGTGGCGGGCCGCCCGGCCATGGGCAAGTCGGCCTTCTGCATGCAGCTCGCCATCGGCGCCGCCGAGCAGAACGTGCGCGGCCTCTTCCTCTCGCTGGAGATGGACCAGGACTCGCTGGCCATGCGCCTGCTGCTCTCGCACGGCTTCGACCAGTGGAAGGCGAACAACCTGCTCTACCGCACCGCCCACCCGGACGAGGTGTACGGCGCGCTGGAGACGGCGCTGGAGAGCTACCGCGGCCTGCCCCTGCGCGTGGTGGATGCGCCGGCGCTGCGCCCCAACGACATCCTCCACCTGGGCCGCCGCGCCAAGCTGGAGGGCGGGCTGGACTTCATCGTCGTCGACTACCTGCAGCTCATGGACGCCAACGAGCGCCACCAGGAGACCTACGAGCGCATCCGCGCCGTCTCCCGCGAGCTCAAGCAAGTGGCCAAAACCCTGAAAGTCGTCGTCATCGCCGTCTCCCAGCTCTCCCGCCAGGTCGAAAGCCGCACGCCGCCGCGGCCCATGATGTCGGATCTCCGCGAGTGCGTCACCGGCGACACGCGTCTGGTGGATGCGCGCACGGGCCAGTGGGTGTTCATCCGCGACGTGCAGCCCGGCGATGAAGTGCTGGGCGTGTCAGAAGAGCAGAAGATCGTGCGCGGCGCGGTGGAGAAGGTGTGGTCGACCGGGGTGAAACCCGTCTGGACCATCACCACCCGCACAGGCCGCACCATCACCGCCACGCAAAACCACCCGCTGCTCACCGCGCAGGGGTGGAAGAAGGTGGGGGAACTGCAGGTGGGCGATGTCATCGCGGAAGCTGATCTTCCGGACCCGACCCAGTGGGCCACCAGCGATCTCCTCTGGGAAGAGATCCTCTCCATCGAGCCGGCGGGCGAGCAGGAAGTGTGGGATATCTGCGTCCCCGCCTGTTCCACCTTCCTGGCCAACGGGATTGTGGCGCATAACAGCGGGCAGATTGAGCAAGACGCCGATAAAATTATCCTGCTTTACAGGCCCGGCTACTATGGCAAGCGCGCGCTCCAAGCCGCCGAGCTCCCCGAGGACGACATCGCCAGCACCGAGGTGATCCTGGCCAAGCAGCGCAACGGCCCCACCGACAGCGTGTGGGTCCGCTTCGAGCCGCGGCGCACGTGGTTTTATGATATTGACGCGGAGGAAGAGTGATGCGAGTTTTGAGTTTTGAATTTTTAGTTTTGAGTGATTGATTCGGGGAGCCAATTCAACACTAAAAACTCAAAATTCAAAACTTTCCCAACGTGAGGTGACCGATGAAACGCACACCCACAACCGAGGTGCCGGAGCTGGTGGTCGACGTGCAAGCCGACCTGCGCCACCGCACCCACCGCAAACGCCGCCTGCGCCAGGCAGAGGTGCTGGAGCGGACGGTGCGGATCTTGATTCAAGGAAAAAGGGCGGATCGGAACCCGTGTGGCCATGCGCGTTAGCAATCGGGTGGGTAATGAGCACTGTCTGGAAGCCGAAGTCCTTCGCGCTCCGGATGGAAGAGACGTGCATTCGGCGGCGTTCGATAGTATGGAAACGAATGCAGAAATTTCCCCACAGAGCGCGATGGCCATCGGCTTCCAGACAGTGCTATAGATGCGCACGGTTCGGTTTATCGGGTACCGAATCCATACCTGCCTACTGTCAAGCCCAGAGAGGATGGACAGACATCAATACCTCCATCGATGAAGCGATGAGCGCTGCCCGGAAGCCGAAGCCTGTTATGATTCTTCGCACATTGCGCCAACATCTCCCGCCCATTCCACCAGCTTCCGCCGCAGTTCCTCTTTGCTCGGCAGGTAGAGTTGGTATTCGCGGGCGTGGATGTTGGCGTCTTTGGGCAGGGTGATTTCGACCAGCGCTTCGTGCTTTCTCTTGCAGAGCACGATGCCGATGGTGGGGTGTTCTTCCGCGGTCTTGACGTAGCGGTCGAAGTAGTTGACGTACATCTGCATCTGGCCGAGGTCCTGGTGGGTGAGCTTGCCGATTTTGAGGTCGATCAGCACGTAGCAGCGCAGCAGGCGGTTGTAGAAGACGAGGTCGACGAAGAAGTGCTCCTCGTCGAAGCTGAAGCGCTTTTGCCGGGCTTCGAAGAGAAAGCCTTTGCCCAATTCCAGTAGAAAGCGTTCGATCTGGCTGATGATGGCGGTCTCCAGGTCGGATTCGGAATAACGCGCCTGTTCGACCAGGCCGAGGAACTCCAGTACCAGCGGCTCTTTGAGCAGGTCATCGGGCCGGCTGACAATCTGCCCCTCCTGCGCCAGCCGCCGAATGCCGTCCTTGTCGCGGCTGAGTGCCAGTCGCTCATACAGCCCGCTGTCGAACTGACGCCGGAGTTCGCGCAGCGTCCAGTGCTGGTCGGCGGCCTCGATCTCGTAGAAGCTGCGCTCGTCGGGGTTCTTGATACCCATCAAAAAGAGATAATGTGTCCAACTCAAATGGAATGGACGTTCTTTCTCCGAGAGGGCGACAAATTGCCCAATTTTATATTGGGCAATTTCACTATCCTGCTGTGGTAGAGCAGGCGTGGACGTCGTTACGAATTGCCCAATATTAGATTGGGCAATTCGGTCACGCTCCTGGTAGAGCAGAAAAAATCGACGCATGTACTCCAGGTTGCTTTTCGAGAAGCCGCGGCCAAATTCACGCGTGAGCTCCTCTGCCAGCGTTTTCAACACCGTTTGACCGTAGGCCGCCCGCTCGGTGCCTTGCTGTTCATGCTCGACAATATGCCGTCCAATCTCAAAATTCGTCCACACCTGCACCAGGTCGATCCCGCGGGCGATGCGTTGGCGGGCGGCAATCACCAGTGCGCGAATACGCGCATGGAGCGCCGCCTCATCAGGCATGGGGGTTGGTGGGGTGGATGGTGTTTCTCGCGTCATGGCAACCTCGTGATGTGCATGAGTTCCTTAACGTGATCGCATTGCTGTACTCGCCTCACAGTATACCCCCATGCCGTTCGCTTGTCGAACCAGTGTGACCATTCGTAAAAGCGCTCCTGCCGTTATATACTCCCCGGAGTGAGAAGTTCCAGCATGGCCAATCCCATTGACGCCCGCCTTGCCGCGTGCTACCATGCGCTTATATCGCATACCTTTATTCAAACCCACCGCGAGTAGGATAACCGGGATGGCTGCGGGAGGCGAGAGGATGGCAGGGTTCCATGACGGGCAGCAGTCCGCCGTGTGCTCGTTCGCCCCCCTTCTCCGCTCTTCTTCCCCCATGCCCGCACGGTCCAGGAAAGGAGCACTCATGCGACAGAACGGGTTCACCCTGGTCGAGCTGTTGGTGGTGATCGCCATCATCGCCCTGCTGGCCGCCATCCTGTTTCCCGCCCTGACCAGCGCCCAGGAAAAGGGCCGGCAGGCTCAATGTCTCAGTAATCAGCACCAGCTCGCCGTGGCGGCGCTGGGCTATGCGGAAGATCATGACGGGATGTTGCCGCCCGATGCGGCCACGGCGCACAGCCTGGCCAGCGGGGGGATCGGCGTCTGCCCGTCGGCGCCGCGCCGCACCGGGTACGGCTACGGTTATAGCCACGCGCTGGACGGCCTCGCGCTCTCCGAAGCGGGCGCGGGAGACCCGACGGCCGTGGTGCTGTTTTGCGACGCCACCGCCCCGGACCTTACGCCGGCCACCCTGGCGTTGCGCCACCACGGCAAGACCGTGGCGGCGTACCTGGACGGCCATGTGGAGCTGACCGGCTCCCCGTCGCTCCCCGGCGCCGGCGTCGGCGTCTGGCCGATGTTTCTCCATGATGCGCAGCATACCGGACGGAGCCAGTTCAAGGGGCCAACCCAACCGGTGCTGAAGTGGAAGGTGGCGTTGACAAATATGATTACGAATTCGGCCCCGGTCGTGGGTGGAGACGGCACCATTTTCTGCACCGGCGAGCAACCGAATACGCTGAATACGGTCGATCCGGCCCACGGGACGCTCAGGTGGAAGTGGCCGTCGGAAACGTGTTTTGCTAGCGCGGCGGCCATTGGGACGGACGGGACGATTTACCTCGGGTCGTCGAAATTTTATGCCCTCAATCCGCTGAATGGGGCTGTGAAATGGACGTTTGCCGCTCCGAGTGATTGGCAAGCCGCGCCAACCATCGGTGATGACGGCACCATTTACCTGGGTTCCAGAGACACGAATGTGTATGCCCTCAATCCGGATGGCTCCTGCAAGTGGAAATTCCCCACCGGGGGGGCGGTGACGACCTCCCCGGCGCTCGGGTCTGACGGCACGGTCTATATCGGATCAATCGATCACAAGCTGTATGCGCTCAATCCGACCGATGGTTCCTGTAAATGGTCCTACGCCGTGAGTGGATCGGTAGACCTCAGCTCCCCGGTCATCGGCGAGGATGGAACGATCTACTTCGGCTCAGGCTACATCACCATCAGCAATGGAACATACGAAGGGGGCTTGTACGCGTTGACCCCGAACGGTGCACTCAAGTGGAAATTCACCATACCGTACACAGATCCACTGGCTTCAATGGATCACCTTCTCCATGAGTATGCCACGCCGGCCATCGGCACCGACGGTACGGTCTACTACGGGGCATGCGATAGCAATCTCTACGCGCTGAACCCCGGGGATGGCTCGTGTAAGTGGCAATATTTTACGAACAATAATATTCAGGCTGCCCCGGCCATTGGCGCCGACGGTACGCTTTACCTGATGTCGAACGGTAATACCCTGTATGTGCTCAGTCCGTCCGGCTCCTGTCTATGTCAGTGTAAGCTTACCATCGTTCTTGGCGCCATTTCGTTCCCGGCGATCGGCGCCGACGGTACGCTTTACGTCGGATCCTGTAGCGACGGCTATCTGTATGCGTATAAATAATGGGCGGGGGATTGTCTGAACCAGGATTCACTTGATTACAGGATTGCAGGATAGGCCTTTCTGACCTGGTACACGGACCGAAAAACGCACCCGGTGAGCCCCGAAGGGGCGTCATTCGATAGCCCAGGGTGGAGCATAGCGGAACCCTGGGTAGGCCGGCGTAAATAGACCGAGCCCTGAAAGGGCGGTATTCCATAAATAGTATTGATGAATGTCGCCCTTTCAGGGCTTGGCGTGTGTATAAGGCCGACCATCCCAGGGTTCCGCTACGCTCCACCCTGGGCTATCGAATGGTCGCCCCTTCAGGGCTAGACGGTGGTTCGTCAAGTCGCGCCACCGGCAGGGTAAAGGAAAACGTACTGCCCTGGCCGACGGCGCTCTCCACCCAGATGCGCCCGCCGTGGGCTTCGACCAGTATGCGGGTGATGTAGAGGCCCAGGCCGATGCCTTCCGCCTTGCTGGTGTCTTTCACGCGGTAGAAGCGTTCGAAGAGGTGGGGCAGGTCGTCCGGCGGGATGCCGCGGCCCCGGTCGGCTACTGCGATCACCACCTCGCCGTCCTGCGGCCAGGCGCGCAGGAAGACCGGCGTGTCGGGCGCGGAGTATTTCAAGGCGTTGGAGAGCAGGTTGACCAGGATGCGCTCCAGGCGCGCGTAATCGGCGCACACCGGGGGCAGGGCGGGCGGCAGGTCTACCCGGATGCGCGCGGTGTCCAGCACCGGGCTCACCCGCTGCAGCAGGTCGGCCACGAACTGCGGCAACTGGACGACCTCCCGCTTGAGCTCCAGTTGGCCGCCTTCCCAGCGGGTGGCGTCCACCAGGTCCTGGATCATCAGGTCCATGCGATTGGCGCTGCGGTCGATGGCCCGCAGGCTGTTGCGGAGCGGTCCATCGATCTGCCGCGCGTCCATTTCCGCGGCCACGATCTGCTCGTGGCCTTTGATGACCGTCAGCGGGGCGCGCAGGTCGTGGGAGACCATCTGCAACAGGGCCTTCTGCTGCTCCTGCAGGTTATTCAGCTCCGTGATGTCGGTCACACTCATCACCGCGCCGAGGAGAGTGCCGTCCGCCGCGCGGATGGGCGCCCCACTGACTGAGGCCCGGATAAGGCCGTGCGGGCGATGCACCACCACGAGCATGCTCACCACCGTCTCGCCGCGCAGCGCGCGCCGGATGGGCGACTCCTCCGGGGGCACCAGGGTGCCATCGGGCCGTTCCACGTGCATCAGCGTATGCCGCGCGGTGATGGGGAGCCGCTGCTCCTCCGGCGTAAAGGCAAAGAGCTGCTCGGCGGCGGCATTGGCGCGCAGGATCCGACCGGCGGTATCGTAGATCACCAGCCCGTCCGCAATCGCATTAATGGTGGCGTCCAGCTCGGCGGTGCGGCGCTGCACTTCCGCGAAGGCCTGCTCGCGTTTCGTGATGTCATGCCAGATATCCACCACCCCCCAGGGGGTGCCGTCCTGGAGCAGCGGCGCGGCGGTGATCAGCAGGTGCATCACCTGCCCGTCCGCATCGGTGACCAGCACGCGCTGCCCCATCACCGCTTCACCGCACAGCGCGCGGGCCGCCGGAATCTCCACCGCCTGCATCGAGGTGCCGTCCGGATGCCGCATGCCCAGCGCGCGCGCCACCTCCGCGTCCGACATCCCCGTCGGGTCGCGCCCCAGCGTCCTGACCATCGCCGGATTCGCCCGGATGGCGGTCCCGTCGGCATTGTAGGCGATCATCGGGTCCACGATGGCGTTGAAGATCGTATCGAGCTCGACCAGGTGGCGCTGCACTTCCGCGAACAGCCGCTCGCGCTCGGCTTCAGCATGCCGGCGTTCCGTCACATCAAAGATGATGGAGTAGAGCCGGACCTTGCCGGCCTCGCGCACCGGGCCGGAATAGACCTCCACATCGCGCACCGCGCCACTGGCCAGCCGGTGCTGGAAGAGCAGGTAGCGGCGTTGCTCCCAGCGCACCTTTGCCACCTCGGCCATCACCTGCTCGCGGGGCAGGGTATTGATCTCCCAGATGGTCATGCGGCACAGCGTCTCGCGCGGATAGCCATAATAGCGGCTGGCGGCCTCATTCGCATCGACGAGTTGGCCGCTATCCGGATCGAGGAGCAGCATGACGGCGTTGTTCTCTTCGAACAGGCTGCGGAACCGCTGCTCGCTCTCTCGCAAGGCTTCTTCTGCCTGCTTGCGCTCGGTAATGTCGGTGAAGAGCACGGCGGCCTGGCCGGGATGCGGGGAATAGCTGTTCACCAGCAGCCAGCGCCTGCGCGTGGGGGCGTACATCTCCCGTGATTCCGGCTGTCCGGTGCGGGCCACCTGGCCGATCAGCGCGATCCAGCTTGGGTCGGGGTGGGGCACCACTTCGCGGTAGGTGTGCCCGACCAACTGCTCATATCGCAGCCCCATATAGCGCACGAACTGCGGGTTGACGTCCAGATAGCGCCAGTCGACGGGACGCCCCTGGGCATCCGTGATGGCTTCGCTGAGGAACAGCGACTCCTGCATCGTCTCGAACAGTTCGCGATACCGGCGCTCACTCTCCCGCAGCGCCTCCTCGGCCTGCTTGCGCGCGGTGATGTCGCGCACCACCTTGGCATAGCCGCAGAGCGACCCATCGGGGGCGAAGAGGGCGGTGGTCACCACATCCGCCAGGTAGCACGAGCCGTCCTTGCGCACGCGCCAGTCTTCCACTTCGTGATGGCCCGCGCGGGCGGCCTCCTGCAGCTCCTGGTGGGGCACGCCGCGGGCGATGGCGTCCGGGGTATAGAAGACGTCGACCGGCTGGCCGAGAATTTCCGCGGCGCGATAGCCTTTCATCCGCTCCGCCCCGCTATTCCAGCTCGTCACCCGGCCCGCGGCATCCAGCAGAAAGATCGCGTAATCCACCACGCTCTCGACCAGCAGGCGAAACCGGGCTTCGCTCTCCCGCAGCGCTTCCTCGGCCTGCCTCCACTCGTTCTCCTCACGCTTTTCGTCCAACGACCGGCTCCCAGATTGGTTCACGCTAATCGTAGCTGTTTTTTCGGTAATAATGCGGGATGTTCGCTGACATAGTGTGGATGGATAGTCACTGTATGGAACAGGGCGAGAGCCCGGCTGAACATGGGAAGCGGTATTCGCCGAATTTCATACTCTTACTCTCGTTTCGACCATTTTTTTGGGGAGTTCTGTCATGTCCTCCCCGTTTGACGGCCAGCTACGGGGAGGATAAATAATTTTGAAAAAAGTTGTCAACCAAAACAAATGTTCCTTAGGAATT
>Ga0272448_1001028_pt1 | contig 39425 bp, 16 predicted proteins | sample YNPCB0191_FD_202220 | JGI IMG/M metagenome (GOLD analysis project Ga0272448, IMG submission 202220) | Hot spring sediment microbial communities from Yellowstone National Park, WY, United States - YNP-CB-019-1 | ecosystem: Environmental > Aquatic > Thermal springs > Hot (42-90C) > Sediment...
CATTCAAGTGGGGCAGGAGCAACGCATAGCGTTGTCGTAATTCTTCTTCACTCGTCATGCAATCAGCATAGCGCAATTGATGGCAAACGAATGATCAGTTCGCCCACATTGTTAATTGGTGCCCCCTATTATTATCTGGATTATCTGGGTTTCTACAAACGACACTTGGCGGCACTTTTGTTGAGGGCGCACTGGAGACACCTGATGGAGGCTTTGTCGAATTAACACTATTTGAGGATGGCGATACCATCTCTTCATGCCACTTCGAGCTACGCTCCAATGGATATACTATACAGGTGGCCGAATGCATCTTCCAACTGGCGAAAGCGGGGAATATGCTCATCATGCCCGATGATTATCCGAATATCATCTTGATCGACCCCGCGCAAACAGCGCACTTGCCAAAACTGCGAGGTCGTGGGAAATGGAAGCCAACCATTTGCCACTCTGCCGCAGAATTGTTCGAGCTGATATAAAGCGTAAGGACGACCGAACGTCCACCGATTTCGGTCGTCCTTACCAGGACTTCACTATGCTAACTGTCTATTCCCCCCAGCGCTGAAGATGCTGGGCTATTTTCGTGCTGACCCTCCGGGTCGCTTCATACATGGCAGCTGAGTCTGTTCTTGATCGGCTGCGTCTTTGAATCCTTCAATCCTTTAATCCTTCCAATCAAGGTTCAGACAAGCATCTGCACGTTAAACTTCACCTCCGTCTTGCCGATGTCCACCTTGTGCTCCGACCCATCAAAGCTATAGCGCACGTCCACCCACTCGTCGTTCACCGGCACCGGCACGGTGGTTTCGCCGGGGGTGGTGAAGGGGGAGATGAGGAGGTCGATCTCTTCCACGGGTTTTTCGCCGACGTATTGCATCAGCGGGCCCATGGGGATGATGGCGCCTTCGCGGATGTAGAGGGGGAGGGTGTCGAGATCGGCTTCGACCTCGATCCAGCGGTTGCCGGTGAGGCGCTCGCGGGTCCACCAGTCCGTCCACTCACCGGCGGGCAGGTAGACGCGGCGGCGGTTCTGCTCGGTGAAGATGGGCGCCACCAGCAGGCCTTCGCCGAAGAGGTATTCGTCGCTCATGTCGCGCACCATGGCGTCGTCCTGATACTCGATGACCAGTGCGCGCAGCATGGGGAGCGATTCGTCCACGCACTTCTTCGCCTGCCCGTAGATATAGGGCATGAGGCGGTAGCGGAGCTGGATGTAGTCACGGCAGATGCGCAGTGTCTCCGGGGCGAACTTGTACAGCTCGCGGTCGCCATAACCGTGGATGCGGCTGTGCGAGATGAACATACCAAGCTGCATCCAGCGGGTGAGCAGCCGGTCATTGGTGGTGCCGCAGAAGCCGCCGATGTCCTGGCTCCAGAACTGGAAGCCGCTCAACCCGAAGGACAGCCCGCCGACAAGCTGTGGGGCCAGGTTGTGGTAATTCGGGCTGTTGTCGCCGCCCCAGTGCAGCGGATAGCGCTGGCTGCCCGCCCAGGCCGAGCGCGCCCACACCACGCCGTCACCGGTCTCTTCCTTCGTCACATCGAAGAGCGCCTTGTTATAGAGCAGCGGATAGAGGTTGTGGTTCTGCCGACCCGGGCGCCCGTTGGCGTAGACGCCGTCGATGGGCGCCGCCTCGCCGAAGTCGGTTTTGATCACCTTCACCCCCAGGCGGAAGAGGCGGCGGAAATAGTCCTGGTGTACCTGCACCGCGGCGGGGTTGGAGTAATCGGTGATGCCGACGCGCCCGCTGAAGCCGGGGGTGAAGCAGAAGCCGCCGGCCGCCAGGTCGCCGTTGGCGTCCTTCACAAAGCCGTCCACCGCCAGCAGGTCGTCAAAGAGCTGGGTGCCTTCGGGGATATACGGGATTTGCCACAGCGACACCTTGATGCCCAGCTCCGCCAGTTCGCGCAGGTAGCCGGCCGGGTCGGGGAAGCGGTCTTGCGCGAACTGCAGGTCGCAGTACCAGTCGCGCTCAAACCAGAAGGTGTCCAGGTGGATGACATCGCACGGCACCTCATGCTCGCGCATCTTCCGCGCAATCTCCAGCGTCTCCTCGGCGGACTGGTAGCTGATTTTGCTCTGCCAGAAGCCGAAGGTCCACGCCGGGGGCAGGCTGCCTTTGCCGGTGAGGTCGGTGTAGCGCGAGAGCACCTGCTTGATGGAGCCGGTGAAGATGTAGTAGTCGAGGAAATCGTCTTCCGCGCCCACCTGCACGTCGGTGGCGGTCATCGCGCCGACCCAGACGGTCATCAGGCTGGAATGGTTGAAGAAGACGCCATAGCCCTTGTTGCTCACGTAAAACGGGATATTTTTGTAGGAGCGCGGGGTGATGACGCCCAGCGCGTCCTTCATGTTCAGCTCGATGGTCTGCCCCACCTTATCCAGCTTGATGAACTTCTCCCCCAGCCCGTAGATGCACTCGTCGTAGGCCAGGTCGAAGTTCTCGGTGGCGATGGGGGCGCCGCTCAGCCCGTGGCGCGCGATGCCGGTGTTGTAGGAATCCAGCGTGTAGAAGGTGTCCTTCTCCGGCCCGCCGACGCCGCAGATGGGGCTGCCGTCCAGTTGGCTGATCTCCAGGCGGTAGGGATCAAGGAAGATGGTGACCAGCAGCGCCGCCGTGCGCAGCAGCACCTTGCCGTCGGCGCTTTGCTCGATGGTACAAGTCGCCGGCGGGGTCAGCGTGCCCACCACCATGTCGGTGTCGTTCGCCGGCACCTGCTGCCCCTCGGCATAGCGCACGCGGAGCACATCATCGCTGACCGCCTCAATGCAGACACGGCCTTCGATGGTCTCCCCGACCGAGGAGAGCGTCGCCTGATCGAACATCGCCGAATCGCCCGACGAGAGCTCTTTCCAGAAGAAGCGTGCCGCCTCCGTCTTCAGCACTACGCCCTGCGCCGATGTGGCCAGCACTTCGGCCTTCTTCACGCTGCACTTGACAATATCTTTCTCCGCCAGCGCCTTGGTGATGGTGCGCTCGGTTTTCAAACTCATGGTGGGTGGGTCCTTTCTGTGAACGGGATCAGGATCTAACTGTTTATCTGAAAATAACGGACATAGCAGCTGGTTGAGTTTTGGGGACTGACATCGAAACTCCGCCTCTGCTAATGCTGCCTTTTGCGTAAATCAGCATCATGGGATACCAACAGGGAGTTTCGGTGTCTGTCCCCAAAACTCCGATTATAGTGCCGGTCATTAAAAACCGACCGTATTTTGGGTGAAATTCTCCTGCTTCTGACTTTCAGAATGCCACATCGTCGTTATTCGAGAACAGAAGCGTAGATAGGGTTTCGGGGACAGACACCGAAACTCCGTATAGCTCTCTGCCGTTCTCTTCATGGAATAACCGACCGCATCCCCGACCGCCGGAGTTTCGATGTCAGTCCCCGAAACCGGTGCATCTCCCGCCGGCTTTATCTATCTTGCTGACAAGGCATCAAAATACTCCCTGACTTCAGGTATAGGCTAGCCTGGATGAAGGTGCTCATCCAGGCTAGTGTAATCTTATTCGACATTTTCAGGCAAATACTTTTTTGCCGGCTATTTTCGTGTCGTCACCGCCTTCACCACATCCTGTCTGGCCGGATTGGCTGTCGAGGTGGCGGCGAGTTGCAGGGTGCACGGGGCCGCGGCGGGGTCGGTGCAGGTGACTACCGCTTTCAGGTAGATGGCCTGGCCGGCCGCGATGCTCCCGGTGGACCAGCCGGTGGTGAAATCGTCGGTGAGGGGCGTAAGCAGCTTGCCGGTGGCATCGGTGAGATAGTATTGTACCGCCCAGCCGGTGGTGTCGCCGAGGTTATTGATCGTGAAGGTGTCGGCAGTGGTGCCGGCGTTCTTCACGCCGAAATAATATATGGCGGCAGCGCCGGCGGCGATGGCCTGCGTCTTCGTCTGTTTGGTGCCGTCGGTATTGTACACCGCTTTTCCGCTGTAGGCGGTGTCGCCGGCATTCTTCACCCACAGGTCCGGCTGGTGGTGCAGCAGCGTGACGGTGAAGGTGCGCTTGGTCGTGTTTTTGCCGCCATTGGCGATGCCGCCGTTGTCCTTCACGGTGACGGCGATGGTCACGGCGCCGTATTTGCCGGCGATGGGATGCAGTTCCAACGCCCATGTCGTGCCGCTGCCGTTGACCAGTGGCTTGGGCACCAGCAGCGTATTGCTGGAGGTCGCGCTCACGCTCAGTATCTGCCCGTCCTCTTCCCCCGCGCCGCCGGGGCCGACGCCGGTGAGCGGGATCGTCAGCACCTGCCCATCGTCCTCCTGTTGCTGATTGGGGATGGCATCGAGGGTGGGCGCCTCGTTCACCGCGTTCACTTTCACGGTGAAGGTGCGTGTCGTCGTATCGACGCCACCGAAGGCCGTGCCGCCGTTATCATGGACAGTGAGCGTGATGACCGCCGTCCCGAAGGTGTGCGGTACCGGTGTGAAGGTGAGCGTGCCCGTCGATTTCGGGCTGGTATAATTCACCGTCGGGTCCGGGATGAGCGCCGGATTGCTCGAGGTGGCGGTGATGGAAACCACCTGGCCGAAAAGGCCCCCGCTGATGCCGCTGAGGCTGATCGTTTTGGCGGCGGAATTTTCGTTCACCGTGAGGTTGGCCACTGCCTTGATCGCCGGCGCATCGTTGACCGGCACCACCGAGATGGTGAATTTGCGCACGGTCGTGTCGACGCCGCCGTTCGCCGTGCCGCCGGTATCCTGTACGGTGAGGGTGATGACCGCGGAGCCGGTCTTGTTGGCGACCGGGGTGAAGCTGAGCGTACCCGTGCTGCTCGGGTTGAGGTAATACACCGAGGGCGTGGGGATGAGCGCCGTGTTGGACGAGGTGGCGACGAAGGTGACCACCTGCCCGCTATTCGCGGGGTCGCCGGCGCTGATGCCGGTGAGGTTGATTGTCTGCAGGCCGGCACTCTTTTTGATGGTCATATCGGGAATCGGATCAATGGTTGGCGGATTATTGATCATGTTGACCGTCACATTGAACACCCTGATGGTGGTATCCACCCCGCCGTCCGCCGTGCCGCCGTCATCCTGCACGACGATGGTGATGATCGCCGTCCCGGTGCTTTCGGCAACCGGCTGAAAAGCCAGCGTCCCTGTCGCAGCAGGCGAGGTGTAGGTGATGAGCGGTTGGGGGATGAGCGCGAGATTATTTGAGTAGGCGGTAATCGTGATCGCCTGCCCGGCATCGGTGGCTGGGCCCGGGCTGATGCCGGTGAGGTTGACCACTTGCACGCCGGCATTTTCATTGAGCGTCAGGTTGGGCAGCGCATTGAGCGTCGGCGCCACATTCACCTGTTTTACGTCGATCGCGAAGAGCTGCGTGGTGGTATCCACCCCGCCGCCTGCCGTGCCGCCGTTGTCCCGCACGGTGACGGTAATCATCGCCGTGCCGAACTGATTGGTTGCCGGTTTGAACGTGAGTATTCCGGTCGTACTCGGGTTGGTATAGCTGATGGTGGGCGTGGGGATAAGTGTCGGATTGCTGGAGGCGGCGGTGATCGTGAGCGACTGCCAGGTATCCGTGCTCCCGCCTGCGCTGATGCCGGTGAGGTTCACCGTGTGTGCATCGCTGTTCTCAGCCACCATTTGATCGGCAATGGCATCGAGCGTCGGCGGATTATTCACGGCGCTTTGCGGCGACAGGTGGAATACCGTTACGCCCCACTGCGCCATATTTTGATAGCTTCCGCCCCAGGTCATCGAATCCATGGAATTGCTCCAGGTGTTGTGTATATAGACGGTACTGTTGGTCTTGTTGTATCCCACCCCGAGCATGGTATGGCCGTTGAGCTGGATGAGCACCGGGTAGCCGGCATCGATCTCCGCGCAATACTGGTCAAAGGTGAAACCGCTCGGTGCTGCCGACGAGTCATAGAGCACCTGGGTGTAATTCGTGGTCACGGTATAGCCATGCGCTTCGGCATAGAGGCGCATGCCATGGCAGCCATCGCGTCCCGAAGTCGGCTGATAATCGACCAGCGGTGCGCCGCTGCGATCATAATAAAACATGGTCGACCCATCCACAGTATTGCCATAGCGATCCTGGCTGGTGCCCATGAAGTCGGCGGTACAGTCGTCGGCATGCGGCGTCCAGTTCCCCACCACGCAGGGGTCGGGTTCCCCCCAGTAGTCCTCGACATGGCCGCCGGTCGCACGGTTATCTATTCCTTTATGGGAGGCAACGAACGGGCACTCGCCGACGTTGCCGAAAGACGCGTAATAGGTATGCCCCCACCAGTCCTCATTATTAAGCGGGCAGACCCCGCCGTTCGCCGGACCAGTATACATATTGGGGTAGCCATGGCGGTCGTAGTACCCCATCATCATGCCGGCTGACGTGGCAGAACAGCCGTAACACCAGGTGAACGCCGGGGCACCATCGAGGATAACATCGCCGGCCAAGCGGGTTAAGGCTCGTGTCGAGGGCACGTATCCCGGCGGTGGTGGGCTGGGCGGGACGACGATGCCCACGATTTGCGGGCCGCCACCCTCCTGAGTCTGGCTGAAGGCAGGGGGGCAGACGGCGAGGCAGAGCAGTACCAGTAGAAGGTATGCCCATCGCCGACCACCAGGGTATCGCTGACCGGTCATATTGATCTCCCGTCTTTCGTGCGTTATACTTGCCGCCGGGACGGCGGCACTCCCGGGGGAGTCAGCATTCTTGATCATACCACCCACTCCTCTTCCCGACAAGCACCCTTCAGGAATGACAGGGAGCGCCAGGCGGGTAGCTCTCCGAGATCACAAACGCTTAGTTCCCCTGTTGCTGACTTTGTGCTAATATACAAACGATACCCCGCCAGGCGGTGTTTGGAACATGCCGGCGTGGTGATGAGTGTGTCTACGCTTGGATTCCATATTAATACTCACATTCGGAGGTGCCTGATGTTCACCCGCTTCCTGAGTCATTCTCTTCGACTCGTCGGGCTGCAACTCATCGGATTGCTGCTGCTGCTCACCCTGGCCTGGGGCGTATCGTCCTCACCGCCGCATAGTAGCACGGGGCGAACGCCATCCGGAACGCCCCATGTGAGCGCCGGGTCAGCGCCGATTGCGATTACCAAATCGGTCTCTCCATCGAACACGGTCCCGGGCGCCACGGTGACCTACACCCTGGCATATAGCAACACGACCGCCGGCGCCATTCCGAATGTTTCCCTTTACGATGTCATACCAGCCCATACCACCTATGCCACAGGCAGTGCCTCGGGCGGCGGCACATTCAATGCCACGTCGAATACCGTCACCTGGGCACTGGGCACGCTGGCCGCCAATCAGTCCGGACAGGTCACCTTCCAGGTGAGCGTCAACGGGGATACCACGAACGGCACGACGGTTTCCAATACGGCACAGACGATGGCGCCGCCGATGATCCCCACTCCGACCCCCAGCAACACGGCCACCTTCACCGTCAGCAGCGGCAGTGTGCAGCCGAATCTCACCGTGAGTAAGTCTGCGGCGCCGACCAGCGCACCGCCGGGAGCCACGGTCACCTACACGCTGGCGTATGGCAACAGCGGCACCGGCGCGGCCACCACTACCACGCTGAGCGATGTCTTGCCGGCAACGCTCACCTATGTAGCGGGCAGTGCCTCCGGCGGGGGAAGCTATAATGCATCAACCCGCACCATTAGCTGGGCGCCGGGCACCGTCGCGGCCGGGGCCAATGGGCAGGTGACCTTCCAGGCGACCATCGCGGCCACGGCGACCGTGGGCAGCACCATTGCCAACACGGCGAGCATTGCCAGTGCGGAGATCACCACCCCGGTGACCAGCAATACGGCGAATGTCACCGTCACCAATCCGCCGCCGGCGCTCACCATCAGCAAATCTGCTTCGGTGACCAGTGCGCCCCCCGGTACCACCGTCACGTATACGTTGAGTTATGGCAACACCGGCGGCACCGCCGCGACGAATGTCACACTCACCGATGCCTTGCCCGCGAAGGTGACCTACGTCACCGGCAGCGCCTCCAACAGCGGGAGCTATAATGCGACCACCCGCACCCTCAGTTGGGCGCTCGGTGGGATGAATGTGAATCAGACGGGGCAAGTCACCTTCCAGGTGACCGTGGATGGCAACGCGACGGTAGGCAGCACCATCAGCAACACGGCGAGCATCGCCTGCACCGAGGTGACCACCCCGGTGACCAGCAATACGGCCTCCTATACGGTAGCCGCTGCGCCCAAGCCGACCTTGACGTTGACGAAATCGGCCTCGACCACCAGCACCATTCCCGGCGCCACGCTCACCTATACGCTGGCCTATGGCAACACCGGCCCCGGCGCGGCCACCAATGTCACCCTCACCGACGTGTTGCCCACGCATCTGACGTACGTCGCCGGGAGTGCCGGCAATGGCGGAAGCTATAATGCCGCCTCCCGTACCCTGAGCTGGGCACTCGGCGGGTTGAGCATCAATCAAACAGGACAGGTGACCTTCCAGGCGACTGTGGATGCCAACACGACGATCGGCAGCACCATCACGAATACCGCGAGCATCGCCAGCACGGAAGTGACCACGCCGGTCACCAGTAATACGGTCTCCGTCACCGTGGCAGCCAGTGGTCGCGGGGATTGGTGGATGTTCCAGCATGACCCACAGCATACCGGGCGCAGCCCGTTCACCGGGCCGAAGTCGCCGGTGCAGAAGTGGGCATTTCCCGCGCCGGCACCGGATTTCTTCATCGCACCGGCAGCCATCGCTGCGGATGGCACGCTCTATGTTGGGATCTCGTCCAGCAATAATAACAACAGGCTCGTTGCGCTCACGCCGAATGGCACACAAAAATGGTCCATGCCGCTCGTTTCCCAGAACTATTCTGCGCCGGCGATTGCCGCGGACGGCACGATTTACGTTGCGGATGATAACCTCTATGCGTTTAAGCCCGATGGTTCACAGAAGTGGGCGCTTACGGGGGGGTTCGCACAGATGTGTTCACCAGCCATTGCTTCAGATGGGATCGTATATATTGGAGATGGTAACGGTCATTTTTGCGCCGTAAATCCCGATGGCTCACTGAAGTGGACCATCACCATGGAGGCGTATTCCTCTTCCCCGGCCCTCGCGACTGACGGCACCATTTATGTTGGAGCTTATGACAACAAACTCCATGCGCTCAATCCGGCAGATGGCTCATCGAAATGGTCTTATCCGCTCGGTGGAGGTATCATTTCGTCCCCAACCGTCGCACCGGACGGTACGATTTACATCGGATCAAGCGACTATAACCTGTATGCTTTGAAACCGGATGGCACGAAGAAGTGGGCTTTCCCCACCGGGGCTTACATCTACGCGACTGCGGCACTTGGGGCTGACGGTACCATCTACTTTGGCAACATCAATGGCCAGTTCTACGCGCTCAATCCGGATGGCAGCCAGAAATGGGTTGTCACCATCCGGCTCGACGGTAATTTCCCCGATTCACCGATCATTGGTGCTGATGGCACCATCTATATCGGTTCGTCGGATGGCCATTTATATGCCTTGAATCCGGCGGATGGCAGCACAAAATGGCAGTTCACCGCGGCAAACGCAATGAATGCCTCCCCGGCGATCGGAGCCGATGGCACGATCTACGTCGGCTCGATGGATGGGAAATTCTACGCCATCACTAACGCCGTACCGAATCTCACCCTCACCAAATCCGCGTCCCTCGCCAACGCCGTGCCCGGCGCCCCCATCACCTATACCCTGGCCTACGGCAACACCGGCAATGGCTCGGCCACCAATGTGGCGCTCACCGATGTGCTGCCCGCCAAGTTGAATTACCTTGCCGGCAGCGCGAGCAACGGCGGGAGCTATAACGCCGCCACGCGCACGCTGAGCTGGGGGCCGGGCGCGCTGAACCCCGGGGGCAACGGACAGGTGACCTTCCAGGCCAGCGTAGACGCCAGCGCTACGGTCGGCAGCACCATCAGCAACACCGCCAGCATCGCGAGCACTGAAGTGACCACCCCGGTCACCAGCAACGCGACGACGGTCACCGTGATCGCCTCCAAACGTGGTGATTGGTGGATGTTCCAGCATGACCCGCAGCATACCGGGCGCAGTGCCGTCGCCGGGCCGAGTAATCCGGTGAAGAAATGGGCGTATGCGGCAGGCGGAACGGATGTATTTTATGCTCCGCCAGCTATGGCCGCGGATGGCACCATCTATATCGGCATCACCTCGGCCTTTTCCAATCCGAGTCCCAATTACCGGCTGGTCGCCTTGAATCCCAATGGCACGGCGAAGTGGGCGTTCCCATTGACGATGCCGATGATTTCCTCCCCGGCGATTGCCTGGGATGGCACCATTTATGTTGCTGGGAGCAAGTTATATGCCATCAATCCGGATGGCACGCAGAAGTGGGCGATCTTATCAGGGATCGACAACACCGAATCCCCCGTCATTGGCTCGGACGGCACGATCTATGTCAACAATTACGCCGTGAATCCGGACGGCACCGTGAAATGGACAATTCCCTTATCCTACCGAACGGATAACTCGGCTCCCGCCATCGGGCCGGATGGCACGATTTATACAGGTTCGCAAAATAAGTATATCTACGCCTTCAATCCGGATGGCTCGCAGAAATGGGCCTATCTGACGACTGGCGGCGGGGATATGGGTGCCGCTCCGAGCATTGCACCGGATGGGACCATCTATGTTGTATCACGTGATAAGAATATCTACGCCTTGCGGCCTGATGGGACGCTGAAGTGGACCTATCCCACGGGGAACGGCGTGGATTATACACCGGCACTTGGCGCGGACGGCACCATCTATTTCGGCACCGTGGACCGGCAGGTGGTGGCACTCAATCCGGATGGCACCAAAAAATGGTCGCTCGGGTTCGGATCAGACTATTCCATCTTCACGACCTCACCGATCGTTGGCGCAGATGGGGTCATCTATATCGGTTCGCAGGATGGCAATTTTTATGCCATCAATCCAAACGGCACCCTGAAATGGACGTTCTCGACACAAAAATCGATTACCGCCTCCGCAGCCATTGGCGCAGATGGCACGGTATATATCGGTTCGCAGGACGGCTATTTCTACGCCATCGCGAATCCCGCCATCCCGGCGCTCACCCTCACCAAGTCTGTATCAGCCACCAGCGTCTTCACCAATACCGACCTCACCTATACTATCTCCTATGGAAATGCCGGATCGGCTGCGGCGAGCAATGTGACGCTGACCGATGTGCTGCCCACCTACAACGCCACCTATGTGAGCGGGAGCGCGGATCATGGCGGCATGTATAACGGCAGCACCAATGCCCTCACCTGGTCCCTGGGCACCCTTGCCGCCGGCGGTTCGGGACAAGTCACCTTCAAACTGCATGTCGATTCCTCCGCCGGAGTGGCCATCACCAATACGGCCTCTATCACCTGCCGGGAGAACACGACACCGGTGGTGAGCAACACCGTCTCTACCGCCGTCACCACCACAGACCCCGGCGGGTATAACTGCTATTACCTCTCACAGATCGATAATACCCTGCAAAACTACTCCCTGTATGTGCCCACCCCATATGATCCGGCGAAGCCCCACCCGGTGATCTTCATCGGCCATGGCTATGGTAGCGCCACACAACCGAGTTTGAGTCTGAACCAGGTCACCTATGCCAATACGAAGGGTATCTTGCTGGTCGGCCTGACCGGGCGCGGCAACACCTTCTACGACGGCGTGGGGGAGGTCGATTTCCTCGATGTGCTGGCCGATCTGCGCCGGAACTTCAATATCGACACCACGCGCCTCTATTTCGAAGGGACGTCCATGGGCGCCACCGGCGCCTACCGGCTCGGTGTGCGCCATCCGGATCTGCTGGCGGCGGTCGGCGGGGTCGACGGCTTTGCGGATTATCGCGAATGGTATACCCAGTATTACGGGCCGGGCAATAATCCTTCGTATGTGGACCCCTGCCGCCTGCCGAACATCGAGATGGCCTCCTGCGTGGATGTCGCCGAAGGCGCGAAGTGGCTGAACATGTATATGTTCGTCGATACACAGGATCAAAACGTGTGGCCGGCAAATACCACCAACCTGGACAGCCGGCTGACGGCGCTGGATGCGGCAACGCCGGAGACGGATTACGTCCACGTCACGCGCTCCAGTCCTAACGGCCACGGGGGATCTGATACCTGGACGAATAGGAAGGATATGTACGATTTCTTCCTTAGTAAGTCGCAGCCCGTCGGTCCGTCGCATGTGGTGATCAAGACGACGCGGATGAAGTACGGCAAATTGTACTGGGCCAGTATCGACCGTGTGCAGCGCGTGAGCGTGTATGCCACCCTCGATGCCGTGGTGACCGGCAACACCATCGCCGTCACCACCACTAATGTGCTGCAGTATACGCTCACGCTGAATGATAAGCTGGTGAATCCGGCGCAGCCGGTGACCATCACCACCAATGGCCTGACCAGCTACACCGGCCCCATGGGCACGGTGACGCTTTATGCGACGCTGCAGAACTCCGGCGCCATCACCGGCTGGTCAACGACGGATACCCTCCCCACCGGCTTGCGGAAAAAAGCCGGGCTGGAAGGCCCCATCGGTGATGCGTACAATACGAAGTTCATCGTCGTCTACGGCACCGCCGGCAGCAGCGCGGACACCAGCGCCAACCAGAATGAGGCTGATGCGTTCTGCTCCAACTGGAACTACTGGATGCTCTCTAATATCACCTCGCGCCCGGATACCAGTGTGACTGCCGCCGATATCGCGAGCAGCAACCTCATTCTCTACGGCACCGCGCAGAGCAATAGCATCCTCGCCAATATCCAGTACGGCCTGCCGATCCAGGTGAGCAATACCGGCATCACCGTGGGCGGCAGAACCTTCCCCTGCCCCCAGTACGGCGCCTATTTCGTCTACCCGAACCCGCAAAGCCCCACGCACTATGTGGTGGTCAGCCACGGAACCATGCTGGGTACCAGCGTGCAGGACTTGGAAGCGCTGCCCTGGTACTGGCCGGATTATGTCATTTACGATGCCACCACCTGGCCGAATATGAGCATTCAGTACGGGTTGAGCTATCTCCCGTCCATCTTCGTGGATGCCGGGTATTTCGACACCTCTTGGGGGTTGAATGAAGGCACAGCATGTCCCGACCTGCTCATCCGCGCCCAGGGGCAGACGGATTATCTCGGCGGCAATGTCTACAACCTGCTCGACCAGCAAACGCTGACGCAGGCGGCCGTCGGCAACAGCACGGCCACCTATGAGGTGCAGGTGCGGAACAACGGCGCTATTGATGACAGTTTCGTGCTCACCGCCACTCCCAGCGGCAATGGCGTCACGGTCACCTGCATCGACGAGTCGACCAGCGCGGACATCACCAGTCAGATCACCAGCCAGGCCGGTTGGTGCATCCCGCTGGATAAAGGCGCCGCGCGCACCATCCAGGTGAGCGTCAAGCTCGACGCCACCGTCCCCACCGGCGCCACGCGCAACGTGCTGGTCACGGCGACCTCAGCGGCGGACAACACGAAGCTCGACCAGGTGCAAGCCGCCACCATCAGCCCGACCAAGCAAGGCGACTGGTGGATGTTCCAGCATGATCCGCAGCATACGGGACGGAGTCCGTTCAATGGGCCGAATGTGCCGGTGAAGAAGTGGACCTATTCCGCTGGTGGACATAATGACATCAGTACTCCCCCGGTGCTCGCGGCAGATGGCACGATCTATGTTGGCAGTTCAACTCTTTATGGATATACCGCGGATAATAAACTGGTCGCCTTCAATCCTGATGGAACGCTGAAATGGACTTCTCCAATAGGAGCACAAATTCCCGTAGCCCCGGCTATCGGCTCGGATGGCACCATCTATGTGTACGCCGGTTCTTTGTATGCCATCAACCCGGACGGCACTCAAAAATGGGTAGTGCCGGCTGGAGGTGGGGTGGGTGCTCCCATGATCGGCTCGGATGGCACAATCTATGTTGGCGGTGGAACTCTGTCAGCCTTCAGGCCAGATGGTACGAAGAAATGGTCTGCGGGTAGTGGCTATTCCATGACTTCTCCAGTAATGGGAGCAGATGGCACAGTGTATGTTGCGTGCGCTGACCTGAACATTTATGCCTTCAATCCGAATGGCACTACGAAGTGGACATTCCCGACCCCCGATTACGCGTTAGGATCCCCGGCGATTGGGGCAGACGGGACCATCTATTTCGGCTGTGATGATCACAAGTTCTACGCGCTTACTCCTGGTGGCATTGTGAAATGGACCTTCACGACCGGCGGCACTATTCAGGAAACTCCGGCAATCGGAAAAGACGGCACAATTTATTTCACCTCGAACGATAAGATGTTCTATGCCTTGAATGCAGATGGCACACAGAAATGGGCAGTAGCCACCTCCAATGGGCATTTCAGCCCGGCAATCAGTGCGGATGGTACGGTGTATATCTCCGGAGATAACATGAGTGCGCTTAATCCGGACGGCACGACAAAATGGTCGCTGAACAAGTTCTATGCTGCACACGGCATTGCTATTGGCGCAGATGGTACTATTTATACCCCCGTTGCTGACACAACCGGCATCGGTTCTTTTTGTGCGATCGGCAATGTCCCCTATCCGGTGTTCAGCCTCACCAAGTCCGCCTCGCTCACCAGTGCGCTTCACGGGAATACGGTCACCTATACCCTGGCGTATGCCAATAATGGCACTACGGCGACCAATACAGTGCTCACCGATGTGCTGCCGGCCAATATCACCTATGTCACCGGCAGTGCCAGCAACGGGGGAACGTACAATGCGGCCACCCGCACGCTCACCTGGTCATTGGGGGCACTGGCCACCAATCAATCCGGGCAGGTGTCGTTTAACGTGACGGTGGATACCACCGCGCCGTTCGACGGTACCATCACCAACACCGCGAGCATCGCCAGCACCGAGATCACCACGCCGGTGGCGAGCAACACCGCCTCCTTCATCGTGACACGGCCTCCGAACAGCGCACCCACCCTCAACTCGCTCGCCAATATGACGCTGAACGAAAATGTCGGCGCCCAGACGGTGCCGCTCAGCGGCATCGGTGTGGGGAGCGCGGATGATGCCGGGCAGACGCTCACCATCACCGCCACCTCTAATAACACAACGCTGATTCCGACTCCGACGGTCACCTATACCAGCCCGCAGGCCAACGGATCGTTATCCTTCACTCCGGCCGCCTATGCCTTCGGCACAGCCACCATCACGGTGAAGGTGCAGGACAACGGTGGCACGGCCAATGGTGGGGTGGACACGGTGAGCCGGAGCTTCACGGTGACAGTGAAGTCTGTCAACTGTGCGCCGACTATCGATCAACTGGGCGATCAGACCCTCAGGGAGGATGCCGGTCCGACCAGCCTCACCCTCACCGGCATCACCGCCGGCGGGGAGGCCGGGCAGGCGCTCACCGTCACCGCCCTGTCGGACACCCCGGGCATTCTCCCGAACCCGACCGTGCAGTATACCAGCCCGCAGACCACGGCGACACTCACCCTGCAACCGCAGCCGCATACCTACGGCGCGGCGACGGTCACCGTCACCGTGCGGGATGACGGCGGCACGGCCAACGGCGGGAAGGATACCACCACCATGACCTTCGCCGTATCGGTGAATTATGTGAACGATGCGCCCACCCTCGATGCCCTGCCCGACCAGGCCATCAACGAGAACGCCGGCCTGCAGACCGTGCATCTCACCGGCATTACGTCCGGCGGCATCGGCGAGGAGGACTGGCAGACGGTGACCGTGACCGCCACCTCCGATACTCCCGCGCTCATCCCGGCGCCGACGGTGGACTACACCAGTCCTGACACGACGGGCACGCTCACCTATACCCCGGCGACCGGCGCCTCCGGCACGGCGCACCTCACCGTGCTGGTGCAGGACGACGGCGGCACGGCGGACGGCGGGGTGGACACCACGGCGGTGACCTTTACCGTCACCGTGCGCTTCGTCAACACGGCACCAACGCTCAATCCGCTGGCGAATCTGACCATGAACGAGAATGCCGGCCAACAGACGGTGACGCTCACCGGCATCAGCGCCGGCGATGCGGATGACGCCGGACAAACGCTCACCGTCACCGCGACGTCAACGAACACCGGGCTCATCCCGACCCCAACGGTCACCTACACCAGTCCCAACGCCACCGGCACGCTGACCTTCACGCCAGTCGCCAATCAATACGGGACGGCGACGCTGACCGTGACCGTGAGGGACAACGGCGGCACGGCCAACGGCGGGGTGGATACCGTCACGCGCCCCTGCACGGTGACCGTCAACCTGGTCAACCACGCCCCGACGCTCGATCCCATCCCGGATCAATCTGTAGACGCCGAAGTCGGCCAGCAAACGCTCACCCTCACCGGCATCGGCCCGGGTGGCGCCGGCGAGGAGAGCGGGCAGATCGTCACCGTCACGGCGACTTCCGGCAATCCCGCACTCATCGCCAATCCGACGGTCAGCGGCAGCGGCGCCACGCGCACGTTGAGCTATCGCCCGGTCGGCGGGCAGGAAGGATCGGCGCTGATTACCGTCACCGCGAAAGACAACGGCGGCACCGCCAACGGTGGGGTAGACACCACTACCCGCACCTTGACGATTACTGTGGTGCGCCACCAGCCCGACCTGGGGATTCGCACCGCAAGCGAAGGCACCTTCACCGGCCTGGGCAGCACCTCATCGGACGGCAGCGGCCAGACGAAGACGCAGGTTGTGCTCAGCACCGACAAGGCGGTCTACTACCTCGCGTTGCGCAATGCCGGCGACGGCAATGATACCCTCACCCTGACGCCGAGTGGAGACACCACCGGCTGGGCCATCACCGCCAGCACCGTCGATGCCCTGGGGAATGTGCTGGCCCCGATCAGCCTGACAGGCGGCTGGGCGACCGGCACCCTCCTGCCAGGCCAGACATGCTATGTGAAGGTGGAGGTGGCGTGGGCCGGCCCGGCGGGCGCCCCCAGCACCTGCGCGCTGACGCTCACCGTGGCCTCCAGCGCCAACCCGGCGAAAGTGGATGTCGCCAAAGCAATCACGACCTTGCGCCGCGGGCCGGATATGCGGGTGCATGGGTCAGCGGATATCGGCTACCTGGGCACGGGGATCTTCAACCTCACCGGCCTGGGGCAGACCAGCGCGGTGAACCTGACCGGCACCTCGACCACGTACACCGTGCGTATCTCTAACGTGGACGTGGTGTCAGATCACGTTACCGTGAAGGCGCCGGCCGTTCCCGCCGGCTGGAAAGCGCGCTACCTGCTGCAGCCCACCAACACCGACATCACGGCGAAGATCACCAGCGCCGCCGGCTGGACCTCCGACAGCGTCGGCCCGCAAGGCATGGTGGGGCTGCTGGTGGTGGTGAATCCGAATGCGTACGTGAAGCTCAATGGCTCCGCCACCGTGACCCTGACGGCCACCTCCGCGAATGACCCGGCAAACGAGGATGTGGTGAAGGCGATCACGACACGGAAATAACCCTGAAGGAGCGCCGCCATCTCGACAACACGTGTTGCCGGGATGGCGGCGCCTCCAGTTTTTTATAGCAGGCTTTGGAGAACCGGGCGTCGATGTGGTAATATAGGAACAAAGCGACCTCATGGAGGTGTCCTATGGGCTCCCACGCGCCGCGTACGGTTATCGTGATGGCCGTGCTTCTCTGTGGCTTGTTTGCGCTGAATCCGCTCGCCTGGGCTGCCGGGCGTGGGGATTGGTGGACCTTGCAGCACGACCCGCAGCATACCGGGCATAGTCCGTTTCCCGGACCGCAGGTACCGGTGCTGAACTGGTCGAGCGATCTGCAAGGCTCCCTCACTTCGCCGGTGGTACAGGGGGCGGACGGCACACTGTATGACGGCGCGTATGATTCCTGGCTGCGTGCCATCGCTCCGGACGGTACCCAACTCTGGTATTTCTCCCCATCCATCATCAGCGTCGAGGGGGCTTCCGCGGCAATCGGGACGGACGGCACCATCTACAGCAGCGGCGGGACGGGGGGGTATCTCTACGCCATCAACCCGGACGGCACGGAGCAGTGGGCGTTCAACGGCGGCGGCCAGTTGACCGCCCCGACGCTGGGCACGGACGGCACCATCTATCTCGCGCAAAATACCACCGTGTTTGCCCTCTCCCCCTCCGGCGCACAGTACTGGACCTTCCCGGTGACCGGAGCCATTTACTCAGCCCCGGCACTGGGATATGACGGCACGATCTACGTCTGCACGTATGACGGGCAAGTGTATGCCATCAATGCGGACGGTTCGCAGAAATGGGTGTATGCCACCGGCGACCAGATCGAATCTGCCCCGGTGGTCGGGGCGGATGGCACCGTTTATTGCACCACACTCGGCGGCTCGCTCTACGCGCTCACCGCGGCTGGGAAGAAAAAATGGCAGTTTGCCGCAGGAGATATCCTCCACGCCTCCCCGGCGCTGCGTAGCGACGGGGCGATCTATTGCTGTACGCGCTACGGAAAGCTCTACGCCGTCAGCGCGGCTGGGTCGCCATTGTGGGTCTACGACATGCAGGCCCAGGTGTTCTCCAACATGGCGGTCGATGCCAATGACACCGCGTATCTCGGCACGCAAATCCATTACCTCTTCGCCATCACGGCGGATGGCAACGTGAAATGGACCTTTGATGCCGGACGGCAAATCACCGCTTCCCCGGTAATCGGACCCGGCGGCACCATCTATTTCGGCACCGATGACGGCAAACTGTCTGCCATCGTCAACGCGCCGGCGCCGGCGCTTTCGCTGAGCAAGACGGTGTCACCCGCCAGTGCCTTGCCCGGCACCACGCTGACTTACACGCTCGCATACAGCAACACCGGCCTGGTCACCGCGAACAATGTGACCATCACCGACACATTGCCCGCCCATGTGACCTATGTCGCCGGCAGCGGGGGCACCTACAATGCGACGACCCGCACGTTGACCTGGTCGCCGGGCACGTTGTCGGCCGGGCAGGGGGGGAACGTGAGTTGCCAGGTGGCAGTGGACGCGAACGCCGTGCCCGGCAGCACCATCGTCAACACCGGCACCATCAACTGCGACGGATTGAGCGCACCGCAGGCCAGCAACAATGCCGTATTCACGGTGGCCTTCCCCAATGATGCGCCAACCATCGATCCCATCGCCGATGCGACGCTCCTGTCCACTGCCGTTTCACAAACGGTCAACCTCACCGGTATCAGCGCCGGCGATGCGGACGATGCCGGGCAGACCATTACCATAACCGCCACATCGAATAACACCGCGCTCATCGCCAATCCGACGGTGGGCTATACCAGCCCGCAGGCAACAGGCACACTCACCTTCGCACCTGCCACCGGGCAGACCGGCTCCGCCGTCATCACGGTCACCGTGAAAGACAATGGCGGCACGGCTGCCGGGGGGATCGATACTACCGTGCGCACCTTCACGGTCACGGTGGCGCAAGCGCAAAGTGGCGGCTGGTCGACATTCCATCACGATCCGCAGCGCACCGGCCGCAGTCCGGTCGCCGGGCCAAGCATACCCCTGCAGCGATGGGCATTCGCCGCCGGAGGCCCGATTGCCTCCTCTCCGGTGTTCGGAGTGGATGGCACAATTTACGTCGGGTCGGAAGATAACAAGCTCTACGCCATCAACCCGAATGGTTCACCCAAATGGTCTTTCAGCACCAGCAGTTTTGTCGAATTCGCGCCCGCTGTCGGCGTGGACGGTACCATCTATGTCGGATCGCTGGACCAAAAACTGTATGCCATCAATCCGGATGGATCACAACGGTGGGCCTTCAAGACGCAAAGCGTAATTGACTCCTCACCGATCATCGGAACCGATGGCACCATCTATATCGGGTCGTCTGATGAAAAACTCTATGCGCTCAATCCTGACGGCGCGCTAAAATGGGCCTTCATGACCAATGATGCCGTCGGCACCCCGGCGATGGGCACTGATGGCACGATCTATGTCGCGTCGGGTGATGGCTACCTCTATGCCCTCACCCCGGCGGGTACCAAGAAATGGGCTTTTTCCACCAACAACTATATTTATGGTTCCCCGGCGATTGGTGCGGACGGCACCATTTATGTCGGCGCGGATAATGGTACGCTTTATGCCGTTAATCCGGACGGCACCCAACAATGGGCCTTTGCTACCGGACAGTCTATCAGGTCAACTCCGACTATCGACTCGGATGGCACCATCTACTGCACCGGATGGGAATCAACGTATATTTATGCCATCAATCCGAATGGCTCACAAAAATGGGTCTGCCATATCCCTGGACGCCTGAATTACGTTTCGCCGGCGTTGGGGGCAGACGGCACCCTGTATGTCGGCGGGGAAGATGGCAATATTTATGCCATCGCCCCGTCCGGCGTGGTGCAATGGGCCTATCACACCGATTACTGGATTCGTTCTTCCCCGGCTATCGGGGCGGACGGCACGTTATATATCGGTTCCGACGACTACAAGCTGTATGCCATCACCCAGGCGCCAGTCATCAAACTCACAAAAACCGTCTCGTCGACCTGTGCAGCGCTCGGGACAGCGGTGACATATACGCTGGCCTATGCCAATACCAACGGGGGGGCGGCGACAAATGTCTCGCTGACCGATACGCTGCCTGCGCAGATCAGCTATGTCGCCGGCAGTGCCGATCAGGGCGGCGTGTATAACCCCACCACCCGCACGCTCACCTGGTGTCCCGGTACGGTCGCGCCTGCCCAGCAGGGGGCGGTGACCTTCCAGGCATCCGTGGACGCAGATGCCATCGTCGGCAGCACCATTGTCAACTCCGGCAACCTCACCTACAATGGGTTGGAAGCGCCGTTAGTGAGTAATCTCGCCTCGTTCACCGTCTCGGCGCCCCCCACCAACACCCCGCCTACCCTTGATCCCATCGCCGATATCACGGCTTCTCACCCGACAACGGTCAACCTTACCGGCATCAGCGCCGGCAGTGCGGATGATGCCTGGCAGGCGATCACCATTACCGCGTCCTCAAACAACTCGGCGGTGCTGCAAAATCCGGCAGTCACCTATACCAGCCCGCAGGCGACCGGCACGCTGGCGCTGGCGCCGGTGGCCGGGCAGGCAGGCACGGCGCTGGTGACGGTCACCGTGCAGGACAACGGCGGCACGGCGGGCGGCGGCGTGGATACCACCACCCGCACCTTCACGGTCACCGTGGTGGTGGCTAACGACGCACCGCTCATCGATCCGATTGGGAATATGGCCTGCTATACGAACGATGGCATGCAGACCGTGAACCTGACCGGCATCAGCGCGGGGACAATCGGGCAGGCGCTTACCATCACGGCGAGTTCCAGCAACACCGCGCTCATCCCGACTCCGGCGGTGACGTACACCAGCCCACAGGCGACCGCTACGCTCACCTTCACGCCGGTTGCCAATCAAAGCGGATTGGCCATCATCACCGTGACGGTGCAGGATGACGGCGGCACGGCCAATGGCGGCGTCGATACTACCAGCAGGACGTTTGTCGTGACGGTGAATCGTCCGAATAGCGCTCCGACGATTGATCCCATCCCCGACATGACGATCAACCGTGCCACAACGGTGAATCTCACCGGCATCAGTGCGGGCGTCGGTGACGCCGGGCAAGCCATCACCGTCACTGCTATCTCACACGATACCACGGTGCTGCCGGATCCGACGGTGGACTATACCAGCCCGCAAGCCACCGGCACGCTCACCCTCACGCCGATACCCGGCAAATACGGCTCGACGGTGGTCACCGTCCTCGTGCGGGATGACGGCGGCATTGCCGGCGGCGGCATGGATACCATGGCCTGTTCATTCAAAGTCAACGTAGTCTTCATCAATACCCCGCCGGTGATCAATGCCATCCCCGACCTGCTGATCAAAAAGAACGCCGGGAAGCAGACCGTGAACCTCCTCGGGATCGGGCCATGCGACGCCGGGCAGGCGATCACGCTCATCAATGCCACCTCCAGCAATCCCGCGCTGATTCCGAACCCGGTGGTGAATTATACCAACCCACTGAGCTCGGGCACGCTCACCTTCACGCCGGTCGCCAATAAGACCGGAACAGCGCAGATTACTGTCACCGTGAAAGACTCCGGCGGCACGGCCAATGGCGGCGTAGATACCGCCGTGCGGACGTTTAACGTCATCGTGATCGAGGTGAACCATGCGCCGACGATCACGCAGGTGGCGAATATCGCCGTCAACGAGAACTCCGGGCCGAAAATCGTCAGCCTGTCCGGTATCAGCGCTGGTGATATCGGACAATCCATCACCATCACCGCGACCTCCAGCAGCCCGGGGCTCATCGCGAACCCCACGGTGAACTATATCAGCCCGAAATCGACGGGGACGCTCACCTTCACGCCGGCACCGAACCGGTATGGCACGGTGGATATCTCCGTGACCGTCCGCGACAACGGCGGCACCCTCCTCTTCGGCCAGGATACCACCAGCATGACCTTTAAAGTCACCGTGAATATGGTGAACCACCCACCGGTGTTCGATGCAATCCCCAACCAGCAGATCGAGAACACCGGCACCGCGAACACAGTGTATCTCTATGGCATTGGGCCGGGCGGTGTGGGGGAGGAAGCCGCGCAGACCGTGAATGTGAGCGCCGTCTCCAGCAATACCGCGCTGCTGCCAAACCCGGTGGTCAGCGGCACGGGGGGGATACGCGTGCTGATACTACAACCCATCGCCGGCAAATCCGGCACGGTGACCATCACCGTCACCGCGAAAGATAACGGCGGTACGGCGTATGGCGGGAAGGATACCTTCAAACGGGCCTTCACCGTCACCATCCTGCACCACCAGCCGGATATGTTGGTGAAAAACTGCACGGACAGCACCTTCGCCGGCAAGGGCATCTTCAATATGGATGGAACCACGCAGACGAAATCGCAGGCCATAGCCGTCACCGGCGTGGCCACCTTCAACTTCGCCGTGCGCAATGCCGGCACCAGCGCCGATACCTTCACCGTGCAGAATCGCGGTAATGCATCCGGCTGGGCGGTGCAGTTCTACTTTGCAGATGCACAGGGCAATTCCATTGCCCCCATCGCCGGCAACCTCACCGGCAACGGCTGGTCCACCGGCTCCCTGACCGTGAACCAGATGGTCTATCTCAAAGCCGTGGTCACCTGCACCGATCCTGCCGCCGCTCCCGGCACCCTGCTCATCGTCGCGACCTCCACTGTGAATCCATTGAATGGGGATGCGGTGAAGGCGGTGGTCACGCGGAAGTAGGGGAGTGATTAGTAATTAGTGATTAGTTTGGTTGGGTGAGGAAGTGGTTCCATGAGTCATCCTGCAAACTCATTACTACTAACTTATGCCTGTCCCCAAATTTGGATTATGGGCGAATGGAAAGTATGGGAGGAATAGGAGGTCTGGGAGAAATGGGTTTCATCGCATCATTCCCATTTCTCCCATTCTTCCCATAACTCCCAGATCCGAGCGCAAACCGCATTAGAGGACACGCGCTAACTAATCACACGATTACTCCTCATACACTCCATACACCGCACTGGTCATCGCGCCGCCAATGAGGCGCAGGTTCGGGGTGGATTTGGTGTCGAAGTAGGGGTCGCCGTGCGCCAGGATGCGGACGAGGATGGTCTTGCAACCGCGGAAGATGGTGGCAGGCACGGTGACCTCATGCACGCTGGCCGGCAGCAGGTAGGGGACGTGGTAATCGATGGCCTCGAAGATGATCGGCTTGGGGGCAGAGGACCACTCCGCAAGTTCCCCGCTGACATTCTGCTGGTCATGCAGGCTGTCGACAATCACCAGGTAGCCAATGGCGCCGGGCACCGGTTCCCAACTGATATGGAGCGGTTGCAAGGCATTTACGGCGGGCAACTGCGGGTCGGTGATCGTCACCGGGGCCACCACCTGCTGGGTGGCGGGGGTTTCCCAACTCTGGAAGAAGCCGCCCTCGGCGGACAGTGTATAGGTGCCGGAGATCGGCAAGGGAGAATCGAAGCCGACCGAACAGATGTACATGGACTTCAGCCCCTTCACGTGCTGATACCCCGGCAGCACCATCCCTGGCGTCAGCATATACGGTTGATGATCGGGCACCATTTGCCCGGAGCCCCAGTAGACTTTAATCGGCACATTGCCGCTATAGGTGCCGTCGGTTGACGACAGCGGGTATGGGCCGCTATAGGCAAGCGTTTTACCGGTGGCCGGGAGATCGAGTAGCAGGTGCGTTTGCACCGGCAGGGCATCGAACACTCGCAGCGTGGTGGACACCTCGTAGCTCTCCGTGGATTGCACCTGCGTGGAGCCATGCGCCTGCGGAATCACCGTGCGCGCATCGAGATAATTCACCGTCAACAGATTCGCCGATTTCCGTTCCGGTTGGCCTCCGCTTCCCCCGTTGCCTCCCCCGCATCCGGGGAGCAGCGACAGCAGCAACGCCATGCCGATGATCATCCACCAGCGCATAACCCGCCTCCCTTCCAACCAGCTTTGCTTCACTTATAAGGGAGCGAGCGTCAAGACTCTGTCGGACGGATCGGACAGTTACACGGCGATGTATGGAGATCATTGCAAGCCTCCGCAATATGTAGATTTTCGCCATACCCCCATCCCATCACCACATGAGCAGTAGATGGCTGCAGCTACAATGCATAAATATTTGAGCATGTCACGAAATTTGTGTGAGATTTGTGTTAATATTTGGTAAGCTAGTAGTACCGACCGGTGTAACCGTCGCGCGAGTTGTTTTCATACAGCTCATCTTGCCAGGGAGGGGCCGGGGCGAGGATGATGCGATGTATAAAAACCAATAACCTGCAAAAGCCGATACCGTGGTATTCCCTCAATCCACGGCATATTCGTGTGCGTCGCATCCTGCTGCCCCTCGCGATCCTGTTACTGCTCAGTCTGTGTAATGAGAAACACCTCTGGCAGTGGGCTTGGCGCGATGGCTACCATGCCGGGTTTAACTGCCAGCCGGTCGTCGACGCGCGCGGGCGAAATATCGAGGCCTGGCGCTGGGTGGAAGGCAAGACCATCCGCATCTACACCTCGCCATACCTCGCGACCGGCCATGTGCGATTAGCGGCGGCCAGTATGCGCAGTCTGGTTGCCGACCTCGGGTTGGACGTGAATATTGAGTTGTTGCCGCTGCCAAAGCGCGTGGAGGACGCCCTTGCCCGGAGCACGAGCATGCGCGGCCATACCCGCTGGCTCTCCTTCGACCGCCTCTGCCGCGAACTGGTCGCCACACGTGACGGCGCATACGCGGAAATGGTGTATGTCCCGGAGATGATCGACTCGTCGCCGGATGTGACGGGGGCGGCGGTCTTTAAATATGGCGTTGGCGTCCTCAATGCCCGGCAGGCAACCAGCTTCACCGCTCGGCATGAGACGGCGCATCTGCTGGGGTACCACATGCATGATACCTGGCCACTCATTGTGCTGGGCTATTCGAACCCACAATGGGCGATTTACCAGCACGACCACCATGCCTCTGAACCATTGATGATGCCGAATGATACCGGTGACGAGCTCTCCCCACGCTCACGCGATGCACTTATCTGCTTCTGGCATGGGCTGGAACGACGGACGAAACATCATTATTTCGCCCCGTAAGATTCGTCACGGTGTGGCACTGGGCGGAAGCCGGGCAAGAGCCGTTACGCCGCTCTATCGATGGTGCGCATCCCTTCCTCAGAGTAGCGCGCTCCTGCCGGAGAGAAGCTGGCCAGCGCCTGGTCGAGCTCCGCCCAGGCTGCATCGGGCAAGTGAAGCGCCGCCGCGTGCGCGTTCTCCTCCAGGTATTGCACGTGCTTGGTGCCCGGGATGGGCACAATATCCGTACCCTGGCGCAGCAGCCAGGCCAGCGCCACCTGGGCAGGTGTGACATGATTCGCCGTGGCGATGCGGTCAACGATCTCGACGAGCTGCAGGTTATGCGCGAAATTCTCCCCCTGGAAGCGGGGCACGGTGCGGCGCCAGTCACTCTCCGGCAGGTCGCGCAGGCTGCGGATTTTGCCAGTGAGGAAACCGCGGCCAATGGGACTGTAGGCAACAAAGCCAATGCCCAGCTCACGCAGCGTCGGCAGCACCTGTGCCTCCACGTTGCGCTCCCACAACGAATACTCCGATTGGATGGCGCTGAGCGGGAACACGGCATGCCCGCGGCGGATGGTCTGCGGGCCGACTTCGGACAGCCCGATGTAGCGCACCTTGCCGGCCTGCACCAGCTCGCCCATCGCGCCGACGGTCTCTTCGATGGGGGTGTTGGGATCAAGGCGATGCAGGTAGTACAGGTCCACGTAGTCGGTGCCCAGGCGCTTCAGTGAGCCTTCAATGGCCGCTTTGACGTGGGCCGCACTGCCATCCAGTCCGAGACGTTCGCCATGCGGCCCGAACCGATTGGCGAATTTCGTGGCGATGACCACCTGATCGCGCGGGATTGTCCGCAGCGCGCGGCCCAGCAGTTCCTCGTTCGTGAACGGCCCGTACGCCTCCGCCGTGTCCCAGAAGCTGACACCCAGCGCCACCGCCCGGTGCAGCACGCGTAGTGATTCATCATCATTCGGCGCCCCATAGGCAAAAGACATGCCCATGCAGCCCAATCCCAATGCTGAGACTTCCAGCCCCTGCCGCCCCAGTCGCCGCTTTTCCATGCCCGCCTCCTCCGTATTGGCGTGAATGCCATCTCCCTGTGTAAGCTGAACGCATTATAGCGGTAAAGGGACATCGGCGATGTGCATCATTGTGCGGCGCCATTACGTAGTCAATAGTTTGGCTTCTCGAATTACCACCCGCACCCGGCGATTACTGCTTCGTGAGCCTCACCTCCAGGCGTATGAGCGAAAAGAGCGGTTTGCCATCGGGACCCTTTTCGCTTTTCACGGTGTACAGGTGGTAGAGTGCCGGCGAAATGATGAAAACCGGACTGGAGGCAGACGTAAAGGTATCTTTGAAACGGGTCACAGGGATATTATCGATATAGAGCTGGTCGCCCGGGCCATCGTCTGCAATGGAGAGCAGGTGACCGTCCGGAGAAAAACCGATAATCCTGATTCCCGAGAAGAACCGCGGTGTCGGTCCCATTTTTTTCTTCTGCGTGTCATCGGAGGAAATAACCAAACCAGTATTGAGTGTGGGGAACCAAGGGAGGGCGTCTCGATCATCATGGGTAAGACCATGCCGTTCCATGGCCTCATCGTCCCTGGGCTTCGGCCTAGGATTCGGAATCTGCTCACAGGCGCCATACGCCCAGTGTTGCCCGTCAGTACTGAAGGCGATTCTTTCCCCTCCCGCCATGTTCTTCGCGTGTTTTCGTACCACCATCTTCCGTGCGCGCAACTGATAGCGGTAAAAGTCATTATGAAACGACTCGCTCTCTTGCGAGGCGAAGAAGGCCAGTTGATGACTATCAGGACTGAATTCCATATCCGTGGCAAGCGCACATCCCAGGATTTCCTTCCCGTCCAATACGACGGCCATCTTCCCGGTCGCCGTCTTGCCGAGATACGCGTAATGCATGGAATCCGGGCTGAACTGGAAGGAGGATATTTCGCGGTAATGTGTGCCCGCCTTGCCGCTCAGCGTAATGTAGTATTCGCGCACTTCCTCGCCGGCATTCCTGGCGGGTGAGCGATTCGGGGTGATCATCAGTAGGGCAACCTGGCGGGAATCATTACTGATGAAACCCTGGCGGATGCTGTCATGCGGCCACGGCCCCCATTTCCGTTTGGTATCTTCGTACAGGTAATCTCCGTCGCGTTCTTGCGCGGCAACGAGGAGATGTTTCTCGTCGGGAGTGAACGCTTCCCAGCGACCGAGGGGAACTGCGCCATTCATCCACTCTTGGCCATCGATGATCAAACGTTGTCCATTCACGCTGTAGTATCGATAACGGTAATGCGCCCCGGTCCGGCTCCACCATACATTCTCTACTTCCGGATACACCGGGCCATCCACACCGTCAATAGTGACGGATTGCCCATCCTTCAGGTGGTTGATATAGGCAACACGTTTATCCCCCGGGCTGTAACAGACGTTAAAGACCGACTTCGGCAACGGAGTGGCATCCACACCGCGATAATATTCTACATGATCCTTCTGTACCACCGTATACAGGAAGTGCTGACCACCGGGCGATGAATCGACGTCCGGCCCTCCATTGTACGTCGGGCTTTGCACGCCGTGATACCAGAAATGATACTTGTCACCGCCATCGTTGACTTGTAGCATGAACTGGCGGCCGTCCGGGCTCACGTAGGCTTCGAAGGGAGATGGCAGATCGAGTATCTTCGTTTCTGTCACCGCGACCGCCGTGCCATCCGGCAACTCGACGGCATCTGCCGGCAGGAAGGAGAGCGTAATACATAGCAGGCATATCCAGCGCATGGTAATCCCCATCAATAACTGAGATACCTGTTAGACTGTGAGGAGATGAGAAAGTTCCCCAACGCGTGGGCCTGCGTAATAAGTTGTGGGGTAGCTCATAAGCTGAGGCGCCAGACGAATTTCATTTCTTCGTCTGGCGCCCCAGCTTCCCATCATTGGCCGCATCAATCATACTGACTGTGCACTTCCATCACGATGCGCACGCGGGTGGTGCCCCCGCCGTCCCGGCGCATGCCGACGCAGGCGCCGACATGGTCGCCGCCCATCACCGGGTCCGTTTCCAGATTGGTGAAATAGACGCGCGGGTCCGTCGCCGTCAAGTAGGAGTTGGACATCGCGGGATCAAACGGCACCCAACCATAGCCGTCCAGGTAGGCCTCTAACCAGGCATGAAAAATTTTGCTGGGCTGCAGGGATTCGTTGACGAGAAACCCCGTGCAGCGGCGGGCCGGGATGCCTTTGGCGCGACACAAAGCCACGAACAGCGCACTATATTCCGAACAGTCGCCCTGGCGGGTCATCAAGGCCTGCAGGGCGCCGATCTCATTCGGCATGAAGCCGGGAAACCGGAGCCGCGATTTGACATACGTCATGATCTGTGCGACGTTGCCGACATCGGACGTGCCGGTGATCTGCTGGGCCACCGCCTGGATCGGCGCCGCGTTGACCTCAATGAGCGGCTCCGCTTTCAAAAACGGCGCCAGCGCGTCTTTCTCTTCCTTGACAGTCACCGGCGGGTTCTGTTCGGCCGTGGCGAGATCATCGCGGAAGATATTGGCTTCCGTCGTCACAATGACGTCCTCGCTCCGGCGGGGATTGTCGATATGAAAGGTGGCATAGGTTCTGCCATCTTTCGTGAAGACGTTCACCCCGTCTTTCGGCGAGTATTCCTGATTCAGAATCTGCTGCCGTCCCTCCCAGTTTTGCGGCAGTACAATCGTCAATTCCTCCCACTTCAGCGCTTCCCGACTCGTCAGCGTGTACTTCAACGTGAAGGTGACATGCCGCGCATCCGGTGTTGCTTGTGCCGCGAGCAGGGAAGAGGTGCCAATAAAGGCAAGTAACAAAAGGAGGAAAGGGATGAGCCGCATCCAGCGAGCGCCGTGTGTTCCTGTGTGTCGTGTGCGGTGTTGCTGCATCTGTATACTGCTCCTTTAGCCGAAGTGGTGTGAAGATCCCAAGGATGTCATCGTTGACCGGCACGGAGGGAACCGTTGGGGGATCAGACAAAGCGTATTGATTACGGATATAACTCTGAATATATAACTGCGGAAACTATAGCATATCGTGAAGTAAAATGGCAATACAGCATATTGTTGATCACTGCTCTGCAGTGGATCCTGTCGAGCCTGCATCGTCGCCATGTTCCCTGCAGACTGTTGATGAAAATAACCGATGTGCGCACGCAATGAAGAGTATAATGACGCTTTACGCCCGGATTCCTGGGCGCAGTGCAACGCAACACGAAAAGCCATGGTGGCAGGGGACAATGAGTAATCCCGCAGACCAGCCAGAACGAGAAGATTATACGGAACACCGTGAGGAAGGGGTAGCACCTGGTGCAGACCGCGAATCTCCAGGTCTGCCACGGCAACTCGCCGAGTTGGCGCAGGCAGAAGCGGCCTTGCGGAAGAGCGAGAACATGCTGTCCACCATCCTCAATTCCGTGCCCCAATCGATCTTCTGGAAAGATGGCCGGGGGATTTATCTTGGTTGTAACGAAGTCTTTGCGCGTATGGCGGGGCTCGAGCACCCGGAGGACGTGGTAGGCAAGACGGACTACGACCTGCCACTGCCGCGAGAAGAGGCGGAGGGCTATCGCGCGGACGACCGGGAGGTGATGGCCACGGGGCGGCCAAAGCGGCATATCATCGAGCCGGTCCAACTGGCCGACGGCACACGCATCTGGGCCGATACCACCAAGATCCCCCTGCAAGATGCAAACGGCGAGGTTTTCGGCGTGCTGGGCGTCTTTGATGATATTACTGCACGCAAACGGGCCGAAGAGCGGCTGCAGGAAAGTGAGGAGAAGTACCGGACGCTGTTTACGCTGGAGCCCGAAGCTCTGCTCTTGTTCGCTATCGACACGCTGCAGATACTGGATGCCAATGACGCTGCGGTGCAGATGTATGGGTATTCGCGTGAGGAATTGCTGACGCGGGATATTGTGTCTCTCTCCGCGGAGCCGGAAGCCTCCCGCGAGAGCATACGCATTGCGGCGGTCGAGGGAGCAGCGCATATCCCACTGCGCTATCACCGGCGGAAAGATGGGTCCACCATTCCAATGGAAGTCACCGCGCGCGTCTTCACGTTGCAAGGGAAGAAGGTAATGTTCGCCATCCTGCGCGGGCTCAGCGGACAACGTCAAGCGGAGGAAGCCTTGCTGGAGAGCGAGGAAAAATACCGGACGCTCTTTTCGCTGGAGCCGGATGCGCTGCTGCTCTTCGACATAGACCGTCTGAAGGCGCTCGATGCCAACGAGGCAACCGTGCAGTTGTACGGGTACTCCCGCGACGAACTGCTGGCATTGGCGAATATCCTGACGCTTTCCGCGGAGCCGGAAGCGACGCGGGCCGGCATCCACACTGCATTGATCAAAGGGTGGGTCTATGCGCCGCTGCGCTATCACCGGCGGAAAGACGGGACGGTCTTTCCGGTGGAAGTGGTGGCACGTGCTTTCCTCCTGCACGAACGGCGGGTACTCTTTACCGTCATCCGCGATATCAGCGAACGTACACGGGCAGAGGAAGCTTTGCTGGAGAGCGAGGAGAAGTATCGGACGCTGTTTACGCTAGAGCCGGATGCGCTGCTCCTCTTCGATAGCGGGACGCTGCAAATACTGGATGCCAATGAGGCGGCCGGGCAAATGTACGGCTATACTCGCGAGGAATTACTGGGGCAGGAGATCACGATGATCTCCGCGGAGCCGGAAGCGACGCGGGCCAGCATTCGCAGTGCCGCGATCACCGGCGAGACCCATATCCCGCTGCGCTATCACCAGCGTCGAGATGGCACCGTCTTTCCGGTGGAGCTTAGAGGTCGCTTTTTCACCCTGCATGGACGGCGGGTGGTCTTCTCCGTCTTACGTGATATCAGCGAACGCACCCGGACGGAAGAGGCCCTGCTGGAGAGCGAGGAGAAGTACCGGACGCTGTTTGCGGTGGAGCCGGATGCATTGTTCCTGCTCGATGTCGATACGTTGCGGATTCTCGATGCCAATGACGCCGCCCTGCAGATGTACGGGTATGCGCGCGAGGCACTGCTCGCCATGACAGTCCTCGAACTATCGGCGGAGCCCGAAGCTACGCTGGCGAGCGTCCGCAGCAAGCAAATCGGCGGGGAGTTGACACGCGTCACACTGCGCTACCACCGCCGGAAAGATGGCTCGGCGTTTCCGGTCGAAGTCTTCTCGCGCGCCTTCACCCAGCGCGGGAAGAAGATGCTGTTTTCCTCGGTCCGCGACATCACCGCGCGTCTGCGCGCGGAAGAGACGATCCGACATGAGCGCGCCTATCTGGCATCAGCGATCGAACTGCTGCCGTTCCCCATCCTGTTCATCACGCCGGGGCATGAGGTGATTCGCCAGAATCGTGCCGGCGCCGAGTTACTCCATGGCCAGGACGGCCATCGCTGGTGGGGCATTCAACTGGTGGACCCCCGCACACACACCCCGCTCCCCCTGGAGGATTGGCCGATGATGCGCGCCTTGCGCGGCGAAACGGTGCCCTCCACGGAATGGCTTATGGTGCTGCCGGATGGCCGCGAAATGCCGGTCCTGCTGCAGAGTGCTCCCGTCTTTATCGGCAAGGAGTTTGTCGCCGTGGTGATGGCCTTCCAGGACATCACCATGGTCAAAGAAGCCGACCGGGCCAAGGACCAGTTCCTCATGGTGCTCTCGCACGAGCTCAAGACGCCGCTGACCAGCATCATCGGCTGGGCACAGATGGCAAAGGGGGCTGCGGATACTGTGCCGGAAGCGCTGGCGGCCATCCTGCACAGTGCCGGCGAGCAGCAAGCGTTGCTGGAACGCCTGCTGATCCTGTCGCGTATTATGACCGGCAAGCTGGTGCTGCGCTACCAGACCTTTGACCTCTGGGAACTGCTTCACCAGGTCGGCGCGTGCTACCAGACCTGCGCACAGGATCGCCAGCAGACACTGGTCCTGGCGATCCTTGCGCAGGGATTACCCATTACGGGTGACCGCAAGCTGCTGGAGCGGGTCTTCACCGAGTTGCTCGACAATGCGATCACTTTTACCGGGGCCGGCGGCACGATCACCATTACGGGACAGCAGACCGATGGGCATGTGCTCGTTGCCGTCCAGGATACCGGGCAAGGGATTCCCCCGGCACAATTGCCCGCGCTGCTCAAGCCGTTCCGGCAACTCCAACGCGAGGAAATCAAAGGCGGCATGGGGATCGGCCTGGCGCTGGTGCATGACATCATCGAAGCGCATGAAGGCACCGTGGAGATCGCAAGCGGCGGCGTGGGCCAGGGGACGACGGTACGGGTGATACTACCGTTGCAGCCCGCGGGGGAATCGTGATACGCATTTTGTCGGGGACTGTCCCCACCACTGGTGCTTTGCTGGAAATCGAGTGCCCGTGAAAGGGACTGTCCCCAATCCTCGTGCAAGAGCAGGGGACAGTCCCTTTCACGGGCACAAACCCATGGTATAAGCGCCAGAGCCGGGGACAGTCCCCGACTAGCGCGACTAATCACTTATCACTAATGACTAATCACTCGTACTACTTCAGCAGCCACAGCGTCACCGAATCCTGGTCTTTCACAAAGATTCGGTTGCCGGCGATGACCGGGGAGGCGTAGGTTGGCGTGTCGGCCACCTTGATGCGCGCCAGCTCGGTGTAGGCTTTGTCGGTGGGCGTGAAGACAATGAGTTCGCCGCTGCCGGGCAGGGCGAGCAGGGCCGCGCCTACGTCGAGCAGCGTGCAGAAACCGCCGCGATCCGTCTGGGCCGTGTCGGTCCACGCCGTTTTTCCGGTCTTGGCGTTGAGGCAGAAGAGGTTGCCGCGGTCGGTGAGGCCGTAGAGCAGGCCGTCTTTCAGCACCGGGGTGTTGTACTGCACCGCCGTGTCCGGGTTGCTCCACACCTCCCGGGGGAGAAACACCTCGCCCTTGCGCTCGATATAGATCGCGCGGGTGCCGCGTCTGGCGCCGGAAATAATCACCGTCGGGCCGTCGATGATCGGCGTGGCCGCGTTGTAGGCGCGCATCTCCGGCACGAAGGGGAGCGACCACAGCAGCTTGCCGTCCGCCACGCTCACGCCGACTACGCGCTTATTGGTCAGCGTCACCAGTTGCTTCACCCCGTCCACCGTCATCAGCGCGGGCGAAGCGTACTCCGGGCCTTCCTCCAGCCAGCGCCACTTCACATTGCCGGTGGCCAGCTCGTAGGCGATGATGCCGCCCTGGTCCTTGCCGCCCAACTGCACGATGGCCAGCCCGTCCACGATCAGCGGGGACATGGCGGTGAAGAACATCGGATATTGCTTCGGGAATTCATCTTTGGTCCACAGCACTTGGCCCGTGGCGGCATCGATGCAGGAGACGATGCCGGTGGAGCCCAGCGTCACCACCTTGCCCTCCGCCACAGCAGGCGTGCCGCGCGGCCCCGCATGCCGGGACGCCGGCCCGGTGACCGGCGGCGCGGGATACTTATCGACCCACAACGCCGCGCCATCCTTCGCGCTCAAGCAATAGATCATCTCCTGATCATCCTGGCAGGCGAAGACATAGAGCTTCTCCCCCACCAGCACCGGCGAGGCATCCCCGGCGCCCACTTTCACCTTCCACTGCTGCTCCAGCGTCTTCGGCCAGGCCTGCGGCGCGGTGAAGCCGGTCACCTTGCCATCCCGGTTCACCCCCCGCCATTGCGGCCAGTCCTGCGCAAAGACCGCCCCCCCGAGCAACAGCCCCCCGAGCACGACCGCACACACGCGATGGAAACGACTCATGCCACGCTCCTCCTATGGTATTAGAGTTAGATGGGTCAAACATACTGCTGGGGAGGGGTTTTGTCAATTCGCTCTTATCCGCTTGATCTTACTCTTTCTCTTTCTCTTACTCATGCTCAAAGTTCACCATGCAAAGTTTCGGTTTTATGCACGCGCATGAAATTCAGATCCGCTAGCCTTCCCACCCCCAATGGACTATACTGTCATCAGTACATATTGGGAGGATGCCAATGTCTCGATCCGCGTTTCTTCAGTCTATTTGCTTCTCCACCATGCTGCCGGGTGTGACGGCGCCCATGGAGCTTGTGGGGGATTGGGCCGGCGCGCTGCAGACGCCGCTGGGGCAACTGCATCTGGTGGTGCGGTTGACGCGGGGAGCGGATGGCGCGTATACGGGAGGGATCGATAGCCCGGACCAGGGGGTGACGAATATCCCCATCAGCGCGGTTTCCATCACGGGCACCACGGTCACGCTCACCGTGGAAGGGATACATGGCAGCTTCACCGGCACGCTGTCCGCGGACGGCAAGACGCTGACCGGCACCTGGCAGCAAGGGTCCAGCACGCTGCCGCTCACCTTGCAGCAGGGCGCGGAGGCGCCGGCGCCGCGTCGCCCGCAGATGCCGCTCCCGCCGTTCCCGTATCAATCCGTTGATATCAGCTTCTCTAATCCCGACGCCCCCGGCGTGACGCTGGCCGGCACGCTGACGATGCCGCCGGGGAAGGGGCCGTTTCCCGCCGTGGTGCTCATTGCCGGCTCCGGCCCGCATGATCGCGACGAGACGCTCTTCGGGCACAAGCCCTTCCTGGTGATCGCCGATGCGCTCACCCGCCAGGGCATCGCCGTGCTGCGCTATGACAAGCGCGGCACCGAGCAATCCACCGGCGACTATGCGCAGGCCACCACCGACGATTTCGCCGGCGACGCGCTGGCCGCCGTGCAGGCGCTGCGCGCCCGCCAGGAGATCGACCCCGCGCACATCGGGCTCATCGGCCACAGCGAAGGCGGCATCATCGCCCCGCTGGCGGCGACGAAATCCCCGGCGGTCGCCTTCATCATCCTGCTGGCCGGCACGGGCATCCCCGGCGACCAGTTGTTGCTGCTGCAGGGGGATAAGATCAACCAGGCACTCGGGAAATCGGCAGCGGAGATCACCCAACAGCATCAGGCGCTGGAACAGTGCTACGCGCTGGTGCGGCAGGAGCGGGAACCGGAGAAGTTGGCGGCCGCCCTGCGCGACACCATCACCCGGACCATCGCCAACCTGCCCGAGGAGGCGCGAACGAAGCTGGGCGATCTGCAGCAGTTCACCGAAACACAGGTGAAAGCGTTGGCCTCACCGTGGATGCGCCGTTTCCTCACCTACGACCCCGCCCCCACGCTGGCCAACGTCTCCTGCCCGGTGCTGGCGCTGAACGGGGAGCGCGATACGCAGGTACCCCACCAGGAAAACCTCTCCGCCATCGCCGCCGCCCTGGCGAAAAGCGCCGCGGCGGGGCGCACCGTGGACTTCACCGTGCAGAGCCTGCCCGGCCTGAACCACCTCTTCCAATCGTGCAAAACCGGCGCCCCCACCGAATACGCCACCGTCGAAGAGACCATCGCCCCGCAAGTGCTGGAGATCATGGAGGCATGGATCACGGCGCATGTGCGGAAAGAATGAAGGGAACGCGTCTGCAACCGCTTGCGCCTCTTGGTATGGAACGCCCACCGTGGCGTTCCTGGCTGCGCTGACCCGTCGGTGCGCGGACAACACCATCCGTGATCTCCAATGACCATCGACCGCACCCTACGCAAAGCGCACCCGTTTGGGGACTGCCCTCGCGGCAACGCTTGTGATGGTGACCGATTGCCGGGAGTGAAATGGTATCCGTGTGGTGACCAGCGCCTGGTCAGGGCTGTCCCCGCGTTTGCAACCGGTTGGGCCTTGGGTAGGGAACGTCCCGCCGTGGCGTTCCTTGGTGCGGTGACCCGTCGGTGAACGGACAACGTCATCTGTGATCACCAATGACCATAGACCGACCACCGACGGATCATCGCCACGCGGAACGCCACGGTGGGATGTTCCCTACGCCAAACCGACCTCCGGTCAGATTCCCGCGGGGCAGTCCCCAACCGGCGATAATCTATGCGCGCACCTGCGCCAACGCCGCATCCAGCCACCCACGATACCAATCATAAAAGGACACGCGATCTGCCCCGTCCGTGGTGAGCGGCGACAGCCCTGCGTAGTCGGCGCGGTCGTCGGCCCAGATGTGGCCGGCTTCGGGGCCGGACACCACCAGCCACTGGCGCAAGGCGCAACCCAGGTGGCAGAGGGGGATGGCCCCGTCTAACGAGGCATAATACCGTGCCTCAAACGCATCCAATTGCGCTTCGTATTCCTCTTCATTCTCCATCGCCTCGTCGTCGGGCTGGTCGGTCAGATTATTCCAGGCGTCCGTATAGGGAAATGGCCGCGCCAGCACGCCCACAAACCCATCCCCTTCCTCCCATCGGGTCATATCGTCATCGTCGTCCATCTGATGAAAGGTAAACAGCCCATACCCCGGCCCCGCTCCCCCGCTGCCGACATGGAGGAGGAACATTCGATACTCCTCCGGCAACCGAATCCTATACGCCGCTTCAAACGCGCACACGTCCGCCTCGGATAATGGGGGATGCAGTTGGAATTGATGCTCGGGGGAGCCGAAATAGGAAACACCCGTCCGTGCGAGCAGGTCGAGGTCGGCGATGATTTGGTAGTAGTCGGTGAGGGTTGGCATCTGGTTAGGTTATCCTTTGGTATGGGAGTTGGTGATATAGGATAGCATAGGGAGGGGTTATCGTCTATGGAGGTGACCCAGCATGTACTTGGTTGGAAACTGTACTATCCTCGCGATTGTGCTCCAATTACGGTGTGGGTTAATCTATATCCGAGCGGTGACCAGTGCCTGATAAGGTTGTTCTCGATGTTTGCACCTGATCCTTATTCCAAAGCTTAACCATTGTCATTAGCGAGAAAAAAGCTTAAAATACTAATCTGAATGATCGGTGTACCAGTGCAACATCGTTACAATACGCATGAAAGCATAATAAGGGGATTGTAATGTGTAAATATGTTTTCACATTAGTCATGGCAGTATTCGTACTATTCAGTAGCCTAGCAGCATTCGCTGATCAAGAATCAGAGCGTGCTTGCCTTAAAGGATTACAGCGATGCAGGGTTCGCATAACGATTCGAGATGACGATAAAGTAGGGATCGATGAAGATGCAGTTCGAAGTGCTGTCGAATTACCACTTCGCCAGTTAGGTATAACCATTCCTTCAGCGAATGATGAGAGTTGCTGGGCTATTCTTGATGTGCAAGTTACTTCTTTAGTGACTAGGGAATCAGAGAGTAGAAAGCCATTCTTATATACAATCTATGTTTCGTGTATACTTCGCCAACTAGTATCATTAAAACGGGATGGTAACAAAACTGAATTTTATGCTTCCACCTATAGTAAAGCTGATCAGCAGGTACAAGATAATTTTGATGTTGATAAGGCAATGAGAATGATTCCGAAGATCATGGAGGGGTTCAGCAACGATTATCTCGCTGTAAATCCTAAAAGGTAATGGCATCGCTTCAGTCAGACAATGGGGGAAATATACATGACAATTGGAGATGTGGCTGCCATATCAGCCGTATTTGTTACTTTATTTGCCGTGATATGGCAAACTATATCAGCGAGAAAGCTTATGGCTCGCCAACTCTTTTTACAATTATACGCGCAGTATGAATCAGAAGTAATGCAGAGAAAACGTGCGGCATTTGCCCGAAGGTTAATTGACGATGTAACAGGAACAACCGACATCGATGATACTGTTCTTGTTTTCCTTGAAACGCTAGCTAGCATGTTGCATGAGAAACTTATAGATAGAGAATTAATATGGACTACATTTTCAATCGATATATGCACTTATTGGTCTAAATCAGAGAAATATATCAAGCGCGTACGACAGAAAACGAATGACTCATCGTTGTTTGATGAGTTGGAGAGAGCATATAATGAGCTGAGGCCAAAAACTAACGATGAAGTGATTGAATACTATATCTATATGGAGACATTGAGATCAGATTAACCTAACTGTAAATAATGTGCCAAAAGCATTAGGATGTTGGATAATCATAATTAACACTGATGAATTACTGCAAATGACAACTGATTATTTGTTGTAAATAACATAAGAATCGCAAGAAGAGGATGGTGGATTTATGCCAATAGACGAAAACCTCCCTGGAAATATCAGAACGCAAGCTATAGACTATGTATCTGTAGGTGTGAAGGCAGCTCTCAGTACAGTACCATTCGCTGGTTCTTTGCTTGCAGAGATTGCTGGATCAGTTATTCCACGACAGCGAATCGACAGGATTGCTGATTTTGCAGCTAAACTCGAAAAACGTATAAAACACTTAGAAGAAGAGAGTATTAGAGTAAGTCTTAATGACGAAGAATTCACCGATCTTATCGAGGAGGCAATAAGACAAGCAGTTAGGTCAACAACAAGCAATCGAAGAGAATATTTGGCTTCACTTGTTGCCAACAGCCTTTCTACGGATGCTATCGAACATGCAGAGTCGAAACATCTTATGAGAATTTTAGGTGAGTTGAACGATATCGAAGTTCTCTGGCTCAGATTCTATCATAACCCAACAATTGCAGGTGACCCCTCTTTTCGTGAATTACATAAAGATGTCTTCGAGGCAAAAATCGCCTACATTGGTTGCTCAAAGGAAGAACAAGATGATCATGCCCTCCAGGAAAGTTATAAAAATCATTTGATTCGACTCGGACTTGTTGATAGTATCATATCGAGGCGTGATGGGATGCCAGAATTCGACTCATTCTCTGGGAACTTCAAGGTTTCGTATCATCGAACAAGTGCACTCGGTCGCTTGCTACTCCGAAGTATTGGATTGATTGAAGCTGGCAACTAATTGATACCGCTGTATTACCGACATTTGCAGTAAGCCCTTATTGACTCTGCTATATTCTGCTATAGATGGAATCTGGTTTGCTAGATACAGGTGATTATCAAGTATTATTGTTCGTTGATG
>Ga0272448_1001029_pt1 | contig 39398 bp, 35 predicted proteins | sample YNPCB0191_FD_202220 | JGI IMG/M metagenome (GOLD analysis project Ga0272448, IMG submission 202220) | Hot spring sediment microbial communities from Yellowstone National Park, WY, United States - YNP-CB-019-1 | ecosystem: Environmental > Aquatic > Thermal springs > Hot (42-90C) > Sediment...
CTCTAAAATTAACAAATTTAGAAAGGGCTATTATGTTTCCAAATTTCCTTTTAAAAAAGTTGCTAGATTCATTGAGGATGCAAGGCCAGATGTTATTCATCTTCAAGACCCCGCCTGGATTTCACTTTCGGTTTTGTTTAAAGCGAGCAAAATGCAAATTCCCCTTGTTGCCACAAATCACTTCTCCTTGGAATATATTATTTCCTATCTTCCTTATTTAAAATTCATAGAGCCAATATTTATGAAAATAGCAAGTGGTTATCTGGACTGGTTTTATTCAAAGTGCGATATTGTGACCTGTCCGACCCAAACCGTGGCTAAAAATTTTCAGAAGGGAAAGATTAAAGATAGAATAAGAGTTATTTCTAATGGCGTTGACATTTCTCGTTTTTTACCGCATTACGGAGATATTAATCTGGTTAAAAAAAGATGGAATATACCTTTAGATAAACCATTAGTTTTGTATGTGGGCCGTCAAGATGTGGATAAAAATTTAATCACGTATATCAAAGCCGTGCCGTTCGTCTTAAAAAAGTTAGACGCTTGTTTTGTTCTTGTAGGGAATGGAACCGAGCAGGAAAAGTTAAAAAAGGCGGCAAAAGACTTAGGGGTGGATAAAAAAGTAATTTTTATTGATTTTGTTCCTCATTATGCTCCAATTTTGCCCAAAATTTATCAAGCTGCTTCTTTATTTGTTAATCCCTGTCCATACGAGACGCTTAGTTTGGTGGTTTTGGAGGCCGAAGCATCTGGTCTACCGATTGTTGCGGCGAATGCAGGTGCCTTACCAGAGGTTGTTAGGCACGGCGTCAATGGTTTATTATTTAAGCCCTTTGATGTCTATGATTTGGCCCAGAAAATAATTACCCTTTTAAAAAACCCTGACCTAATGGAGCGGATGGGGCAGAAAAGTGTGGAACTTTCAGAGACCCATTTGGTTGAACATACTTATTCTCGATTTGAAGATATTTATCTATCTTTGAGTAACAAATGAGAAGGCAAAGGTTGATTTTATTTCTTATTATTATTTTTTGTGTTGCGGGGCTTTCAAGCGCAGTTTTGTATTATTTCAAATACCGTACCATACCTGAATTTATTATCCCACTTCTGCCAGAGGCGGATTTGGCTAAAAAGGGAGAGACGGTGCTGGTTTTTGCGCCTCATTCTGATGATGAAGTGTTGGGAGCAGGAGGTTATATTAGAAAGTCCATCCAAAACGGTGCTAATGTAAAAGTGATTCTTATTACAAACGGTGATGGGCATAGATTTACATCTATAGAGGAGTTTAAAAAATTATACCCTAAAGCCGAAGATTATATTCAATCCGGATATTTAAGACAAGAGGAGTCTGAAAAGGCTCTGGCAATTTTGGGGGTGAAAGCGGAAGATATTATCTTTTTGGGTTACCCTGACCACGGCATCAAAGAACTTTTAGAGAGCCACTGGCAAACTCCTTATACTTCCCCATATTTAAAACAATCAACTTCTCCCTATAATAACTCGTATCATCCTCATGTGGCCTTTACAGGGGAAAATTTACAACAGGATATCGATTCCATACTAAAAACATATCAGCCAAATCTTATCATTGGTCCTCATCCGCAAGATATCCACCCCGACCATTCGGCAAGCGCCCTCTTTATTCATCGTGCACTGGAAAAAACTGGTTTAAAAATAGAATTCTATTCTTATCTTGTTCACTTTCCTCGTTTCCCTTATCCTAAAAATAGCCATCAAGATAGATTTTTAACTCCGCCGGCGAGGTTATTTACATTATCATCTAATTGGTTTAAAGTAGGTTTGGACGATGATACAAAAAATCTTAAGGAAAGGGCTGTTTTTGAATATCGAAGCCAACTAAAATCTCCTTTTCTAAAAGGTTTAATGCTGGGGTTTGTCAAACAGAATGAACTATTATCAAAAGCCGATTTCTCAAATCTTAAATGAACTTAATACAAGCGCAGAGGGGCTTTCAGATAGCGAGGCGTTGCTCAGATTAAAAAAATATGGTCTCAATCAACTGAAGAAAGTTAAAAAACGACCACTTATTTTGAAATTCTTTGCCCAGTTTTTTGACCTTTTGGCAGTGATTTTGATTATCATCGGGATTTTGGCTATTTTTACTGAAGAGCCAAGAGATAGTCTTATTATTTTTAGCATTGTTTTTATTAATGCAATTATTGGTTTTATTCAGGAATATAAAGCCGAGCGAATTTTGTCTGCTTTTAAAAAACATATTCCCTCTTTTGCAAAAGTGATTAGAGAAGGTAAATTAAAAAGAATACTTTCTGCCCATGTTGTCCCAGGCGATATTTTAGTCGTAGAATCAGGAGACGCTATCTGTGCAGACGCCCGATTAATAGAAGCGTTCAACTTAAAAACGAATGATTTTGCCCTAACCGGAGAGTCAGAACCTCAGCCCAAAAGGGTTTATCAAATTAAAGAGACTAAATCATTGACAGACATAGACAATATGATTTTTATGGGCACATCTGTAGCGGAGGGCGAGGCAAAAGCAGTGGTCGTTGAAACAGGCATGGAGACAGCATTTGGTAAAATTGCTAAAGAAACCCAGGCGACAAAAGAAGAATTGACTCCATTACAAAAAGAACTGCGCCATACGGGTAAAACAGTAGCAAAAATTGCTACTCTTGTGGCTGTTCTAATCCTTTTTGTTATGTATTTTATCAGGAAGGATTTAAAAGAGAGTATGCTCTTTGCAATAGCAGCTGGTGCGGCGATGGTGCCAGAGGGATTGCCAGCGGCTATCTCTATTGCTCTTTCTTTAGGCGCTCAAAGAATGCTTAAAAAAAGGGCTTTGGTTAAAAAATTGCTTCATGTTGAAAGTTTAGGTTCTGTAACGACGATTTGTACAGATAAGACAGGCACATTAACAACAGGCGAAATGACTGTAATAGAGAGTTGGATAAAAAATGCATCAATTGAGTTACTCAACAAGACAATGGTTTTATGCAATAACGCTACTTTAGCAGAAAAGCCATTGGGTAATCCTCTTGAGATAGCCTTATTAAAATATGCTCAAAAAAAGAAAGTGCAAGCAGATAAGATGCGAAAAGGATATCAACGCGTTTTTGAAATTCCTTTTTCATCAAACAGGAAAATGATGAGTGTGGTTTGCCAAGAAGATAAACATTATGTCGCCTATGTCAAAGGTGCGCCTCAAGAAATCTTAGAACGTTGCACATTAAAAAAAGAAGAGAAAGAGGAAATTATTCAAGAAAACGACCGGCTGGCCAACGCCGGATTGAGAGTTTTAGCCTTTGCCTACAAGGATTTGGGTAAAAAGAAGCAATTTCAAAAAGAAGTTATAGAGCAAGATTTAAAATTTATTGGTTTAGTTGGGATAGAAGACCCGCCAAGAGAAGGGGTGAAAGAAGCGATTTCGCTTTGCAAAAAAGCTCAGATAAAAGTAATTATGGTCACTGGAGATTATGGTTTGACAGCGTTGGCAGTGGCAAAGCAAATCGGTTTATATTCAAAGACAACAAAAGTGATTACAGGCGAGGAGATGCACAGAATGGATGATGAGAGATTGAAGGAGCTGTTGGCGGATGGAATGATTTTTGCCAGAATTGACCCCAGCCAAAAATTGAGGATTGTAGAGAATTTAAAGGAAAAAGGAGAAGTGGTGGCAGTAACCGGAGATGGGGTGAATGATGCACCGGCTTTGGTGGCTGCTGATATTGGTGTTGCAATGGGTCGCATTGGAACTGACGTGGCTAAAGAGGCGGCTGATATGGTTTTGCTTGACGACCATTTTGCTACAATTGTCAAGGCAATTAAAGAAGGACGGACAATTTTTGATAATGCCAAAAAAATTATCTTTTATGTCTTTTCGTCCAATGCTGGCGAACTTTTAGTTCCGCTTTTTGGTCTATTTTTAGGCTTACCCCTACCACTTTTGGCCATACAAATGTTGGCGATTGACCTTGGTACAGATGTTTTTCCTTCCCTGGCTTTGGGTGTGGAGAAAGAGGAACCGTTTATTATGACGCGGCCGCCACGACCAGCAACAGAAAGGATGATGAATATTGGTATGCTTTCTCGTCTGCTTTTTGTTGGCTTGATTATGGGAACCTTGGCTTTCTTGGTTTATCTTGTTTCTCTTTTTGAAGGCGGTTGGCACTGGGGCGAGTCACTCAATTTAAATGCCCCACTTTATTTAAGCGCCACTGCTTCTGTTTACGCCACCTTGGTTTTGTGCCAGGTAGCCAATGCTTTTTCGTGCCGAAGCCCAAAATTTCCCCTACTTAAAATAGGGATTTGGACAAATCCTTGGCTTTTGTATGCTGAATTAATTTCTTTTGTTATGTTGTATGGCGTTGTTTATTTTCCACCACTTCAAAAAATTTTTAGAACCGGCGCACCTTCGCCTTTATCTTGGGTTTTAATCATTCTTTCCTTCTTTATTTTTCTGTTTCTCTCTGAGTGGCGCAAACGGTCATTCAAAAACCAGGCAACTTAGACGTTTCTTTGCCGGATTCTATTTCAAAAGGCAACGGCGTCAGTTCTTTTTCTTTTGGCGAAATTGAAGAAAATGCCTTTTCCAAAACGGATGAGGCAGCGTTTAGAGCATTTTTCCCTTTTGTAGTTAAGACATAGACCTTGCGGCGGCGATTATTAACCTTTTGCCATTCCCCTTTGGCATAGCCGCCCTTTTCTAGTTCTTTTAAGGCTGGGTAAATGGTTCCTTGAGAAGGCTTGCAAAGGCCATTTGAGACGACGGTTAAGGCGGACTGAAGAGCATAGCCATGAGCGCCTTTTTTGCCCAAACTTTTGAGCAAGAAAAATCTTAAAAGTGACTGATTAACCAAAAGTCTCCAATATTTAGGATTCTCTAAATCCATTTTTACTCACTTCTATTATCATTGAGGGACGAGGTTTTGTCAAGACCTTCCAATAAAAATACCTTGAGTAATTGATAAGCCAGGTTCTGTTTGGGCTACCATCTGTCTAAGCGTTGGGGTCCGTGGTCATCTCGGCGAGCAGCCGAATTGATGATGGTCAGACCCTTCCAACTTGCACCAGAGAGGGTTTGGATGATTCTGATGTTGCTATCAGAATCCGTGCGCTCTTACCGCACGATTTCACCCTTACCCCGCCATCGGCGAGGCGGTGTATTTCTGTTCCACTTTCCCTAAGGTCGCCCTCGCCCGCCTTACGGCGGGCCTCTTGCTCTTTGGTGCCTGGACTTTCCTCCCCCTGCCCTTCCGCTCATATGGCTGCTTTTTTCAGCATATTTATGGCCTGAAGTGGTGGGGGCGGCAGCCTCAATTACTCAAGGCAAACATAATTATATTAAATTTTGATTGCAAAATCAAGCCCTAAATGGTAGAATATATTTATCTTGGGGAGTGGTGTAACGGTAACACGTCAGAATTTGGATCTGAAGATTCCAGGTTCGAATCCTGGCTCCCCAGCCAATTTGTAAAGTTCTGATTTCTTATCCCAATCGGATGGGATTTTTTATTTTAAATATAAAAAATGGTAAAATTGTGGCAGAAGATTAAGTATTTTATTAAATATTATGCTAAACCCAGAGAGTCAGCCAGATTTTAAAGAAATTGAGCAGTCAAAAGAATTGACAGAAAAAGAAATCAAGGAGCAGATAAGCGAGATAAAAGCTATAGTTTTGCCCCTTTATTCTCAAATTGAGAAATTAAGAAAAGAAAATCCTCACAGAGAGGTTGGGGGTTACATTAAAAATGGCAAAATTGAATTAGTAGATGAATCGCAATGGGAAGAAAAATTTGTAATTGGCGAATCTTTTGAAAAAGAAAGAGAAATGGGGAAGCAGGGGATAATAGCTTTTCATACGCACCCAGATGATGGGTTGCCCTATGCGTCAGGACAAGATATTTTAGCAGCTGCTTTTGGATTAAAAGAGCTAATATTCCATAAAGATGGAGTAATTTTTTTAATCGCCCAAAAAGAACTGCATATAGAGAAAATTTTAGAAATTGACAAACAAGTATGGTTAGAGGCTCAAAAACAGGAAGAAAAATGTGGTGATCCAGCCTATTGGTTTTGGAAATCCGAAATTAAAAATAAATTAGGAATACGTATTATTAATTTGATAAACAAAGAAGCAGAAGATATTGACCAAAAAAATAAAAATAAAAATAAAAAGTTGTAGAGACCCAATGTTTTGCGAGTTCGATATTCAAACAAAGCAGCGGTATGAATTAGTGGATATTACAGAAGAAGTTGAGAAGATAGTTGAAGAAAGTGGTGTAAAAGAAGGTTTTGTTTTGGTTTTTGTGCCGCATTCAACTGCCGGGATTGTATTAACAGAGAATGAGGAAGGTTTAAGAAAGGATTGGCTGGATTTTCTAAAAAGGGCTGTCGCCGGTTTTGATTTCCAACATAATAGAATTGATGATAATGCCGATTCGCACATTCTTTCAGGCTTAGTGGGACAAGGCAAGGTTCTTCCTGTTAAAGGTGGCCAAATAGTTAGAGGAACTTGGCAAAATATATTCTTGATTGAGTTAGATGGTCCGAGAAGCAGGCGGGTGGTGGTTGAAATAAAATAAACTAAAGATACAATATTAAAAGGAGGTGAACTTAAGTGGTGATAGTGCGACTATTTGGAAGGCATAGTCTTTCGGATATTGAGGAGGTTGCCAAATACAAAGACGATGCCTTCAGAATGTTTGCCTTGGCCAAAAGGGAGGTTATTGACCTTCTAAAAATTGGAGGTGCGGAGGTGGCCGAATATGCTGAAACAGAGAAGCCGGGAATAAGATTAGAACCAGTCATTTATCAGGCAGAAATTCCATACAAAAGAATGACAGAAAGGGAGATTATAGAGAATAGATTGAAGTTGCTGCTGGTACCGATTGAGCGTACCAAAAAATTGCTCAGACAGGTAGAATATTGGTGCAGTCAAGAGACAGAAGTGCTGGCTTTGTATTTAGAACAGTTTGATTGGCAGACTAAAGAATGTCCCGCTAACTTGTCTTCTTCAGAGAAAACAGCCGTCAACGAGCAAATCGAGCTCTATGCATTTAAGAGATTTGGTCAGTTTGCCGCCTTGCTCCATCTGGGCACATACGCACGATTTTGCAACCTCTTGACAAATATTGTATAATAAAATTAGGTCGCGCTTTATGCAGCGACACTGGGGAGGTTACACCTCCCCATTAGATTATGTTAGGATAAAAGATGGAGGAAAAATGTATGATTTAATAATTATTGGTAGTGGGCCGGCCGGACTCTCGGCGGCTTTATTTGGTGGGCGATATTCATTAAGAACCCAGGTTATAGGTAGTATTTTGGGGGGAGCGATGGCTGAGGCTTGGGAGATGCAAAATTACCCGGGTTTTAAATCAATCTCAGGTGTTGAGTTGGCCCAAAAAATGAAAGAGCAGGTGGAGGCTTTTGATGTGAAGATTGTTCAAGATGAAGTGATAAAAATAAAAAGCAAAAAATCAAAAATTTTTCAGGTTATGACTCGCTCTGGTAAAGAATTTGAAAGTCGCGCCTTGATTTTGGCCTTGGGTACTCAGCGGAAGACATTGAATGTGCCGGGCGAGACCAAATATCATGGTCATGGCGTCTCTTACTGTCCGACTTGTGATGCGGCTTTTTTTAGAAATAAGACAGTAGGAGTAGTGGGAGGAGGCGATGCGGCAATTACTGGTGCTTTGCTTTTGGAAAGATATGCGCAAAAGATATATCTTTTTGTCAGAGGAGAGGAACTAAAGGGCGAGCCAGCCAATATCAAACGGTTAAAAAGTAAAGGTCATAAAGTTGAGATAATCTACAATGTGGAGGTTGTTGAAATTAGGGGCAACCAAACGGTTGAGGGCGTGAAGTTAAATAATGGTAAAGAAATTAAGTTGGATGGAATTTTTGTTGAAATAGGAGCAACGCCGGCTTCGGCTTTAATCAAGGATATAGGAGTAGAAACAGATGAGAGAGGTTATATCAAGGTGGATGAAAATCAAAGAACAAACGTCAAGTATGTCTATGCAGCTGGGGATGTGACAAACGCGATGGGTGGTTTTAAACAAACTATTACGGCTGCAGCCCAAGGCGCCGTTGCTGCAGCCAGTGCTTATAGAGATTTGACCCAATCCTAAAAATGGAATTTACTTCTTTTTGGCCTTTACCTTGATTGCCTTAACTTTTTTGGCCGGCGCCATTTTTGGAATAGTGATTTTCAATATACCATCCTCAAATTCTGCTTGGGCCTTTTCGCTCTTTACCGCAACAGGTAAAGGAAGGGTGCGGTAGAAACTTCCGTAAGCAGATTCTTTGTGATAATAATTTTCTTTTTTAATTTCTTTTTCTTCTTCGCGCTCCCCTTTTATAACCACAGAGTCCTCGCGAACTTCAATGTCAACTTCTTCTGGTTTGACGCCCGGAATCTGGCATCTTATAACAACATTTTCTCCCTGTTCATAAATGTCACACGTGGGGGAGAAAACTCGTTCAGCCTTTGGAAATTCTATGCGGATACGCTCCAACGGCTCCCAAACATCCTCAAATAGGTCTTCAAAGAATGGTCTAAAAAATCTTGGCATAAAACCTCCTTTCCACTTGATATTTTAGAGAGATTTTTCTAAAATTGTCAAGTAGTAAGATAAGATGAAAAAATCAGATTTCATTTTCGCCGTTTTGCGTCTGCCTTTAGACCTTCTTTCTATTATTTTGGGATTCAGTTTGGCTTATTTTCTTCGGGCGAGAGTGGAAATTCCTCAAGAAACTGTTTATATGTGGCCCTTCTCCCAATATTTTAAGTTTGTACTCATTTTTCTGCCTTTTTGGGTTGTCATTTTTGCCTTAGAGGGGCTGTATAACATCAGACGGCCAAAGAACGGCTTCGGAGAGATCTCTTCTGTCTTTTTAGGGGCTTCGGCTGGGATAATGGTGATGGTTGTTTGGATTTTTCTCAGTCGTTTCCTTTTCTTTTCCAGATTAATCATTGTTTATGCCTGGTTTTTAACCTTTGTTTTTGTTGTTTTTGGTCGTTATCTTTTAAGACTTCTTCAGAAATTTTTGCACAAAAAGAAAATAGGGCTCCACCGCGTGGTTATCATTGGTACAGGAGATTTGGCTAAAAAACTGGCCAAGACAATAAAGGAAAGTCCAGAATTGGGTTTTGAGTTGGTTAAGTTGCTGGATAGAAATAGCATAGAGAAGTTAGATAAAATTTTGGCCAATCATAAGTTTGAAGAGGTCATTTTGGCAGAGCCAAATCTTTTAGAAAAAGAGGCAGTGAAGATTTTGGAGTTTTGCGAGGATAAAAAATTAGTTTTTAAGATGGCTCCCAATACATTTAGGGTCAGGATGAGCAATGTAGAAGTTGGCACCTTGGCTGCTCATCCCCTCATTGAATTTAAAAAAACGCCTTTAGAGGGTTGGGGAAAGGTAGCCAAGAGAGTTGTTGATTTGATATTTTCCTTTTTGGGTCTTTTAGTGCTTTCTCCTTTGTTTCTGCTTGTTGCCCTGTGTATTAAATTGGATTCTAAAGGACCAATTTTCTTCAAACATAAGAGAGTGGGCAATGAAGGAAAGGCATTTTATCTTTATAAATTTCGTTCAATGGTTGAAAATGCGCCAAAGATGTATCAAAAACTGGCTAAAAAGCAGAATAAGCACTTGTTTTTCGCCAAGATAGAGAGTGACCCCCGTATTACAAGAGTAGGGCGTATCCTACGGGCAACCTTTGTTGACGAGTTGCCTCAACTTTTTAATGTATTAAAAGGAGAAATGTCCTTGGTTGGACCCAGGCCTTTGACGCCAGAGGAATTTAAGCGAGTGTCTAGTTTTGATAAAAGATATTCCCGGACTTCATATATCAAACCCGGTATAACGGGTCTTTGGCAGGTTTCAGGTAGAACAGAACTTTCCGATTGGCAGCGGTTATATATGGATATATATTATGTTGAGAATTGGTCGTTGCTTTCTGATTTTTTGATTATTTTAAAAACTCCCCTGGCAATGCTAAAAAATAAAGGAACCTATTAATGAAGGTCGCTCTTATTCACGATTGGCTTGTTGGTTTGGGAGGTGCAGAACAGGTACTTTTAGCCTTATCTGAGATTTTTCCAGAGGCGCCAATTTTTACTACTGTTTATAATCAAAAAAATTTGCCTCAATTTAAGAATAAAAAGATATACACCTCATTTATAGACAATTTACCCTTTGGCCAGCAAAAACCCCAGATTTATTTATCTCTTTTGCCTAAAATCTTTGAGGATTTTGATTTAAGTGGTTTTGACCTGGTTATCTCCAGTTGTCATTGTGCCTCAAAGGGAGTACTTGTTAAGCCAGAAACGCTTCATATCTCTTACTGTCATACCCCCATCCGTTATGTCTGGATGCCTTGGTTGGACCCGCGGCTTAGTGATTCATGGTATAAACGGTGGTTGGCCCATAAATTAAGACTCTGGGATTTTCAAGCGGCCCAAAGGGTAGATAGATTTGTGGCCAACTCTAAAAATGTGGCCTTAAGGATTAAAAAATATTATAAAAGGGAGGCAAAGGTTATTTATCCGCCAGTTAAAACCTCGTTTTTTAAGCCAGTGGATTCATTAAATAAATTAGACAATTATTATCTACTGGTTAGCCGTTTGGTTGCCTACAAAAAACCCGGTTTGGTTATTGAGGCATTTAATAAATTGGGTTTGCCGCTTAAGGTTGTTGGTGTCGGGCCAGAACTTGAGGTCCTTAAAAAATCAGCCAAAAAGAATATAGAGTTTTTGGGAAAATTAAATAACGATGAGTTAAAAAGATATTACGCCCACGCTCTTGCTTTTATTTTCCCAACTGAGGAGGATTTTGGGATTGTTCCGGTTGAGGCAATGGCCTCAGGTAGGCCAGTGCTTGCTTATAAAAAGGGCGGAGTAAAAGAAACAGTTTTAGAAGGCGAAACAGGCGAATTTTTTGAAGAGCAGACAGTAGAGAGTGTGGTCTCTGCGGTTAGAAAATTTGAGCCGTTAAAGTATCATCCTTCTAAGATTCGCAAGAGAGCAGAAGAGTTTGACGAGGGGGTTTTTAAAAAGAAATTTTTAGAGTATATTAATCACGAATAAAATGCGGTTGTCTGGTGAATTAGCCGCGAACTATTCGTGAACATTCGCAACAACATTCGTAAGCATTCGTGACAAAGGAGGGTAAATGAAAAAAATTATTGGTTTTTTGGGTCTGGCGTTTCTCTTTTTATCTGGAGGGTTTTACATTTTTTATTTTTACCTACCCAGATTAGAAGAGCCAGAGGGTTTATCAATTGAGGTGAAAACCGAAAGACAGGTAAAGGAAGAGTTGGGTTTTTCGCCAATTGTATCACCGAGTCAAACAGTTTTTCTGCCCGAGCCGCAGGATACAGCGGCGCTCGAACAGCAGCAGGAAAAAGAAGCAGAAGACTTGCAGGCAGTTTTAGACCAAGAAGCGGAGGCAGCCAGGCGGGCCAGAAAGAGCGGTAAAGTAAAATATGCCGGAGCGCCTATTCCAGCCAATTGGCAAACAATGGCTCAAAAAGTGATTGAGATTAATCTCTCGCGTCAGGTCTTAAGCCGCTGGGAAAATGGTCAGAAAATTGATGAGAATAAGGTCTCAACAGGAAAAAAGAGTATGCCCACCCCAACAGGAGTTTTTCAAATCAGAAATAAAACTCAGGTGGCTTATTCTAGAAAATATCGTCTTTACATGCCTTATTGGATGGCTTTTACTCCTTGGGGTCATGGCATCCATGAGTTACCTATTTTTAGAAGCGGGAAAAGGGAGGGGGCAAATCATTTAGGAAAACCCGTTTCTCATGGTTGCGTTAGATTAGGAGTTGGTACAGCACAGATCGTTTATAATTGGGCAAGCGTTGGTACGCCGGTAGTCGTCCATTATTGATTTTGTCCTTAAAACCATCTCTTTTATGCTTGACCAAGCCCTCTTTTTATGTTAAAATTTACCTCGGGGAGTACTGAGCATTATGGTAGATAAAAATAAGTTACAAAAAGAAAGCAGTAAATACACTGCAGAATCTATTACAGTTTTGTCTGGTCTTGAGCCTGTACTCAGGCGGCCAGCGATGTATATTGGTGATACTGGGTTTAAAGGGTTTCATCACCTACTTTGGGAGTGTTTAGACAATGCAACTGATGAAGCGTTGGCTGGTTATTGTGACGAGATAGAGATTGTTATTTACAACGACAACACAGTCTCGGTTTCCGATAACGGAAGAGGCATTCCGGTTGATATTCACCCAAAAACAAAAAAGTCAGCCTTAGAAACAGTAATGACCACTTTGCATGCTGGCGGTAAATTCCAAAGAGGCGTCTATAAAGTATCGGGCGGTTTACATGGTGTTGGCATCTCGGTTGTTTGCGCTTTGTCAAAATGGTTGAGGGCTGAAGTTTATCGGGATGGCAAGATTTATGCCCAGGAATATTCTCATGGCAGACCAAAGACTCCGGTAGAAGTGGTTGGGCAGACGACCAAGACAGGCACAAAGGTAACATTTTCTGCAGATGAACGCGTTTTTAAGGATGAAGGCGGGCCAGTTAAGTTTGATTTAAAGACAATAGTTGAACATTGTCGTCAACAGGCCTATCTAACCAAGAAAACTAAATATAAGATTTTTGACAAAAGAAATGGTTTTGTCTACTCTTTTTACTTTGATGGTGGCATCCTCTCCTATGTTCGTCATCTAAATAAAAATAAAAATATTATTAACGATCCTCCGATTTATATTGAAAAACAGATGGATGATACATTGATTGAAGCGGCCATTCAATATACTGATGATTTTTCAGAACATGTCTTTTCCTTTGCTAACAATATTTATACCGCCGAAGGCGGAATGCATATAACAGGTTTTAGAGGAGCGCTGACGCGAGCAATTAACGATTATGCACGTAAGCAGGGTCTTTTGAAGGAAAATCAGGATAATTTTACTGGTGAGGACGTCCGAGAAGGGCTGACTGCTGTTATTTCCGTTAAATTGTCTAATCCCCAATTTGAAGGACAGACTAAGGGCAAATTGGGCAACCCAGAAGTAAAGACATTCGCTGAACAAATTCTATACGAAGGGCTGTCAAGATACTTTGAAGAGAATCCAACATCTGCCAGACGGACGGTTGAAAAATGTTTAATCTCCGCTTCGGCTCGACTTGCTGCCCGGGCGGCCAGAGAGACTGTTTTGAAAAAAGGTATTTTAGAGGGTGTTACCCTTCCTGGGAAACTGGCTGATTGTTCTGAAAGAGACCCGAGACAATCAGAATTGTTTATCGTGGAAGGTGAATCAGCCGGTGGTTCTGGAAAACAAGGACGCGACCGCAGATTCCAGGCCATTTTACCGCTCAGAGGGAAGATTTTAAATGTTGAGCGGGCCCGGCTTGATAGAGTACTGGCCTCAGAAGAGATTAAATGTCTAATTATGGCTTTAGGATGTGGCATTGGAGAACAGTTCAATCCCGCTAAATTAAGATACCATCGGATAATTTTGTTGGCTGATGCGGATACCGATGGTCAACATATTACCACCCTACTTTTGACCTTCTTCTATCGGAATTATAAAGAACTGATTGAGGCTGGCCACTTGTATATTGGGCAACCACCCCTTTATAAAATTCAGGCAGGCCAAAAGGTCAAATATGCTTATACAGAGTCTCAAAAGGAAGCAGTTTTAGAGAGTTTACCTAAAGATGGTCTTTCAATTCAAAGATATAAAGGGTTGGGTGAAATGAATCCTTCCACTCTTTGGGAAACGACCATGGATCCAGCAAATCGTATCCTAAGGCAAGTGACTATTGAGGACGCCGAGCAGGCTGATGCAGTTTTTACAATGTTAATGGGTAGCGAGGTCTCGCCGCGTAAACGATTTATCCAAACACATGCCAAATCTGTAAAAAATCTGGATATATAGAAACTTAGCGTACTTTCACAAGGAGGTGTACCCGGTGGAGAGAGTCTATGTTTTAATAGAAAATCCAAGCACAGAGGCTCAATCTATTTCATTTTTCAATGATTTTCGCAAAGTTATTACAGAAGTTCGAGAAAAAGTCAAGACTTACATGAGACAACATCAATTTCCTGAAGAAAAGGTAGCAGATGCGGTTATTGCGACAAAGGAAGGTTTGATTAATCTCCTCCATCACCATCCTGAATACGAACCGTCTTTCGCCTTGATTGAATTTAAGATTTCAGATGAGTCAGCAGAATTGGCTATAGAAGATAGAGAGAGAGGTAAGATAAAGAGACTCAGGCGAGATGTTCTGTCTGAACGAGGAAGAGGATACAGGATTATGGAATCACTAGTTAATGTTAAAATTCAGACCAATCAGGATGGATTTCATCGGGTTATTCTTAAATTACACCGTTAAGCCCGAGGTTTAGTGTAGAAACCGAGGGCTATTTTATTGTCATTCAAACTAAAAGTTGATATAATGTGAAAGAGGAGTTGATGGGCAAAGAGAGGAAAAAGGGAAAAATCATTAAAGATTATTTCTTTGCGAAAAAATCTGTCCCACAGCCAAAATTCAGACAAGAAAAATTGGCAAAAGGGTGGCGGAGGACTTGATTGATCTGGGTATTATTAGATACAACATCGCGGTGTCGCTCGGCGACAAAATGTTAGACGGTAAATTTTAAAATTGTTTAAGTGATTGGATGGAGTTTTTATGAATGAGCAAAAGATGCAGAACAATGATGATGATTTAAGAAAGACTGAATTTGGTTTGGTAAAGCCAACCCAAATAGAAAAAGAGATGCAGGCATCTTATTTGGATTATGCGATGTCAGTAATTGTCGCTCGTGCTTTACCAGATGTTCGGGATGGTTTAAAACCAGTCCATCGCAGAATTTTGTATGCTATGCATCAGTTGGGCCTTACCAGTAAGGCAAAGTATCGTAAATCAGCGGCAATCACGGGCGAGACGCTTGCCAAATATCATCCTCATGGAGATGTGGCGGTTTATGATTCATTGGTTCGTATGGCTCAAGACTTTACGATGAGATACCCCTTGATAAACGGACAGGGCAACTTTGGCTCAATAGATAATGACCCTCCGGCAGCCCAAAGATATACAGAGGCGAAAATGACTGCCATTGCAGAAGAATTGTTAGCAGATATTGAAAAAGAGACGATTCCGTTTATGGACAATTATGATGGCACGACAAAAGAACCAGTGGTCCTTCCTGCTAAACTACCAGCCCTTTTGCTTAATGGAACAATGGGCATAGCAGTGGGTATGGCTACGAATATCCCGCCACATAACTTGAATGAGGTGTTAGACGCGAGTATTCATTTAATTAAAAACCCTGATGCTACAACGGATGAACTTTTCCAGTTTATCAAGGGTCCTGATTTTCCTACTGGTGGTATCATCTACGATTTTAAAGAGATAAAAGAGGCTTACTCAACAGGACGGGGTAGAATTGTAATGCGGGGTAAGGCTGAGATCGTGAAGGCTGAAAAAGGCAAGAGGGACCAAATCATTATTTCTGAAATTCCTTATGGCGTTAATAAGGCAGAATTGGTTTTAAAGATTGCTGATTTAATTAAAACCAAAAAGATTGAAGGTGTCTCTGATTTGAGGGATGAGTCAGATAGGGAAGGCATCAGGATTGTTTTAGATTTGAAAAAAGACACCTTTCCTCAGAAGATCTTAAATTCGCTTTTCAAATACACCCAATTGCAAGAGACGTTCCATCTCAATATGTTAGCCTTGATTGACGGACTGGTGCCTCGTGTTTTGAATTTAAAGATGGTTTTAGAGGAATGGCTCAAGCACAGAAGGATTGTTGTCAAAAGACGTTGCGAATATGAACTGAGGAGGGCCAAAGAAAGGGCCCACATTTTAGAGGGTTTGAAAAAAGCCTTGGAGCATTTAGATGAGGTAATTCAGACAATTAAAAAGTCCGAGACAAGAGAGAGTGCTTTTTCTAATTTAATCAAGGGGTTTGGTTTGGATGCTGTTCAGGCTGAGGCAATTTTAGATATGCGTCTATCCACATTGGCCGCCCTTGAAAGAAAGAGAATTTTGGACGAATTAAAAGATAAACTTGCCACCATTGCTTATCTTGAAGATGTTTTGGCCCATCCGGCTAAAATTTCGGACATTATCAGAGAAGAACTTGCAGCACTTAAGAAAAAATATGGAGACCCAAGAAGAACAAAGGTGGTTACAGGTAGTGTAGGTGAATTAACAGATACAGACTTAATTCCAAACGAGGAGGTAATCGTTACATTAACAGCCTCAAATTATATAAAGAGAACTCCTGTTAATTTATATCGTTCCCAAAAAAGGGGTGGCAAAGGAGTAATCGGCATGGAAATGGTTGAGGACGATGGCATAAAACATCTTTTGACTGCTCATAACTTGGATAATATTTTGTTTTTCACAAATTTAGGTCGCGTTTACCAAACAAAGGTTTATGAGATCCCTGCGGCTGGGCGACTGGCAAAAGGCATTGCCTTGGTTAATTTGATTTCGTTAAATGCCCAAGAGAAAGTGACCAGTGTTGTTACCTTGAAAGACGAAGAGAATGGGCTTTTAGATAATCATTTATTTATGGCCACCCAAAAAGGGATTGTTAAAAAAACTGCGCTTTCTCATTACAAAACCGTTAGGAAGAATGGCCTGATTGCGATTCGGCTGGATAATGACGATACTCTCTCCTGGGTGCGGCTTACATCAGGTAATGATGAGGTTATTTTGACCACGCAGAATGGATTGGCAATTAGGTTTCGCGAAAAGGATGTAAGACCAATGTCGCGGCCGACCCGAGGGGTTATTGGCATTCGGTTAGATAAGGATGATAAGGTGGTTGGGATGGATATTGTTAAAAAAGACCACGACCTTTTGATTGTTACTGAAAATGGTTTGGGCAAAAGAACGCCCCTGCGTCTTTTTAAGACTCAAAAAAGAGGAGGCAAGGGGGTAATCGCACAAAGGATTAATGAAAAAACGGGCAAAGTGGTCTCGACTTGTGTAACCAGTAAGGACGTAAAGGATGTTATTTTGGTTTCAAAATTAGGTCAGATTATTCGCATACCGTATAAGAAAATTTCAGTTTTAGGGCGGCCGACCCAGGGGGTTAAATTAATGCGACTCAATCAGAAAGATTTAGTGGCTTCGGTGACATATGTCAGGCGAGAAAAAGAGACAGAAGATTTACCCAAGCCTGAAGTTAAAATCCATGCCTACAAAACTATTCCAAACCATGGAGCCAAGGTTAAAATCCGGAGTTACAAGTCTTAAGGAGGAAATCGTGCCAAAGGAAATACTCTCTAAGCCTCTCTTCATTAAAAAACCCGTTAAAAAAAAGTTAACCCCGCGTTCGTCGGTTGAGATAGTAAAGGAGGCGAAAGCCCGATCGGCCCCTCCAAGGGGTGAGCCAAACTATTGGGGTGAGGATAAAACACTTTGGAAGAAAGGATAAACATCAAGTATGGCGAAGGTATGGCATAAAAGAAAGTTAAGTAAGAAAGAGGTAAAGGCAAGGAAAAAGGATAAAGGTCCGGTGGTTCAAGAAGAGGTGACAAAGCAGAACGTTCCAGAACCTGCAGAGAAAAAAGTGATAGAAATTGGAGAAAGTGTGGTTGTTCGCGATTTTGCCTCCCTGCTTAATGTGCCTGTGACCGAATTAATTAAGGTTTTGATGAAAAACGGTGTGTTGGCTGCTATTAATGAGACCATAGATTGGGAGACAGCGGCAATAGTGGGAGACGAGTTTGGGTTTGAGATTAAATTAAAGAAAGAAGAGATAGGACCTAAAATTATTCAAAGGCAAAAAGCCGAGGGTTTTGTACCCAGGCCGCCTATTGTGACAGTGATGGGACATGTTGACCACGGAAAAACGCAACTACTGGACCGTATCAGAAAGTCAGACGTTATCTCAACAGAATCAGGCGGAATTACCCAGCACATTGGTGTATATCAGATTGCATACAAGGGCAAAAAAATTACCTTTATTGATACTCCAGGTCATGAGGCCTTTGAGGCAATGAGGGCTCACGGTGCAGATATTACGGATATTGTTATCCTGGTCGTTGCAGCCGATGAAGGAGTTAAACCGCAAACAGTTGAGGCATACGAACAGGCAAAAAAAGCTGGAGTGCCCATTATTGTGGCTATAAACAAGATAGACTTACCCAATGCCAATATTCAAAAAACAAAACAAATGTTGTCCGAGATAGGTTTAGTTCCTGAAGATATGGGTGGCCAGACTATTTGTGTTCCAATATCAGCCAAGCAAAATATTAACATTGACGAATTGCTTGAGATGGTCTTGCTCGTCGCGGAGATGAAAGGATTTAAGGCAAATCCAAACAGACCAGCAATAGGGGTAGTGGTTGAGTCTCGTCTTGACCCAAAGGTAGGACCGGTTGCTTTTTTACTTATTCAAGATGGTACTTTGAAAAAAGGAGATTTTGTGGTGGTTGGGGAAACATGGGGCAAAATACGGCTAATAGAAGACGAGCATGGACATAATTTAAAAACAGCCGGTCCTTCCAAACCTGTGAAAGTTACCGGCCTAAAAGCAGTGCCTTCCTTTGGTCAAGTCTTGCAGGTTGTACCTGATGAAAAAACAGCCCAGCAGGTTTTGGTTGCGCTTAAAAAAACCCTCGCTCAAAAAGAAGAACAAAAGACATTCAAGAAGATAGGGCTACCGATTATTTTGAAGGCGGATGTCTTGGGCTCGCTAAAGGCCTTAACAGATAATATTAAAAAAATAGAAACAGACGAGGTTGCTATTAATATTGTGAAAGAGGGGGTAGGCAATATAACTGAAGACGATGTAATGATGGCAAGGGCGACAAAGGCGGAGATTTTAGGATTTAAGGTGAAGCCGTTTGCCAGTGCTTTTGAGATTGCCCAAAAAGAGAAAGTTAAGATTTCTATCTACGATGTAATATATAATTTGATAAATGATTTAAAAGAACGAATAGCCTCAATGCTTAAAAAAGAAGAAAAAACAGTAGTTGGAAAAGGAAGAATTTTAAAGATTTTTTTGACCACTCCTTCAGAAAAAATTGTTGGGTTTAAAGTTTTAGAAGGACAGGTTCAAAAAGGGAATTATGCGAGTATTCAAAGAAAAGGTAAGGAGATTGGGAAAGGAAAGGTTTTATCTCTTCAGATTGAGAAGGAGCCGGTCAACGAGATCAAGGCAGGTTCTTTGGGCGGGCTCAAATTGTCAGGGGAGGTTGATTTAGAGCAAGAGGATATTTTAGAGTTTTACAAAGAACAAGTTTCTTAATATAATAAATATAATGTTAGATTCGCTACAAAGAGTCATTCTAGAATTTTTTGAGAAAACAGGGGCTTTTTGGAATTCTATTGCGTCTTTTAAATCGCCCTTTGTTATATTGGATATTCTAATTGTTGCTCTTATTTTTTATTGGCTCTATGTTTTAATTAGAGAAACGCGGGCTTGGCGTATTTCATTAGGGTTGGGTATTATTTTGTTGGTTATGCTGTTTGCTAAACTTTTAGACCTTAGGACCTTAAACTGGATTTTTAAACATTTTTTGACTGCGCTTGTTGTTGCAATTCCTGTGGTTTTCCAGCCAGAACTTCGTTCAGCACTTGAAAAATTAGGGCGAATTAGGCTTTCTGAATTTCCCCAAAAAAGTAAAGATGTAGAAAGAGTGATTGATGAAATAGTTAGTGCTGTTAGCATACTGGCTCAAAACAAAACTGGCGCCTTGATTGTCCTGCAACAAAGGACAGGATTAAAAGAATATATTGAGACTGGGGTTTTGCTTAATGCTGACCTTTCTGTCCCGCTTCTTTTAAATATTTTTCAAAAAAATGCCCCACTCCATGATGGTGCAATAATAGTGGTTGACAATAAGATTAAGGCAGCAGGGTGTTTATTGCCGTTGGCAGATACCAAGGCCAAGCAAACTTTCGGGGCCAGGCATCAAGCCGCTTTAGGCCTTTCTAGAGAAACTGATGCTTTAATTATTGTGGTTTCTGAAGAAAATGGCGAAATTTCATTGGCCAAAGATGGTAAGATGACAAGTAAACTTTCTGATTTTGACCTTAAGAAATTATTGCTTTTAGAGTTGAAGGGAGAAGAATGAGGTTTTTTACCACAAATGTTGGAGTTAAATTATTTGCCTTAGTTTGTGCGACTTTGCTTTGGATGTATGTTTCGGCTGGTGAAAGTAAGATAGATTATTTCCCTGGAAACCTATCCATTGAGGCAAAAAATAGCCCAGAAGGTCTTGCGCCAATTTACGATGAACAAAAGGTAAGGGTTAAGTTGCAGGCTCCTTATGAAATCTGGAGTAGATTGAATGTAGATAATCTGCATGCTTTTGTTGATTTAGCCGGTCTGAGTGAGGGAACGCATGATGTTGAAGTAAAGATTGAGTCAGATTTGCCCAATGTTTCTGTTATTGAGAAGGAGCCCAGTAGAATTATCATCCGGTTGGAGCCTGTTTTAACAAGAAAGGTGCCTGTGAAGGTTAGATATGAAGGAGAAGCGAAGGCTGGTTTTGTTCCGGGCGAAGCAGTTGTCTCGCCTTCTGAGGTTGAAGCCAAAGGAGCGAAGTCATTAATTGATAGTCTTTCAGAGGCCACTGCTTTGGTTAAACTTTCTGGCGAAGATAAGGATTTTAAGAAGGTTGTTTTTCTGGCGGTCTACAACGATAAGGGGGAGCAACAAAAAGGAATCGAATTCAATCCAAAGAGCGTGACAGTGGATATTCCGATAGAAACTGCTTCAGAGACAAAGACTGTTGGGGTGAAGCCGAAGATAAAGGGAAGGCCCAAGGCGGATTATTTTATCAGCAAAATTGAGACTGATCCAGCGACTGTTGAAATTTCTGGTTCTGAAACAGAACTTAGGTCAATTTTATATATTGAAACCAAAGAGATAGATGTGAGTGGTTTGGCGAATGATTTAGAGAAGGAGGTGGATTTAATGATTCCCCAAGGTATTATTTCTAAAACAAAGTATGTGAATCTCAAGATAACATTAGCCCCAAATATGGTAGAACGTGAAGTTGTTGCCGGATTTTCTTACGTGAATCTGGGTCAAAATTTGACTGTCTCTTCGGTGACACCCAATACCGTTCGGGTGGTGCTTATCTGTCCATCTGCTATCGCGGGTGGTCTTTCGGCAAACAATGTGGTTGTTGCTTTTGATTTGCAAAACAAGGTAGCCGGAAGTTACCTTGTTAATATTACAAAGACGATGCTTTCTGTGCCTGACGGCTGTGCTGTTTCTTCTTGGCTTCCTTCAGCCGTGACAGTTGTTTTGCAGTAAGGCTGCAAGGCGCGCCGCCTTTAGCAGACTTTACACCTCTTGACAAACTCCCCCTGTGGATATCTATAATGGAAAATGTGGGCGCAACAAGTAAGGAGGAAAGATTTTAGGCAAAGGATCTCTAAAATCCTTTCTATCACAAGCATTAACTGCCCTAAAAAGAATTAAGCATTTTTGGGAGTATTTTAGTCACCTGGTATGGCAGCGTAAAAACATTCCCCTTCTTCCCTTACCCATATTTTGTCTGATTGTCTTGGGAACTAATTTCAAAGAGCGACTCCTCTTATTTTCTTTTTTGGACAATAATTTCTATAGCCAGAAAGAGGTTGAGGATTTCGTTGCTTCGGTTTCCCCTTATACTCCCATTTTGTCTGAGGAACCCGCCTTGGCAGCCGAAGTGATAGGCATAGATGGTTCTATTTTTCAGCAAGAAGAGTTTTTAGAAAAGCCAGAACTGGCAGTTAGTCTACCTTCTCTTGAGACTGAAGAGGCAAAAAGTGAAAAGGAGCCAAGGAGGCAGATTATCACATATACTGTTTCTCCTTCAGATACGCTTTCTGGAATTGCAACAAAATTTGGTCTTTCGGTCAAAACCTTAGCCGATGCCAATAACCTTTCTTCTGTGCATCAAATTAAAATAGGTCAGATACTTTCAATCCCGCCCGCTGATGGAATAATTTACACTGTTAGCAAGGGGGATACAGTAGGCGCTGTTGTTCAGAGATACCAGGGTAATTTAGCAGAGACCTTAAAATATACTTCTGAGAATATAAAGCCGGGTCAAAAAATAGTGATCGTTGGAGGGAAGATGCCAAGTGAGCCCTCAGTACCCTCTAATCAGCCGACGCCTCAGCGACCCAGTCAGTTGGCTTCGGCAACATCCACCAGGAATGTTTTGGTTAGGGAACAAAGTAGTGGTAGAAATTTGGGTGCTGCTGGAAGTAGAAATAATGGCTATCCTTGGGGTTGGTGTACATGGTATGCAGCCTATAGAAAAAGAGTGCCGCCACGATGGGGTAATGCCCGTAGTTGGCTCAGCTCTGCCCGGCGTGATGGTTATGCAGTAGGTTCAGTGCCAAAAGCAGGAGCCATCGTGGTTACAACTGATAGTATTCTCGGTCATGTCGCCTATGTAGAGTCCGTTAGCGGAAACAGTATTTTGGTTTCAGAAATGAATTATGAGGGTTTTGGAATAATAAGCAGACGCTCCATTCCTATTGGTAGTCCAATCATTAGAGGTTATATCTATTAGGGCTTGACAAGCGATAATAATAATTTATAATGTAACAAGATAATCATTTTGTTCACGCTTTTTCAAGGATTTTGATTGTCTAACTTTTCTTTTTTTGCATCAAAATAGATTTTGCAGGTGACTCCATTTTTGGAGGAGATTTTAAGTATGGAAAAGAGAAAATATTTTAAAACTCCACCCCATTTTCACCCCCCTTCTTTAATTGAAATTCAAACTGCTTCATATGAATGGTTTTTTAAAACCGGATTAAAGGAATTACTTTATGAGATATCGCCGATAGACGATTTTACAGGCAAGAATCTTTCTCTTTCATTCGGGGAATATTCATTAGATGAACCTCGGTACACCCCAGAAGAAGCCTTGGAGAAAAACCTTACTTATAAAGCCGCCCTTAAATGCAAAGCCGTTTTAACAAATAAACAGACGCGCGAAACCAAGGAACAGGAGGTGTTTTTGGGTGAATTTCCATTGATGACCAAGGGTGGTACATTTATTATCAATGGGGTAGAAAGAGTAGTTGTTGCTCAGATTGTTAGGTCTTACGGGGTTTTATTTGTGGCTGAAGAATTTGGAGAAAGGAACCTCTTTGGTGCCAAGATTATTCCTAATCGCGGAGCCTGGCTTGAGTTAGAAACTTCTAACAAAGATGTTATTTCAGTTAAGGTAGATAGAAAAAGGAAGGTATTAATAACAACTCTACTCCGGGCCTTTGGTTATGGAACGGATGAAGAGTTGTATGATTTGTTTAAGGACGTCAACCAAGACCCTGAGCACGATTATATTAAGGCAACCATTGAGAAAGACCCAGCAAAAACCAAAGAGGAGGGATTGATTGAAACATATAAAAGGTTGCGTCCAGGTGAAATGGTAACGCCCGAGACGGCTTCTGCTTTTTTGGAGGGTATGTTTTTCAATCCCAAAAGATATGATTTGGGCAAGGTGGGACGTTATAAAATTAATCAGAGATTAGGCAAAGATGTGCCTAATAAATTAGAAAACCGTATTCTTCTAAGAGAAGATTTAGTGGACATTGTCAGAGAGGTGATTCGGCTAAATAATACACCAGGCGCTCAGCCAGACGATATTGACCACCTAAAAAACAGACGAGTGAGAACAGTAGGAGAGCTGGTCCAAAATAAGGTCCGGGTAGGGCTTTTGCGAATGGAGCGGATTATTAAGGACCGGATGGCTGTTTGTGATATTAGTACTGTTACTCCGGCAATGCTAATCAACGCCAGACCAATTACAGCGGTTTTGCAGGAATTCTTTGCCTCTTCCCAACTTTCTCAGTTTATGAATCAAGCCAACCCCTTGTCAGAACTGGAACATAAAAGGACGCTTTCAGCAACGGGACCGGGTGGCTTGTCAAGAGAGAGAGCAGGTTTTGAGGTAAGGGATGTTCACCAAAGCCATTACGGACGCATTTGTCCTATTCAAACACCCGAAGGCCCTAATATCGGATTGGTTGGATACCTAGCCAGTTTTGCGCGAGTGAATGAGTATGGTTTTATTGAGACACCCTATTTTAAGGTAGAAAAAGAAGTAGAAAACCATCCTCAAAAGACGCAAGGCAGGATTGCGAAAGAAACCCTATTCCTAAATAGGAAAAAAATTGTCAGGGCAGGCGAAAAGATAACCGCAGAGCAGGCAAGGCAGATAGCCAAGATCAAAGGACTAAAGACTGTTAAGGTGCAGCCTTTCGTCTCCCAAAAAATTGAATATTTAAATGCTGATAGAGAAGATAAAAGTATTGTCGCACCTGCCTCGGCACGGTTAGATGAAGACAGAAATTTCATTGATGATAAAACAGTGGTTAGAAGATATGGCTCACCAGCAGAGGAGAAAGTTGACAAGATTGAATATATGGATGTTTCGCCCAGACAGATTGCCTCCTTGTCTACAGCCTTAATTCCCTTTTTAGAGCATAACGAAGCCGGAAGGGCCTCCATGGGTTCTAATATGGAGCGCCAGGCTGTTCCCCTTATTAGGCCGTCAGCGCCGATTGTGGGAACAGGCATAGAAGGTGATGTGGGTAAGGCGAGCGAAGAGGTGATTTTGGCTGAAGAGGATGGGAAGGTCCAGAGTGTTTCGGGAGAGAAAATTGTCGTCAAAAAGGGTAGTAAGGTGAAGGAGTATTGGTTGCGGAAGTTTCAGAAGACAAATCAGGGGACTTGTTTTTGTCAAAGGCCTATTGTAACTAAGGGTCAGAAGGTGAAGAAGGGTGATGTCTTGGCTGATTCATTGTCTACAGACGGAGGTGAATTGGCCTTGGGTCAAAATGTTTTAGTTGCATTTATGTCATTTTTGGGTGGCAATTTTGAAGATGCCATTGTGATTTCAGAGAGGTTGGTTAAACAAGATATCTTTACCTCAATACATATTGAGGAATACACCATAGATGTTCGCGAAACCAAATTAGGGCCAGAAACAGTGACGCGTGATATACCTAATGTTTCAGAGGAAGCTTTAAGGAACTGCGATGAAAACGGTATTGTACGGATCGGGGCGAAGGTAAGGGCAGGTGATATTTTGGTTGGTAAGATTTCACCAAAGGGAGAAGTTGAACTTTCGGCCGAAGAGAAATTATTAAGGGCTATTTTTGGAGAGAAGGCTAAAGAGGTTCGTGATTCCTCGCTCCGTCTTCCTCATGGAGAACATGGGGTTGTGGTAGGGATTCGAATTTTTGAAAAAGGAGACGAATTACCTGCTGGCGTACTGAAGCGGATAGAGGTTTCTGTGGCTCAATTGAGGAAGGTTACCATAGGTGATAAATTGGCCGGAAGGCACGGAAATAAAGGAGTTATTGCTAAAATTTTGCCTGAAGAAGATATGCCTTTTTTGCCAGATGGCAGACCAGTGGATATTGTTTTGAATCCGCTTGGCGTGGTGGCTCGGATGAATTTGGGCCAGATTTTAGAAACCCATCTCGGACTGGCAGCCGAGGCCTTGGGATACAAGGTGGCTGTGCCGGTTTTTGAAAGTCCTAGTTTTGAACAGATTCAGCAGGAATTAGAGAAAGCCCATTTACCAAAGGATGGCAAGATTCAACTTTACGATGGGCGAACCGGTCAGCCTTTTGACCAAAAAACAACAGTTGGTATCGCCTATATTATGAAATTGATTCATTTGGTAGAAGATAAGATTCACGCAAGGTCCATTGGCCCGTACTCAATGATTACTCAACAACCATTGGGCGGAAAGGCTCAATTTGGAGGTCAAAGATTTGGAGAAATGGAAGTTTGGGCTTTGGAGGCTTATGGCGCAGCCCATACGTTACAGGAAATGCTTACTATCAAATCTGACGATGTTCAAGGTCGGTCTAAGGCCTATGAATCTATTATTAAAGGAGAGCCTATTCAAAAACCTTCAATTCCAGAGTCGTTTCATGTTTTAGTCCGAGAATTGCAATCTTTGGGACTTGCCGTTGATATCATATCTGACAATAAGTCGTCAAAATCTAAAGAAAATGAACACAATAAATAGTGACAATTTAGAACTTGATGCCATTAAGATTTCGGTTGCTTCTCCCGAAAGAATTTTAAGTTGGTCGCATGGAGAAGTAACTAAGCCAGAGACCATTAATTATAGAACGCAGAAGCCCGAACGGGATGGTCTTTTTTGCGAGAGAATATTTGGTCCAATCAAGGATTATGAATGTTATTGTGGAAAATACCGAAAAATCCGCTATAAAGGGATTATTTGTGACAGGTGCGGTGTTGAAGTAACAAAGTCTGTGGTTCGTAGAGAGAGGATGGGGCACATCAAATTAGCGGTTCCGGTTGCCCATATTTGGTATGTCAGAGGTATTCCCTCTGTCTTGAGTTTAATTTTAGATATTTCAGTGCGAGACTTGGAAAAAGTCATCTATTTTGGAAGTTATATTGTGCTTGAGGTTGACGAAGAGATTAAAAAGAAGGCATTAAAAGAGATAGAAAAGGAGTATGAGAAAAAGAAAGACGAGATGGAATTGGAGAATGCCTACCATAGCGCAATAGAGGAGATAAGAAGTCTTAAAAAATATTCAATAATATCCGACATAAAATACCATGAATTGTCATTAAAATATGGCCAGATAGTTAAAGTTGGTATAGGAGCAGCCGCAATCCGCGAACTGCTTTGCCAGATTGATTTAGATGATGAGATTAAAAAATTGACCCGACAAGCACAAGAGGCCATTGGCAGTCAAAGAAAAAAAGTTCTAAGAAGATTACGTCTTTTCTCTGACCTTAAAAGAGCCAAAATTAGGCCCGAGTGGATGATTCTTACTGTCTTACCTGTGATTCCTCCTGACCTAAGACCTATGGTTCAATTAGACGGCGGTAGATTTGCCGCTTCGGATCTAAATGATTTATATAGAAGAGTGATTAATCGGAACAATCGATTAAAGCGTTTAATTGCCCAAGGGGCACCTGAAGTAATTTGCCGAAATGAAAAACGGATGCTCCAGGAAGCAGTTGACGCATTAATTGATAATCAAGCCACCAGAGGTAAAGGGATGACTGTTTCTTCTGGAAGACGTAAATTAAGGTCACTTTCTGATATGTTAAGAGGAAAGCAAGGTCGGTTTAGACAGAATCTATTGGGCAAAAGAGTGGATTACTCAGGTAGGTCCGTGATTGTTGTGGGTCCTGAACTTTCCTTAAATCAATGCGGACTGCCAAAAATCATGGCCTTGGAGCTTTTCAAACCGTTTGTTATCTCTAAGTTAATCAGAGATGGTTATGTTCATAATGTAAAAAGCGCTCAACGGCTTATTGAGCAAGGAGCATCTTTTGTCTGGGATATTTTAGAGGAGATTACCAAGAAACATTATGTTTTGCTTAACCGCGCTCCTACCTTGCACCGTTTAGGCATTCAAGCATTTTTGCCAGTTCTGATTGAGGGTAAGGCAATATCTATTCATCCTCTGGTTTGCGCAGCCTATAACGCCGACTTTGATGGTGACCAGATGGCTGTTCATGTCCCTTTATCGGAACAGGCGCAAAATGAAGCAAAAGAGTTAATGCAGTCAACCACCAATCTACTGAAGCCTGCATCTGGTAGTCCTATTGTGGCGCCTTCCAATGATATGATTTTAGGTTGTTACTATCTGACTTCTGTTGAGCAAGGTCAGCGTGGCGAGGGAAAGATGTTTAGTAGTCAAGAAGAAGCACTCTTTGCCTATGAGTCTGGTTTGCTCTCTCTGCGAGCCTTGATTAAGGTAAAGATTAAAGGAGAGTATATTGAGACTACTGTAGGGAGAATTATTTTTAACCAAATATTGCCCAAAGATTTTGGGTTTATCAATAAGACCTTTGACAGACGGGCAATATCTTTAGTCATTGCCCAATGCTTTAATAAATATGGACACGAAAAGACCGCCGAATTGGTTGATAAAATAAAAGACCTGGGTTTTTACTATGCAACAATCTCTGGTATGACTGTATCTATGATGGATATCAATATTCCTTCCAAAAAAGAGCAGATTATCAAGGAGGCTGAAGATGAACTTGCCGCGATTTTCAAGCAGTATCAAAAGGGACTCATTACTGAATCTGAGCGATACGAAAAGACAATAGAGATTTGGATGGGGGTTAAGGCAAAGATTGAAAAAGAGATGTTGGCAGAATTTTACGAGTTTAATCCAGTTTATTCTATGGTAAATTCTGGTGCGCGGGGTAGCATTGTTCAACTTACTCAAATTGCAGGGATGAAGGGTCTTGTCGTTAATCCAGCCGGGGAAATCATTGAATTGCCAGTCAAATCTAATTTTAAAGAAGGATTTTCCGTTTTTGAATATTTTATTTCTACTCATGGAGCGCGGAAAGGTAGGTCAGATACTGCCTTAAGGACATCAGATGCCGGATATCTAACCAGACGATTGGTAGATGTTGCTCAAGATGTTGTTATTACCAAAGACGACTGCCAGGGCGAAGGTATTTTGATGACGCAGGAGGAAAGTAATGAAATGGGTGTTGACTTTAAAGAGAGAATATCCGGACGATTTTTGGCCAAAGATATTCCAAAGATTAAGGTTAAAAGAGGAGAGCTAATTGACGAAGAGTTGGCAAGTAAGATAATTGAGAGTAATATTACAGAAGTTTGGGTTCGTTCTCCTTTGACCTGTCTGGCCTCCTTTGGCATTTGCCAAAAGTGTTATGGTAAAGATTTGGCAAGGGGAGATATTATAAAATTGGGAGAAGCGGTTGGAATTGTTGCAGCCCAGGCTATAGGAGAACCGGGCACACAGTTAACAATGAGGACTTTTCATATTGGTGGTATTGTTGGAGAAGACATCACCCAAGGTTTACCACGGGTGGAAGAGTTATTTGAGGCAAGAACTCCCCGGTTTCCGGCTGTCATCTCGGAGATTGATGGCCGCGTGAAAATTAAAGAAGATAAGGAAAAGAAATTTATCCAAGTGATCTCTTCCATCTATCCATCAGAGACGATTGATATAGAAGGATTTAAACCGCTCATAAAAAACAAAACAGAGGTTATTGCTAAACAGGCGATTGCCTCAAGTCCTTCCAAACCGGCAAAGAGGTGTTCTATTTCTGGCATTGCTGAGATTCAGGATAATAAAATCATCATAAAAGCAAAAAATCCCATTTTTAAGGTTTACCAGGTGCCTAATTGGGTAGCTTTGGTGGTGGAAGATGGAGGTTTAGTAAAAAAAGGACAGCCGTTAACCGAAGGCCACCTCAATCTACACCAAATGCACAACTTGCTTGGTAGAGAAAAAACAGCAAAGTATATCATCAAGGAGGTTCAGAATATTTATGCCTCTCAAGGGCAAAATATCAATGAAAAACACATTGAAATTATTGTCAGACAAATGTTTTCAGCAGTTCGGGTTTTAGAACCAGGAGAGTCCGAGTATTTGCCTGGTCAAATTGTAGACCGTTTTCAGATTATTCTTGATAACGAAAAACTTAAAAAGAAAGGCAAGAAATTAGCCAAGTATGAGGAGTTGCTTTTAGGTATTACTAAAGTTTCTCTAAAAACCAATAGTTTTCTTTCCGCAGCGTCTTTTCAGGAGACTACTTCTGTTTTAATTGATGCTGCGGTCCAAGGTAAGGTCGATTCCTTGAGGGGATTAAAAGAAAATGTTATTATAGGGAAGTTAATTCCGGCAGGAACAGGGTTTAAAGGTTAGGATTTAGGTAATTCCTGCGACTGAAAGGAGCGTCTGTGCCTACGGTTTCTCAGTTAATTAAAAAAGGAAGAAAAAAGATTGTTAAAAAAACTAAGGTGCCTGCGCTGCACCGCGGTTTTTCTTATTTAAAACAGCAACCTTTTGAATTTAAGAAAGGTTGTCCCGCTAAGCGAGGCGTGTGCATAAAAGTGACCACTGTTACCCCAAAAAAGCCGAACTCAGCCCTCCGTAAAATTGCCCGAGTGAGGCTGACATCAGGTCAGGAAGTTACTGCCTATATTCCCGGCATCGGACACAATTTACAGGAACATTCGGTCGTATTAGTTAGGGGTGGCAGAGTTAAAGACTTGCCTGGTGTCAGATATCATGTGATTAGAGGAGTATTAGATGCTCTTGGGGTTGAGGGACGCAAACAGGGCAGGAGTTTATATGGGGCGAAGAAAGGTAAGTAAATAAAAAAGGCGAGCGAGGTAAGGTGCCACGAGGAAATAAAAAAATTAAAAAGCGCAAGATACAACCAGATAGAAAATATGGTGATGTGAGAATAGCCAAGTTTATTAATTATGTGATGCAAAGAGGCAAGAAAAGTTTGGCTGAAAAGATTGTTTATGAATCTTTAGAAAGAGCATCTAAGATATTGAATAAACCGCCCCTTGCTATTTTTGAACAAGCCATCAATAACGCCGGTCCCCTTTTAGAGGTTAGACCGACGCGTATTGGCGGCGCTACTTATCAGGTTCCTTATGAAGTACCGCCTCATCGCCGCTTTACCCTCGGGGCTAAATGGATTATTGATGCCGCATTAAAAAAACAGGGTAAGCCAATGGTTGATTTTTTGGCAGAGGAGTTAATTGCAGCGTATAACAATGAGGGAACGGCCGTCAAGAAAAAGTTAGAAACCCATAAGATGGCTGAAGCAAATAGGGCCTTCGCTCATTACGCGCGATTCTAAATCCCTATCAAGATTGAAAGGATGTTGACTATGCAAAGAGAGTTCCCACTGGAGAAGACAAGAAATATCGGGTTTATTGCCCATATTGATGCAGGAAAAACAACTGTTTCTGAACGCGTTTTATTTTACACAGGTCGGACATATAAAATCGGAGAGGTGCATGAAGGTACGGCTGTTATGGACTGGATGGCCCAAGAGCGAGAAAGGGGAATCACAATCACTGCAGCCGCTACTACTTGTTTTTGGTCTAAGGATGGCAACAAATACCGCATCAATATTATAGATACTCCTGGCCATATTGATTTTACGGCTGAGGTCCAGCGTTCTTTAAGGGTTTTAGATGGTGCCGTGGTTATTTTTGATGCAGTAGCCGGAGTGGAGCCGCAATCAGAGACAGTCTGGCGACAGGCGGATAGATTTGGTGTTCCCAAACTGGCTTTTATCAATAAAATGGATAGGATGGGCGCTAATTGGGAGATGAGTTTGAATTCCATTCGTGATAAATTAGCGGCTAAGCCGGTTGCTTTAAATATTCCTATTGGTAGCGAGGAGAGATTTGAAGGAGTGATTGACTTGTTTTCTATGAAGGAGATTCATTTCGGTGAGCCCTTAGGAAGTAAGATTGAAGAGAGAGAGATACGTAAAGATTATTTAGAAAAAGCCTCTGAGTGGAGAGAAAAGATGATTGAAGCCATTGTAGAAATGGATGAAAATCTGCTTCACCGCTATTTTGAGGGCAAAAAGATAAAGGATGAAGAATTAAAAACAGTTCTAAGAAAAGCTACCTGCTCAAATCAACTCACCCCAGTTTTTTGTGGTAGTGCATTAAAAAATAAAGGTATTCAGCCTTTGCTTGATGCAATCGTAGAGTTTTTGCCTTCGCCGTCGGACATCGGAGAAATCACAGGTTACCATCCTAAGACTGGTCAAGAAGAAATAAGGAAACCAGATGACTCAGAACCATTTGCCGCTTTAGTTTTCAAGATTACGACCGATCCTTTTGTGGGAAAATTAGCCTTTTTTAGAGTATATTCGGGCAATTTGAAGGCAGGTGAGACAGTCTTGAATGCAGCCAAATCAAGTAAAGAGAGAGTTGGACGAATCGTAAGAATGCACGCCGCCAGCAGAGAAGAAGTAAAAGAAGTATTCGCAGGAGATATTGCCGCTGCCGTGGGGCCTAAGGATGTTCGAACAGGCGATACACTCTGTGACCAAAAATATCCCATTATATTAGAGCCACCGACTTTTCCTGAACCAGTAATCTCCATCGCCATTGAGCCGAAAACAAAAGCCGACCAGGAGAAAATGAGTATTGCCTTGTCCCGACTTTTGGAAGAAGACCCTACATTTAAAATGAAGACAGATCCAGAAACAGGCCAAACCCTAATTTCAGGCATGGGTGAATTGCATCTTGAGATAATCGTTGATAGGCTGAAGCGAGAATTTCAAGTTGATGCTTTAGTGGGAGCGCCCCAGGTTGCATATAAAGAAACCATTACCCGTCCCACCAAGATTGAAGGAAAATATATTAGGCAAACAGGCGGACGGGGGCAGTACGGTCACGTTTGGTTAGAACTTGAGCCTCTTGAGAGAGGAAAGGGATTTGAGTTTGTTAATAGGATTAAAGGTGGGATTATTCCTGCTGAGTTTATTCCCTGGGTGGAGCGGGGGATTAAAAATGCGATGGAAAAGGGTATGCTGGCAGGATATCCTGTTGTTGATTTAAGGGCCACATTGTTTGATGGTTCCTTCCATGAGGTTGATTCTTCTAATCTGGCTTTTGAAATTGCAGGCAGAATAGCCTTGCAGGAGGGAGAAAAGAAAGCAGCACCGACCTTGCTTGAGCCTGTAATGAAACTTGAAGTAGTTATTCCGCCCGAGTTTCTAGGAGATGTGGTCGGCGATTTAAATAGCAGAAGAGCGAAGATAAAGGAGATTTTTGACAGGGTGGGGACAAAGGTTATTGACGCAACGGTACCCCTGGCCTCAATGTTTGGTTATGCAACAACCTTGCGTTCATTAACAACAGGTCGTGGCTCATTTACAATGGAATTTTCTCACTATGAAGAAGTACCTAGTTACTTGCAAGAGGAGATCATTTCAGGCAAAAAGAAGTGATTGCTTGACAAAAGATGACCGTTTCTTTAAACTTTAAAATGAGTTTAGGAAAGTAAGTTAATATAAAAGTTAATAGGAAGAAGGAGTAAAAAATGGCAGCACAAAAGTTTGAAAGAAAGAAACCACATCTGAACATTGGAACGATTGGTCATGTTGACCACGGAAAAACCACATTGACTTCGGCTATCACCAAATATCTTGCTAAAAAGGGAATGGCCGAAGCCAAGGAATATGAGCAGATTGACAATGCTCCAGAAGAGAAAGAGCGGGGTTTAACCATTGCTGTTTCTCATCTTGAGTATGAAACAGACAAAAGGCACTACGCCCACATAGATTGTCCCGGACATGCAGACTATGTGAAAAATATGATTACAGGAGCCGCCCAGATGGACGGTGCCATTTTGGTAGTGGCCGCAACAGACGGTCCGATGCCGCAGACACGAGAACATATTCTTTTGGCCCGTCAAGTTGGCGTTCCGGCCATGATTGTGTATTTGAATAAAGTTGATCAGGTTGATGATAAAGAATTATTGGACTTGGTTGAGGTAGAGATTAGAGAACTTTTAACCAAATATGGTTATGATGGAGAAAAGACACCAATTATCAGGGGTTCTGCTTTGAAGGCTACTGAAGGAGATGAAGAAGCCTTAAAGTCTATCCAAGAATTGCTTGATGCTATCGATTCTTATATTCCTGAGCCGGTTCGTGATGTTGATAAGCCATTCTTAATGCCTATTGAAGATACCTTTTCTATTAAAGGGCGCGGAACTGTTGTGACAGGAAGGGTGGAACGAGGCAAAATCAAACTCAATGAAGAGGTGGAAATCGTGGGGATTAAGCCGACCAAAAAGACAGTTGTCACAGGCATTGAAATGTTTAGGAAATATTTAGATGAAGGCATAGCAGGGGATAATATCGGTCTACTTTTAAGAGGCATTGAGAAAGAAGATGTAGAGAGAGGTCAAGTTGTGGCTAAACCCGGCTCTATCACGCCACATACTGAATTTGAGGCTGAGGTATATATTTTGACCAAAGAGGAGGGTGGACGTCATACACCATTTTTCACAGGCTATAAACCACAATTTTACATTCGGACAACTGATGTGACGGGTGAGGTAGAACTACCTTCTGGAACAGAAATGGTTATGCCTGGCGATACTGTTAATTTAAAAATTAAATTGATTGTTCCAGTGGCTATGGAAGAAAAGATGAGATTTGCGATTCGTGAAGGCGGCAAAACAGTCGGCGCAGGAGTTGTAACGAAAATCATCAAATAATAACAATGCCAAAGCGCAAAAAAGAACCTCAAAAAATTAGAATTAAATTAAAGGCTTTTGACTATCGTATCATTGATAAAGCCGCGGCCAAAATAATTGAGACCGCTTTACGCACTGGAGCCTTGGCAGCCGGCCCCATTCCCTTGCCAGTTGAGAAGACTCTTCATACGGTGCTTAAATCTTCTTTTATACACAAAGACGCCCGCGAGCAGTTTGAGATGCGTATTCATAAAAGACTAATTGATGTGTTAGATCCGACCAGCAAGACCATTGATTCATTAATGAATTTAGAATTGCCTAGTGGTGTTGATGTTGAGATAAAGATGTAAGACAATTATTGGGGGAATATGAGGGAACAAGACAAAAAAGAAATTAGACAAATTTTTAATGGAGGTATAGAACAATTAGTTCTACCTCATTTTGATGAAATTTTAGATAGACTTGATGAGCACACGAAAATTCTTGATGAGCATACAAAAATTTTAGATGAGCATACAAAAATTTTAGATGGTCATGGTCAGGACCTTTGGCGGATAGAACATAAACTTGATGCCGAAGTAGATTGGCGAGACAGCGCCTCTAAGAGATTAAAAAGAGTTGAGATAAAGTTAGGGTTGGTAAAGTAAATAAGGAGAGTTAGATTGAAATTTTATACTCAATTTATTCCACTTTGAATGATATATCACAAAAGTGGAATAATTACCGCGCGCAGGACTGTCCTTATCCTTTAGCTCTCTGTCAGAGTCTCAAATGTGCGTGAGGTATTGACATATTTTTGTAGTTAAACTAAGATTATAATAGAATCTTAGTTTGCGGAAATCTAAAAAATTCCGCAATAAAGAAGTCGGGATACTCGGTCTGGCCACAGGCCGAAGTCCGGACAATTTAATTTTTGTTTTAATGAGTGTAAAATTAAAAGAGATAAAATGATTAAAGCAATTTTAGGCGAAAAATTAGGAATGTCGCAGATTTTTGATAAAGAAGGTAAGCCTGTTCCTGTTACAGTGGTAAAAGCCGGCCCTTGTTATATCACAGATATAAAAACCCTGAAAGATGATGGATACGAAGCCGTGCAACTGGGGTTTGGACAAACAAAAAGACTTAAAAAGCCAGAAGAAGGACGGTTTAAAAAAGCCAAAATAAAAGAAAAATTAAAATATTTTAGAGAATTTAAGATTGAAGATATTGAAGCATTAAAGACCTTAAAACTGGGCGAAAAGATTGAGGCTTCGGTTTTTCAAGAAGGCGATAAGGTAATGGTCTCGGGCATTTCTAAAGGTAAGGGTTTTGCTGGTGTAATCAAAAGGCATGGATTTTCGCGTGGTCCCGAAACCCACGGTTCAGACCATCACAGACAGCCAGGCTCAATTGGTTCTATGTTTCCTCAGAGGGTGATAAAAGGACGTAAGATGCCTGGACATATGGGAGCAGAGAGGGTGACTGTTAAAGGATTGAAAGTGGTTAAGGTATTGCCCGAAACTGATACCTTACTAATTAAAGGCGCAATCCCGGGTCCAAAAAAAGGTTTAATAGAAATAAGAGGCATTTGATACTATGCCTAAATTAACCATTTACAATCAGAAGGGTGAATCAGTTGGCAAAATTGGTTTAAATCCAGCAGTTTTTGGCGTTCCCGACAAACCAGATTTGGTACATAGAGCTGTTGTCTATCAAATGGCAGTCGAGCGTCAGTTTAATGCTGACACGAAAACGAGAAGTGAAGTCAGGGGCGGCGGTCGGAAACCTTGGAGGCAGAAGGGTACTGGTCGAGCACGAGCAGGCTCCATTCGGTCTCCTCTTTGGCGTGGTGGCGGTGTAGTATTCGGTCCGCAAGCAGGCAAAAAAGTCTCAATCAAAATGTCCAAAAAAATGCGGAGACTAGCCTTGCTTTCGGCTCTTTCTAACAAATTGAGGACGAACGGCATCATTTTGTTAGACAAAATTGAGTTTAAAAAAATTAAAACAAAATTAGTTGAAGAAATGTTGCATAAACTGCCTATCAAAGAAGGAACTATTTTAATGCTTCTACCACGTCTTGACCCAAAAATAGAACTTTCCTGCAAAAATCTGCCTTATCTGAAAACCCAACTTACTGACTCGCTGAGCATTATTGACATCCTAAAATATGATTATCTCCTTTTAACGAAAGATGCGCTTAAGAAGATTGAGGAGAGATTTTTAGATCTACCTCAGGTTGCAAAGGTCAAAAATGCGAATTTATCCAAGGAGCTAAAATGAAGAGTATAATTATTGAGCCTGTTGTGACTGAAAAAGCAGTAAATCTTAGTGCCGCTAATAAATATGTTTTTAAGGTGGACAAAAAGGCTACCAAAAGCGAGATAAAAAAAGAGATAGTTAGAATCTTCAAGGTGAAAGTGGAAGATGTTAATATCATAAACCAAAGGGGAAAGCAGAAGAGAAGAGGTCGAATTTTAGGACATACTGCCCCTTTTAAAAAAGCCATTGTGACTCTCAAAAAAGGAGAGAAGATCAAAGAGTTAGAGGTAAAATAAATGAGCCCGATTAAAATATACAAACCTACAACTCCTTCGAGAAGATTTATGACGGCAGTGGACGTTGGACAGATTATCAGCAAAAAAGAGCCGGAAAAATCACTGGTTTTAGGTAAAAAGAAATCCGGTGGCAGGTCAAAAGGTAGAGTTTCGGTGAGGCACAAAGGTGGTGGGGCTAATAGGTTGTACCGTTTAGTTGATTTTAAACAAGACAAATTTGATATCCCGGCTAAAGTGGCGGCAATAGAGTATGATCCCAACCGGACAGCCTTTTTGGCTTTGCTTCATTATGCTGATGGAGAAAAAAGATATATTCTTGCTCCTTCTAAGCTGCGTGTTAAAGATGTGATCTTTTCCTCACAAAATAAGTTAGAGTTAAAAGAAGGTAATCGAATGCCTTTAAAATATATCCCTGTTGGTACGCCCATTTTCAATATTGAGCTTCAGCCTGGCGAGGGAGGTGAAATCGTTAGAGCCGCCGGTTCATCTGCTATTATTACTGCTTTTGAAAATGGATATGCTCATGTTAAGATGCCTTCTGGCGAGGTTAGGAGAATACCCAAAGACTGCTTGGCCTCTATTGGTGTTGTTTCTAATCCCGAACATAATAAAATAAAAATTGGGAAGGCCGGGCGGATGCGTCATTTGGGGGTTAGACCGACTGTTCGTGGTAAAGCAATGCATCCTAGCGCTCACCCTCATGGCGGCGGAGAAGGACGATCACCCGTTGGGTTGAAATATCCCAAGACACCGTGGGGTAAGCCGGCCAAAGGCGTTAAAACAAGGAAAAGAAAATATAGTGACAAACTAATCTTAAAAAGGAGACGATAAAATGCCAAGGTCGATTAAGAAAGGTTTATTTATTGATCCCAAACTGCTTAAGAAGGTTAAGCGGGTCAAAAAATCCAACCAAAAAGAGGTTATTAAAACATGGAGTCGGGATTCAACCATATTCCCTGAGATGGTTGGTTTAACAATTGCCGTTCATGATGGCAAAACACATGTTCCGGTTTCGATTACAGAAGATATGGTTGGACACAAGTTAGGCGAATTCGCCCTGACTACTAAATTTAAGGGGCATGGCGGTAAAAGGGCAAGAGCAGAGGCAGGGGCTGAAGCCAAATCGAGTGCCAGCCAACAGATAAGACAGAAGGAGTGATAAAATGGAAGTCAGAGCAAGAGCCCGCTATGTTAAAACCGCTCCCCGTAAGATTAGATTGGTTTGCGATTTAATAAGAGGAAAAAAATTAACAGAGGGAATTCATCAGTTGACCTTTTTGCAAAAACAAGCGGCTTCTGATGTTTTGAATTTATTGCGCTCGGCTTTAGCCAATGCCAAACAGAAAAACTTGAAACCCGAAGATCTATATATAAAAGAAATCCGCTGTGACGAGGGACCGAGTTTAAAACGGCTTTTGTTGGGTTCCAGGGGACGAGCAAGTCAGATTAAAAAAAGGATGAGCCATATCATGGTGGTTTTATCAGACAACCGTCAATTTAAAATTCTAAATTCAAAATCACAAACAAATATCAATCCAAAAATAAAAAGTCCAAAAGCAGGGCAGGCTGAAAGGAGCACTGATGGCTCAAAAAGTTAGTCCAATAAGTTTCAGATTGGGAAAATTAACCGACTGGCAATCCAAATGGTTTGCCAAAAAATCTTATCGTGATTTTTTACTTGAGGATTTAAAAATTAGAGATTTTATATTTAAAAAACTAAAGAATTGCTACGTTTCCCGGATAGAAATTAGGCGTGGAAAGAATTTGCTGGAGGTTACAATTCATACCGCACGGCCAGGAATGATTATTGGACGTTCCGGAGCCGCAATTAATACCTTAAAGCAAGATTTATCAAAGATGACGCAGCAAGAGTTAAAGATTAATATAAAGGAAGTTAAAGAGCCCAACTTAGACGCGTATCTGGTCGCCTACAATATTGCTCAGCAGATAGAAAAGCGAGTTTCTTATAAACGGGCTATGAAGCAAGCGATTTCCCATGTAATGGAAGCGGGTGCCAAAGGTGTTAAGGTAATATGTAAAGGGAGATTGGCTGGGGCAGAAATTGCCCGATCAGAGTCGCTTTCTGAGGGCAATTTGCCATTGGGCACATTGGATGCCAATATTGATTTTGCTCAGGTTGATGCTAAAACAACTTATGGAATTATAGGGGTGAAGGTATGGATATATGTTGATGCCAAAGAAACTTAAGCACAGAAAACAACAAAAAGGTGTAATTCCAAAAAAGACCCAACGCGGATATAATTTGGATTTTGGTCGTTATGGCCTTAAAGCAGAGGAAGGTGGATGGTTAACGGCGCGACAGATTGAGGCGGCTCGTAGGGCAGCGACCAGATACGCCAAAAAGGGTGGAGAAATCTGGATACGTATTTTCCCTGATAAGCCAGTGACAGCAAAGCCGCCCGAAACGGGCATGGGAGGAGGAAAAGGCTCTTTAGACCATTTTGTTGCGGTGGTTGCCCCGGGCCGGATGATTTTAGAAATAGAAGGGGTTAGTGAGGCAGTAGCCAGGGAGGCGTTACGGCTTGCTGCTTTTAAACTGCCTCTGAAGACCAGATTTATTAAGAAGGAGTAAGATGCAATCCAAAGAGGAATTGAAAGAATTAAGAGGTAAATCAAGCAAAGAACTGTTAGCAGTGCTTAAAAATAATTATGAAGAGTTGAGAAAGTTGAGATTTCAGGTTAAGATAGGAGAATTAAAAGATTTTAATAAGATAAAAAACACAAAGAAGAAAATCGCTCGCTTGTTGACTATTTTAAGAGAAAAGTTTGAGGACGAAGCGATGGAGGCTACAAATGAAAAAGAGATTAAAAGGAGAAGTGGTCAGCGATAAGATGGATAAAACGGTGGTGGTTGTTGTGAAACGGTTAGTCACTCACCCCC
>Ga0272448_1001030_pt1 | contig 39392 bp, 41 predicted proteins | sample YNPCB0191_FD_202220 | JGI IMG/M metagenome (GOLD analysis project Ga0272448, IMG submission 202220) | Hot spring sediment microbial communities from Yellowstone National Park, WY, United States - YNP-CB-019-1 | ecosystem: Environmental > Aquatic > Thermal springs > Hot (42-90C) > Sediment...
TAAAAAATCCAAGAAGGGTATTTTAATGATACACGGTTTTACTAGTACGCCCAGTCAGTTTAGAGAGTTGGCAGATTTTTTTGCTCAGAAAAAATTTAATATTTCTGCTCCGTTAATCGCTGGCCACGGAACTTCACCGGATGATTTAATAGAAACTTCTCAAAAAGAGTGGACCCAGTCCGTCAAAGATGCTTATTTAAAATTAAAAAAAATTTCTAAAAAAATTTTTATAATAGGTAATTCTTTTGGAGGTAATTTGGGGCTTTGGTTGGTAAAAGAACTAAACAATGAACCGGCGGGAATTATAACGCTTGGGGCCCCTATATATTTGAAAGCTCATTGGTTTTTAAAATTGAGATTATACACCTATGGGAGATTTAAGAAATACTATCGTAAACCGCCAAGAATATATAAAACAGATTATACTGATATGAGCGACGAAATTACTTACCCGGTAATTCCTATAAAAAGCATAAGAGATTTTTTTCACTTTATAGAAAACGAAACAATTCCAAATTTAGATAAAGTAAAAATACCAATTTTAGTTGGTCATGCTAGAATTGACCCAGTAGTTCATTCTAAGAGCGCAACTTATATTTATGAAAAGGTTGGGTCACAATTTAAAAAAATTTTTTGGTTTGATAGCCGAGAACACGTGGTGATAAATGGTAAAGATCGAACAATCCTTTTCGAGAAACTCTACGAGTTTATTGGAGATATTTTATGAATTAATTATGCATTAATATGCATAAAACAATCCCCGAGGCTTTTTTCGAAGCTGTTGAAAAGCATAAAAACAAACCAGCGCTTTTATACAAAAAAGAAGGGGTTTATTTTCCGATAACATATAAAGATTTAGCTAAAAAGGTGGAGATTTTTAGCCAGTGTCTTTTAAGTCTTGGCGTGGTGAGGGGAGACAGGGTGGCAATTTTATCGGAAAACAGACCCGAATGGGTTATTTCTGATTTAGCCATTATGACAATTGGTGCCATTACAGTTCCTTTACACACAACCTTTAATCCCAAAGCTGTGGTAAGCGTCTTAAAACACTGCGCAGCGAAAATTTTAATTGTTTCAAACAGCGACCTCTTAAATAAAGTACTTTTGGGTAGAAAACAGCTTAAGAGCTTAGAGAAAATAATTTTTTTAGAATCACCAACCTTAACCCAAAAAGAAGTGCTTGGTAATCAAATCATTAGCTGGAGGGCTATATTTTCTCGAGGTGAAAAAGGAGTGGCTCAGGGTGAATATATTCGAAGTGGGGGAAGGAAATATTTAGATCCCAACGAATGTTGTTCAATTATTTATACCTCCGGTACAACTGGAAAGCCCAAGGGAGTAGTTTTATCACATATAAATTTTTTAAGTAATGTTGAGGCAGTAAACGAAGTAGTTCCAATAAAAGAAAAAGATGTTCTTCTGTCTTTTTTGCCGGTTTCTCATGTTTTGGAAAGATTGGCAGGTTATTATATACCCCTTTGCTATGGAGCTACGATAGCGTACGTGGAGGACATAAAGCAATTGCCTATTAATTTAAAAGAGATAAAACCAACCATAATTATTTCTGTTCCTCGGATCTTTGAAAAATTTCACGATAAAATTTGGGATAGAATAAACTCTTCCCCTAATTTTCAAAAAAAAATTTTCAGGTGGGCATTACAACAAAAAAGGGGAACGGTTTTCTATCGAATTGCCGATTTTTTTGTTTTTAAGAAAATTCGTCAACTTCTTGGTGGAAATTTACGACTTGCTATTTCCGGTGGCGCTGCTTTGAGCGAAAATATTGCCAGGTTTTTTTTCAAAATCGGAGTGTTAATTTTGGAGGGCTACGGCCTAACAGAGACTTCGCCGGTAATCTCAGTAAACAGAGAAAGAGATTTCAAATTTGGTACTGTTGGCAAAGTAATTCCAGGAGTAAAAGTTAAAATTGCTGATAATAAAGAGATTTTAGTTAAGGGTCCAAATGTTTTTAGTGGATATTTTAAAAATAAAAAAGAATCAAAAATTTGTTTTGATAAGGAGGGTTGGTTTCACACCGGAGATTTGGGATTTTTAGACAGACAGGGATTTTTAACAATAATTGGGAGAAAAAAAGAGATGATTGTAACCTCCGGAGGCAAAAATGTATGGCCGGAACCGATTGAAAGTTTGTTAAATAATGATAGATTTATTTCGCAATCTATGATTGTGGGTAATAAAAGAAAATTTGTTTCTGCCCTGATAGTTCCCGATTGGGAGGAAGTTGAGATTTATTTCAAACAAAACAATTTAGTTTTACAATCACACGATAAAATGATAAAAAATCCAACCCTTTTGGAAATTTTCCGGAGGCGAATTGACGAGAAGATAAATCCCCAACTTCATGATTATGAGCGAATTAAAAAAATTATAATTTTACCCCAGGAATTTTCTCAAGATAGAGATGAATTAACGCCAACCCTTAAGCTTCGTCGTCATATAATCGAGAAACATTATCAAAGAGCAATAGAATCAATGTATTCATAGAGAAATATATCTTTTGGAAATTGCACCTTTAGATTATGATAGATATAAAATTAAAATTTTTTGTCAACCAATCTGTTAAATGGTATAGTTAAATGATGTATTGGATTCTCAAAATAATTCTTGGTTGGGCAATTAAATTAGTTTGGATTAAAAAAGTAGAAGGAGTAGAAAATATTCCCAAATCAGGAGCGTGTATAATCGCGGCGAATCACAACAGCTATAAAGAGGTTTACCAAAAAGCTTTTTCAATTTTAAATAGTGGCAAGGTTTTAGGGATTTTTCCCGAGGGGACGAGATCTCCTGATGGAAAAATTGGAAAGACATATACAGGATTGCGAGATTCGCCTTAGAAGCGGGGGTACTAGTTATACCGATTGGAATAGTCGGAAGCTATGAAGTTTGTCGCGTTATAATAAAAAGCCAAAATTTAAAAAAATAATAAAAATAAGAATAGGAAACCAATGTTTTTTGAAGAATATTATAATAAAAACAAAGACAACTTAGTTCTGCGGCGGATAACAGATAAAATAATGGAGAAAATAGCAATTCTTGCCGCTTACTTAATAAAAATGAAAGAATTAGTTATTTTAGATTTAGATGGCGTAATAATAGACGGTCAAAGCCAGAAAATTCTTTTGAATTATCTATTTAAACAAAAAATCATTGGAAGTTTTTTTATTTAAAAATATACTGTTGGTTTATTCTATATAAAATTAAGGCTAGTAAGAAATCCGGGAAAAATGATGAACTACGCCTTTTCTTTTTTAAAAAATAAAAAAGTAGACGATATCACTAAAATAATCGACGAATTTTTCAGGGAAGAGTTACGCAAGTTTATCTTTCCCGAAATAATTGATATAATAAATAAACACAAAAGACAAAGCAGAAATACAATAATTTTATCAAATGCAGTTGATATTATTGTTTCAAGGGTTGCTGATTATTTAGGGATTAAAGATTATATTTGTACGAGACCGGAAAGCGTGGATGGGAAATTTACTGGTCGAATTTGGGGTGAAACCGTTTATGGCCCAAACAAAGTACGGTTTGCCAAAAAATTTTTAGAAGACTACAGATTTAATTTCAATAATTGTTATGCTTATGCTGACTATATTTCTGATTTAGACTTGTTATCGGTCGTCAAAAATTCCATTGTTGTAGATCCAGATAAAATACTTTTAAGAGAGGCAAGAAAAAGAGGATGGCCAATTTAAGATTTAAGAGATTTTAAAAAAAATAAATGATTACCCCTACTCTTTTTCAAATTTCAACCATTATTACCGCTTTGGTCAGTTTGTTTTTTGGTTTTTTTGTATATTTCAGCGGAGAAAAAACTAAGCTACACCTTTCTTGGCTTTTTACTTCCTCCTAGTGTAGCTGAGGCAATCGAATGTATTTATTAATTTAATAAAGAAATAAGCTAATAATATGTTACCACTTTTTACCATATCCTGTTTTATCACAGCTATTTCAAGTCTTATTTTTGGATCTTTTGTTGCTTTGGATAATTTTAAAGTTAGAACGAATAAATTATGGTTTTTAACAATGTTAAGTATAGCTTTATGGATTTTTTCTTTAGGGATGGAAATTATTTCGATGAATTATTTTATTGCTTTATTTTGGAATAAAATCATTTTAGTTAAAGAGGTGCCATTGGAGCAGGGTTCAATTATTGGATAGAATAGGTTTATTCGTTTAAATCGTTTAATATGAATTTTTTTTGGGAGATAATTAATAATATAGAAACTTTTGCTGAGTTTTATAACGTAAACTTTAAAACTTTTGTTTTAATTTATTTTTTATCTTTTATTCCAATTTATTTTGGTTTTTTTCTAATATTTTTTGGTACATCTAGGCAGATATCATTTAAAAGGATTATTCGTCTTGATTTTAAAAATATAAAACCCAATAAAACGGTCATCATCGGGATTATAATTAGCATTTTCGGTTGGATTGCGCCATTTGTATTTATTTTGTTTTGGGGACGAAATCTCCCCCCTATTTTTTATTTTGTTTTTTGGGTTATTATTTTATTTATTATATTTTTTGTCCCTTTTTTCAAAATAAAGAGAATTTTTTATAATAAAAAAATAATTTCTGCTGATGATATAATAGAAATTGAGAAGAAAGAAATAATTAGTGATAAATACGAGAAAGAAAGAGTGTGGGAAATATATAATAGTTCTTTTGCAGAAATTAACAAAAACGTTCCTTGTAAACAAAGTTTAAATAAGGATTATTTTCTAAGACTTATAGAAAGGCCTGATGTTTTTAAATATATTGTATATACAAAAGACAAACAATATATTATTGGTATTGGAATGTTTACCAATAATTTAAATAATACTCTTTGGATAAGCGAAGAATATTTTAGAGAAAAATTTAAAAACCATTTTGAGAAAAAAATTATTTATTATTTTATGGGTGTAGCTATTGCCGACGGTTATCGCCACAAAGGATATGCTAAGGTCCTTATTAAAAGAATGATAAGTGACTTACCCGACAATGCTATTGTTGGATTTGATCACTCAAAAAAAGTTAATTTTTTTATCCCTAATTTCGCGAATTTTATTAGTGGAAGAAAGAAAAAATTATTGTTAGACAGTCAAAACTATTATATAGTTTTACGAAAGTAAAATTAAGCATATTTATTATTAAAAAATTTGTGTTGTACTTTATACTTAATAAATAGAAATTTTTGGCACCATCGATTTGGTAAGCAATGTTTAATAGACGAAGAAAAAGTTAGAGTTTAAGAAAAAGCTATTTTGAAATGCGTGGATAGAAATACACTTGTGCTAGAAATTGGTATGGGGATAGGATTTTTCTTTGCTTACTACAAAAGTGGGAGTAAAAAATATACTGTTGAAATAGATCTCTTTTTTTCTTAATCAACTAATTGAAGAAAAATTTTTTAGTAGAATTCAATTTAGAACAAAGAAAAAAGAAATGGTTAATAGTATTCTTTTGAAAAGTACTGCTTGACTTACCCCAAAAATTAAATATACCAATACAGTTACCTTTTTAGCATTAGTTATTTTTGCTACTAATTCCCGGAAGATTCAAAAGGAGAAATAATTAATCTTAAAAATTTATTATATTTTAGAAGGAGGTCATCAAAATTTCCGATGTTGGTAAAAACAATTTTAAAGGATACAATTAGGTCGAAATGTATATTACCAATTAACTTTTAGATTAAACGTTCAAAAGGATTTCTCGCCCCCTTTATTTTTAAGTGTTTAAATGTTATTATTTTATATTATGAATATTGTAAATTAAATACTATTAATATTTCACTACTATTATGCAATTGAAAATGAAAAATCAGTTCCAGAAGAATTGGGTAAAACAAAAAGCTATTTTTTCAGAAAAAGAATTAAACATAAAAGGGTTTCAAGTTATGCAGAGGTGGGAAGATAATTATATGAAATCTTTGGCGGCCATAGCAACCTCAAGAGGCGGTAATGTTTTGGAGATAGGTTTTGGTTTGGGCATATCCGCTACTTATATTCAGAAATCTAAAAAAATAAAAACGCATACTATTATAGAGTGTCATCCGGATGTAATTAAAAGAGCAAAAACAATGTTCAGAGAAGAAATTCGAAAAAAACGCCTAATATTAAAACAGGGATTTTGGGAAGATATAACACCGAAAATAAAAAGTGCGTCATTTGACGGTATATTGTTTGATTCTAGTCCACTAGACAAAGAGACAGTTTTTTTCCATTATTTCCCCTTTTTTAAAGAGGCCTATAGGTTACTTAAAAAGGATGGGGTTTTTACTTATTTCTCTGACGAGGCCACAGGGTTTTCCAACAAACACATACGTTTGTTAAAAAAAGTTGGTTTTAAAAAAATTAATTTCAAAATATGTAGAGTTCGACCTCCCAAGTCTTGTAGATATTGGAAGCATAAAACTATTATTGCTCCAATTGTTATTAAATAGAATTTATTTTCAGGAAGATATATGTTTTATAATATTTCTATTCCTGTATCAATTTTGTTTTTTAATACTCTTCTTGCAATATATATATTTTTGAATAATAGGAAAAATATAGTTAATAAGCTTTTTGCACTACAAATTTTTAGCGCCTCCTTTTGGGTATTTTCTAACTTTATGGCAGATATATCAGAAGATCCCAGCGCCCTTTTGTATTGGACCAGAATAGCTTTAATAGGGGCATCCTTGGTGGTTCTTTTAGGATATTTTTTCTCTTTATACTTTCCGAGAGAAAAATCAACAAAAAAAATTTATAAATATATTATTTTGCTTTTTGGATTATTAATTATTATTTTATCTCCCACGTCATGGAACGTTGAATCTGTTTCTAGAACAAACGGAGGCTTTGTTGTTAATACTGGTTTTTTATATATTCCCTTTATTTTTTATTTCTTTTTGACTACTATTCTGTCTGTTTTTAATTTTTTAAGTCATGCTGAAACTATTTTAGAAAAAGCTCAAGTAAAATTCGTGGTTATAGGAATATCTATAAGTTCCGCTGGAGCTATTTTTACAAACGCTATATTACCGGTTTTAGGGAACTCTCAATATGTTAGTTTTGGGCCATATTTCGTAATCTTTTTTATAATATTTACTTTTTATGCAATAGCAAAGCATCACCTTTTTAATATAAAAATTATAGCTACGGAATTTTTTGCTTTAATCCTTTGGGTGATTTTGCTAACTAAAATCTTTTCGTCAAACAGCATACAAGATTTATCAATGAATATCAGCATTTTTGCCGCAGTAGTAATTGTTGGAGTTTTGCTTGTTCGCAGCGTTATCAAAGAAGTTGAGCAAAAGGAAAAGATAGAGCAGATGGCAAGGGAATTGGCAAAAGCTTATGAGGTGGAAAAGAAGGCAAACGAGGAATTGAAAAAATTGGACGAGGTTAAAAATCAGTTTTTAATGCAGGTGCAACATGATTTAAGAACACCGCTTTCAACGATTAGGGATTATTGTGATGTATTAATTGATGGCACCATTGGCAAACAATCAAATAAAACGATAAAGATAGTTAGAAGAATTGAAGCAATTGCTTTGGCTAAAATACAGGATATTAATAATTTTTTGGATGTTGCTCAGTTCAGATTGGGTAGGGGGGTAGTTAATTTAAAGCCGGGAGTAAATATTGTTGAAATCATTAAAGAAATCCAAAATTCTTTAAAATTAAAATATGAACAAAAAGGGCTTTATTTTAAAATAGAAAAAATTGGCGAACAATTTATAGTAACAGCTGATCGCGAAAAACTAAAAGCTGCAATTTTTAACATCGTTGATAATTCTATAAAATATACAGAAAAAGGCGGAGTTACAATAAGGCTTAAAGTTAATAATTCTAAACTAAAAATTGAAATTGCCGATACAGGCATTGGTATTCCGGCAGACAAGGTTAAAAACATATTTGAGGGGCAGTTTGAAAGAACCGAGCAGGCCCAAAAGGTTGCTGAGGGCAAGGGGGTGGGTTTATATTTATCAGCTCAAATAATAAAGCTTCATAATGGTAGGGTGTGGGTAGAGTCGGCGGGCGAAGGTATGGGAGCAACTTTTTTCATTGAGCTACCGGTTGAATTAATTAAAAAATAGAAGTCAAAAAAAATAAAACTGCTATTAAAATCTAAAATAGGAGGTGGTTTTAGACTATTTTGATATTTAATATAAAGCTTGCTATAATTATGGTATAATTAATAAAGGATAAAAGTAATTTTTTATTAATTTTTATGGCAAAGAAAAAAAAGAAAATTTTGATTGTGGAGGATGACGAGGATTTTCTTTCTATACTTAAAATGAAGTTTAAGAAAGAAGGTTTTTTAGTTGTAACAGCCACCGATGGAATAATGGGTTTAACTGAAGCAGAAAGCGAAAAACCAGATATAATTGTTTCTGATATGTTGCTTCCTAAAATGGAGGGGCTGGAAATGGCAAAAAAGATAAGAGAATTTAATCCCAAACTTCCTATTTTATTTCTAACCAACCTCAAAGAGACAGAGGAAATAAAAAAAGCCAATGATTTTGAATATTTAATTAAAGCTGATTTAACAATTAATGATATTATTACCAAGGTTAAAGAAAAACTGGGGGAGTAGAAAATTAAAAAAATAAAAAATGAAGATAGACCTTCAAAAATTAGAAAAATTTATTTTAGACGCGGGGTTGATTGATGCCGATAAATTTAGAGAGGCGAAAGAAGAAAGCATAAAAACCAATAAGCCGCTGCGAGAAGTTTTGGTTTCCGCCGGTTTGATTTCTGAAAAAGAGTTGATAAAAATTGAGGCCTATCTTTTAGGGGTTCCTTTTATAAACCTTGAAGACCAAACTGTTCCGTTGGATGTTTTGAAGATAATTCCAGAGTCAATTGCTAGAGCAAACAATATAGTGGCCTTTAATAGAAAAGGAGATAGCCTTGAAGTTGCCATGTTAGACCCGGATAATTTACGAATTTTGGATTTTATTAAAAAAATAATGCCGTCTTTAAAAATTTTGCCAAGGTTGACTACACCAGAAGGTATAAGGCGCGTTTTATCGCAATACCAAGAAGCCTTTGAAACAGAGTTGGGGGGAGTGGTAAAGAGAGATGGCGTGGCTTTTATAAAACCCCAAAAAGACGACAAAAAACCAGAAAAATTTGCTGATAAGGAAGAATTAGAAAAAGCGGCTGAGGAGGTTTCTGTGGTGAGAGTTGTTGACTCTTTACTAAAACACGCAATTTTGCAAAGAGCCTCTGATATCCATGTAGAGCCATTGGAAAAAGAGGTAGTTGTGCGTTACAGAATTGACGGGATATTACATGATATTATGTTTTTACCCATTAGTATTTCTCCCGGTATTGTAGCCAGAATAAAGGTTCTTTCTAACTTAAAGCTTGATGAGCACAGACTTCCGCAAGATGGTAGATTTAAAATTGAAACCGAAGACTTTAAATATTCGGTGAGAGTTTCAGTTTTGCCAGTTTTAAACGGCGAGAAAATTGTAATGAGACTACTAGCGGAAAATACAAAAGTTTATACCCTAGAAGAACTCGGACTTTCCGGGTTAGCTTTGGAAAAAGTTCGTCGAGGGCTACAAAAAACAACAGGTATGATATTAATTACAGGCCCTACCGGCTCTGGAAAAACAACTACCCTTTACGCAATGATGGGCATTTTAAATACTAACGAGGTAAACATCTCAACAATAGAAGATCCAATTGAATACCGAATGCCAAGGATTAATCAAACCCAAGTTAATGAAAAAATAGGATTAACCTTTGCTTCGGGCTTAAGGGCATTGGTTAGACAGGATCCCAATATTATTATGGTAGGAGAAATAAGAGACAAAGAGACGGCGGAGTTAGCCGTTAACGCTGCTTTAACCGGCCACTTAGTTTTATCAACCCTTCACACCACAGAAGCAGGTGGTGCTATACCAAGACTTATTGATATGGGCGTTGAACCATTTTTACTGTCTTCAACGATAAATATAATCATAGCCCAAAGGTTAGTAAGGAAAATTTATGGCCTCAGAGAAAAATATAAATTAAACAAAGAAAGCATAAACAATCTTGCTAGATATTGTAATATTGAGAGGATTGAGGCCCTTTTAAAAGAAGAAAAAATATTAAAACCCAAGGAAAGTATAAAGAACCTTCAATTATATAAACCGAAGTCATCTGCGGAGACAGCGTCCGGCTATAAAGGAAGGTTGGGGATTTTTGAGGTTTTGGAGGTAAACAAAGCTATAAGGAATTTAATAAACCAGAAGGCTTCAACAGCAAATATCACCAACCAAGCGGTAAAAGATGGAATGAGAACAATGATAGAAGATGGTTTTATGAAAGCCGCTCGCGGTTTGACTTCAATAGAAGAGGTTTTGCGCGTAATAAGAGATTAAAAAATAATGCCAAAATTTTTTTACACTGCCAAATCATTTGAGGGAAAAACCATAAAAGGATTTTTGAATGCAAAAGATGCCAATGAGCTTTTTAGAGAATTAAAAAAAAGAGGGCTATTTTTAACCAATTATTTTTTAGAGGGTGAAAAAAGAAGAAATTTTTTGGAAGATCTTTTTTATAGAAAAGTTTCACTGGCTGAAAAAATAGTGTTTACCAAAAATCTTTCAATTATGCTTACCACCGGGGTCTCGTTGGCAAGGGCCTTAGATATTTTGGCAGCCCAATCAAAAAGCAGAAAATTGAAAAATACGCTTACGGCAGTAAAAGAAAGGCTAGATAGGGGACAAAGCCTATCTTCCTCGTTAAGTTTATATCCCGATGTTTTTTCTGAACTTTTTCTAAGTATGGTTAAAGTAGGAGAAGAGTCGGGTACTCTGGAAGAAGTTTTTAAAACCCTATCTGTGCAATTAGAAAAAGAACACCGATTGAAATCTAAGATTCAGGAGGCGATGATTTATCCTATTATAATACTTTCCTTAATGATTATTATTGGAGGTGTAATTACAGTAGTGGTTCTTCCTAAATTAAAACAATTTTTTATTGGGTTAAATACCCAGATGCCGCTGACTACCAAGTTTATAATTAATTTGGGAGAATTTTCGGTACAATATTGGCCCCTTCTCTTTTTTATTCCCCTCTTTTTTGTGTTTTTGGTAGTTATTTTATTAAAAACCAAAGAGGGTAGATGGTTAAAAGACACCATTTTAATAAGATTGCCGATTTTTTCTTCGCTGGTAAAAAAAAATAATTGCGCCGTTTTAGTGCGCTCTCTGAGCTCTCTTTTAAGCGCTGGCGTTTCTCTTACAAAGTCACTGGAAGTATCTTCCAATACAGTAGGAAATTTTTATTTTAAAAAAGCAATAGATGAAGCCATAGAAAAAGTAAGGGGGGGAGAAAATTTATCCTCTTCTTTAAGTATTTATAAAGATATTTTTCCTTATGGAACAATTGAAATGATTGAGGTGGGGGAGGAAACGGGAAAAACCTCAACCATACTAAAATCTTTGGCAGAGTTTTATGAAGAGGAGGTGATAAGCGAGGCCAATAAACTTTCCACACTGATTGAGCCAATTTTGATAATTGTTTTGGGAATTGGGGTTGGGTTGTTTGCTTTTTCAATAATAGAACCCCTGTACTCCTCGTTGCACGCCATTCTTTAATTTTATTCAAATGAAAAAAGAAAAGGGGATTACCTTAATAGAGTTAATAATAGTTATTGCTGTTTTGGGGATTTTAAGCGCCGTGGCTGTTTCGGGTTTTTTTTATTTCAAGAAAAAAACGGGTTTAGATGCCGTTGTCCAAGAAATTATAAGCGTTCTAAAATTAGCCCAAAACAAAACCCTGTCTTCCGAATTAAACAGCCCGTTTGGCGTTTATATAGACACCTCTACCAACCCCCACAGATATGTATTATTTAAAGGGACGAATTATTCCCAAAGAGACAATTCTTATGATCTAGTTTATTATCTGCCCAACAATATGGAGTTTTACAATGTTAATTTAGAAGAAAGCCAGCTTGTTTTCCAAAGATTGACAGGTTTACCCAACAACGCAGGGGAAATTTCTATTAAAGAAATTGGCGATGCTAGTCAGAGCGAAACTATTTATATAACAAATGCCGGCATTATAAATTTAGCCCAGAAAACAGCTCCCAATTTAGATGAAAACAGGGTTAAGGATTCAAGGCATTTACATTTTTCTTATAGCCGAAACATTGATACGGGAAACGAGAATATAATTTTAACTTTTGAAGGACATCAAACCGAAATTATTCCAATTGGTTCTTTTTTGGTTTCCGGAGAAATTATGTGGAGTGGCGTCGTTAAGGTGGACGGGGTAGATCAAGTTATCACAATAACAACCCATAGATTAAATAATCCAGACACACTTTTTAGCGTGCATAGAGACAGGAGATACAATAACAAGGGTCTTGAAGTTTGGCTATCGGGAGACAGCACAGGGTATTTGGTGCGCTATTCAGCTGACGGAAACCAAATAAGCCAGTCGTCTTTATATGTTTCGCAATATGAACTGCAATAGAAAAAACAATAAAAATATAAAAAAAGAAGGTTCAGGATTTATTCTTTTGGAGATATTAATAACTATAGCTCTTATTGGAATTGTTTTTTTTGTCCTTCTTGATATTGGTTTTTTGGCAATGAACAATTGGTCAGTAGCAAAAAGAGAACTAGTCGCCGATTCTTTGATTAAGGAAGAGTTAGAAGCCTTAAGGGGTTTTCGGGATAAAACAAAATGGAATGTAGATGGTTTAGGGTTGGTGAACACCGGGCAGGATAACCCCTATTATTTAGTTAATAATCAAGGGAAGTGGACGCTCGTGTCCGGGGAAGAAATTATTGAAATTTTTAAACGAAAGATTATTTTTGAGAATGTATCTCGTACCGGTGGGAAAATTGATGACGTCTATAATCCCGCTAATAACGACCCCGATACAAAAAAAGTAACGGTAACGGTTAAGTGGCCGGAGAAATCATTGAGCGTTGTTTCTTATTTAACGAACTGGAAAAATGATTAAATTAAAAAACAGAAAAAAAGGTTTTTCCTTATTAGAAATTTTGATTTCTCTCTCTCTTTTTTTTCTGATATTTTCCGCGGTGATTTCTTTTCTTTTTTCAATGAATATTTTTAATTTAAAAATTAAAACAGATAGCGAAGTTTCCGAAGCAGCCAAAAGTGTTTTAGAAAAAATAATTTATGAAATAAGATCGGCTAAAAGCGTATATACGCCTACTACAACTTCAAACCAGCTTTCTTTGGAAACAACAAGATATTTGCCGGAGGGAGAAAGCACCACTTTTGTTGACTTTTTCAGATGCGGAGAACAACTTGAAGCTATTTGTTTTAAGAGAGAATCAGAAGAGCCAATTATTATTACGCCCAGTTCTATAAAAATTACAGAAATTTCTTTTATTCAAATTTCCGAAACAAAAAGTCCTTCGATTCAGATAGTTTTGGCGGCGGCTTTTGTTAACAGAGAGGGTGCTTCTATTCGCTTGACCTCCACAGTTTCTTTAAGACACTAATTTAAAAAATAACCGTTAAACATGAATAACATTATAAAAAACAAACAAAAAGGATATGTAATGTTGATAGTTACTTTTTTGGTTTTATTAATTATGCTGACTATTGCCATGACTGTATGTTTTTCGGTTACTAATAGTCAAAAAAAAACCACAAACACAGTAAAGGCAACCCAAGCTTATTATGCTGCAGAGGCTGGTATAGAGGATGCCCTTTTGCGGCTTAAAAAAGAACCAACCCTTTCTTCTTTTACCTACCAATTTAATGTTGATACAATAAAAGTTAATGTAGGCATTCCCCAAACATTTGGGATCTCAAAAAACATTGTTTCAACCGCTGATAACAAAAATATAATTAAAAATATTCAAACAGTAGTTAGTTTAAATAACGCCCTTCAAGCCTCTTTTTATTATGGCATTGAGGTGGGAGAAGGGGGGTTAATTATGGGAAATGGAGGCGTGGTTAAGGGGAATGTTTTTTCTGCTGGCAATGTTTCCGGGAAAGGGACGATTAATAATAACCTAGTTGTTTCTGGAAATGGTCATTGGGTAAAAGATGTCCGTGTTAAAGGAAACGTTCTAGCTTATAGTTGTCTATCTGGGGCTGTAGTTGAGGGGGATTTAACTTATGTGACGGGTGGCCAACGAACTTGCACAGTTTATGGTTCAATTAAAAAACAAGACGAAGAGATTTCAGGGCGGCCTTTGCCGATTCCACAATGGCAGATTGAAAAGTGGAAGAAAGAGGCAGGAGATGTAGAGGTTATAACCGGCGATGTTACTATAACAAACAACCAAATACGCTCAATGGGGCCGGTTAAAATTACCGGCAACTTAAACATAAGCAATGGAGCAACTCTTAAAATGACAGGCGTCATTTATGTTCAAGGTGATATATATGTCTCAAATAACGCAATCGTAAGGTTGGATAGTTCTTATAATTCCTTCGGCGGGATTCTTTTGTCTGATGGCATAATTTCTATTAATAATAATGCTCAATTTTACGGATCCGGACAGGCGGGTAGTTATGTTTTAGTGCTTTCCACCAGCAATTCTGATTCAGCTGTTGTCATCAGTAATAACACCACTGGTGCTGTTTTTTACGCAAGCGCTGGCGGGTTGTATATTAACAATGGCGTTTCTCTTATGGAAGCCACAGGATACAAGGTTAGGATGGATAATAATTCAAGTATTGAGTACAGCTCCGGTCTGGTCCATATTTATTTTACTTCCGGCCCGGGGGGAGGTTGGACAATTAGCGATTGGCAGGAATATTAACTATTTTATAATTTTATAAACTTGTAATATAATAAAGGTATGGGCTTTTTAGATTTAAAATACGATATATTCGGTTTAGATATAAATGATTCTTCTATAAAACTTGTAAAGCTTAAGAAAAAGGGTAGTGGTTTTGTCTTGTCTTCTTTCAACGAGGTGCGAATATCACCCGGGATAATAGAAGATGGCATAATAAAAAAAGAGGATATTTTGATAAGAATATTAAAGCACGCCTATATTACGGCAAAGGGCGAGAAAATAAAAACAAAATATGTTGTTGGCTCCTTTCCCGAAAAGAAATCTTTTTTGCAAGTGATTAAAATGCCAAACATGACAGAGGAAGAATTAAGGACAACTGTTCCTTTCGAGGCTGAAAACTATATTCCCATGCCGATAAGCGAAACATATTTAGACTTTCATGTTATTCCTAGCTCTCAAAATAAAAAAAACTATTTAGAGGTTTTAATAGTTGCTGCACCCAGAAAGATAGTTGATTCTTATGTATCATGCCTTAAGGGTGCCGGATTTATTCCGGTGATGCTTGAATCGGAGTCAGAAGCAATTGCGAGGGCTCTGGTGAAAGAAAAAAATAATCCAACCATTCTGGTGGATTTTGGGGAAAACAATACCAACTTTATAATTTATGAAAACGGAGCGGTTCGTTTTAGTTGCACCATTTCTGTTTTTTCTCAAACAATTACTGAGGAAATTTCCCGCTTATTAAAAGTAAGTAGGGAAGAGGCAGAAAAATTAAAAACAGAATATGGATTAGTTGAAAAAAAGAATAATATAAACTTAGTCAGGTCGACCCAGATAATAAGATCTGTTTTAAAAGAATTGGCTAATCAGATTAAAAAGTATCTTAATTTTTATAAAGAACACTCTTCCGAAAAGGAATTAGGGGAGGGTAAGATGGAAAAAATTCTGTTCTGTGGCGGTGGGGCGAAATTAAAAGGCTTGGTTGAGTTTATGTCAAATGAATTGGGAATTAAGGCGGAAATTGGTGTTCCTGCGGTAAAATTAAAATATCCATCAAAAAAGATTCAAAAAATAACAGACAAGCATTTAACAATCTTTACCGGTGCCATAGGTTTAGCGTTAGCCCAAACAGAAATTAACAAAAGAAGAAATTTATGATAAACCTTCTACCACCAAAAGAAAAAGAAGATCTTCTTTTGAGACAGAAAGAAAAATTATTTTTAATATGGGAATGGGCATTTTTAATTTTTTTGATTTGTTTGTGTTTATTATTAATATTAATTAAATATCAACTTTTAACACTTGTTGATTATCAGAAAAATTTGTTTAAAGAGGCGAAGCAAAAAACAGAAATCGCTGAATTTGTTGATTTGAACAAAACGGTTCAAAAATATAACGAAATTTTATCTCAATTAAAATTATTTCACAAAAAGGAGTCACGAATTAGCGATGTTTGGAAGATTATGATAGACATAGAAAGAATCAGGGGTTTATATTTAAATAATTTTCTGCTTACAAAACCAGAATCTGGCAATATTCAGGTAAAAATTTCTGGTTACACTAATAGCCGGGAGAATTTATTGGTACTTAAAAAAAATATGGAAGAAAAACCAGGGATAAAAAATCTCTATTTCCCCCTCGAAAATTGGCTTGAACCAGAAAATATTAATTTTTATTTAACATTTGAAGTTGGTTTAGAAACCAATTAAGAAAAGTAGCAAAATGAAGAAAAACAAAAAAAACCACGCAATCACCCTGATTTTTTTAATAATATATTTACTTTTGATTACTTTTTTAATTTATCCAACGTTTAAAGAGATAAAAAAAGAAGCTAACGAGTTAATATTCTTTAAGAACAACATAGCAACCATTAACGCCCAGGACCAGGAAATAGAAAAATTTAGGAAATTTTACTTGGTCAACAAAACAAATCTAGAAAAGCTAGAACGGTCCTTTGTTGATTTTAAAAACCCCCTACCTTTTATAGAGTTTTTAGAAGAGTTAGCTCGTCAATCTAATATTTATCTTAAGATTTCTTTACCCAACCCCCCTGCTAGCGAGCATAACGAAAATAAAGAAAAGGGATTTATCATCGCCCAGATACAGGTAAAAGGATTATTTTTTGATGTGGCGAATTTTATCGAAAAGTTGGAGAAAGGACCTTATTTAATTGAAATAGTAAAATTAGACACAAATAGTTTGGAGAAAAATTTAGATTCAAAAAATTTGACAACCCAAGGTTTTTTCCCAAACTCTATTGAAGCTTTTTTGTCAGCCAAAATTTTTATTAAAAGTTAAAAAGCTTAAAAGATGATGAAAAACATAAAAACAGTTGATATTTTCGAGTCCCTCAAAACATTATTTTCGAAACTTAAAAATACAGTTTGGTTTTTAGGAATCTATTCCTCATTGCTTTTAACATTGTTTATTTTTTTAAGTTTTCTTTTAGCCGGTATCGTTTTTTACAAATATGTTTATTTGGTAGAAAAAAAGGAAGCAATAATTTCTCAGGATGTTATTAAATTTGATAATACCGCTTATCAAGAAATTTTAGAAAGGTTTCAACTAGGGGAATAGACACAATTTAATTTGCTTCAAAGCAGGGCGGCTATTCATTTTTTTCGAGAATTGAAAAATTATTTTTTTATGATATTATATTGATAAAAAATGGGGGTGTAGTTCAATAGCAGAATAGCGGTCTCCAAAACCGTTGATCAAGGTGCAACTCCTTGCACCCCTGCAAATTTGATGATGGGCTATTTTTCGCCCACTACTCAAATTGGTGTGGAAAAATTTTGAAAACCGCTCTTTTATTGTGGATGATTCTTTGTTAAAATTTAAAAAATAACAATATTATTAATTTTTTATTATGATTATATTTTGGTCAGTTGTTTTTATAATTTCTTTAATAACCCTTGTTAAGGGTGCTGATTGGTTGGTTGAGAGTTCAGAAAAAATAGGTTTAGCCATTGGAATTTCACCATTTATAGTTGGCGTTACGATTGTCGGTATCGGCACCTCTTTTCCAGAGCTTGTTTCATCTTTGGTGGCAACTCTGAAAGGGGTGACCGATGTAGCTGCGGCAAACGCTATTGGTTCTAACATCGCTAATATTTTGCTTATCGTGGGGCTTTCTGCCCTAATAGGAAAAAGGTTGGTGGTTACCAAAAGCTTGATAGACTTGGATCTTCCGCTTTTAGCAATTACTACAGTTTTGCTTTTGGGTATTGTCTGGGATCAGAAGATAAATCTTGGTGAATCTATTTTGATGCTTATTACCTATGGCATATATTTGCTTTACACAATTTTCCACAAAGATACAGAAGATGATACTCCAGAGATTATTGAGATTTTACCATCAAGAAAAGAGAGGCGAAAAAACGTTGCAACACCCGAAAAGAAAAACCTTGTTCGACCAAAATTAATCATAAAAGATTTTTTGTTTCTTATACTTGGCATTGTTGGCTTGTTTTTTGGGGCAGAATATCTCATTGATGCGTTGGTTAATTTGTCTACAACACTAAAAATTGGTACAGGTGTAATTACTATTACCGCCATTGCTGTTGGCACTTCCTTGCCGGAGTTGCTTGTTTCTGTAAGAGCCGCTTTTCAAAAGAAATCAGAGATTGCCCTGGGGAATATTTTTGGATCAAATGTTTTTAACGCCCTGGTTGTGGTTGGTTTTCCGGGTCTTTTTCATCTTCTGACGGTAGATAATCAAACATTTACCGTTGGGGTTCCAACAATGGCCTTAACCACGCTTTTGTTTGTTATTTCGGGTATTTCTCGGAGGATTCATAATTGGGAAGGGGCATTTTATATTTCTCTTTATGCTTTGTTTATTGTAAAACTTTTTAACTGGTTTTAAGAGACCTATCCGCCATTTATTTTAATTAAAGTTTATTAAGGTTGGTTAATTCTAATCACAAAGTAAAGAATTTTGCCTCATCTTTTCAAGAAGGGACTTTTTGTTATAAAATATAAAAGTGGTTAGATTGGTAGAATTTAAATAAGTATAAAATTGTCTTTATGGATAGAGAACTGGATAAAAACTTAAGTTATTCCAGGGTATCAGTGAACGATTTGATTCTTTTTTGCATACACAATATTATTTTAAATGGCGAAAAGTGCAATTTTGAAAGGTTAGTAAAAGAGTGCTTTACTTTATTCCCCGACACAATTAAATTTCTCCGATACCCTATTTGGCCAGACTCTCGCAAATTAGATAGACCACTAAGGTCTCTTAGAAAAGAAAAACTGATAATTGGCGACCCTAAAACTTATTTTATTCTTACTAAAACAGGAGAAGAAAGGGCGCTGGCCATTTCTAAAAGATTAAGACAAGGGAAACTTTTATGAGTTTAGTTGATGAATTAATAAAAGACGGGTGGTTAAAAACAAAAGAAATAATTGAATCTTTTAGAGAAATAAAAAGGAAAGATTTTCTTACAGAAGAAACGAAAAATCTTTCAGAACTAAATGAAGCCCTACCTATTGGTTTCGAGCAAACAATATCGCAGCCATTAACGGTTGCTTTTATGTTGGAACTCTTACAACCTAAAAGTGGTGATAGGGTGTTAGATGTCGGATTTGGGTCTGGTTGGACAACCGCCTTATTGGCCCAAATTGTTCAGCCGCTTGGAAGGGTTTTTGCTATTGAAAGAATACCGGAGATCAAAGACTTTGGAGAAAGAAATATTAAAAAATATAATTTTATAAAAAAGGGATTAGTAAAGACCATTCTTGGTGATGGTTCAGAGGGGTTTAAAGATGGTGCGCCTTATGATAAAATATTGGTATCGGCTTCGGCAAGTAGTTTGTCGGAAAGTTTTAAGCACCAATTAAAGCCCGGAGGAAGAATTGTTATACCAATTGAAAACTCTATTTATTTATATATCAAAAAAAATGGGAATGAGTTTCAAGAAAAAAAATATCCAGGATTTGTTTTTGTCCCCCTGGTTAGCAAAGATAAAAAGTAAAAATTTTTCTAAAATATCTCTAAAATTTTTAGAAAAAATTTTAGTGATCATAGGGGCTATTTTTTTATTTATAATTTTCTATTTGTTTTTTCAGATATATGTCCCTATTAATCCTACTTCAAGCGAAATTGTCAATTTTACCGTAGAAAAAGGTTGGTCAAATGAAAAGGTAGCAATAGAACTAAAAGAAGCTGGAATAATCAGAAGCAGTTATTTCTTTAAACTATATTGCGTATTATCCTTAAAACACCTTACATTGCAAGCTGGCCAATATAAGCTTTCGCCGGCAATGTCTATCCACAAAATAGCAAATATAATAGCTCAGGGTCGCGCAGAAAAAAACAAATTAGTAATTTTAGAAGGCTGGAAGACAAAAGACATCGCTAAATATTTAGAGTCAAAGGGTCTTTGCAGCCAAAATTATTTTTTAACCCTTATTGAAAAAAACTATTATAAAAAGTTTAGTTTTTTAGAAGACAAACCCCAAGATTTAAATTTAGAAGGTTATCTTTTTCCAGACACCTATGAAATAAACAACAAAGACAAAGCCTGTGAAGATATATTAGAAGAAATGTTAAAGAATTTTGACAGAAAATTAACGCCAGAATTAAGATTAGAAATTAAAAATCAGAAAAAAACTATTTTTGAAGTAATAACCATAGCTTCAATAATTGAAAAAGAGGCGTCAAGTTTGGAAGATAAGAAAATTGTCTCCGACATTTTTTGGAAAAGATTGGCTAACGGTATGCCGCTTCAATCATGCGCAACAATAAACTATATTACTGGGAAAAACGAACCAGCTGCGTTAATTAGAGATACAAAAATCGATTCTCCCTATAATACCTATAAATATGCCGGCCTACCTAAAGGTCCAATTTCAAATCCAGGAATGGATTCTATTTTAGCTGCTATTTACCCTCAAAAAACAGATTATTGGTACTTTTTGGCTGATGGAAAAATGATTTTTAGCCGCACTTTAGAAGAACACAATGCCGCTAAAGCTCGCTACCTAAAATCAAGATAAGCTAAATAAAAAAATTAAAAAGAAAGGCGTTGTTGTTATAACCACTTGACATATTTTGGATTATAAATTAACATAAAAATTAAAGGCCATAGACAGCAGGTACTTTTTTAGGTAAATCCTGCCTAGGTTAATTTGCCACTTTTGGCAAATCTCTGTGGCTAAAAGGTCGCAGTTTTTTATTTAAAAATAAACAATCATGGCACTAACAAAGGAACAGAAGAAAAAACAGATTGAAGATATAAAAGACAACCTTTCTAGCCAAAAGTCTATACTTTTTGTTGATTTTGCAAAAATTCCCTCAAAAGATATGTTTGCTCTGAGGAAATCACTAAAAGAGCAGGGTTGTAAATTAAGGGTTGTTAAAAAAACGCTGTTGAGGATTGCCTTAGGTCAGTCAAATATTTCTTTTTGGAACAAGATTAAATCAGTCGTTTCTGGTCAGTTGGCTCTTGTTTTTGGAATAGAAGACGAGGTTGCTCCCTATCAAATTTCTAATAAATTTGCCAAAGATCACCCGGACTTTAAAATTTTGGGTGGAATTTTTGAGAAAAAATTTATAGACAAAGAAAGGGCTTTGTTTTTAGCCAACTTGCCAACAAGAAGCGAATTGTTGAGAAGGTTAGTTGGCTCTATTTACAATCCCGTCTCTGGTTTTGTTAGGGTATTAGATAAAATTAGTAAAAAATAAAAAATATGGCAGAAGAAATAAAAAATAGTGTTTCCGCTGAGGTTAAAAGCCCTAGCGAAGTACAGGTACCAGAAAAGTTTCAAAAGTTGGTATCTGAGATAGAAAAAATGCCGGTAATTGAGTTGGCAGAATTGGTAAAGGTTTTGGAGGCTAAATTCGGTGTTTCTGCAGCTGCTCCTGTTAATGTTGTTGGCGCAGCCGCTGGGAGCGCTCCGGCCGAGGAGAAAACCTCCTTTAACGTTGAACTAAAAGAAGTTGGAAGTCAAAAAATTGAGGTTATTAAAGTTGTTAGAGACATTACGGCTAAAGGGCTAAAGGAATCAAAAGATTTGGTTGACGCCGTAGCGGCGGGAAAACCCCAACTTATAAAGGAGGGCATAAAGAAAGAAGAGGCAGATGAGATTGCAAAGAAATTCACAGCTGCTGGTGCTAAAGTAGAGATTAAGTAATTAAAAAAAAGCCTAAAAAACAGCCCTTGAAGGCTGTTTTTTAGGCTAAAAAGTAGTAAAATAACAAAAAGGGCGTGTAGCTCAGTTGGTTAGAGCGCACCGTTCACATCGGTGAGGTCTGTGGTTCGAGTCCACACACGCCCACAAGTACTTCAAGTACTCAAAGTTAAACGATTTTAACTTTTTCTCTGAGCTTGCTAAATTTAATCCATAAATCAAGGAAAAAAATTTAAAGAAATGAAATTCAGCAGGCGGGGCTTCGCCCCGCCTGCTGAATTTTTAGCGATTGAGGTTTTCTTCTTTGACCGATGGATTAAATTTGCTAAGATAATAGAGAAAGTTTAAGCTGATTGATTTTGAACACTTTCTATTATTTTCATTAATTTATCTTCTTAGGCTAAGCTTGATTCAAGAATTAAGAAAAAAATGATTTGCTTTATTAGCTTTTAAAGAATTCAGTAAAATTTGGTAAAATAAAGAGAAAAGATAGTTTTAAATTTTTATGAGAACTTCTTATAAAAAACTTTATTGGACAGAGCATTCTAAAATAAAAATGAGACAATATTCTCTTTCTAAACAAAAGATTTTGAGTATTCTTGCCAAACCAGAAAGAAGGGAGAAGGGGATTGTGGAGGGAACTATTGCTGTGATGCGTACCAATAAAAAATTTTATAATAAAAATAAAACTCTTTTTAAAAAATCTAGATGGCCGAGACTCAAAAAAGCGCCAGGTGAAATTTGGATAATGTATGAGGATGTTAAAATAAAATCTATTCCAACTAGAAAAATTATTAGCACGTGGCGCTATCCAGGAATTTCTAAACCCAAGGAAGCGATTCCAATTCCGGAGGACATTAAAAAAGATTTAATTAGTGGTATAATAAAATAATGAAAAAAAATAATAAGCAAAATGATATTATAACCCAATGGATCTTGTGGCAATTTTATGAATCACCAAGGTTTTTAATTGGTGTGTGGAAAAACTATATTCTTTTTTCTTTAAACTACTTTTCTTTACCAATTCTTTTAAAAACACTTTTTTATCCGTGGCGTAGGTATATATGGAAATATCCAAAGGGATTTGATATCGCCGGATTTTTCAATACGCTTCTTTCTAATATGTTTTCTCGGTTTTTAGGATTTTTAGTCAGAGCCGCTTTAATTGTGATAGGGGTTTTTTTTCAAATTTTTGTTATTTTTATGGGCGCCATTCTTATTTGTTTGTGGCTATTTTTACCCTTTATTATAATATTTGGGCTTCTTTTCGCCATTTTTTATTAAAACGTTAAAAAGAAAATGGAGTTTAATTTTAATTTAAAAGACACAAACATTTTTTTATCCCTTAAAAGAGAAAGAAATTTTTTATTGAGGTTTTCTAAAACTTTAAGGGATATATTTTTAACCCTATTTTTGGTTGCTCTGATACTAATATTTTTTTCTTTTTTAAATTTTGCTAGCGGTTATCTTTCTTTAAAAGTTTTAACCCTATTTTTATCTTTAAGTCTTTTTTTCTTAAACCTTGATTTATTTACTCGTTTCAAGGTTAAAAATCCCGAACCGTCCCCCTATTTAATGGATGCTGTTTTAAATCCTACTAATTATAATTTGGCTGAATTTTTAGATTTTGATAGTGCCAAGATTGTTTCTAGTGCAATAAATTTTTGTCAAAGAAAAAAAATCAAAATTAATTCAACATCGCTTTTTTATTCGGCAATTAAGTTTGGGAAAAATGCAGGTGTTGTCTGCTTTCGTTTGGGGCTAGATCCCAAAAAATTGCAAATAGATATTAAAAATTATTTAGAAAAAATTCCCAAACAAAATAGCGACAAAAATCAATTTTCCGAAGAATTCCAAAAAACAATAGAGTTTGCGTTAAAGCTAACCGTAAAGAGAAATAAAAAAAGCATAGGGGAAGAAGAAATTTTAGCCTCTCTTGCTATTCATGACGAGTTTTTTAAAAAGATTTTAATTGATTATGAACTAAAACCAACCGATGTGGAAAACCTAACCAACTGGTTATACTCAGCAGAAACCTTGATGGAAAACAAAAGAAAGTTTTGGACATACGAAAATTTATTAAGATTAGGTTCTTTTGGCAAGGATTTTTCAGCTGGTTACACAATAACATTAGACAAATTTTCTATTGACTGGAGGAGGGTTGTGTCTAAATGGAATTTTAAGGAGATTATAGGGCACGAGAAAGAGATAGAGGAGGTTGAGGTTATTTTGGCAAAACCAAAAATGGCCAATGTTTTATTGGTGGGAAATCCGGGCAGCGGAAGAAATAGTATAGTAGAAGCTATAGCCCAGAAGTGCTATTTGGGAAAATCTTTACCCAATCTAAACAATAAACGGGTGGTTCAACTTGACATGGTGTTTTTAATCGCCCAAATTGATAATTTTGAAGAATTAGAGTTAATTATAGACCGAATATTTTCCGAAGTTGTAATGGCAGGAAACGTAATTCTGGTGATAGACAACCTAGAGAATTTTATAGGTCAAAAAATTCAAAAAGCTGGCACCTTTGATATTTCGGGGGTACTTTCCAAATATTTGTTAATCCCACAATTTCGGTTTATTGGAATTACCTCTTATGAAGGTCTTCATAAACATATAGAAAAAGAATCCACCCTTTTTAATCTTTTAGAGAAGGTAGAGGTATCTGAGGTTACGGAGGAAGAAACATTGAATATTTTGCAGTCAGCCGCTCTTGAACTAGAATATGCCAACAAAGTATTTATTTTATATCCCAGCATACGAGAAATAGTGAATTTAACCGCCAGATATATGCCATCCCTGCCATTTCCAAAAAAAGCGCTTGATATATTGGAAGAAGCGGTTATTTACGTGAAAAAAATAAAAGGAGCTAAGAGGTATCCCATTGTTTTACCCCACCATATAGCCGAAATAATTTCTCAAAAAACAAATATACCGGTTGGCAAAATGGAGGTCAGGGAAAAAGAGGTTTTGCTTAATTTAGAGAATTTAATCCACGAAAGAATAATTAATCAGGAAGAGGCAGTAAAAGAAATTTCAGTCGCCATGAGGAGAGCAAGGACCGGTATTGGTTCAAAAAAACGCCCAATGGGAACATTTCTTTTTATGGGACCAACTGGCGTGGGAAAAACAGAGACAGCCAAAGCATTGGCGCAAATTTATTTTGGTTCCGAAGACAAGATTATAAGATTAGATATGTCAGAGTTTCAAGCAATATCTGATATTTCAAGATTAATAGGCGCTATTTCACCAGTAGAGATAGAAGGACTTCTAACGACACCGGTTAGAGAATCGCCGTTTTCTCTTATTTTATTAGACGAGATAGAAAAAGCTCATCCCAACATTTTAAACTTGTTTTTGCAGGTTTTAGACGAAGGACACCTAACCGATGGTCAGGGGAGAAAGGTAATTTTTACCAACACCATCATTATTGCCACTTCTAATGCTGGGGCTGAGACAATTTTTGAGTGGGTTTCTTTGGGCAAACCGCTGAACAAGGCAGAATTATTAGATATTCTGTTTAAAAAAAATATTTTTAAGCCGGAATTTATTAACAGGTTTGACGCAACAATAATATTTCAGCCACTGACAAAAGATAATTTAATGGAAATAGCCAAATTGTTTTTAGTAGATTTACAAAAGAAATTGAAAGAAAAGGGTATTGATTTTCAAATTACCGAATCTTTGAAAGAAAAAATTGTTGAACTTTCTTATAAACCAGAATTTGGGGCGAGAGAGATGAGAAGAGTTTTTCAAGATAAAGTAGAAAATGCTGTTGCGGCCGCTCTTTTGTCCGACAAAATAAAAAAAGGAGATAAATTTGAAATTAATCCAGAAAACTTTGAATTGATTGTAAATCCGCCACAAACTTGACATAAAATCATAATAGAGTAAATATAAAATTATGAATCAAAACCTCACTTTATTGTTGAATTTGCTTTTGTTGGGCTCGAGCCTGGAGGTTTTTGATAAAAAATAAGATAATATAAATAAAATAAAAAAATTTATATCAAAATCCTCCAAGCGGAGGATTTTTTGGGTGATTTTAGTACCTTTAACCACAAGGAGGAGGAAGTAAATGAACACAACGGAAGTATTATTAGTAATATTTGAACCAGACGATAAGCTTTGGAAACAATTCAAGCCCAATAACTTCATTGCTACCAGAACTTGTACGGCAAAAGAAGTGTTGCAATTTCTTGCAGAAAATAGGAATAAATCTAGTAAGGTTATAGTTGTGATAAGCGACCCGGAAAATGGGGAAGGGGTGGATGTAGAAATTAGAAGTTTAATTCAGGAAATTAAAAAGAAGTACCAAGATATTACTATTATTGCCACAAGTTCAAACTATAATTGGGCAAATCAAATCCTGCAAACCGGTTGTCACTTAACAACGGCACGCTCGCGCCTTGACCAAACAATAGAGTCAACCCTAAATCCAAAAAAGAAAATACCTTTTCCTTGGCGCTAAATCCCACTCGGTGGGATTTTTTATTAATTGTTTAGCGCTAAATTTTATTATGCGACAGAAAATTTAAACTCAACCATTCTTGTTATTTTTTTATTTAAACACAGGTTAATTAGCACAGGTTAATTAGCAGGATTATTTTTTTGAAATCTTACGGTTGTGGATAAATAGTGGAAAAATAAGCTTATTTACGAACAAAATATAGGTTTGGGAAGAAGTGTTGACTAGGTATCATTAAGTGGGCTATAAATAAGATGAAGTGGATAATTGTGGATAAATGTGGGAAAACTGCCAAAATCTGTGAATAACTTTAATGAGTCGATAGTCAGTAAAAATCCAGCATTAATTTTTGTAAATAAACAAAATATAAGTACCAGCCTAATGATAAAAAATTAGTGCTGAATACTTCTTCGTCGCATGTTAATTGGTCAATACGAGCACACAATTGATAACAAAAAGCGTTTAGCTTTGCCTGCGAAATTCAGGGGAGAGCTTGGAGAAAAAGTAATAATCACAAGAGGAATTGAGGGCTGCCTTGTTGTTTATACAGAAAAAGAATGGAAGATTATGTCGGATAAATTGAGTAGTTTAACTATAAGCCAAGCCGAAGCAAGATCTTTCACTAGAATGATATTAGCTGGAGCAATGGAAGTATCTTTGGATAAATTGGGCAGGATACTAGTGCCGGATTATCTTAAAAATTATGCCGGATTGAAAAAAAATGTTGTTATATGTGGTTTATCCAATAGATTAGAAATTTGGGATTATGAAAAATGGGAAAAATATAAAAAAGAAGCAGAAAAAGACGTTGATAAAATTGTTTCAAAACTTGGAGGTCTGGGAATATAAGAAATTTTAATAAAAACATGATTCATACCGCAGTTCTTAAAAAAGAAGTTTTACAATATTTAGACCCTAAATCAAACGAAAACTTTGTTGATTGTACAATAGGAGAGGGTGGGTACGCTGAAGATATACTAGAAAAAACCGGACCAAATGGAAAACTGCTGGGAATTGATTTAGACCCTCACCAGATTTCCGCCAGTCAATGGCTATATACAAGATTTAAGGAAAGGATAATTTTGGTTAACGATTCATACAGCAATTTAACTGAAATTATTAAACGAAAAGAGTTTAGCTCTGTTAATGGTATTTTGTTAGACTTAGGAATGTCGTCTGCCCAGTTGGTGAGGGCACAGAAAGGATTTTCTTTCCAACTGGATCAGGGCTTAGATATGAGATACAACGACGAGATAAATTATTTAACCGCAGAAAAAATTGTTAACGAGTGGCCCCAGGAAAAGATTGAAGAAGTTTTAAAAAATTATGGCGAAGAAAAATTTGCCAAGAGAATTGCCAAAAAAATTGTTGAGCATCGCAAGTTGGGGAGGATTAAAACCACTTTTCAATTAATAAAAATAATAAAAGAGGCAACACCCAGCTCATATTGGCGGAGAAAAATTCATTATGCAACAAAAACCTTTCAGGCGCTGAGAATAGCAGTTAACGACGAATTAGAAAATCTTCAAAGGGTTTTACCGCAAGCAATTTCAGTTTTAGCGCCGGCGGGAAGATTGGCGGTTATATCCTTTCACTCGTTGGAAGATAGAATTGTGAAGAGAACCCTAATAGAGTATGCCAAAAAAGGAAATATAAAAATATTAACCAAAAAACCCATTACAGCCAGCAGAGAAGAGCGCGAAAAAAATCCTCGTTCTCGATCTGCAAAACTGAGGGTAGCACTAAAAATATGACAACAATGGTTTTAAGTAAAGTTAATTCTATAGAACTTCCGGAAGTAAACTGGAGGACAATTTGTGTGGCGGGTTTTTTTATAGTGGTAGTTTTGTTAGGTTTTTATGCTTGGCAAATAAATGATTTAACAAAAAAATCTTATTTAGCGGTGGATTATGATAGGCAGATAACCAAGCTCTCTGAAGAAAGCAAAAACTTAGAAATATCTTTTGCCAAGAATAGTTTTTTAGAACAGGCTTTTGCCAAAATAAAAGCGTTAAATTTTCAAAAAACTCAATTAGTAAAATATGTCCGCATTGTAGATAATTCAGTTGCTGCGGTATCTTCGGCTATAAAATAATAAAAAATTTCTCAAAATAAAATTTAATCCCAAACAGAAAGTTGATGGTTTTTATTAATTGGCGAACAAATTTTATTTTAATAATAATTATCATTTTTGGAGCAGCAATTGTCTATTACTTATTTAATTTACAAATTTTACAATATAAGCTTTACGAGGCTCAGGCTTTGGGCCAACAGGTTAATTTTACTAGCGAGGCGGGCAAGAGGGGACAAATTTTTTGTACTACCTCGCAAGAGACGAGGGGTGCTACCGTAACATCAGGAATTTCCACAGAAGAAATGGGTTTGGCCATAAACAAAGAAAATTGGAAAATATTTGTCGACCCTCAGAAAATTTTGGATAAAAATATTTTTGCGCAAACCTTATCTTCAAAAATTAATCAAACACCAGAGGAGATACTGTCCAAATTGAAAAATCAGAATTCTTATGTGCTCATAAAAAGCAACCTAACCCCTTACGAATTAGTCGAGGTTAAAAAGTTAAAAATAGATGGTTTGTTATGGAGAAACGACCCTGAAAGGTTTTACCCCCAACAAGAATTGGCCTCTCAAGTTTTAGGGTTTTTGGGTGGAACAGGGGTAGGCCAATACGGTGTAGAAGGATATTACGAAGATATTTTAAAAGGGAAAATCGGAGTAGAAGAAGAAAAGTTAGGGTTTTTTTATGGTCTAGGGAAAACATCATTAAACGGGTCAGATGTTTATTTAACAATTGATTATAATATTCAATTTCAAGCAGAAAATTTATTAAAAAAAGAAAAGGAAAAAAACGACATAGATTCTGGTCAAATAATAGTGATAAAACCCGATAGCGGAAAAATTTTGGCCCTAGCTAATTTTCCTGCTTTTAACCCAAATTATTATTGGCAAGAAAGAGATATGGGCATTTTCCAAAATTCCGCTATTCAAAAACTCTTTGAGCCGGGGTCGGTGATGAAACCATTTACAATGGCGGCGGCTATTAATGAAGGAAAAATAACCCCCGACACCGTTTACGAAGATAAAGGAGTCGTGGTTTTTGGTAAAAGCACAATACGCAACTTTAATAACGAGGTTTATGGCAAACAAACAATGACTCAGGTTTTGGAAAAATCAATTAATACCGGCGCTGTTTTTGCCCAACAGCAAATTTTTCCTGAGGTATTTTTTAATTATTTGGAAAAATTTGGTTTTACCTCAAAAACAGGAATTGATTTACAGGGTGAAGTTTATTCGACCAATTTTAATTTAAAAAACGGCCCTGCCATTAACTATGCTACTGCTTCTTTCGGTCAAGGAATAGAAATAACACCCATTCAATTAGTAAGAGCTTTTTCTGTTTTTGCCAATGGCGGAAGGCTTGTAAGACCGTATATAGTAGAAAAAATTGTTAATGGCTCAGAGGAGGAATATACAAAACCAGAAATTTCCAAACCAATTGTTTCACAACAAACAGTTTCTCAAATAAATTCAATGCTTATTAGCGTGGTAGAAAGGGGTTTTAATGGCGTGGCTAAAATTCCAGGGTATTATTTCGCTGGCAAGACAGGAACCGCTCAGGTTCCCCTTAAAAACAAAAAAGGATATGATCCAGACAAAACCACCCAAAGCTTTATTGGTTACGGACCGGCCTTTAATCCCCAATTTTTAATTTTGGTAAAATTAGATAATCCTAAGGTTCCCAAATCGTCCCTTTCAGCCGTGCCCGTTTTCAAGGAGCTCGCCCAGTATATTATAAATTACTGGCATATTCCACCGGATTACAATACTGATTTTGTCTCAAAGTGAAGCAGAACAAAAACCGCCTTAAAAGCGGTTTTTGTTTATGGCGGCCCCAACCAGATTTGAACTGGTGTTTCATGGATGAGAACCATGCGTCCTGAACCGGGCTAGACGATGGGGCCCAAATTATTTTTTATTTTACCAAAAAACTATGGCTTTGTCTAACCCGCCCTTATTGGATTTATTCACAATTAAAATTTTATTTTCGTGTTATAATTAAAAAATGTTTAAAAATTTATTTCAAAACTATATTTATCCTATTGCAACTTTATCTGGAACAATCATTGGGGTAGGGGTTTTTTCTTTGCCATATATTACTTCAAAAGTCGGAGGTTGGGTAATGTTGGGTTATTTTTTGATCTTAGGAAGCGTGGTTATTATTGTTCATCAGTTTTTTGGAAAAGTATGTTTAAAAACACCTAATTTTAAACGCTTGCCTGGTTTTGCCAAAATTTATCTGGGAAAAACAGGAGAATTTATAGCTTATTTTTCAACTATTTTGGGATTATTTGGATCGCTTTTGGCTTATCTGATAGTTGGAGGAGAGTTTTTAGAAAATTTGTTTTCTCCTATTTGGGGTGGCAGTAATTTAATTTATACTCTTTCTTATTTTACATTAGGCGCCCTACTTATCTATTTTGGTATTAAAGCCATCGCGCAAATTGAATTTTGGGGGCTCATTTTGTTTTTTGCGACTTTAATAGCTATATTTTTAAAAGCTCAACCATTTTTAAAGATTGAAAATCTTTTTCCAGTTCCTGATGCGAATTATTTATTTCTTCCCTACGGTGCAATTCTTTTTTCTTTATGGGGCGCTTCACTTATTCCAGAAGTTGAAGAAATGTTGGGCTCGAGAAAAAAATTTATGAAAAGGATAATATCCATTTCCACCATTATTCCAGTTTTTGTTTACTTGTTTTTTATTTTATTAATTTTAGGAATTACAGGATCGCAGACCACAGAATCAGCTCTTTCAGGCCTTAAGAATTTTTTAGGAAATGGAATTGTTTCTCTAGGATTATTTTTTGGTGTTTTGACTACATTTACTTCATTTATAACACTGGGACTTACGTTGAAAAAAGTTTTTATATTTGATTTGGGTATTAAAAAAATACATGCTTTTATAATCACTTGTTTTACTCCTTTAATCCTTTTTTTACTTGGCTTAAAATCTTTTATTTCAGTAATATCTTTTATCGGCGGAGTATTACTGGGTATTGATGGTATTTTAATTTTATTGATGTATAAAAAAATTAACCCAAAACAAAGCGTTTTAATTTTTCCTTTGATATTTATTTTTTTGGTAGGAATTATTTATGAAATAATATACTTTATAAAATAAAATTTTAAATAACAAATTTTAAATTAAAAATTATGGTTTTTGAAATTTCGAGTTTTATAGTTTCAATCTTTATTCTTTCTTGGTTGAGTTCACGATTAGTTTCTACCCTTGTTAATATTGCTAAATATCTGCATTGGCGAGAATTTATTATAGCGTTTTTTATTATGGCTTTTGCCGGCGCTCTTCCTAATTTATTTGTTGATATCAACGCCGCTTTGCACCACTTGCCGCAAATATCTCTAGGAGATATTTTGGGCGGGAATTTAGTTGATTTAACCTTGGTTATAGCGGTAGCCGTACTTTTTAGTCCAAGTTCTTTGTCAGCAGAAAGCAGAATGGTGCAAAATTCAGCTTTTTTTACCGCAGCCGTTACTCTTTTGCCGATATTTTTAATTTGGGATGGAAAATTAGATAGAATAGATGGCGTTATACTCTTGGGAATTTTCGCTTTTTATGTGGGCTGGCTTTTTTCAAAGGAAGAAAGATTTAAAAAAGTTTACGATGGCCATTCTCAAGAGCAGAAAAAAAATATCTTCTGGCTCTTATTTGAAATAGTAAAAACTATTGTTTTTTTGGTCCTGCTTTTAACAGCTTCTTACTTTATAATTAATACAACCCAGTATTTATCAACAAAATTAGGAATTTCTTTGTCACTGGTGGCAATTTTGATTGTTGGGCTTGGTAATTGTTTTCCAGAAATGTATTTTTCAATCATTTCTGCCAGACGCGGCGAAAATTGGATGATTTTAGGAGATTTGATGGGTTCGGTAATAATTTGTGCCACTTTAGTGCTGGGATTAATCGCTTTATTTTTTCCATTTCAAATAAATGATTTATCTTCCTTTTTGATTACCAGAGTTTTTACCGTCATTGCCTCTTTGCTTTTTATTGTTTTTATAAGAACGGGCAAAAAAATAACAAAAACCGAGGGGGCGTTTTTCCTTTTTATATACATTTTATTTCTCTTAACGGAAATATTTTTTTCTCAATAATGGACTAATGGATTTGCTAGATTTGCTTTGTGTTGTTGGAAATCGAAAATTTTCGTGATAAAGTTAAAAAAGATAATTCAAAAAATATGGACCCAACAACTATAATTACGATACTTCTAGTTTTAATTGTATTAGGAATATTTTTTACTATTTTTTTGCTTTTAAAAAAAGGGTCAAATTCGGAAAAAAGAGACGACTCTGTACTTCTGATGTTGCAGCAACAAGTAAACCAAATTGCCCAAGCGGTTGATGCAAAGCTTTCAGAATCAAATAAAAGCGCTCAGGAGCAGTTTAAGTACTCGGCAGAAATTATAAAAAACATTACTGAAAAATTGACCAAATTAGATGAAACCAACAGGCAGGTTATCTCCTTTGCCAGCCAATTAAACAAATTGCAAGAAACGCTGACAAACCCGAAACATCGAGGAACGTTGGGCGAATATTTTTTGGAATCTTTGCTAAAAGAAGTTTTTCAACCCGGTCAATATCAGTTGCAATACCAGTTTAAGAACGGCGATAAGGTTGACGCTGTTATTTTTTTAGGGGAAAAAATTATTCCAGTAGATTCTAAATTTTCTTTGGAGAATTATAACAGAATTATAGAGGAACAAGATCCTGCCCGAAAAGAAGAATTAGAAATTCAATTTAAGAAGGATTTGAAAGAGAGGATAGACGAGACAGCAAAATATATCAGGCCAGAAGAAAACACAACAGATTTTGCTTTAATGTTTATTCCGGCCGAAGGAATTTATTATGACCTTTTGGTAAACAAGGTTGGCGCCATAAGAGTGAACACAAGAAGTTTGCTGGAATATGCGGCGAGAGACAAAAGGGTTCATATAGTTTCGCCCACTACCTTTTATGTTACCCTACAGTCTATTTGGCAAGGGATGCGGGCATATATAATTCAAGAAAAAACAAAGGATATTTTGAAAAATGTTGGATTGCTTCAAAAACATATTGCTGCTTACGAGGACTATATGAAAAAATTGGGAAATAATCTAAAAACAACGGTGAATTGTTATAATACCGCCTATAAAGAACTGGGAAAAATTGATAAGGATGTAGTAAAGTTAACAGACGGAGAATTAAAAGTAGAGATTCAAAAAATAGAAGGTCCTACCATTGACGAATAAGACAATTTTTGTTAACATAAGCCATTATATAATATTATTTTTTTAAGCAGATAATTATTATTTTTATTAATTATGTTAGCAGTTATAAAAACTGGCGGCAAACAATATCTTGTTAAACCCGGAGATAAAATAAAAATAGAAAAATTAGACAAAAAAGAAGGAGAGGAGATTTCTTTTTCTGATGTTTTGCTAGTTGAGAAAAATCGCAAAGTTGAAATTGGAAAACCGTTTGTTTCAGGAGCAACAGTTACGGCAAAAATTCTTTCTCATGGCAAAGGAGAAAAAATAATTGTTTTCAAATATAAGCCAAAGAAAAGATACAGCAGAAAAATCGGCCACAGGCAGCCATACACAGAAGTAGAAATAACCGGAATTAAATAATCAAAAACCCGCCATAAAGCGGGTTTTTAGTTGTAATTTCTTTATTTTTAACCACACAAATTAACCACACAAACCATTGGCCTGTTTTTCGCGATCGCGTAATCTATGATAATAGTTGTTTGTGTGTTATATTTATAATATATTTATATATAATAAATAAATAATATAAATAATGAAGAATATTAAAGAAAAGATATTGTTACTTTTGCTGAGTGGATTAGCTCTTGAGTGTTGCTATACTCCGGGAAAACAATGGAGAGTTTTAAAGACGATTTCAAGAGAGTGGAGCAAGCTCGATAAAAGAGAATTAAGAATGGGGATTAATGATTTATACAGAATCGATATGGTTGATAAAGAAAAAGGTGGTAATGGTTTTATATCGGTGAAACTAACTGAAAAAGGGGAGTTGAGGGCTCTTAATATCCAGCTAAAAAATTTAAAAAACAGAAAAGTAAAATGGGATGGTAAGTGGAGGATGGTGTCTTTTGATGTTCCAGAAAGATTAAAAAAAGGCAGAGATGCTCTTAGGTATAAGCTTAAGGAAATTGGTTTCCGGGAACTTCAAAAAAGCGTTTTTGTATTTCCTTATCATTGCGAAAAAGAAATATCCTTGTTGATTAAGCTATTTAACTTGAAAAAATATGTGAGATTCGGCGTGTTAGAATCATTGGATAATAGTGATAATTTAAAAGAAATTTTTAAATTGAGTTAGTCTTTATCTTTGTTTTGAGTTTTGACTATCTTATCATATTTTTCGCGATCGCGAAAAATATGATAAGATGGTGTTTTTGTACAAAGATTTGGCTGAAGACTTTAGTATTTGCTTGACTCTTTTTATATATATAGTAATGTTGAATAATAAACAGAAAGAACACATAATAAATTGGTGGGTTTAATATATATTTATTATTAAAAAATAAATAAAAATTAATTCAAAAAAAATGAGCAAAAATATAATAAATATAAAAGATATAACCCTACGGGGAATCGCCCTACAGGATCAAATAAGAAAAAGTTTTAGGATAAAAGCAATTGCCTCAAATAAGGGAAAAGCAATTATTGGCCTTAGCTTATTTTTAACAATTTCATTAATCACTGCTGGCGTTTTTACCAGTTTTTTTGTCCCCGGAAATGCGTTAGCTGATACCTCTCTTTCCGTAACCCTCGACGGCGGAACCTCAACTACTGTTTTGCCCAGCGCTTCTGTGTCTGTTTCTGCTACAGCGACAATAAGCGGTAGTGATAAGTGGCATGCATATAAATATAGTATTGGTGCCACCGTTTTTTCTTGCGTTGAAATTACCCACCACGATTCTCCGGGAACTTATACCGAAAATTTTACTGTTACCGCTCCTTTAAACATAGGAAGCTATGATTTTAGTTTGACCACCTACAAAGATAAAGATTGCAAGAAGAGTACTCAAATAACCACTCTTGAAAACGGCATAGTGGTTATTGCCCCTGACACTACTCCACCGACGGTAGGGGTTTCTGGCGCTCCTGATGATTGGACTAATTCAGACCAAACAGCAAAAGTAACTTGCGACGATGGTTCTGGAAGTGGTTGTGATAATACGAGTTTAAAAATATATATATCTACCACCGATCCGGGAACTTGTTCTACAACTTATTCAGATTATACTTCAGATTATACCTTAACAAGCCCGCAGACAATTTCTTTTCATTTGTGGGTTTGTGGAGCAGCAAAAGACAATGCTGGCAACGAAGGTTATTCTTCGCCAGTTGAATTTAAGGTTGATAAAAACGCACCAACAACTAATTACACCGCTACATTTTTAGACAATGGAGAGCCGGTTGATGTTAATGTTTGGACCAACAGAAATTATAAAATTGTTATAAATTGCAGCGATTTAGAAAGCGGGTGTTTTAAAAATTATTATTGCAACAACCCAACAAACGATTGCACAAATTGGGAAGAAGAAGATGCATCTTCGCCATACGACCATACCTGTACCGAAGGAAATGGATATTTTAGATTTTATTCAGTTGATAATGTTGGGAATGCCAGCGAGATTCAAAGCATTTTTATTAAAATAGACCTAACACCGCCTGTTTTAAGATTTGACGATGACGTTCAGGCAGGTCCGGTAATGGCAGATAATATTGCCATTAATTATGGCGATGCTACTGTCAAAAAATATGGTTTTGTCAGTTCCGATGGAGATTGTGTTCCTTCAGTAGATATTTCAGGTTTTTCTGATTATGTTGGAAATTTTGTGATTAACGATGATTCGCAAAACGGAAACTATATATGCGTATATGGAGAAGACCATGCGGGCAATAAATCTGTTTTGGCTTCAGCAAACCCCCTGAATGTTGACCCGACCGTCCCTGCAATTGTTATTTCTAATCCCGACACAAATCCTGCGCAATCAAAAACTATTGAGGCTTCAACCAATTTGGCAGGAGAGTTTTCTATGTCAGAAGATTCAGGTGGTGTGTGCAATAATTCTTTAACCTTTGTCCATTATGCACCCATAACTTATACCTCAGAAGCAGATAAGGGTAAAACTGTTTGCTATAAAGTGGTAGATGAACAAGGAAACGAAGCATATGAAATCTCTCTTCCCATTGGAGGAATTGATACAACCGCGCCGACATTAACAGTAAACGAAGGTACTAATGCCGGTCCTGTTAAGACCGATACAATAAATGTTTCTATAAGCGAACCGGTTAAGTTAAGCGAGTACGGATTTAGTTCAGATAACACTTGCGACGAGTCAGATGTTTATGGAAATCCATTTTCGTCTGATGTTGATTTTGTGATAGAGGGCGACCACACAGAATATTTGTGTATTAAAGCGGTTGATCTTGCGAATAATACCAAATACGAACTAATTGGGCAGCTCAATACTGATAACACCGCGCCAACATTAACAGAAAAAACACCGGTAACAACACCGACCAATGATACAACTCCAGATTACACCTTTACCTCTAGCGAAGCAGGAAGTATCACTTATGGAGGAGATTGTTCAGGTTCTATAACCTCTGCTATTGCTGGTGATAACACCGTAACGTTTGATGCCTTATCCGAGGGTGTTCACGATACTTGTACAATTACCGTAACAGATGCGGCGGGAAATACAAGCGCGCCTCTAACTATAACCCCATTCACCGTTGATGTCACCCCTCCAGTTATTACTCTTATTGGCAACGCGACAGTTAATTTAACAGTGGGTGATTCTTATACTGATGCCGGCGCTACTGCTTCAGATAATATTGATGGCGATATTACTAGTAAAATAACAACAGTAAACCCAGTAAATACTGCCGTAGCCGGAGACTATACTGTTACTTATAATGTGACAGACACGGCAGGGAATGCGGCTGCAGAAGTAACTAGATTGGTTCGGGTGGTAAACCCACCAGCAACTACTGGCGGAGGTGGGGGTGGCGGAGGTGGTGGATATTTTGTAGCGCCGGAAGCAACCCTAATAATTTCAAATCTTAATTCCCCTAATATTACCCCAAACACGATAACTCTTACGTGGGTAACAAATTTTCCAGCTAGCAGTTATGTAGTTTATTCAGCCGAAGGCGAACCGCACGATTTAAATATGTCAGATAACACAGGAAATCCGCCGCTATTTGGCTACGCTCATGCGACACCAGAACTTGATACAGAACCAAAAGTAACATCTCACTCAGTTACCATATCAGAATTAATTCCCCTGACAACATATTATTTTAGAACTGTTTCTAGAGGATCTTTGGCCATTTCAGGAGAATATAAATTTACAACCCCGGCCGTAGCGGGTGTTCAAACCGAAAGTAACAAAGAGAAGGAATCGAGCGGGCAAAAAACAGCGAATGAGGTCGCAATGATAAGAAACCAAGAAAGCGCTCGAACTGAGCAGGTGGGTGCCATCTCGACAACAGAAGCCGAAGGCCAAACTACAGCCAAGGTGGGGACCGCTAACGAAGAAGAATTAACTAATCAGGCAGCGAGCTCAACAGGGGGGATAAATAAAGAAAGAAATCCTTATATAGCGGCATTATTATGGGTTTATCCCGGTAATTTTTGGACAATATTGATTATTTTTACTGTCCTTATTCTGGGATATATTTTATACCGCTATATTAACAACAAAAAGAAATAAACATTTATCTATGAAGGAAATTTTAACAGATATTCCCAGCAAATATTTAATCGCTGATTTAGAGGGGGCCGATTTAATAGGATTTTTTTCAAATCACCCGGTGATATTTTGGGTGGTTTTGACAGTAATGATGATAGTGGGTGGTATATATGGGACTGTTTATTTAGCAAAAAAAGCTGAAAAAAACAAACAAAATATTGAAAAAATTAAAAATTAGCGAACCATTAAACTATCTAATTGGATTTACCGACTTTTTAGGCGCTAAAATTGATTTATCTAAAAAAACCTTTATACCGCGGCCAGAAACAGAGTTTTGGGTTAAGAGGGCGATAAAAACAATAAACTATAATTTGAACAATCGTCGAAATTATGAGGTAAAGGTTTTGGATATGTTCTCAGGCTCAGGATGTATTGGAGTTGCTATTTTGCTGCATCTAAAAAACGCAGAAGTTAGTTTTGTTGATAGAAAGAAAAATTGTTTGGAACAAATAAAAATAAACTTAAATATAAATAGGATAAAGGCGAAGAGATATAAAATAATTAAATCCAACCTTTTTAGTAAGATAAAAGGAAAATATGATTATATTTTTGCCAATCCGCCTTATGTTGCCAGGAACAAAATAAGTCAGGTTCAGGAGTCGGTTTTAAAATTTGAGCCAAGGCAGGCTTTGTTTGGTGGTTTAGATGGTCTTTTCTATATCAAAAGGTTTTTAAAACAGGCAAAAAATTTCTTGAAGCCAAAAGGAGGAGTTTTTATGGAATTTAGCCCAGAACAGAGAAATAAAATAGGGGAGTTGTTGAAAAAAAATGGATATAAAAATTGGGAATTTTACAAAGATCAATTTAATCGCTGGCGTTGGGTTGAGGCGTTAATTTAATGAAAAAAGGAAAATAATAATACTAAAAGCAGAAGTATTTTAATACTTTGTCCGTTGTTTTTGTAAAATACTTCTTTTATATAGAGGATTGACAAATTTTATTCGTAGGAATAAGATAAGACAATTTAATATGGCTCAAAAGATGGTACAACTATCACCAAGTTCTTTAGATTTATTTTTGGAATGTCCGCATTGTTTTTGGTTAGATAAAAAGGGAATTAAAAGGCCGCCCCCTTATCCTTATGCCCTTAACGCAGCTATCGATGCCTTATTAAAAGAGGAATTCGATGCTTATAGGGCAAAAAATTTACCACATCCGCTGCTTAAAGAACACAACATAAA
>Ga0272448_1001032_pt1 | contig 39323 bp, 34 predicted proteins | sample YNPCB0191_FD_202220 | JGI IMG/M metagenome (GOLD analysis project Ga0272448, IMG submission 202220) | Hot spring sediment microbial communities from Yellowstone National Park, WY, United States - YNP-CB-019-1 | ecosystem: Environmental > Aquatic > Thermal springs > Hot (42-90C) > Sediment...
TCGCCCCGCCAGATCCGGCATGTCAATGACGATTTGACGGTCGAACCGCCCCGGACGCAACAAGGCAGGGTCCAACACGTCCGGGCGATTGGTGGCCGCCATGATGATGACCCCCTCCTGCGTGTCGAATCCGTCCATTTCCACCAGAATGGCGTTCAGGGTTTGCTCTCGTTCGTCATGTCCTCCGCCGATGCCACTGAAGCGCGAGCGTCCGACGGCATCTATTTCGTCAATAAAGATGATGCACGGAGCGTTGCGTTTTCCCTGTTCAAACATGTCGCGCACGCGACTGGCGCCGACACCGACGAACATTTCCACGAAATCCGAACCGCTGATGGAGAAAAAGGGCACATTGGCTTCTCCCGCGATGGCTTTTGCCAGAAGCGTTTTGCCCGTGCCCGGCGGTCCCACCATGAGGACGCCCTTGGGAATTCGTCCGCCCAACCGCTGAAATTTCTTGGGGTCTTTGAGAAACTCAATGATTTCTTGGACCTCCTCTTTCCCTTCCTTCATGCCCGCTACGTCCTTGAAGGTGACCTTGTTCCGGTCACGACTGAGCAGGCGGGCGCGCGATTTCCCGAAACTCATGGCGCCTTTTCCCGCAATCTTGAGCTGGCGAACGAACAGAAAATACAGGATCACCACGAACAGAATCGGCCCCAGCGACCACGACAACACCTGCACCCACCACTGGCTGGTTTCATCAAACGCAATCTGAACACCGTGTGACTTGAGATACTTGTAGATCTCGTCGCTGTATTTGACGCGGCTGACAAAATGCACCAACGCTCCCGTTTCATCCTTGTATTCGCCTTTGAGTTTGTCGAGCGCCCCGGTTCCCGCCTCGATGGTGACGCGTTTCACGAGGCCGCGTTCGATTTTTTCTTCCAACTGACCGTAGGACAACTCTTCCACCGCCGCCCGCTGCGATTGTTGGTAGCGCCAGAGAATCGGCAAAACCACCAGCACCAGCAGCCAGATCAATAGCACCACACGATTCGACATGCCCGGCCCGCCCGACGCGGGAGGGCGTTTCAATTTGGGCAACAATGGGGGTTTGTCTTCCATGCGGGAAAAAACCTAATGCAGGCAACATCGAGTGTCAAAACTCTTTCACGTCGCGCCCTGGTTTTTCTTCTCAGAATCCAATCCGTTAGCGGCGCAACTGCCGAAAACGCTGGCGCAAGGTCTCGTGGAGTTGTTGACGAAATTCCACCGGCAATTCGTACGGCTGACCGTTCTTATAGAGCGTGATCGTCTTGCGGATGTTGTCCACCACCACCTGGCACGGATTGCATTCGGCCAGATGTTTCTCGAACTTCTCGCACACGGCCGGGTCAACCGTGCCGTCCACGTATTCGTTCAACAATTGCAACAGTTCCTCGCACTTCATCAATAGGATCAACTGAGCCGCCAGTTTCCAAAAGGTTACAACCAACCGCGAGCGGGTTTTGTCAAACAGCCCGCAGCCCTCGCGGGTCTTGTATCACGCCCAGCGGGAGCGAGTACCAAAATGAGGAGCTGAAAAAAGAGGGCATCCTGTGTTTCCAAGACGCCCTCTGCGAATTCGCTCCAGCGCAACGGCGGGTTAGTAGCGACGTTGGCGTTTCTCGTGACGGCGGCCGCCGCCGGAGAACTGGCCGCGGGGACGTTCTTCACGCGGTCGGGCTTCATTCACCGTCATGACTCTGCCGTCGAGTTCCTTCCCGTTGAACTCCGCGATCGCTTTGAGAGCTTCTTCTGGAGCGCCCATTTCCACAAACGCGAATCCTCGTGACTTGTTGCTAAACTTGTCCACGATCAGATTGCACGAGGTGACAGTGCCGGCCTGCTTGAACAGGTCGAGAATATCGCCCTCGGTGGTGTTGAATGACAGGTTTCCTACAAATAGCCTGGTGGCCATATGATTTCTTCTTTCTGCTGCGGCTAGGAGGTCTCAGTGACTGTTCTCGAACAGTTCGAGTTTCAGATCATCACCGAGCACAAAGGTCGCCTGACAATCCACCAATCTCACTGCTACTGCTTCTACCTGCAAGCAACCCCACCATAGCCTGTTCCACGACAATAGCAACAGAAATTTTGCGGCGCCTCTGAATGGGACGTCCCCACGAACCCCGCCGGTCAGCCACCGCCCAAACTACTCGTGCGTGATGGGCCAAACCTCCACATCGCTCGACTCGACCGGGACGAAGCCGTGCCGCTGCTGCCCGTGGACGTGGCCGCATGTCAAGCAACGCGCGCCGCGGACACGATCAGGTTCCTGCGCTACTCCGCGCGCCGGTTTCCCGATGCGCCGCTATCCGCAACCGCTCATCGTAGCCCCCTACGCTTATCTTGACGGCTTACAAGTCGAGATGCTGAAAGAAACCCTGCTCGCCCAACTGGCCGACCGACACCCCGCCGTCGTCGCCGAAGCTCGCCGCCCCCAGCCTCTCCGGTCGCCAACTGCCGAAAGATTTCGGCGATACGAGCCGAGCGCCTTCATCCTGACCGCAATTCGACTGCGAACCTGCATTACAAGCCAACCCAAATTTACGCAATTTCCCAACCCTTTTGTGTCCTCTGTCAACTACAGGGATCTGACCCCCTCTTCTCCACAAGCCACCCAAGCACAACAGAATTTTGGTCCGGCTCGCGGAGTGGCGGGTTGCCCACTGGGAAATCCAGACAATTGCCCTTTGCGGAATGACGGGACCAGAGGGGCAGGAGCTGGTGCGGGCCGGGGCGTCAACGTCCGACAAAGCGGAAAGTAAACTTTCCCTGATCACCGGTTCACCTGCACCCACCAACAAATGGCTGAAACCAAAAACCAATAACGGTGTTTATCCTGTTAACCGCAAAGGAGTGTGTACGATGAAGAATGTTCTGTTAGTTATCGCAATCACCGTTGGATTGGTCGTCGTCGGGAGTGTTTCGGCCAAGCCCAAGGATAAAGACGGAGATGTGGCCGAGCTCACCAAACAGGTATCGGAATTGGATGCGGTGAGCGCCGCGGGACAGCAACAGGTGTTGGAGCGAATCTCGACGGAAACTGGGGTGCCGGTAGAAACGTTGAAGATGCAGAAGTCCCAAACCGGTCTGGGCTACGGCGGGCTTTGCGTTGCCAATCTTTTGGCAAAAGCTACCGGCAAGACATTTGAGCAAATTGTAACAGAGTTCAAGTCCGGCAAAGGCTGGGGCGAGATTGCCAAGGAAAATGGCGTGAAGCTCGGCGAGCTTGTGAGCGCCGCCCACCGTGCCGCGCACGCGAGTGATCACCCACCAGTCGGGGGACAGGGAAAGGGGAAGGGGCGCGGCAGGGGCCACGGGAAACACTAAGAACATCGTTGTAAGCCAAGCGCAAAGTCGTAAAACCAGCAGCGGCGGTTGATGACCGCCGCTACTGATTACGTTTTCCCAGGCCGGCATAACCGCACCATGTAGGGGCCAACTCCATACTCTTGACACTCGGGGTGGGGATCATCGCAACGGATGCTGGCTCACAACACTTTTCACCGGTCAGTTGTCACGAGGGAAGTGGACAAGTCCTCCCAGTTTGCTCAATCCTGTATTCCGAGCACGACGCACAGGGAAGTGGTTGTCAATCGTCAGTTCCGATTCAAGCTGGGTTTGCCTTTATTGTGCTCGCCCAAGTTTTCTCAAAGCGCTGCTCGCAGCTATCGCAATTGCATCACCGATGCAGTCCGCACCGGTTCTGGACTGCGCCATGTTTCGGAAACCACTTGTTGACGAGCCGAAAGCGTGCGGGTAATCTTCCGCCATCAAAACGGCAACGAAGAACCTGGCCATGCTCGGTCTTCCACATCTTCTTTCGCCATGCAGCGCGGGAGGTTGTATTTGAACAGCCATGATGACGACTCGTTTATTCACCGTGTTTCTCACTGGCGTCTTCGTGCTCAGTGGTGTCCGCGCCGCTGAGTTGGTCAAAGCGATGGACGGTTCGGGGTATTTCGGTTACAAGGACACGCCGAAACTGCCATGGTGCGACTGGCTGGTTCACGATCCAGATCGCCCCGCGCCGAAACGCGTCGAACCCGGTCCCGCCGGGCCGCCCGTGCCGCCGCCGTCCGATGCCATTGTGCTTTTCAACGGGCGCGACATTGACGCGTGGCAGACGCCGCACGACTGGAAGGTCGAGGACGGATTTCTTGTTTCGGGCAACAAAAAATTCAGCACGCGCGAATCGTTTGGCGATGTGCAGGTGCATCTGGAATGGATGCCGCCAGCCGACTATCAAGGTCCGTGGCACAACCAAGGCAACAACGGCGTGTTGTTGATGGGACTCTACGAGATTCAAATCTTCGATTCCTACAACGTGAAAATCTACCCCGACGGCGCTTGCGGGGCAGTCTATGGCCAGACACCACCGCTGGTCGAGGCCACTCGCCCGCTCGGCCAGTGGCAGACTTTCGACATCATCTTTTACGCGCCGCGTTTTGCCGGCGGAAAACTGGTTGCGCCCGCCCGCGTGACCGTGCTGCTCAACGGGGTTCTTGTGCAGCACAACCAGGAGATTTACGGCGAGACCGCGCACCGCAAACTCCCCGCATACACTCAGAAGGTCAGCACCGGCCCGCTGGTGCTTGCGGGTCATGGTTGCCGAATTCGCTTCCGCAACGTCTGGTTGCGTCGGCTGTAGCAAAACCGCAAGCGTTGCGCTACACTGCGACAGCATGAAGACAGGTCTTGTTGCCGTTTGGCTGCTGGTCACTGCTGGTGCGCACGCGAAAACCTTCCGTACCGGAGCCTATGCGATGGATGTCACGCCGACCAACTTCCCCGTCATCGTCAATGGCGGGTTCCTCGCCAAGACTGCCGTCAAGGTTCACAGCCCGTTGCATGTCCGCTGGCTCGTGCTCGACGACGGGCGAACGCGCATTGCTCTCGGCGTGCTCGACACCTGCGTCATTCCGGCCGAGTTCGCCGATGCGGTGAAAGCGCGCGCAACGAAACTGACCGGCATCCCCGCCAACCGGATCATGCTCTCCGCGACGCACACCCACAGCGCGCCGTCGCTGATGCAATGCTTGGGCACGCCGCCGGACCCGCACTACGCGGCGTTCGCGTTGCCGCGAATTGTCGAGGGATTGAAACGCGCGGTGGACAATCTTGCCCCGGCGCGCGTTGGTTGGGCTGTGGCGCAGGCGTCGAAGCACACCCATACGCGCGTCTGGATTCGCCGGCCCGACAAGATGTTGACCGATCCGTTTGGTGAGGTCACCGTCCGCGCCAATATGCATCCCGGTTACCAGAATCCCGATGCCATCAGTCCGGTCGGGCCGTCCGACCCGGCGCTGACGTTGCTGGCCGTCCAATCCCCGGAAGGCCGGCCCATTGCGGTGCTGGCGAATTACTCGATGCACTATTTCGGCGCGCCGGCGATTTCGGCGGATTACTACGGATTGTTCGCCGAGAAGATCGGGCCGCTCATCGGGGCCGCGAGCGGTTTTGTCGGGATCATGTCGCAAGGCACCAGCGGCGACCAACATTGGATGGATTACAGCCAGCCCAAGCCCAACATCACGATGGACACCTATGCCGGCGAGTTGGCACAGATTGCCGCCGACGCTTACAAGACGATCGTGTTTCACGATTGGGTGCCGCTGGCGATGCGCGAGAAGACGCTCCGAATCGCCACACGCCAGCCCGATGCAAAGCGGCTCGCGTGGGCGCGCGAGCTTGTTGAAAAAATGGGCGACCGCCAGCCAAAATCACAGCCGGAGGTCTATGCACGTGAGCAACTCTGGCTGAAAGACAATCCCATCCGCAACGTGAAACTACAGGCGGTGCGCGTCGGCGACTTCGGCATTGCCATCTGGCCGTGTGAAGTCTTCGCCATCAGCGGCCTGAAAATCAAAGCGCAAAGCCCGCTTCAGCCGACGATGAACATCGAACTGGCCAATGCCGAAGAAGGTTACATTCCGCCGCCAGAATTGTTTCCGCTGGGCGGCTACAACACGTGGCCGTGCCGCACCGCCGGGTTGGAGCCGAACGCCGAGCCGAAGATCGTGGATGCGCTGCTGGAGTTGCTCGAAGAGGTCAGCGGCAAAAGACGGCGCAAGTTCGCTGCTCCACACACGGCGTACTCGCAGGCCGTGCTCGCCGCGAAACCGCTGGCCTACTGGCGTCTGGACGAATGGAGCGGCTCGACAGCGTTGGACGCGACCGGCTCGCGCCGCCACGCCACCTACGATCCGGGCGTCGCGCGCTGGTTGGACGGGCCGACCTGCGGCGGTCATTGTCCGTATTTCGCCGGTCGAAGTCTGCGCGCGACATTCAAGGAACTGCAAGACACTTACAGCATCGAGCTTTGGTTCTGGGATGGCCTGCCGGAGACGGGCGCGTTGCTCGAACTCGACGGCCAGCCGGTTTCACTGAAATCGGTTTCGCCCAAGACGTGGCATCACTTCGCATTGGTTCGTGACGGCGGACGTGTCGCCGCGTATCTGAACGGCAGCCCGGTTTCCGACCTTCTCACCGGTGCGCCGCCCGCCGGGCCGAGACGAATTGTGATTGGCGCCGGTTTCGAGGGCAAACTCGACGAGGTTGCCATCTACAACCGCGCGTTGTCGCCAGAGGAAATCCGGCGTCACCACCAACTTGCCGATGCAAGGAACTTTCCGTGAGAACCCTAATCGCCATGTTGTTTGCCGGATGCATGGCGCTGGCTGCGACGGAGAAGCCGAATTTCGTGGTCATTCTCGCTGATGATCTCGGCGCCGGCGAACTGGCTTGTTACGGCAACAAGACCCACAAGACGCTGAATCTCGACGCACTCGCCCGCGAAGGGATGCGATTCCGCACCTGTTACGCGACGCCGGTCTGTTCACCGTCGCGCGTGTTGTTGCTCACCGGCCGATACGGTTTTCGCACCGGCTGGTTCAACTTCACCGGTCGCTGGGGATCGCCGACCTACTCCAACCCCGGCTACGACCTCGGCAAATCGGAAACGACTTTCGCGCACCTGTTGAAAAAGGCCGGTTACGTCACCGGGCTGGCCGGCCGGTGGCTCGAATACGGCCACGAGCACATCTACATCCCGAACGCCGGGTTCGACGAGTATTTCATCTGGGCCATCCACGGCGACAAACTGCCGCCGGGCGTCACGCACACCGGCGCGTGGCAAAACCGTGAGAAAAACACCACCTCGCGTTACTGGCATCCGTGCCTGATTCGGGACGGCCATTACGTGCCCACCCAGCCCGACGACTACGGCCCCGATCTCATCAACGAGTTCTGCCTCGATTTCCTGCGTCGTCATCGCAACCGGCCGTTTCTGCTGTTGTATCCGATGGTCCTTGTCCACAGCCCGTATCAGCCGGTGCCCGATCGCGCGAACCGAGGCCAGAAAAAACCGGGCAATCTGCAAACCTACGTCGAGTATATGGATCATCTCGTCGGCCGTCTGCTGCGGGAGCTTGACGCGCTCGGCCTCAGCAAGAACACCGTTGTCATCTTTGCCGGCGACAACGGCACCGAAGGCGCCGGCAAAAACACGGCGACCGAGCGCGGCGCGCGTGTGCCGTTCATCGTCCGCGCGCCCGGTCTTGTGAAAGCGCGCGCGGTCAGCGACGAACTCACGGACTTCAGCGACGTGCTCCCGACGTTGGCGGAGCTTGCGGGCGCGCCGCTGCCGAAAGACGTGACGTTCGACGGGCGCAGTCTCGTGCCGACGTTTCGCGGCGAGCCGGGCACGCATCGGGAATGGATTTTCAGTTACCTGCGTCACCTGCGCGTCCTGCGCGACAAACGCTGGCTGCTGGAAGGCGATGGAAAGTTTTACGACTGCGGCGCCAACCGCGACGGCAATTACAAGGATGTGACCGATTCCACCGACACGGAAGTCGTAGCCGCCCGGAAACGGTTCGATGAAATCCTCCAGAAACTTCCCGCCGGACCGCCGCCACCGGTCGGAAAAGAAACCGCCTCCTCTGCGTCTCGCCCGAACATCCTGCTTGTCACTGCCGACGATCTCGGTTGCCTGTTGTCCTATTACGGCGAGCAGCGAATCCAGACACCGAGGCTCGACGCGCTTGCCGCCGCCGGCGTGCGTTTTGCCAACGCGTACGTGGCGGAATCCTCGTGCAGCCAGTCGCGCGCGGCGTTGTTGACCGGGCTGTGGCCGCATCAGAGCGGCCAGATCGGCCTCTCGCATCTCGGCTTCACGATGCGGTCCGGCCTGCCGAACCTGCCGTCGTTGCTCAAGGCCGCCGGCTATCGCACCGGTATCCTCGGCAAACTCCACGTCGAACCGGCCTCGGATTTCCCGTTCGACTGGAGCGACACGAACGCTGGGAAAACACGCAACGTGCGCTGGGTGGCCAGCCGGAGCCGGGAGTTCTTCGCGTCGGCGAAAGCGTCAGGCCAGCCGTTCTTCTTTTACGTGAACTACTTCGACCCGCACGTCCCGCTCAACAAGAGCACCGACCAGATTGCCGGTCTGCCGGAGAAACCGCTGGCCGCCGCCGATATCCGAGAGCCGATCCCGCTCGGCGCGCGCGACGCGGCGGGCGACCGCGCTGCCACCGCGCACTTGTTGAACGCCGTCTTGCGTTTGGACGCCGGCGTTGGACTGCTGCTCGACGAATTGCAGGCCGCAGGATTCGCCGACAACACCATCGTCGTCTTCGTCGGCGACAACGGCACCGCCATGCCGCGCGGCAAGACCTGGTGCTACGAACGCGGCGTGCGCGTCCCGATGATCGTGCGCTGGCCCGGCGAAGCGAAGGCCGGCCAGACCCGAGAGGAGACCGTCTCGTTGCTCGACCTGATGCCGACGTTGCTGGCCGCCGCGGGCGTGAAGGCGCCCGACACTCTTGTCGGCACCGCGCTGCAACCGTTGCTGCGCGGCGAATCGGGAAAAGATTGGCGCGAGTTTCTTTTCACGGAAATGAACTTCCATGAGCCGCAGATGTTCCGCGGCCAGCGCAGTGTCCGCGACGCCCGCTACAAACTGCTGTTGAATCTGGTGCCGACCGACTACGGTTCCTGCGCGAAGGAGCGATTCGATCTTGCGGACGGCGGCGTGAATCTGGGCAGTCTGACACTCGGCAAACTGCCGCCGGTCGAATTGTTTGACCTCCAAGCCGACCCTGACGAAACTCACAACCTCGCCGATGATCCCGCGCACGCGGCGACGCGCCTGCGCCTCGAAACCGCTCTCCAACGCTGGCGGGAGAAACGCGCTGACCCGCTGCTGGATCCCGCGCGACTCCAGCGTTGGAGAGACGCTCGCGCCCGATGGGAAAAGTCACTGGTCGGTGGAGGCGCCGTCCGTGGCGTCGTTCACATTCCGAAAGATGAATTGGATCTGCTGAAATGAAGAGAATCTACATGTTCCTTCTGGTGTTGCTGGCGCCGTTTTGTGGCCAGTCCAAACCCAATATCGTGATCATCCTGGCCGATGACATGGGGTTTTCCGACGCCGGCTGTTACGGCGGGGAGATTCAGACGCCGAACCTCGACCGGCTGGCTGCCGGCGGCTTGCGGTTCTCGCAGTTCTACAACTGCGCGCTCTGCGGGCCGTCGCGCGCGGCGCTGATGACGGGACTCTACCCGCATCAGGTCGGGATGATGAACTGGACGGGGAAACTGAACAATCGTTGCGTGACGATGTTTGAGTTGTTGAAACGCGCCGGCTACGGGACGTACGCGGTGGGCCGGCTCGACGTGGTGACAGCCGATGACTGGCACAATCCGACCTGCATCGCCCGTTATGTGGACCGGTTTTTCGGCAGCGGCGGCGGGACCGGACCCGGTCACTACTTTTACTCGGTGCGGACAGCGCGATATATGCGCGACGGTAAGGTGTGTCCGCGACCGTCGGAAGGCGCTTACATAACCGATTTGATTACGGATTCGGCAGTGGAGTTCATCGCGGAAGCGGCGAAAAAACCGCAGCCGTTTCTGCTATACATCGCCCACTACGCGCCGCACTGGCCGCTGCACGCCAAAGAGAAGGACATGGCGAAGTACCGCGATCTTTACCGCAAGCTCGGCTGGGACGAGGCGCGGGCGCAACGCCACAAACGGCTGATTGAGTTGGGGCTAATCAGCAAAGATTGCCCGCTGTCGCCGCGCGACAAACACGCGACCGCGTGGCAGGATGCGCCGCATAAGGAGTGGGAAGCCGAGCGGATGGCCGCGTTCGCCGCGCAGGTGGACTCGCTGGATCAGAGCGTTGGACGGATCCTTGAGGCGCTGCGTCGCGCGAGGGCGGACAAGAACACGCTGGTTCTGTTCCTCTCCGACAACGGCGCTTCCAATCAAGCCTGGAGCAAACCGTTGGACAAACCGGGCGAGACGTGGCGGCTCGACGGCACGCCGACGCAACTTGGCAACACGCCCGACATTCCGCCCGGCGGGCCGGACACCTTCGTCACCGCCGGGCCGGCATGGTCCAACGTGTCCAACACGCCATTCCGCGAACACAAGAACACCAACTTCGAGGGCGGCATCGCGACACCGTTGATCGCGTGGTGGCCGGGCGTCATCAAGCAGAGTGGCGCGATCACACACGAGGTCGGACACATCGCAGACATCATGGCCACCGGTCTCGAATTAGCGGGCGTGGAGTACCCGGCCGAGTTCAACGGGCGCAGTGTGTTGCCGCTCGCAGGCAAAAGTCTGGTGCCGGTGTTGAAAGGCGGACAGCGCGACGGCCACAAAACGCTCTGCTGGGCGACGTCCGGCAGCCGGGCGATCCGCGAGGGGAAATGGAAACTGGTCGCCGCGAAGGGCGGGCCGTGGGAGCTTTACGACATGGAGTCAGACCGGGCGGAGACCCGTGATTGGGCAGGCAAATATCCCGACAAGGTGCAAGACCTTGCGCGGGAGTGGGAACGATGGAGGCGGTCTCGATGACCGGTTAATTGTTGGCGAACGGGAAAAGTCGGCGCAGTTCTTCGTTGGTGGGCATCCGACCATACTCGCACAACTCGAAGGCTTCGGCGTATTTGACTTTTGGTCCGCGTTCTGCGCCGTACCATTCAATCAGCTCTTTGCGAAACCGATCCGCCACAGCTCGGAACCGTTTGTCCTGACTGGCGCGGACCTGTTGGATTCGGGCTTCGCGGTCCGCCGCGTTTTTCGGTACCAACGATTCGTTGCCCAGGCAACCGCCCTCCAGGAACTGCGATTCGATGCAAGCGAGGGCATCCAGTTTCTTCTCAATCACAGGTCCGATGTCCACGACGATGTCGGCCTTCGACGGATACGGTTTCTGAAAGCGGTCGGTGTAGTAGAGAAAGACGGGGTTTTTCTTCAACGCCGGCACGTCGGGACAGAAGAACGGCACGGTGACCATGAAGGCGGCGTCCTGCACCAGAATCGCCGTGTAGCGGTGGTCGGGATGATAATCCCACGGACGCGGCGACATGACGATGTCAGCGTTCCACTCGCGGATCAATCGGGTGATGGTGCGACGATTCTCCAGTGTGGGCATCAATTCGCCGTCGTGGATGTCGAGCACTTCGGTGGTGACGCCGAGTAGTTGGTGCGCTTTCTCGACTTCCGTTTTGCGTCGGCGCGCCAGTGGACCGCCAGCCTCGCGCCAATGGCCAATGTCGCCGTTGGTGGTGGAAACGAATTTGACGCGATGGCCTTTGGCCGCCCACAAGGCTGCCGAACCGCCAGCCTGCAACTCACAGTCGTCGGGATGCGCGCCAAAACAGATGATGCGCAGTTTGCCATCCTCGGCGGCGAAACAGGAAACGCCGAGCGCAAAAATCATGCAACAAACCTTGATGTTCATGGTTTTCCTCCTTTGATGAATTCCTCGCGGCTGAGGAAGCCGTCGTTGTTTTTGTCGAACAACGGGAATCGTTTCGGAGCCTCGTCGGGGTCGGGTTGACCGGCGAGAAACTCTTCGAGGGTGAGTTTGCCGTCTTTGTTCTTGTCGCGTTTGTCGAACATGGCGCCGCGATCTTGTTTCGATTTGCCCGGTGCGGACTTTTTCGTCGTCTGGCCCGAAGCACGCACTTGCGGTTTGGCTTCGGGTTGCTTCGCCAGGATCGCGCGAAGCTGGGCGACGATGGCCGGTTGGTCGGCAGCAAGATTTTTTGTTTCGTCCGGATCCGCTTCGTAGTCGTAGAGTTCCAGTTGGGCGGTCTCGGCCGGCGCGCCGATTTCCTTCCACTCCACCAGCCGGTAACGCGCGGTGCGAACCGCGCGTCCCATGAGGGAGCCACGCGGATAAACATGAAAGACGGCGTCTTTGGTTGTCGCAGACGGATTCTTCAAGAGGGGAACAAGGCTGCGACCTTCCAGTCCCTGCGGCACGGGCAGACCGGCCAGCTCGCACAAGGTCGGGTAGATGTCCACCGTTTCGGCCAGCGCGCGGGTTTTTGCGCCCGCCGTGGCGACGCCGGGGGCGACCACGATGAGCGGAATGCGCGCGGCCTGTTCGTAGTTGGTGTGTTTGCACCACATGCCGTGGTCGCCCAAATGCCAACCGTGATCGCCCCAGAGAATGATGATGGTGTTTTTGGCCAGCCCCAGTTGGTCCAGCGCATCGAGGACCCGTCCCACCTGCGCGTCCATGTAGCTGGTGGCCGCATGATAACCGTGAATGAGCAGGCGCGTCTTCTCGTCATCGAGCGGCCCGACTTCCGGGATGTCGCTGTACGCGCGGAGTTCCCCCCAAGTGGTCGGCGCACAGGCAGGCGCTCCGATGGGCGGTGTTCTCAGGGCTGGCAACGGGAACTGGTCGCGCCGATAGAGGTCCCAATATTTCTTCGGCGCAACAAACGGAAGATGCGGTTTGAGGAATCCGACCGCGATAAACCACGGCTCGCCGGGTTTTTGTTTGGCGGCGCGCAGGCGGGCAATGGCTTCGTCGGCAATCATGCCATCGGCGTAGGCGTTGTCGGGCACGTCGGCGCATTCGGTGGCGGCGCCGCGCGGGCCGCCGGTTTTGTGAGGTTTCAGGTTGGCGGTGCTTTCGGGAAGCTTGTAACCGCCGCCTTGTGGTCGCCAGTGCGGGATTGTCCAAGACGCGGCGTCCTCGTGGTTGCCGTGGCCGACGTGCATGATTTTCCCCATTGCCTCGGTGCGATAACCGTGCTTCATAAAATACTGTGCCACCGTCACGGCGTCGGGCACGGCTTTGCGGAAGTTGGTGCCGAGATCGTAAATACCAATCGTGGAAGGCCGCAACCCGGTCATCAGAGCGTTGCGCGACGGGGCGCAGACGGCTTGATTGCAGAAGGCGCGCTCAAAGAGCACGCCGCGCGCAGCCAGCCGGTCAATGTGCGGGGACCGAATGATCGGCGCGCCGTAGCAACCGAGCAACGGTTTGAGGTCGTCCACGCAAATCATCAGCACGTTTACCCGCTGTGACGGGTTCGGTTTCTCCGCGCCAACCGGCAGGCACGAAGCCAATGCAACAGCAACAATGAGTATCGTCTTCATGGTTATTTTCGCCCCATCGTAACAAATTCTTCTTCGCTGAGCACGCCGTCTTTGTTGGCGTCAAACGTCGGAAACCGGCGACGGCCTTCGGTCTTATCGGGGAACTTGGCGAGATATTCTTCGAGCGACATCTTGCCGTCGTGATTGGTGTCCCAAGCCTTGAAAATCGCGGCGCGATCCAGAGCGGGTTTGCCTTTGGCCGCCGCCTTGGTTGGTTTGCGCGGCGCGTCGAGCGATTCGCCGGCGGCAACTTTGTCGCGGGCTTTGCTGGGCGGAAGCGATTTTGCCCATGCCAGCGCCTTCGCCGTGAGCGCCTTCACTACGTCAGGATGTTCGGCGGCGAGATTGCGACGCTCGGCGATGTCGTTCGGGATGTCGTGCAACTCGGCCCGGCTGCCGTCGTGGTTGACGAAGAGTTTCCAGTTGCCGTCCCGAATCGCCAGCACCGGCGGTTGATACTCCTCGCCCCAGACGCGGAAAAGCCATTCCCAATACAGCGGTTTGCTGCGCGGACGCGACCGGCCGAGCCAGATGTCGCTCACATCTTCGCCGTCGGGCTGTAAAGTCGGCGGGACGTTGACGCCGGTCAGTTTGCAAATTGTCGGTAGCCAGTCCACGCCGCTGATCACGCTGGTCTCGTCCACGCGCCCCGCGGCGACGCGGCCCGGCCAGCGCACGATGCCGAAGGTGCGGATGCCGCCTTCGTACATGCTGCGTTTGCGGGCGCGCAACGGCCCGGTGTTGCCAACGCCGGCGTTGGCGGCGTTGCCGATGCGGTAGTCTTCAGGGCCGTTGTCGCTGGAGAAAAAGACAAGGGTGTTCCTGGCCAGATTCAGTTCGTCGAGCGCGTCCAGTAAACGGCCAATCTGCGTGTCAAGATCGGTCAAGGAGGCGCAGAAGATTTTCATCTGGCTGGTGAGGTTTTTGGCGTTGGCGGCGTAGTCGCGCATCCAGCCGGTGAAGTCGCCGGGCGACGGCGCGAGCTTGTCATAGACGGCGAGCTGGTCGGGGGTCGGGTTCAACGGCGCGTGCGGTAACAGCGTCCAGACGTTGACGTAGAAAGGGCGGTCTTTGTTGGCTTTGATGAACTGGATGGTTTCGTCCACGATCATCGCGGTGGATTTGGCGCGGAAGAACGGGTCCTTGCTTTCCTCGCCAAGTTGCGGCCCGCTGGAGTTGACGGTGCGCGACACGTCAATGCCGTATGTTTCGGGTATCGGCGCGTCCTTTCCACTGCCAAGATGCCATTTGCCGAAATGACCGGTCGCGTAGCCGGCTTGCTGGAGCAGCGAGGTGACGGTCGGCACCTTCGGGTCGAGCCAGTCGGGCATGTGGCGCGCGGCGTTCTGCTCGTGCGAGGCGAAATGTCCGTGAATGTGGTGGCGCGACGGCCAGTGCGAGGTCATGAACGCTGCCCGGCTCGGCGAACAGACCGTGGCGGCGACGTAGAACTGTTTGAACCAGGTCCCCTCGCGCGCCAAGCGGTCGAGGTTGGGCGTCTTCACATACGGATGCCCGGCAAACTTGGCATCGCCCCAGCCTTGGTCATCCGTGAGGATGAAAATGACATTGGGCCGTTCCGCGGCGAAGGTCGGGATGCCAACGAACGCGACAAACGCAAGCAGGATTGAGGTTGATTTCATTTTTGTTTTTGTTTTCCCTTTTTTTGTTTGGCAGAGCTGACAGAGGTCGGGGTGTTGGGAGTCGGCATTTTGGCGCCGATTTGTTGGCGCCACGCGAGTAGTTTGTCGTGAAGTTCCTTCAGTTTGTCGGGCTGATCGGCGGCGAGGTTGCGTTTTTCGCCGATGTCATCTTTGAGGTTGTAGAGTTCGCATGTACCGGTCTCGAAGAACTCCAACAGTTTCCAGTCGCCATCGCGGATGGAGCCGGCCGGTGTGGTGCGCCAAGTATTGCCTCCACTGCCGAGGTAACCGGGGAAATGCCAGTAGAGCGGGGGACGGGATGTCTTCGTGCCGCCGGTCAGCAGGGCGAGGTAACTGGTGCCGTCGAGCGGGTAGTTGGGCGGTGGCGGCGCGCCGGCGACGGCGAGCAATGTCGGGTAAAGGTCCACGCTGTTGATCGGTTGGTCACAGGCGGTGCCGGGAGTGATTTTCCCGGGCCAGCGGAAGATGTACGGGACGCGGACGCCGCCTTCGTAGAGGCTGCCTTTGCCGCTGCGCAATGGTGCGTTGTCGGTGATGTCGCTGGCTTGGAGGCCTTCGCGTTCGTAGCCGCCGACGCCGCCGTTGTCGCTGGAGAAAATCACAAGTGTGTTGGTGCTGAGTTTGAGTTCGTCGAGCAGTGCGAGGATGCGTCCGACGCTTTCGTCCACGCTGGCGATCATGGCGGCGTAGGTTGGGTTTTTGTGGCCGCCGACGGGTGGTTTGGGCTGGAAGTGCTGAATCCAGTTTGGTTTGGCCTGCAAGGGCGTGTGAACGGCGAAATGGGCCAGAACCAGAAAGAACGGTTTCTGTGCGTGACGGCGGATGAAGTCCACCGATTTGTCGGTGAGCCAATCCGCGAGATAGATTCCCTTCGGGTAATCCACTTTGGGTTGTGTTTTGAAATCGAAGTGAACCCCCATGGAGGTAATCGCTTCGTCGAAACCGCGCTGGCTCGGATGGTAATCGCCCTCTTGGCCGAGGTGCCATTTGCCGAAGTACCCCGTGCTGTAGCCGGCTCTCTTCATGGCTTGGCCGATGGTGATCTTGTCCAGAGGCAGCTTCTCGACGTTGTCCACGGGGCGGAGCGGACGGCTCTGCCAGTTGAAGCGGTCAATGCTGCCGACGGTGTACACGCCGGTGCGCGGTCCGTATTGGCCGCTGATGAGCGCGGCGCGCGTCGGCTGACAGTTGGGGCCGCAGGTGTAGCCGCTGGTAAATCGCATTCCCTGCGCCGCCATGCGGTCGAGGTTTGGCGTCTCGTAATACTTGCTTCCGTAACAAGCAAGATCGGTCCAGCCGAGGTCGTCGGCGAGAATGAAGACGATGTTCGGCTTTGCGCAGGCTGCGCTGGCAATACACGCGCACAAGATGAATGAGCAGAGTGGTTTCATTGTTTGTTTATCCATACGTTGGTCTCACGATTTGCTTCAATAATACTTCGCAACGTTTCTTCATCGGGCCGCTCGGCGGCATCGCGCAGGCCGCGTTTGCGACATTCGTTGCGCAAATACGCGCCGCACAGGTGGGCGCCGACGCAACCGGGCAGTTCCCGCAGCCGCCGCAACATCTCGGCGTAACCGGCTCCGCTGTGGCGCTGGCTGCCATCGGGCGCCCTGATCGTCACGGCGTAATCGGCCAGCAACACCGGTTTGCCGGTTTTGCGGTGCCAACGGTCGAGGTTTTGCGCCACGAGGTCTGGTTTTGCGAAATGCTGGAAGCTGAACACATCCACAAACGGCTTGGCTGCTTCGAGGACTTCATCGGCAATGGGACGGTTCGCCTCGTAGCGGTCGCCGAGAATGAGATGATTCTTGTCGTAGCGACGAATCGCGTCGTGCGTGATGCGATACCAGCGAGTGGCCAACTCGAAAAGTTCCCTGCGACCCGTGTCGGTCTTGAGTTTTTCGGGATCAAAGAGCGGCCCTTTCCACGCAGATTCTTTTGTTGTGTGGATCCACGTCGGGCAATCAATGGAGAAGTACCCGATCAGTTTCGGGTCGTCCTTCATGCGAGCGCAATGCTCGCGCGCCACGTAGTCGCACCACTCGGCAAACTCCGGGCTGGTGAAGTCGGGGTGGCGCGTCTCCACCTCCCACTGGTGAAAATCCGCAAACGGCAACAGATGACAATACGGGAGGCCGAGCCATTGATACTCCTCGAAGGTGAACGCGCGCGAGTGCCGGTGATTCGTCGGCCCGCGCGTAACGACCTCCTGCGTCCAACCGACACTGTTGAATCCCCACGCACGCAGGTCGGATGCCACTGACTCCTTCAGCCAGCGTTCCATGGAGTTGCCGTATTTACGCTCCCAAAGATCGCCGTTGGCCATATAGCGCAGGGGCGACGGATCAATGTGGTTGAGGCCAATCGAAAAGAACGGTTTGCCCTCCGGGGTGATCAACCACCACCGACCGTTTCGCTGGCCGACGGTAAAGTATCGCCGGGTGATCGTTGCAGAAACCGAGTGGATGTGAAACGTCCACGCGATCCATCCGCTGGCGACAAGAAATCGGCGTCGGGACAGCACAGCACTGGCGGTCGGCTTCATCCACAGCGGCGAGTATAGGCGAGACACGGCTCGCTTGACAATCATTTGCATCGCGCAGCGCCGGAGCAAACGGTTACCACGAACGGCCGCAACGCCCGCCGCGAACCAGGACGTTTTTTCATCTGTGGGCATCATGCCGAGTCCAAAAACAGATCGCGCGCCACAACAACGGCGAGCCCCCCAAATGATTCACCGCCACGCCGCCGCCCGATGAGCGGCCTCCCGAAGGAACCGCGCGTAGGCCGGGTCGAGACCGGGCGGGACAAACGGGTTGCCGACGACGCTTTCGCCCAAGAGCACTTCGTAGAACACGCACCCGCCGAGATATTGCCCGGCGCTGCTGGCGTGATGGCCGTCCATGGTGAGTTTGCCCTTGCTCCAGCGCCAGCCGACGTGCAGGGAATAAGTCTGGTCCGGCAACGAGGGAGGACGCGCGTTTTTGAAGTCGAACTTCGTGTCTGGCCGATAGCCCCATTTCGGGTCGGTGTCGGCCATGTAAAAGGCGTCACCCACAGGGATGATGCGCGCGCCCAGTTCGGCGGCAATCGTCCGATAGGCGTGGCAGAGGCCTTCGTACATTTCCTTTTGGCTTCGAGGTTCGCCGGGCAAAGAGCTTGTGGCCGAAAAACGCGGATCATCGCACCGATACGCCCAGGTCTGATGCACCAGCAGCGTGGCGGACGGCGCGTGTTTCTTGATGAAGTCGCGGAGTTGCCCGGCAAACGGGCGGTAGGTGGCGATGTCGTGGCTTTTGAGACTGGCCTGTTGGATGGTCACGTAGTCCCACTTGTCCGATTCCAAGTGCTGCTTCAGAGTGCAACCGTTCTTGTACACCCCGTTGGTGGCGGCCAGCGTTGCGTGCAACTCCAACGACGCGCCTCCCACAACAATCGGACAATGAATCAGTTCGTGGCCGCCTGCTTGGACAATGTCGGCCAGGTATTGCGTGGCGTCGCGGGAAAAACTGTTGCCGATGGTCAGCAGCCGCACCGTTTTGGCGCCGACGGGCAAGACAGCAACCCCAAAGAACAAAACGCCGATCAGTAATCGGAGGAGGAGGTCTTTCATCATGTCAACATTTCTCCCCAATTCACCGCCGAGTTCTCAATGGCGGTTTTCGGCCTGCCGCGTGCTAGGCAGGCCGGCAGCGCAGGCAACGTGCTGCCGTCATATTGCATCAGTCGCGTGATCAATTGCAGTGCACGCCGCAAGCCACCAGACGTCACGCCGCCGTCTTTGCTCACGGCTGCGCGATGAAGCAGGTTGGCCGCAGAGTCCTCCCCACTCTCATCACGGCGGACGATCATCAGGTCGCCATTGGCCAACTTGATCAACTGGCACTCGCTCGTGCTCACGCCGACACCGCCTCCGAGCTTGTAGGTCGCCCCACGGGCATTACTCGAAACCGAAATGCCCGGCTCCGGGGCGCTCGTTTGATTTGCTTGCCAGTTCGCCTGGAGACTGCATATATTGTTTTCTGGAATGGAAAAACGGTGTGCCCGTAGCTCAACTGGATAGAGCGTTGGCCTCCGGAGCCAAAGGTTGTGGGTTCAACTCCCGCCGGGCATACCATTTTTTCAGGCAGGGACAGCTCCCAGCGTGACCACTTCCACGCGTCTCCAGAGCGTAGGGGGTGGCTCCCGACAGTTGACAAATGCCGTGCACAATTTGTGGGAGGACGCTACTTCTTGGCGGCGTTGAAACGAGCCGCGACAGCGTCCCAGTTGATGAGGTTCCACCAAGAGGCCACGTAGTCGGCGCGCCGGTTTTGGTATTTGAGGTAGTAGGCGTGTTCCCAGACATCGCAGGTCAACAACGGCACGTCGCCAGCGGTCATGGGGTTGGCGGCGTTGCCGGTCTGGACGACTGCGAGCAGCCCATCTTTTTTCATGACCAGCCAGCCCCAGCCGGAGCCGAACTGTGTGACGGACATTTGGGTCAACTGCTCCTTGAAGGTCGCAAAGTTGCCGAACGATTTCTCGATGGCAGCCAGCAGTTCGCCTTTGGGTTCGCCACCGCCCTTGGGGTTCATGCCTTCCCAGTAAAAGGTGTGGTTCCAAACTTGAGCGGCGTTGTTGAAGATGGGGCCAGCAGGCGCTTTCAGGACGATCTGTTCGAGCGGCAGCTCGGCAAACTCGGTGCCGGGTATGAGTTTGTTGAGGTTGTCCACGTAGGCTTGGTGATGTTTCCCGTGGTGGATTTCGACGGTGCGCGCGTCAATGTGGGGTTCGAGCGCGTCGGTGGGATACGGCAGTTTGGGGAGTTGATGTGTCATGGTGTGGGTCCTTCTGGTTGTTTGGCCGACAACATAGTGGGCATTGCGGAGCTTGTCAACCCGGCGTCTGTGTTCTAACCTTTGTCGTTGCAATGAAGTGGCTTGTTCAACACGCCAAACGCGTCGCCCGGATTATGGCCGGCGTGGTTGTCGTGGGCATCGGTATTTTTCTTTCGATTCCGGGTGTGCCGGGGCCGGGGCTTTTGGTTGTGTTCATCGGACTCAGCATTTTGGCCGTGGATTTTGTCTGGGCACACCGACTGAAGAAGAAGATCGAGGACACGGCCAAAGACGCCGTCAACCGGGTGCGTGGCAGGTAGGAACCCTAACGCGCTGCCTTGTCGTACCAATGTTCGCAGTAGGTTTTGCTGCGAATCTTTTTTTGGAGGCCGAACCCAAATCCGACGAGTTTTTTCAACATCACCCAGAGGGGAGTTTGATCAATTTTTCGCGTGGAAGTGATGATCCAGCCGTCGCGGACCAGCTCAAACTTCTGTCCGCGCGGCTTGCCGATTCTCTTCAGGTCGTAGGCCAGTTGCACATCTTCGGCCGCGTAGATGCTTTCGTCGAATCCGCCGAGGCTCTCGAAATCCGCTTTTCGGCAGTGCATCATCCCGACGCCGACGCGGCTGAAGGCGACGTACAGATGCCAGATGAAGTAGAAGAAGCTGATTTTGAGGTTGCGTCGTTCGGGTTCGATCCAGGTTCCGCCGCCGACGATCTTCGGATTCTCTAGGTGATCGTGAATCAGGACGAGCAGGTTTTCGGTGACCTGATTGTCGGCGTCGCAAAACGCGAGGTATTTGCCGCGCGCCGCTTTTGCGCCGCTGTTGCGAGCTTTGCCGATGTTGTTGACCGGCTCGAAGACGACACGCGCTCCGCATTCCCGCGCAATAGCGGCGGTGCGGTCGGTGCTGTTGTTGTCCACGACGATAATCTCCGCCGTCGCGCCGCGTTCCCGCTCGTAAACCGTTGCCGCGCGTTTCAAGGATTCGATGGCTCGTGCGATGTATTTTTCCTCGTTCCACGCGGGAACGATCACCGACAGTGTTGGCTCGCTCATGGTTGCTGGGGGCGTTCCGCCTCGTCCACCAACATGATGGGGATGCCGTCACGGATCGGATAGCGCAAACCGCATTGCGGGTTCTGACAGATGAGCTTTTCGCCTTCCTGTCTGACCGGCGATTTGCATTTGGGACAGGCCAGTATCTCCAGCAGCTCCTTGTCTATCATGGGATTTCCTCTGCAGCACGCGCGGCGGCAGCTTGCACTTCCCGGACGGGGACTTCGGCCGCCGCAGCCGCCTGTTTGCAAGACTCGTATTCGGGCGAGCGGGTGATCACCTTGCCGCCGAGCCGGCCAATCTTGACCTCGATTTCGCCAAAGGGCGTGGCGACCCGCACCCTCTCGCGTTGCAGTTTCCGCCGGCGCATCTGCTGAATGCGCACGCCGAAACTGGTCGTATGCGTCAACACCAGTTCCGCCAGCCGGTCGGCATCCGCCGGCTCGCACAACACCGTGAGCAACGTCCCCGGCCGGTTCTTCTTCATTTGGACAGCGGTCAGGTAAACGTCCAGCGCTCCGTCGTCGAACAATCGTTCCATGACATCGCCGAAGCATTGCGGATTCATGTCATCGAGGTTGGCCTCCAGCACCGCAACGTGGTCGGCCTCGGCGTTGCAAGCAACGCCGAAAACGGCTCGCAGCACGTTGGGTGTTTTCTCCAGCTGCCGCGTTCCTGCGCCATAGCCGATCTTCATCGCCGTCATCGCGGGCATGGGGCCGATGCGCCTGCAAAACTCCGCCAGCAGCGCGGCCCCCGTCGGCGTGACCAACTCGCCGCGTTCGGAAGACGGCTCGGTGGGAATGCCCTTGAGCAGTTCCAGCGTGGCTGGCGCAGGAACGGGGAACCGCCCGTGGGCCGTTTCGACAAAGCCGCTGCCCAAGGGCGGCGGCGAGGCTTGCACTTCGGGCGCGCCGAGCGCCTCCAGAGCAACGCAGGCTCCGACGATGTCCACGATGGAATCCACGGCGCCGATTTCGTGAAAATGGACCCTTTCCAGGGGAATCCCATGAACCTTTGCCTCCGCTTCGCCGAGCGCGCGAAAGATATTTGTGGCCCGCCGTTTCACATCCTCGGACAACGCGCTGTTGGAAATCAGGGCGACGATGTCTGAATAGCTGCGATGGTCATGTTGGTCTTCGGCGATGCAATCAAACTTGGTGGCGGCAAGATGCTGTCGGGTCACGCGCCGGGTCTGGATGCGGTATCCCTGCAACGACAATTTGGCCAGCTCGCGCCGCAGCAGTTCTTCCGACACGCCCAAATCCAGGAGCGCACCGAGCAGCATGTCGCCGCTGATACCGGCAAAACAATCGAGGTAAAGCAGCTTCATGAGCGCTCCCGGAAAAGTAGTCCCGTAACAGCCGCCGCGTGCTCGGCCGGCTTCGGGGACGCGATGGGCGTGGCGGATTTCGATCGGCTCATCTCGCGGCCACTGTACCTGCCTGTTGCAGGAGAATCAATCCGATTCATCGCCGATGTTTCGCTCCACGCGCCGACGGCGATGCCATGGCAGGCTTACACTGTCGGTTCCCAGCCGCGACGGTATTCGCGACGCCACAACTTCATGGCTTCGTTGTCGCCGATGACCTTGCCGCTCTGCGGGTCCACGTTGATGGTACGGCCGGTGCGAACGGCCATGTTGGCGTAGTGGCACAGCATCGTGCTTTTCTGGCACTCCCCAATTTCGGAATTCAACGGTTTTCCTTCGCGGATGGCCTCGACCCAGTTGGCAAAGTGTTCGTCCTCGCCGCCGGGGCCGCGCACCGTGTCGCCTTCGTCGCTGGTTTTCTGGCCGGTGATTTCCTTGCCTTTCTTGTCGTAGAGTTTGTAGCCGGTGCCGATGATGGCGATGGTGCCATTGTCGCCGTAGAATTCGATGCTTGCCAAGATGTCGGCCTTCCGATCATGCGAGCAGCTCTGTTCCCAGGTGACAAACTTCTCGCCAAAATCGAATGTGGCCACGCCCGTGTCGGGCGTCTCTTGGTCATCCTTGAACAGATAGCGGCCGCCACCCCAGGTGACGCGGCGTGGCACGTCCACCTTCAATCCCCAGCGGCAGACATCGAGGTAGTGAATCGCATTGTTGCCAAGCTCTCCGTTGCCCCAGTGCCAGAAGAAGTGCCAGTTGTAATGGATCACGTTGTCCTTGTAGGGTCGCTGCGGGGCGGGTCCCTGCCACAGCTCGTAGTCCAGCCACTCCGGCACAGGCGCCCGTTTGCCAATGCCGATGCTCGGACGCAGCCGCGTGTACCAACTGCGCGCCACAAGCACCTTGCCAATCGCGCCGCTGTGGACTTTCTGGATCGCCTCGATCACGCCGGGCATGCTCCGCCGCTGGTTGCCCATCTGGACGACGCGTTGGTATTTGCGCGCGGCAGCGACCATTAACTCCGACTCGTGCGGGTTGTGGCTGCCGGGTTTTTCCACATAGACATGTTTGCCGGCCTTGCAGGCGAGGATGGTGGCAATCGCGTGCCAGTGATTTGGCGCGGCGATGGTGATGGCGTCCACCGATTTGTCTTCCAGCACGCGGCGAATGTCCTTCTCGCCCTTCGGTTCCTTGCCCGTCCTGGTGGCAACGGCTTTGATCCCCTTGGCCACGGCGCGGCTGTCCACGTCGCAGATGTACCCAATCTCAACGTTCGGCAGACCGAGCAACGCCTTGATGTGCGCTCCGCCGCGACTGTTGCAGCCCATGACGGCCACCACCAGTTTCTCATTGGGCGAGCGGCCCGCCGCGAAAACGCGCCCAACGAGGAAACCGGCGCCGATGACAGCGGATTGTTTGAGAAAATCCCGACGATGGATCGAAGAGTTCATAGCGACGCAGAGGATACTCCGTCCTTGCCGCCAGACAAGCCGAAAGAAACGTTTGCGAAATTGAAGGAAATGCGTTTATATGGCGTCTCTACAGGCATGAAGAAAGCAGTGTCACGGCGAGAGTTTTTGAAGGTGGCGGGCGCGTTGACCGCGTTTACTGTGGTGCCCGCGCGAGTGCTGGGACAGTTCGCGCCGAGCCATCGGATTCACGTCGCCATGATCGGTTGCGGCAACCAGAGCACGATTGATACACGCGCCTTCCTGGTGGAACCGGACACACAGGTCGTCGCCGTCTGCGATGTGAACCGCGCCAGCTACGGGTACAAGACCGAAACGCAATATCTCGGCCGCGAACCGATGCGCCAGATCGTCGAGGCATACTACGCAAAACAACGCCCTTCGGGCACCTTCCGCGGCTGCGATGCCTACAACGATTTCCGCGAGGTGCTCGCGCGAGCCGATGTGGATGCAGTGGCCATCGTCACGCCCGACCACTGGCACGCCACGATGACCCTTCTGGCGGCGCGGGCGGGCAAGGACATTTATTGCGAGAAACCATTGAGCCTCACCGTGGCCGAAGGCCGCGCCATGGTGGATGCGGTGCGCCGTCACGGGGTCGTGTTGCAAACGGGCAGTCATCACCGCTCGGCGGCGCGCACCCGGCAGATGTGCGAACTGGTCCGCAACGGCCGCATCGGCAAAATCCGACGCATCATCACTTACGTGCCGGGCTGGAACAAAACCTGCCCCACAGGCGCCTGGGAACCGTCGCCCATTCCCGACGGATTCGATTACGACTTCTGGCTCGGCCCCGCTCCGTGGGCGCCGTATCACAAGGACCGCTGCTTCTACAATTTCCGTTTTATCCTCGATTACTCCGGCGGGCAAGTGACCAACTTCGGCGCGCATTGTCTCGACCTGGCGCAGTGGGCCATCGGCATGGACCGTTCGGGGCCGGTGGAAGTCGAAGACGCCGGCAGCGAGTGGCCAACCGACGGCCTTTTCAACGTCGCCAGCAAAGTCCATTTCCGCGCCCGATACGCCGACGGCACCGAGCTGGAATGTGTGCAAAGCGAAAAAAATCTGGCCTGCCGATTCGAGGGCACCGACGGCTGGTTGGAGTTTGGCTACGGCGGCAGCGGGTTCGCCAGCAGCAAGCCGGAACTGGCCAACGCGGTCATCGGTCCCAACGAAATCCGCCTCGGCGCCAGCCTGAATCACTTCCGCAATTTCCTCGATTGCGTGCGCACACGGACCGACCCCATCGCGCCCGGCGAGGTCGGTCACCGCTCAGCCACGCTCTGTCACATCGGCAACATTGCGATGATGTTGAAACGCAAGCTGCGCTGGGACCCGCGCACGGAACGGTTCGTCGGCGACGACGAAGCCAACCGGATGTTGAGTCGCGCCTATCGCACCGGGTGGGCATGGATCTGAACCGAACCTGAAAAAAAGGACAACCTGTGAACAAAGTATTTGCCGGTCTCCTGTTGATGGCGGCCAGCGCTGCGTATACCGCTGAGTTGCGTATCGGAATCATCGGCACCGACACCTCCCATTGCATCGCTTTCAGTAAACTCCTCAATGACCCCAAAACCAAAGACCATGTGCCCGGTGGGCGGATCGTTGCAGCCTTCAAAGGCGGCAGCCCCGACATCGAGGCCAGCGCCACGCGCGTGGACAAGATCGCCGCGCAACTGCAAAAAGATTTTGGCGTCAGGCTCTACGACTCCATCGAAGAAATGTGCCAGCATGTGGACGCGGTGATGCTGGAGAGCGTGGACGGGCGCCCGCACCTGGCTCAAGCGCGATCGGTCATCAAGGCCGGCAAACCGTTGTTCATTGACAAACCCATGGCCGCTTCGCTCAAAGATGCCGTGGAGATTTTCCGGCTGGCTCACGCAGCGAACGTGCCCGTCTTCAGCGCGTCGTCGCTGCGTTTCGGCAAAACCACGCAGGCGGTGAGAAACGGTTCCATCGGCAGGGTTCTCCGCGCGGAAACGTTTTCACCGGTGAATCTCGAACCGCACCATCCAGAATTGTTCTGGTATGGCATCCACGGCGTCGAAGCCTTGTTCGCCGTCATGGGGGCCGGATGCGAAACGGTCAAGCGCGGCACGACGGAGGACGGCAGAATCGAGGTCACCGGCACATGGCAGGGCGGTCGGATCGGCATTTTCCGTCAGGGCAAAAAAGGTTACGGCGGCACCGCCAAAGGCGAGAAGGGCGAAGCGCCGGTCGGCGGTTACGACGGGTACGGGCCGCTGTTGGTGGAAGTGATCAAGTTTTTCCAGAGCGGCATCTCCCCGGTGCCAAAACGGGAAACGCTGGAAATCCTGGCCTTCATGGAAGCCTCCGACGAAAGCAAACGGCTCAACGGTCAGCCGGTGAAGCTGGCCGACGTGTTGGCAAGAAGCGGCGTCCCATGCAGATAGAAACTCACGGTTTCTTTGACCTGCAGGTGAACGGATTCGCCGGCGTGGACTTCAACAATCCCGACCTGAGCGAGGAAGATTTGCGTCGCGCCACTGCGGCGATGCGGGCCACCGGCGTCACACGGTTTTTGCCGACACTGATCACAGATTCCTTCGAGCGATTTGCGCGGTGTGCGCGCACCATCGCGCGGTTCGCTGACCCGGCCAACGCCGGCCTTCACATGGAAGGCCCTTACATCGCAGCCGAAGACGGCCCGCGCGGCGCGCACCCGCGCGCTCACGTGCGAACGGCGTCGGTGGAGGATTTTCGACGGCGTCAGGACGCCGCGGAAGGGCGGATTGTGCTGGTGACGCTCGCGCCGGAGGTTGAAGGGGCGCTGGCACTGATCGAGTATCTTGTGGCCAACAAGATTGGTGTCGCCATCGGGCACACGGCCGCCTCCCCCGCACAGATCCGCCACGCGGTCCAAGCGGGCGCGAGGATGTCAACGCATTTGGGTAACGGTTGCGCCAATCTGTTGCCGCGTCACCCGAATTTCATCTGGGAACAACTCGCGGCCGACGAACTCTATGCCGGTTTCATTGTGGATGGTCATCACCTGCCGCCGGCCACGGTAAAGGCCATGATCCGCGCCAAGACCCCGGCGCGCTCCATTCTGGTCACCGATGCGATCTCGGCGGCCGGTTGTCCTCCGGGACGTTATCGGATCGGGGATGCCGAAGTGGAACTTAGCTCCACCGGTCGCGTGGCAGCAGTCGGAGCGAACCATCTTGCCGGATCGGCGTTGACACTGGATCGAGCGGTCGCCAACGCGGTGAAGTTCACCGGGTTGCCCTTGTCCGACGTGCTGCCGATGGTGACAACGAACCCGTCGACCTGCCTCGGAATCCCGCTGGCCGGAACCGTCACCGCCGACTGGGACGCGGAAACGGGCCTCTTCAAGGTTCTTTCCGTGGCCGGCCTTGGATAGATCGGGAGATGGTGGACGGTTTTGGGGCTTCTGAAAAGACGGTTCACCAGCACAGCCTTTCTCTCGAAGGCAGCAACCCTCCCGCCCGAATGATGCTGCCACTTGAGATCCCCTTCACGTCCCCTTCCGACCCGCCGTGCACATTGGCATTCCTTGATTGAGCGGAATGGTGAAACGATCGTCTCAGTATTGAGGTATTCGAAGAGCAATTTGCAGTTGGCATTGGTGGGGAAGTGAGGTATCAGAGCAGCCATGAGCAAAACGGTTCGTCTTGGAGTCATCGGAGTCGGCGCCATGGGCGCGCGGCACGCCGAACAGATTCTCGCCGGCGCGGTCCCGCGCTGTGAACTGACAGCGGTTTGCAGCCAGATACCGGAACAACTGGCGCGCTTCCCGCAAACGCGCCAGTTTGAGCGCAGCGAGGACCTCATCCGTAGCGGCGCGGTGGACGCCGTGCTGATCGCCACGCCCCACTATTCGCATACGACCATTGGCATTGACGCGCTTCGCAACGGCCTGCATGTGCTCGTCGAGAAACCGATTTCCGTTCACAAAGCCGACGCCGAACGGCTGCTGGCGGCGCGCAAGAATCCCCAACAGGTTTTTGCCATCATGTTCAACATGCGAACCGAGCCGCTGTTTCAAAAAATCCGCGAAATGCTCACGGCCGGCGAACTCGGTCGGCTACAGCGGGTGAGTTGGACGGTCACGCACTGGTTTCGGCCCGACGCCTACTACGCGAGCGCGCCGTGGCGCGGCACGTGGGCGGGCGAAGGCGGCGGCGTCCTGCTCAATCAGTGTCCGCACCAGTTGGACCTGTTCCAGTGGTTTTTCGGAATGCCGCAGCGCGTGCGCGCCTTCTGTCATTTCGGCAAGTATCACCGCATCGAAGTGGAAGACGAAGTGACCGCCTATTTGGAATACGACAGCGGGCTGACCGGCGTGTTCATCGCTTCCACCGGGGAGGCGCCCGGCAGCAATCGGCTCGAAATTGCCGGTGACAACGGACGGTTGGTCGCGGAACATAATGTGCTCACATTCACCCGCAACGAGGTGCCGACTTCGCAGTTCAATCGGCTCACCAAGGAACTGTTCCCCACCATTCCCACGCAGACCACCTCAACCACCATTCCGAGTTTCGCGGGCCAACACATGGCCATCGTCCGCAACTTCGTGGACGCGATCCTGGACGGGGCGCCGCTGATTGCGCCCGCCGCCGAAGGGATCCGCTCCGTCGAGCTGGGCAACGCGATGTTGTTGTCGTCGTTGCAGAATCGGACGGTGGAACTGCCGTTGGACGGCGCTGTGTTCGAGAAGGAACTGCAGCGGCTCATCGCAAAAAGCGGCGGTGCGTGAAATAGGCGATGAGCATTCCCAACACCAGTACCGTCAGCGACAACGCCACGCCGCTCCATCGTTTCTGTTGTTCCATTCGCCACGCCGCCGCGCCGAGCAGCGCGGCATACAGCGCGACGGCTGCGGCCAACCACCACGGGTTGACGCCCCGGGCGCTGAGACAACCCAGCACCGTCGGGCCAATTGCGCCCAGCAGAAGCACCAGTTTGACGTAGGAGCGAATCATTGGGCCGCAAACCTTTGGAGGAACTCCAGCGGGTTGTAAGCGCGTCCTGTCGCGTCGCGCACCTCGAAATGCAGGTGCGGCGCAATCCGCAACCAGTTGCGCGCATCCGCGTTGCGGCTGGTTTGTCCCATGCGACCGATGCCATCGCCGGTTCTCGGCTCACGATTGGCGAGTCGCAGTTCGGACAGATGCGCATACAGTGTGTAGAACGTCGCGCCGCTGCGCGGCCAGCGATGCGCCAGAACAATGTGTTTGCCGAAGTCCGAAGCGGCTTCGTCTTCGACCGCCTCAACAAGGATCCCGTCGAAGACACAGAAGACGTCGTCGTGGGGGCAAAACGTTGGCTCCTCGCTTTCAAAATCGGTTTGAGTGGCGCAATCGGTGAACACGACCCGTGTCGTCTCGCCGCTCGGCGTCACATGGAGCGGAGCGATGTCGCAACCCCGATGGAATCGTCGCCCGCAGTTGCGGGTCCAACCCGGCCTGCCGTAATCGGGATTGACCCGCGTGCGGGCCAATTGCCGGCCCGGCGTCGGCCAGACGACGCGCAGCGGTTCGTTGTCGGGAAGCGGAACAAACTCGTTCATGGCAGCAGACGGAGATTATGGCGCGCTTCGGCCAGATGCGGCTTCAAGCGGAGCGCCTCTTGCAGTTCGCGGCGCGCTTCGGCGTGCTTGCCTTGTGCCGCCAACACGCCCCCGAGTCGTTCATGCGCCTCGGCGAACGTCGGTTTGATGCGGACCGCTTCTCGAAGATGTCGCTCCGCAGCCGGCCAATCTTGTTCGGCCACCGCGCGACCTGCAAGGCTGTAAAGAGCGACCACATCCCGCGGGTTCTTCGACAGACAATCGCTCCACAGCGTTTTCGCGTCGCGCCAGGCGGGCATCCGCAACCAGCTCATCGCCACCAGCGCCGTCACGCTGGCGGCGACCAGCAGTTTTCGACTCGCCAGAAACCGCGCGCCCCACACAAACGGTGCCAGCGCCGCAATATAGAGGTAGCGGTCTGCCCGCAGCGTGGGATGCGGCACCAGTTGGGACACCGGCGCCAGCGCAAGGACAAACCACAGCGCCGCAAACAATCCCCAACGCGGTTCTCGTCGCGCCGCCAACAGCCACACCAGCGCCCATACAACGGTGACGAGGACGCCGGCATCAGTGAGTCGCGTCACAGCGGTCACGGTGTAGTGGTTGCTGAGCGCGACGGGCCAGATCAACGAGTTCAGATACTGCCCGGCGACGGCGACCATGGTCAGCACGCCTTCGGTGGCACTGCGAAAAGGCGTCGCTAATTGACCGCTTTCGGCGTGACCGGCCACGCGCATGGCCGCCGCGAAGGCCGCCGGCAGAAACAACAGCCAGGTGCGACGCCACGTTTCCCGTGGCCCGGTGCGGCCGATGACGCATTCGTAAGCAACCAACAACGCCGGCATCACGATCACCAGCGCGTGCGAGAGCGCGGCGGCGGTAAACGCTAGCAGCGCCCACAGCCGTCCGCGCTGGTCGCCGCGCAGATAGGCGAGCCACGACAACAGGAAAAACGTCATGCCGAGCACATTCTTGCGTTCGGCAATCCAAGCGACTGTTTCGACCTGCACGGGATGAAACGCGAACCATGCGCCGGCAATCGCGGCGGTTGCAAGGGCGCCGGTCCAGCGGTGAACGAGCAGGACAAAGAGGAACACATTGAGCGCGTGAAAAAGCGTTTGTGTGACGTGGTAGCCGAAGAAGTGTCCGCGCCAGAGGAAATGGTCGAGCGCAAGGCTGATATAGGTCAGCGGGTAATAGTCGGTTGAAACGATCGTCGTGAACAGGCGCGTCAATCCGTCGAGATTCGGGGAAAGCACGAGCGGATTCCGCAGGACGTTTTCGTTGTCGTCCCAGAACAGCATTTCGAACGACCACGTCCGCGCATAGAACAGAAACGTCAGCGCTGCCAGCGCGACCGCCCAGCGTCGGAGAGAAACGTCGCTTGGCAGAGGGTGGAGTTGCTGATAGAGTGCCGCCGATTTCACAGCGCGGGAGTGTAACAGTGCCGATGAGAATTGACCAGCGGATGATAGGGTTGTTTTGCCTGTTGTCGGTTGCCGCCGACCAACCGCAGTGGGGCGAACGGTTCACCCGAAACATGGTCTCGGAGGAGACCGGTCTGCCGAACGGTTTCGATCCGGTTAGCGGCGCCAACGTCAAGTGGTCCGCCGCGCTCGGCACGGAAACCTACAGCACCCCCGTGGTTAGCGGCGGGCGCGTCCTCGTCGGCACCAACAACGAACAGCCGCGCGACCCGCAACACACGGGCGACCGCGGCGTGTTGATGTGTTTCGACGAACGCGATGGGCGGTTCTGCTGGCAGTTGGTGTGTCACAAGATCACCACCAGCCCGTTTTGGGACTGGCCGCGCGACGGGATGTGTTCGCCGGCCACGGTGGAGAGCAACCGGGTGTACATGGTCACCAATCGCGGCGAAGTTCTGTGTCTGGACCTCTACGCAAACAAAACCACGCTCACCGAGGAGGATGCTTTCTGGCGATTCGACATCCTCCGGCAGTGCGGCGTTCGCCAGCACGATTCGGCGCATTGTTCGATCTTGTTGCACGGGCAGTTTCTCTACATCAACACCTCCAACGGTCTGGACGACGCCCACAGGGTGATTCCCGCGCCACAAGCTCCCAGTCTCATCGTGCTCGACAAGCGGACCGGCCGGCTGGTCGCGCAGGACGCCGAAGCCATCGGGCCGAAGATTTTCCACAGCACATGGTCGTCGCCCGCGCTCGGCGAAATGGATGGCCGCGTGCTGGTGTTCTTTTGCGGCGGCAACGGGATCGTTTATGCCTTTGAGCCGGTGCGCGCCATCTCGGCGTCGGTCGCCCCGTTGAAAAAGCTCTGGCAATACGATCCCGATCCGACGGCGCCAAAAGAAAACGTTCAGAGCTACATTCGCAACCGCAAGGTCAGTCCGAGCAACATCAAAAGCATGCCGGTCTTTCACAAGGGTCGTCTCTACATCACCCACGGCGGCGATGTGTGGTGGGGCAAGAACGAAGCGTGGCTGAAGTGCGTGGATGCCGCCACGGGCACCGAGGTGTGGAGCTACCCGCTGCAACGCCACTGCATGAGCACACCGGCCGTCCGGGATGGACTGGTCTTTGTCGCCGATTGCGGCGGAAAGGTCCATTGCGTGGATGCTGCCACCGGGCAGCCGCATTGGACGCATGACGCCGGTGGCGAGATGTGGTCGTCGCCGCTGGTGGCCGACGGGAAACTGTACATCGGAACCCGGCGTGGCGATTTCCTCGTGCTGGCTGCCGCAAGGGAGAAGAAGTTGCTCTGTTCGGTCAAAGTGGGTCGCCCGATTCACGCCACGGTCACCGCGGCCAATCAAGTGATTTTCCTTGCCACGATGAACCGCCTGTTTGCCATTGCTGATGGAAGCGGGCCATCATCTCCGCCGGCTGCGTCTGAACTGCGACTTCCACGCGGATGACCGGCACACCGCGGTCGCGGTAATACGCGACCAGTGGCGCGGTGCGCTCCGCAAATATCTGCAGCTTTTTCTCCAGCAGCTCCGGCTCGTCATCCTGTCGGGCGACGCGGTCGCCGCCGGTGTTGCGGCGGAGACGTTCGCGGACCGTTTCGGCGTCGCAGAGCAGATGAAGAACCGCGACGAATTGGAGCTGGTCGGCAAGGGCTTCTGCCTGTGCGATGTGACGGGGCAGGCCGTTCATGATGAGCAGGTCCGACGGTTGCACGCGGCGTTCCTGAAGGAAGGAGTCGAGAATCCGAAGCGCAAGATAGAAGGAGTCCTCCTCCAACAGCGCGCCCTGTTGGAGCACCTGTTGAAGGAAACGCATCTCTTCGGGGTTGAATCCGCTCGCCGCGCGCAACTGCGCGCCGAAGTCAAAATGATGACAACGCCGGCCCCACAGCCCGTGACGTTCGAGCCACTGGCCGAGGGGCGACTTGCCCGAACCGGTCGGGCCGATGAGAAGAATCGCTTGATGTGACATGCCAAGCTATCGGTCGGTCGTTTGTGCAGGGGATCGCGCCTGTTTCATTCTTTCAGGTTCTCGTCCAGATAAAACGGCTCCATCATGGGCCGGTAGAGGCTCATGAGTTTGTCGTAGAAGTCCAGCGGCGGGCGTGCGTCGGGCGGCAGGAATGATTGGTAGGGGTGTTTCGCGGAATAGTCCTCGAATTCTTTGCGGATGGCGGATGCGACGTCGGGTTGCGTGAACAAATCCAGCGCCGTGGCCGCCATGGCTTTGGCGCCAGCGTTGATGCCTTTCCACGCTCCCGAACCAAACCCACTGGCCACCGTGGACCAATGGTGACCGTGAGCGCCGGGGACGATGCCGGGGAAGCGGATCGTCGCCGTGGGCGCCAAAAGCGTGACATCGCCGTGGTCGGAGGACGCGCCCCCTACAAACACCGTCGCCGGTTTCTGAAGCGTTCCGACTTTCGTGGGCATGCCTGTCGGGCTGGCGCCGAGTTCTTTCTGGAGCGCGCGAGCAAACTGATGATCCTCTTCACTCCATTGTGGCATACCCACCCGCTGAATGTTTTTCATGGCCAGTTCGGCCAGCGCCTTGTTGTGGTGCGACTGGTGAGCGGCAGCCAGCACGCGGATCTCCGCCAACTCCGTTCCCGTCGCGAGCGCGGCACCTTTCGCGCAATTGACGACCCGTTCAAACGTTTCCAGCAATTTGTCGTCGGAATGGCGCACGAAATACCAAACCTTCGCCCGGTCGGGGACGACGTTGGGCGCTTCGCCGCCGTCGGGGATCACGTAGTGGATTCGCGCGGAGTAATGCAGGTGTTCGCGCAGGTAATTCGCGGCGACGTTCATGATTTCCACGGCGTCCAACGCGCTGCGCCCGGCCCACGGTGCGCCGCCGCTGTGGGCGGTTTTGCCGCGAAAGGTGAACGTCGCGGAAATCATCGCGCTGCCGGAAACGCCGTAGCCGGTCTCGAAGGTGGAACTGGCGTGGTTGTTGATGACAAAATCCACTCCGTTGAACAATCCGGCCCGCACCATGTAGGGCCGGCTCACGAGAATCTCTTCGGCCGGCGACCCGAACAGCTTGATTGTGCCGCTGAATCGGTGCTGCTCCATCGCCTGTTTGACCGCAATCGCCGCCGCGGTGGCGGCAGCAGCCATCAGATTGTGGCCGCAACCGTGACCGGGCGCGCCCTCGACCAGCGGCTCGCGTTTCGGGACCCGCCCCTTTTGCGACAGCATCGGCAGCGCATCGTATTCGGCCAGAATCCCCACCACCGGCTTGCCCGACCCGTAGGTGGCCACAAAACACGTGGGCATTCCGGCCAGCCCTTTTTCCACCTTGAAGCCGGCGTTCTCCAGAGTCCGAATCAGCAGTGCGGACGATTGGTGTTCCTGCAATCCCAGTTCTGCATACGACCAGATGGCGTCGCCGATGCGCCCGAATTTTTCCACCACATCGGGCCGGTTCAACCAGTCGAGCGCAGTCCGCCCTTCTGGCGAAGCGTTGCCAGCCGCCGCATGGGACAGGGCGGAACAGAAAATCCCAACAGCCAGATAAACCGCTTTTGTGACGTTCATGGTGCCTCGCTTTCTATCAGCGAGCCTACCACAACCGCGCGTCAGGGTCACGCAAGGCGTGACAAACGCGCTGGTCTCGGAGATAATCGGAGCCGTGAAAACGCGCATTTGGTTTGGAGCTATCCTGCTGGGTGTTGCCGTCGGCGTTGCCGGAGCGACGGAAAAAGTTCTGCACGAAAAACGCTCCGCGATGGGTACGGTGGTGGTCACCGAAAACGAAGAGGGACTCCGCACGTTGAGGTTTGAGAAAGGGGGCGCTCGCCAAAGCGTGGTCAAGGTGGGCGACCCGGACCACATCGAGTTGCCGTATGCACGGGTTGCCATGGTCGGATTGGCTTTTTGCGAGAAGCCGCAACGGGTGCTCGTGGTGGGACTGGGCGGCGGCACCATTCCCGGTTTCGTGCACAAACACTATCCCGACACGGTGATGGATGTGGTGGACATTGACCCCGAAGTGGTGCAGGTGGCGAAACGTTTTTTCGGTTTCCGAGAGGACGCCACCATGCGAGCGCATGTGGCCGACGGGCGAAAGTTCATCGAAGAGTGCCAACAACCCTATGACATCATCATGCTGGATGCTTTCGGCACCGACAATGTGCCCTACCGTCTGGCGACGGTGGAATTTCTGCGCGCTGTGCGGCGCGCGTTGACGCCGAGCGGCCTGGTCGTCGGGAACATCTGGTGCCGATATGCCAACCCGTTGTACGACGCGATGGTGCGAACCTATCAGGAAGCTTTTGACGAGCTGTATCTGTTTGACGTGCGAGGCGCAGGCAACAGAATTCTCGTTGGCCTGCCGCGCGCTGAACGGCTCGGCCGCGAGGAGCTCGCCAGGCGCGCAAAACGAATCTCGAAAGAGAAACAGTTCCGGTTCGACCTCGGCGAACTGGTCGCCTACGGCTATCAACGGGTAACGGAGAAGGACCCGAAGGCTCGCGTGCTGTTGGACAAGGACGAACCGAACAGGAACTAACGCGGCGCCACCATCACGTGAAGATGCGCCATCGCCGTCTCGCCACGGCGGTTGGTGCGCGAGACCTTCACAAGATAGTGGCCCGGATCGCGGTAACGGTGCGTGGTGACCGCGTAACCGTCGGGCGCCTGTTGCTGCGCGTTGCCGTCGGAGCGGAGACGAACCACGGGCGAGCCGTCGCCGAAATCCCATTGTTCCTCGCCTTCGTCGGGCGCCACGTAAAAGGAGCGCACCTTGAACGTGATTTCGTCGCCCACCTTGTTGCCGAAAGTCGGCCAATATGCGGCGTGAATGATGGGCGGATCGAGGTCCGGTTGTTGCGGGTCGCGCACGCGCACCTCGGCAAAATCGTAACTGGTGTTGCCACTCTTGTCGGCAACCTTCAAAATCTCGCTGTAGGTGCCCGGCTTCATGAACCGGCGCTCGACGGTTGCGCCGCGCGCCGTCTTGCCGTCGCTGAAAATCCACGTGTAACTGGCGATGTGGTTGGTGCCGTAGCGGCTCCAGGACTTGCTCCCGTCGAGCGTCACCTTCTCGCCCACGGCGACCAGTTGATGCGGGCGCGCCACCGCTTGGAGCGTCTCCAATGGGTGCGCATCGTGATAGGCTTCCCACATCAAAGCATAGGGTTCGAGGATGCCCCAGCGACCGCTCGGTTGCGGCGCGACGATGTCGAAATGCAGATGCGACCAGCCGCCGCTGGTGCCTTTTTTGCCGAGCACGCCGATTTTCTGGCCGAGTTTGATCTTGGTGCCGAGGGTGACTGCCGGGTCAATGGAATCGAGATGACTGTAGCGATAAAACCAGCCGCGATCATCGCGCAGGTAAACCACATCCGCGCGCGGTTTCACCAGCGGCGGATAGGCGTTTTTCTCCAACACTTCGCCGGCCACTGAGACCACCACGCCGTCGGTGGCAGCAAAAACATTTTCCATGCGTTCCGCGCCGCCGAAATCCAATCCCCAGTGGTAATAGACGCTCTTTTTCCTGATCTGTTCGCCATCGGCGATCTGGTTGGCCATCAACGTCCGACTGGCAAACCAGCGTTGTTTCAACGGATAGCCCATCGTGCCGGGCGTGATCCACGGATACCCCGCCGGCCAGAGCCGCAACCGCGCATCCGCGTCCAGTCCCCAGTGATCTCCACCTTCGTTGTAGGCCTGGATCACCGGGCAATCAATCTGCACGCTGCCCAGCGTGACCGGCAAATGATACGTCGCACAGCGCAACGCCACCGGCTGCCCGTTGACCTCGACGTCCACCACCGCCCCGCGCACTGCGTGTCGCAAGCTGTCGCGTTGTTCTTTGACGCTCAACAGTTTCACCGTGGCGGTTTTCCCGTTGCACAACTGGACCGATGCCTGTTCGCCCAGTTTCAGGTCCACGGCCACCGGCCATGATTCCAACGGTTGACGCGCCATCTCCACGATTTTGGAAACGACCCGTTCCTCCACGGTCTCCGTGAACGGTCCCGGCAACGAACCCCACAGCATCGCCCCGCCCGCCTCGTAGCCGCCTTCGCGCAGCACGCGCAACGACGGCAGATAACCGAACACATCGTTGCAGTAGCCCGCCACCCAGACCGCCGGTCCGGCCAGTTCGCGTTTGAGGCGCAAGGCGTAATCCACGCACGTCTCTCCGCCAATGGCGACCAGCGTCAGATCGGAGCCGAATCGCGCCACCTGCACGGGGCAGGGATAGCTGGAGCGAATCTGCCTGCTCTCCTGGAGCTGTTTCAGCAAGCGTTTTGCGTGACCGGATTTTGGTTCCTTGCCGGTGGCCGCGATTTTCTCCAACTCCTCGCGCGCGGGCACCGGCGCAAACTCAATCGTCACATCGGCAAACGACACCCTCAGTGGCCCGCGCAACAGTTTCGGCACCGTCTCCAGCGCCGCCTCGACTGCCGCGGCCAGCGAACGACCGTGCGTCTTGGCCAGTTCCTCGGTGCGACGCGGATACGGGTTCTGATCCGCACCGCAACCGGTCATGAACAGCGCCGTCAGACCCGGATGCGCTTCTTCCAGATACTGCTGCGCGTAGCCGGCGTAATCGCCGCGGATCATGTAATCGCCGCAGGTGGTATTGTGGCAGGCGTAGCCGAACAACACCGCCACGAGCTTGCCGCCGGTGTCGCTGACACGCAGCACGGGCACTTCGTGATCCACGGGACCATCGAAAAAGGGCGCGTTGGTGTAGCCGGTCAGCGTCGGACGCCGTCGGTTCATGGCGAAACCGCATCGGGCGCGTTGAAACTCCAGCCGCGCTGGTGCGAGCCGCTTCCATGCGTCGCCGACCAGCGCCACCAGTTGCTGCTGCAAGCGGGCCATGTATGTTTCCGCCGCAGGAACAAACTCGGCTTTGATGTCGTCGTCGAGCCGCGCCACGCGCAATTCCGGGCCGCAGTGGGTGTGGGATGCGTTCATCAACAGCGATTCGGGCGGTAAACCGAACTTCTCCTTCAACTGTTTTTCCAGCCAGTCGCGCAGCGGCCTGGGCACGCTGATCAGGTCCATCGTCACGATCAGAAGGCGCGTGCCACAAGGATCTTCAATCGCCAGCGCCTTGGCGAACAGATCGGCTGCGACGCCTTCGGAGGGTTTCTTGCGCGCCGCGTAGCCGGCCATCCAAACGGGACCTTCGGGCGTGATCTTCACCGAAGCCACCCCGGCTTTCCAGGCGGTTGGCTCTTGTGCGTTCACCGACGCGACGAATGCGCACAACAACACGGGCAACATCCAGCGACTCATGACTCGGCTCCTGCGGTTTGCGCGGAATATACTCGAACCGCTCCTCCGAAGGAAGCGTCTTCCCTGATGATTGGAGCGGAAACGGCCCGGCAGCGCGCATCTGCAAATTGCATTTGCCACACGCTCCGACAACGGCTACAACGCTCTCCAGAAACGAATCCGTTTCTCGATGGTTTTCGAGGGGGTGAGAGAGACGCATGAATGTTGTGCTTGTTGAACCGGAGATTCCGCCCAACACAGGGAACGTGGCGCGGTTGTGCGCGGCTACGGGCGCAACACTGCACCTTGTCGGGCCGCTCGGCTTCCGACTCGATGACCGGGAACTGAAACGAGCCGGGATGGATTACTGGGAATACGTGACGTGGAAATACTGGAGATCGTTGGAGGAGCTGCAGCGGTCAGCAGTCAGCGGTCAGTCGTCAGCCGTCCGACCGGCCTTCTATTACGTCACCACCAAATCGAGACGCCCCTACACGCAGCCGCGTTATCGGTGGGGCGATTACCTTGTTTTCGGGCGCGAAACGGCGGGATTGCCCGCGTCGCTGTTGGAGGCGAACGCTGATTGGACGATCACCATCCCGATGTTCCACCCCCAAGCGCGCAGCCTGAATCTCGCCACCGCCGTCGCCATCGTGCTTTACGAGGCGATGCGTCAGCTCAAGGGATTCTGACAACCGATCACTTCTTTTTGAAAATGTCGAACAGACCTTTGGTGGTTTTCTGAAGCGTGTCGGCAGCGCCTTTGACGGCTCCGCCGACGCCTTTGATCATTTCGCCAGCGACGTTGCCAATCTGTCCGAACACGGTGTCCATCACCAGCTTTGAGAGGCTGGTGGATTCGGTGATGTTGTTGTAGGTGGCATCGAGGTTGAGGTTGATTTTGGTTTCGCTGCAGCGGCCGCCACGGCTGTGGGTGCGTTTGATAACGGTGCCGACATGCACTTTCATCACGTCCACGCGATAGGGTGTTTTCTTCTGTTCGTTCGACGCGCCGCCGATGGATGAGGCGCGGTCTTGAAGCACGGTGGCGTTGGTTTCACCCTTCTCGTTTTTGACGAGGGTGATTTCGGCGATGTTGACCACCAATTCGCGGATGTGCGGCGCGCGGCGCAGCACCGACAAGGTGTGATAATCCACGCGCAGCCGGGGCATGATGAGGAAGGTTCCTCCGTGGAATTCGGGTGGATTGCTGATGGTCAGGTCGCGCACCTCCAGCGTGCCGTTGAACAGGCCGAGGTCCACGGACCCCACCTGC
>Ga0272448_1001033_pt1 | contig 39304 bp, 27 predicted proteins | sample YNPCB0191_FD_202220 | JGI IMG/M metagenome (GOLD analysis project Ga0272448, IMG submission 202220) | Hot spring sediment microbial communities from Yellowstone National Park, WY, United States - YNP-CB-019-1 | ecosystem: Environmental > Aquatic > Thermal springs > Hot (42-90C) > Sediment...
ATCTGGTCACTTGGTGCTATTCTTCTCATGGCGTGAGGTCCTTTCTGCCCGTCAGGGCTTGGTGTGTTGATCACCACCATTGTACCTCACGCCGCCTTCTTTTTACAGGAGTATACGGACATTACCATGCAACCGTCTATGGGTACATGCATCAGTCGGTCAATTCGCCGTTTGTCGCCGGGTGCGGGCGCACCGGCGTAGCCGCGGGTAAACTGGGCACCAATGGCAACAGAACCATGGCGCACGAGGTCGGCCATGCCTACAATCTCCCGCACGCGCCCTGCGGCGGCGCGGCAAATACGGATCCCTCCTGGCCCACCACCACAAACCCGAATGCCATCATTGGCGAGGTTGGTGTGCGTCCCGCGGCAGGGAATCTTTTCAACCCAAACAACGCTTACGATCTGATGTCTTACTGCAAGCCCGCTTGGTTTTCACCCTACAACTACAAGAAACTGCTCAAGATCACCGCTCCCTCCGCACCCGCCAGCGCCGCGGCAAGTGAGGCGTTCAACCTGGCGCACATCGCCGGCGACGAGCCCTACGTGATCATCAGCGGTCGCCTGGCCGATGACGGCTCATTGGCCTTGCGCCCCTTCTGGCAAGACGCATTCGCGCCCGGGCAGTACGACGACGAAGGCAACGGGCCCTACGCTATAGAACTGCGCGGTAACGAGGCGCAGGTCCTCTTCACGCGCCGATTTGACCCGTTCAGCGGTCCACAGGGCGGTGATCATGAGATCGGCCATTTCCATGAGATTCTGCCCTATCCTGCCGGCGTGCGGTACATCGTGTTTCGCCATGGCGACCAGACGCTACGGGAGGTGCCGGTCAGCGCGCACGCGCCGCAGGCGCACTGGATCCGCCCCCACGGCGGCGACTCCTGGGAGGGCGCAGGGCCATTCCCGGCCGCATGGGAGATGAGCGACGTGGATGGCGATCTGCTCACCGCGCAGATACTGTACTCGCGCGACGCTGGGGAAACATGGATGCCTGTAGCCGTGAACCTGCGGGCAGGCGAGGCGCTGTTGGATGGCCGCTCGCTCGGCGGCAGCCAACAGGCCCGGCTCCGTTTGCGCGTGAGCGATGGCGTGAACACCACCGAGGTAGACAGCGAGTTGTTCCAAATCGCGCGCAAGGCGCCTCTCGCGTTGATCACGCATCCGCGAATGGCAACGGTCTATGCGCCCGACGAGCCGGTCCCGTTGCAGGGGTTTGCCAGCGACGCAGAGGACGGGATGCTCCCTGATGAAGCGCTTGCCTGGGACTCAAGCCTGGATGGACACCTGGGGGTGGGGGCCAGCCTATTCGTAGATACGCTATCTCCCGGCCATCACGTCATCACCCTGACGGCCACCGATGGCGACGGGCAGGTGAGCACGGCCTCCGTGGAGATCCTTATCTCCCGACACCGGCTGTACCTGCCCATAGTCCAGCGGAGCGATTGATCTGGCCCTCGACTATGCCCACTGTCCATCGGGTGGGGGGAAGGAGCGGAGCTAGCGCCTGCGGCAGCGGGCAGTGAAGCAAGGCGTGCGTCCCGGGCTCATGGCACCCCGCGCCTTGGCGCGTAGTTAAGAGGTATTGGACATGATGGAGTGGAAGAAGCGGCAGCGGCCCGCCCTGGGCCTCGGTGTGTTCATTCTGGTGGTTCTCCTGCTGGTGGCCTTCCCGTCTGCGCTGCAGGGACGCATCCTGTCGGATTCGGAACCGATCCACCCCCTGCCCGCCGACGTCAGCGCCGCAGCCTTCTGCGACAGCGTAACCGAGATACCCACGGCCGAGTGCCAGGCCCTGGTGGACCTGTACAACTGGACCAATGGGGACTCCTGGACGACCAAAACCGGTTGGATGGTGACCTACGCTCCCTGCTCGTGGTACGGCGTTACGTGCAGCAGTGACCACGTGACCTGGTTGCTATTGAACTCTAACAATCTTTCCGGCAGCATCCCGTCCAGCCTTGGCAGCGTGTCGAACCTGAAGTCGCTGCGTCTGGACAGCAACCAACTGACCGGTAGCATCCCGCGCAGCCTGGGCGACCTGTCGAAGCTGGAGATTCTCGCCCTGGACAGCAACCAACTGACCGGCGGCATCCCGTCCAACCTTGGCAGCCTGTCGAACCTGACTTATCTCTCGCTGAGCTGGAACCAACTGACCGGCAGCATCCCGACCAGCCTCGGCGGCCTGTCGAAACTGTGGTTTCTCTGGCTGAGCGGCAACCAACTGACCGGCAGTATCCCGTCCAGCCTCGGCAGCCTGGCGAACCTGGAACTTCTTCTCCTGGACGGAAACCAACTGACCGGCAGCATCCCGTCCAGCCTCGGCAGTCTGGCGAAACTGAGGCAACTTTGGCTGCACGACAACCAGCTCAGCGGCAGCATCCCGACCAGCCTCGGCGGGCTGTCGAACCTGGTTGTTCTCGGGCTGAGCCGGAACCAACTGACCGGAAGTATCCCGACCAGCCTCGGCAGCCTGACGGCTTTGCGCTATTTCTACGTGCACTACAATCCCCTCAGCGGCGCGCTGCCCCAGAGCCTGAAAAACCTTGCACTGGACAGATTCTGGTTCCACAACACGAATCTCTGCGAGCCGCCCGACGCCGCGTTCCAGGCATGGCTGGCGAGCATCCCAAATCTCCAACGGACGGGCGTCCTGTGCGCCCCCACCGCCACGCCTACCCCCACGCCCACCGGCCAAGTCAGCCCCACGCGCACGCCCAGCGCTACGGCCACGCGCACGCCGACGCGCACGCCGACACGCACACCCACGCGGCAGGCTGCGAAACGCGCCTTCCTCCCCATCATCATGAAGCAGCGCGTGGCGCCTGGCCCGACGTACACGCCTACGCGCACGCCCACGCGCACCCCCACCCGCACGCCGACGCGGACCGCTACACCCCGCGTCATCTTCTCCGACGACTTCAACGACGGCGACCTGGCCGGCTGGACTCCCAACGGCGGCTCGTGGTCCAACCCCGGGGAGTACATGCAGGCGGCCCACACGACAGTTGGCTACAATGTGAGGAGCGAAACCGGCGACAACAGCGTCTATGAGGGCACGGTTATTCTGCTGAGCGGCAACGCGGCGGGCCTCATTTTCCGCGCCTCGGCGGATGGCACATCAAACTACTGCGCCGTGCTGGACGCCAGCGCCAATGCGCTGAGACTCTGCGTGAATCACTCCGGCGCCTATCTGAACTACTACCCTATGACCGTAGAGTACGGCCGTCCGTACCGCATCAAGGTCGTCGCCGATGGCTCCAAACTGGATGTGTACCTGGACGGTGTGAAGCGCCTCTCGGCGGAGGACACCAGGTACACCACCGGCAAGTTCGGCGCTTACATCCGAAATGGCGACGCAGTCTGGGACACCTTGGAGGCGCGGGCGCTGCCGTAGCAAACGTGCGACGCACCGCCGGCTGCCCGGCCCCGGCGGCCCGCCGCCTGAAAACTCCCTGTGCGCGGGCCCCGATTCTGTGGTATAATGCATGGACATACTCATCGCTGGTCGCAGCCACGGGGTGGGCGATTGGACTCTCCAGAGAGGGCTTTGTTGCTGTAGGAGGCATACCATGAGGCACCCCTGGCGTTCCTTCATCCTGGTGTGTGGTTGTGCTCTGGCGATCCTGCTCCTTGCGTGCGGAGCCGCCCCGGCGCGGGCCTCCCAGCCCGATCCCGAGTGCATAGCCGCGGCCACCTGCCTGGACAAGATGCAGAACGGCGGCTTTGAGACCGGCACTTTTGTCGGCTGGACTACATCCGGGAGTCCGGTAGTGGTCAACACCGGCCGTACCGGCGTGCACAGCGCCCAACTGGGCGGGCGCAACTACGCCGTGGACGAAATCATTCAGGTCATCCCGTGCCCGTATCAGGGAACGCAGGTCGTCATGCGCGCATATGTCTACTTGACCACGCAGGATTGGGTGGCTAATGCCGACTGTCTTGAGATGAGCGTATTTGATAACCGAGGCACTGTCGGAACGAGCTACTACTGCAACAGTCGCCCGCCAGAGATCTGGTGGCAGGAGTACTTCGGTTTTTTCGGTGGTCTTAGGTGCGAGCCCGGCGTGTACTGGACAGTCCGGTTCAAAGCAACCACGGACTATGCGCTCCCGACCACGTTTCTCGTTGACGACTTCTCGCTGGAAGTCTGCTGCCCCGACGACGCATACGAGCCAAACGACAGTTTTGCCGCAGCCCGCGCAGTCAGCCCGGGCACCTATGACGTGTGGCTATGTCCCAACGGGGATGAGGACTGGTTCCAATTCGACGCGGCCGCCGGAAAGACCATCGTGACTGAACTCACTCCCTCAGGCGCGGCCCAATGCGACATTTGCCTCTACCGGCCAGATGGCAGCCAGGCCCGTTGCGCGGTCAATCCCGATCCGGCGGCTGTAGAGTACATAGAACGCGTGGCAGACCAGAGCGGGGCCTGGCGGCTGCGCGTGTACGAACCCGGCGGCGGCACCAGCACCGCAGCCAGCCGTCTCCGGATACAGGTCTTCAGCCAGGCAACCCCCACGCCGACCGGAACCCCTACGCGCACGCCGACGCGAACCCCAACCCGCACGCCCACACACCTGGCGCCGAAACGGGCTTTCCTCCCCATCATCATGAGACAGCGAGCGATCCCCACTCCGACGCCTACACCGACGCGCACGCCAACACCCACGGCGATGCCCTCCGTCATCTTCACCGACGACTTCAGCAGCCCTCTGAGCGGCTGGACCCCCAATGGAGGCGCATGGCACATTGAAAGCGGCTACCTGCGCGGCGTCCTCACTACCGACAATGCCTGGTACATCAAGAATGCATCCGGCAGCAACTTCACCTATGAAGGCGATGTCAACATCCTCAGCGGCAATGCCGTGGGGCTCACGTTCCGCTCGTCGGCCAACGGCATTTCGTCCTACGATGCCATTCTGGATGCCGTGGATGGCGTGTTCAAGATCAGCAAGCGCCCTGGCTACATCGTGCTGGCGAGTTTCCCGTGGGCGGTGTCGAATAACCACTGGTATCACGTGAAGGTGGTGGCCAACGGGAACACGATTGAAGGCTACCTGGACGGGGTCAAACGGCTGACTGTGACGGACAACAATTTCGCGTCCGGCCAGTTCGGCGTGATGCTGTTCTGCGCCACAGGGGCATATGACAACCTGGAGGCGCGGGCGCTGCCGTAGCAAACGTGCGACGCACCGCCGGCTGCCCGGCCCCGGCGGCCCGCCGCCTGAAAACTCCCTGTGCGCGGGCCCCGATTCTGTGGTATAATGCATGGACATACTCATCGCTGGTCGCAGCCACGGGGTGGGCGATTGGACTCTCCAGAGAGGGCTTTGTTGCTGTAGGAGGCATACCATGAGGCACCCCTGGCGTTCCTTCATCCTGGTGTGTGGTTGTGCTCTGGCGATCCTGCTCCTTGCGTGCGGAGCCGCCCCGGCGCGGGCCTCCCAGCCCGATCCCGAGTGCATAGCCGCGGCCACCTGCCTGGACAAGATGCAGAACGGCGGCTTTGAGACCGGCACTTTTGTCGGCTGGACTACATCCGGGAGTCCGGTAGTGGTCAACACCGGCCGTACCGGCGTGCACAGCGCCCAACTGGGCGGGCGCAACTACGCCGTGGACGAAATCATTCAGGTCATCCCGTGCCCGTATCAGGGAACGCAGGTCGTCATGCGCGCATATGTCTACTTGACCACGCAGGATTGGGTGGCTAATGCCGACTGTCTTGAGATGAGCGTATTTGATAACCGAGGCACTGTCGGAACGAGCTACTACTGCAACAGTCGCCCGCCAGAGATCTGGTGGCAGGAGTACTTCGGTTTTTTCGGTGGTCTTAGGTGCGAGCCCGGCGTGTACTGGACAGTCCGGTTCAAAGCAACCACGGACTATGCGCTCCCGACCACGTTTCTCGTTGACGACTTCTCGCTGGAAGTCTGCTGCCCCGACGACGCATACGAGCCAAACGACAGTTTTGCCGCAGCCCGCGCAGTCAGCCCGGGCACCTATGACGTGTGGCTATGTCCCAACGGGGATGAGGACTGGTTCCAATTCGACGCGGCCGCCGGAAAGACCATCGTGACTGAACTCACTCCCTCAGGCGCGGCCCAATGCGACATTTGCCTCTACCGGCCAGATGGCAGCCAGGCCCGTTGCGCGGTCAATCCCGATCCGGCGGCTGTAGAGTACATAGAACGCGTGGCAGACCAGAGCGGGGCCTGGCGGCTGCGCGTGTATGACCCGGGCGGCGGCACCAGCACCGCAGCCAGCCGTCTCCGGATACAGGTCTTCAGCCAGGCAACCCCCACGCCGACCGGAACCCCTACGCGCACGCCGACGCGAACCCCTACGCGCACGCCGACACGAACCCCAACCCGCACGCCCACACACCTGGCGCCGAAACGGGCTTTCCTCCCCATCATCATGAAGCAGCGCGTGGCCCCCGGCCCCACCTACACGCCCACGCGCACTGCAACCCGCACGCCCACCCGCACCCCAACCATGACGGGCGCATGGGACAAGGACAAAGTCGCAGCGCCCAGGGTCATCCGCGATGGCGCGGAGTACCGCATGTGGTACGACGGATTCAATGCCACCGCCCCGGGGTTGGGCTGGGCAGTCGGCCTGGCCGAATCGCCCAACGGCATCGCCTGGACCAAACACCTCGCAAACCCGGTACTGAAACCCGCGGGCGGCGCGGCCTGGGACAGCGCCGCCCGGATCCAAGTAGCGGTGCTGAAAGACGGGTTGACGTACAAGATGTGGTACTCCGCCTCAGACGGCGGCCCCTGGGAGGTCGGTTACGCCACGTCGTCGGATGGCGTCGCCTGGACCGTGTACGCGGGCAATCCGGTCCTGACTGTGGGACCAAGCGGAAGTTGGGATGAGTTTGAGACCGACGCGCCCGCCGTCATCAAAGACGGGAGCGTCTTCAAGATGTGGTACGTCGGGTGCGACGAAGGGTACAACGCGTGCAGCATTGGATACGCCACCTCGACGAATGGCACGACGTGGACCAAACACGCGGGCAATCCGGTGATGAGCGGGACTCCCGACGGATGGGACGAAGGCATGACGATGTGGCCTTCGGTGCTGAAGAACGGCAGCGCGTATGAAATGTGGTACACGGGAAACGGCGGCATTGGCCGGGCCACCTCCCCCGATGGCATCCATTGGACAAAGGACGCGGGCAATCCGGTCTTCAGTGCTGTGCCGGGCGGCAGCGCGCCGATCCAGCCCTCGGTACTGCTGGAGAGCGGCACGTACAAAATGTGGTTCCGGTATTCTGCCGGTGGACAGACGTCCATAGGGTACGCGGAGTCGCCCGACGGCATCCACTGGACGGCGCTGCCCGGCAATCCGGTGCTGACGCCGGGTAGCGAAAGCGCATCCGCAACCGCGACGCCCACCCGTACGCGAACCGCAACGCGCACGCCCACGTGGACGCCAACCCGCACGGCAACCCGCACGCCTGGCACAGCCACGCCCACTCGCACCCGCACGCCCACACCACAGCCCGGCGCGTGGGCCCAGGTATCCAATGGCATCTACGGAGGCGAGATCTCGGCGCTCGTCATCTCTCCGAACTACGCCAGCGACCACACGATCTTCGCGGGAACCATGGGCGGAGGCGTGTTCCGGTCTACCAACGGCGGCGCGGCGTGGAGCGCAGCCAACAATGGCGTGTACTCCGAACTGATTCTCGCGATGGCCATCTCGCCCAACTATGGCAGCGACCGCACTGTATTCACTGCGGCTCCCAGCATGCTGGTCAAGTCCACTGACGGCGGTGACTCATGGCAAGACCGCTACACAGGGCTTCCATGGGATAACCTGTATGCGCTCGCGATTTCACCCAACTACGCCAGCGACGGAACCCTGTTCGTGGGAACGTACAGCAACGGCATCTACCGCACCACAAACGGAGGCGATTCCTGGAGCGCGGCGAACAGCGGCCTCACGTCCATGCACGTGGAGTCCTTCGCGTTCTCGCCGAATTTCGGGAGTGACCACACCCTCTTCGCCGGAACCCCCGGCGGCGTGTTCAAGTCCACCAACGGCGGCGACTCATGGTCGCTGGCAAGCACCGGCCTGACGTCTCTATTCGTGGGTGCGCTGGCCGTCTCGCCAAACTACGCCAGCGATCAGACCGTGTTCGCCGGAACCTACGGCGGCGTGTTCAAGTCCACCAACCGGGGAGGCTCGTGGACAAGCGTGGGCCTGTCCGCCTCGCAGGTGAGTGCCCTGGCCGTCTCACCCGCATTTGCCTCCGACCAGACCGTGTTCGCCGGAACCAGCGATGCGGGCGTTCAGAAGTCCACCAATGGCGGCGCGGATTGGAGTCCCGCCAACAACGGCATCACCGACACCACTATCCGGAGCCTGGCGCTTTCGCCCGGATTCGCCTCGGACAACACGGCCTTCGCGGGCGGAGACACGCGCGGCGTGTTCAAGTCCACCAACCGCGGGAGTTCCTGGGCGCTGTGGACAACGGGCATCACCAACGTCAACGCGCTGGCTCTGGCCGCGTCGCCCGCATATGCCAGCGACCGCACTCTGTTTGCGGGGATACGTAACATCGGCGTCTATAAGTCCACCGATGGTGGAGGATCATGGGCTGTCTCCAGCGCGGGCCTGGCAAACATCTGGATCTTTGCGCTGGCTGTGTCGCCGAACTACGCCAGCGACCAGACGGTATTCGCGGCGACCTACGGCGGCGGCGCGTTTAAGTCCACAAACAGGGGCGCATCGTGGAGCCCGGCCAACACCGGGATGACGGAGAACACGCTCCGGTCTCTGGCGGTCTCGCCCAACTTCGGGAGCGACCATACGCTTTTCTCGGGCACCTTCGGCGGAAAGGTGTACAAATCCACGGACGCGGGCGGAAATTGGGCCTTGGTGTACACGGGGCCCCAATCCTGCCAGGTTACAGTGCTAGTGCTGTCGCCCAACTATGCCAGCGACCAGACCCTGTTTGCGGGGACGTACAGCGCGGGGCTGTACCGCTCCACCAACGGCGGGGGTTCCTGGGGCGCTGTGAACACCGGCCTCACGGACATGGAGATAGACTCGCTCGCCATCTCGCCCGCGTTTGCCTCCGATCACACACTCTACGCGGCGAGCATGAATGCGGGCGTGTTCAAGTCAACGAACAGCGGCGGCTCGTGGAGCGCAGCGAACGCAGGGCTTTCGTACGCCTGGGCCAGATCCCTGGCGCTTTCGCCCGACTACGCGAGCAATGGCACGCTCTACATGGGCAATTCTCCCGTCTTCGTGTCCACAGATCGCGCTGGCTCGTGGGCGCAACTGGGCACAGCCCCCTGGAGGCGGTATGCGGTGGCCCTCATCTCCGTGCCGGGCAGCCCCAAGTCGCTGTTCGTGGGCACGGACGGGCAAAGCATCTGGAGGTACGATCTGCCCTAGTGAGTGTGCTGGATGAGGCGGCTATGGGAAGCCGCCCTACGTGTCTACTGTAACCGCGAATCCACGCGAATGGAGAACAATGGGATTGGAACCGCGAATCCACGCGAATCTGCGCGAATGGAGGACAGAACGTAGGGCTGGTTTCCATACTTGCCGAACCTGCGACGCACCTCCGAGGTGCGTCGCAGGTGGGGCCGCGCAGCAAGCGTAGGGCGGGTTTCCGTGCCTGCCCCTGCCCCCGGCGTCTGTGGGAAGCCGCCCTACGTGTCTACTGTAACCGCGAATCCGCGCGAATGAACGCGAATGGAAAACAGTAGGGCAGGTTTCCATGCCTGCCCTACGTGCCCACATTCATTCGCATTCGTGTGGATTCGTGTTATTCGTGGATAGCGCCTGCCTGTCGGCGGCTGTGGGAGGCCGCCCTACGTGCCAGCCGCAGAGCGAAAAACCCTTGACATTTGGGGAAAATTGGTGTATACTACATATAGTAACCACGCGACGCTACTTTCGTTGACGCACTGTTGCCTCTCTTTTGCCCCGTCCTTTGCTGTTGCGCCGCACTAGGCCCTGGACAGTTATCGCCCACCATCTTGCAGGAGGTGCGCCATGAGGCGACTCTTTGTGCGGCCGCTGGGTTTGTCCCTTGTGCTGGTTGCCCTTGCTCTGGTTGGTTCCGCTCTTGTTTCGCCTGCATCGCCGTTGTCGCTGGCCGAAGTCGGCATGCCCATGCAGGCGGCCGTTAGGCCCGTGCCCCGGACTCCCGCGCCTCTCGCTGCGGGATGTCCGGACAACTACGAACCCAACAATGACCTGGCCTCGGCGTGGCTGCTGTCCACCAATACCGCCTACTGGGCTGCCATTTGCACGGCCGATGATGTGGACTACTACGCCTTTGACGTGCCCGAAGGCTATCGCCTGCACGCTTACCTATCGTGGCTACCGACCAACTTTGACCTCTATCTCTACGACTCTTCCGGCAATTATCTGGGCGAGTCCAGAAACGACGGCACGAAGGAGGAGTACATTGATTACGATGCCCCCAAAGGCGGGCGATTCATCATCCGTGTGGACGGCGGGAAGGTCAATTACGATCCGAACAATCCCTACCAGTTCGGCATGAATGTCTACCCGATACCGAGCCCTACGCCCACGCGGACGCCGACGCGCACGCCCACGCGAACTGCCACGCGCACGGCCACGCGAACACACACGCCTGTCTGCCCTGACCCGTACGAGCCGAACGACTCGTTTGAGGGGGCCTGGCCCATCACGCCGGGAGATCTCTCCTCCTACATCTGCGAGCGGAGCGACCAGGACTACTTCAAGTTCGCAGTGGCGCTGCACGACACCGTGGAGGTCTGGCTGCTGGACCTGCCGGGCAATTACGATCTGTACCTGTTCGGCCCCACTCACAGCGACGAGGGCCGCTCGGAAAACCCCGGCACCACGAATGAATACATCCTCATGGAAGACGCCAAATTCGCCGGCGACTACCGTGTGCTGGTGAGCACCAAGAACGACTACTCGCCCACGTCCACCTACAAACTGCGGGTGCGCATCACGCGCGCGCCCACGGCCACGCCCACCCGCACCCCCACGCTGCCGCCGTGCAATCCCGACCCGTCGGAGCCGAACGACACGTTTGACACGGCCCGCGTCATTGTGCCCGGCGGCTGGACGCAGGGGCTTATCTGCCCGCCCGGCGACAGGGACTTCTTCAAGTTCGCCGTTACCGCCAACCACACCATTCGCCTGGAACTGCGCAGCCTGCCGGCGGACTACGACCTGTACCTGTGGTCACCCGCAGGCTTGGAGGTTGAGCACTCGTGGAACTCGGGCACGAGCGATGAACTGATCGTGTATCGTGCGCTGCAAACGGGCGAGTACCGCGCCGAGGTGCGCCCGGTGCTGGGGCAGTGGCACGGCACCGATCCCTACGACCTGCGCCCGGACGTGTTCGCGCCCACAGCCACCCCTACGATGACACCCACGCGCACGCCCACGGCCACGCCCACGCGCACGCTCACCCCCACGCCGTCTCCCACCATCAACCCGAGGCTGGACTTGACGGTCGCCTATGTGGAGATCAATCAGGCGATCCAGACCCACCAGGAATCCTTCGTTTACGCGCCCATCTGGCACAAGCCGACGGTTGTGCGCGTGTATATCAGGACCGGATTGGAGTGGCCCGAGACGCAGTGCGTGCCTCATGTTACGGCTCGAATTCTCGTTCGGCGCGCCGTTGGCGGGCCTGTGATCCGCGTCCTGTTTCCCTACAACCCGGGAGGCGAGATCTGCGCCCCGCTCTACAGTGAGGAATGGTCGTGGTACGGTCTGGATGCGGCGCTCAACTTTGACTTGCCCGCAGACCTGCTGGAGGGCACCTTGATCCTTGAGCCCGAGGTGAACTACGACCGGAGTGTGCCGGAGATGAACTACGACAACAACCGCGGCCCCATCCAGACCGTGCAGTTCCGCCCCATCGCCAAGAGGCTGTCCATCGCCTACTTTGGCATCTACTACACTCCGGATGACTACAGCGGCGCCATCTATCCCACCAACCGCATCGACTCGGCCATATCCTTCTTGAAGGCAACCTGGCCCATCCGCCCGGACTATGTTACCTATTGGCGCGCGCCCATCGCGGGGTTTGTATGGGACGTCTATTTGGACTGCGGCTATGACTACTGGCGTTTGCTGCACGAGGTGTACGATTTCTGGTGTGATATGAACCCCCAGCCCGACCACCTGGTGGGCTGGCTTCCGGGCGATGCCAAGCTAACCACAGGGAGAGTCGTCGGATTCGGCTATGTCGGAGAACTAGATGACCCGGATCATGCTGTGTGGGCGATGGACAGAGATGCTGGTGGAATAATTCTCTCCCACGAACTGCAGCACAACTACGGGTTTGAACACAGTTGCGAGTCAATTGGTGGAAGAGGGTTTGACGTTCTGAACCGCGTTGTCAAGCTCCTTTCGAACAAACAGGTCATGTGTGAGACACTTGACGCTGCCAATCAATGGGCCGATATTTACAACTACGGGACGATGTACAATCAGTGGTGGGCGCCCATTTCATCCGGCGCGCTAGAGACGCCGAATCCAGCATCCATTGCGCCAACCCTGTACGTCAAAGCGTCCGGCGTAATCACGCCGAGCGAGGGTACCGCCGAGTTGTGGCCCCTGGAGGTTGTAACGCGCACGGAGTCCGTGCCGCTGCCCACGACAGGCGACTACTGTCTGGACTTCCTCAATAGCAGCGCTGTGCTGCTTGCCCACCACTGCTTCGCACCACGGAGTTTGGAGGTAGGCGGGCAGGGCCCCGAGTTGAAGGGGTTTTTCCTCACGCTGCCGTGGCCTGCGGGGACGACTCGGGTCCTCCTCAAATACGGACCTGCCACGCTGGCGGAGCGCGCCGCAAGCGCGCACGCGCCAACCGTGCGCGTGATCTCGCCCAACGGCGGCGAGACCTGGGGCGACACCGCCACCGTTACCTGGACTGCTGCCGACGCCGACGGAGACCCCCTCCGGTTCTCGGTGCTCTACACGTGGGACGGCGGACAGTCGTGGACGCCGCTCGGGCCGGATGTGGTAACGACGACCATGACCGTGAGCACGACGCTTCTGCCGGGTGGCACGCAGTCTCGGGTCAAGGTGCGCGTAACCGATGGCTTCCACTCGGTGGAGGATATGTCGGACGCGCCCTTCACCGTGCCGCGCAAGCCGCCCGAGGCCATCATTGAGTCGCCGGCCGAGGGGGCCAGGTACAGCCCCACCGACCTGATCACCCTGATGGGCCAGGCCCAGGACCCCGAGGACGGCGTGCTGCCGGGCGACCGCCTGCAGTGGTATCTGTGGACGCCTACAGGCAGCACGTATCTGGGCAGCGGCACGTTGCTGTCCGCAGGCCCGCTGCCAGAGGGAAGGCACACCATTGTCATCAATGCCACGGACTCCGATGAGAACGTCGCCGTGGCGTTCCACACGATCTACGTGGCCGAGCGCGGCTCAAATCTCATCTACCTGCCGGTGATTTTCAAGAAATAGCCGGCACGGGACAACCTGAAGGCGCAGGAAAGGCGAAAAGCGCGACGCACCGCCGAGGTGCGTCGCAGGTGGGGCCGCGCAGCAAGCGTAGGGCGGGTTTCCGTGCCTGCCCCTGCCCCCGGCGTCTGTGGGAAGCCGCCCTACGTGTCTACTGTAACCGCGAATCCACGCGAATGAACGCGAATGGAAAACAGTAGGGCAGGTTTCCATACCTGCCCTACGTGCCCACATTCATTCGCATTCGTGCGGATTCGTGTTATTCGTGGATGGCGCCTGCCTGTAACCGCGAATCCACGCGAATGAACGCGAATGGAAGACAGCGCCTATTCTCCATTCGTGTGGATTCGTGTTATTCGTGGATGGCGCCTGCCTGTAACCGCGAATCCACGCGAATGAACGCGAATGGAAAACAGCCCCTATTCTCCATTCGTGCGGATTCGTGTTATTCGTGGATAGCGCCTGCCTGTAACCGCGAATCCACGCGAATGAACGCGAATGGAAAACAGCCCCTATTCTCCATTCGTGTGGATTCGTGTTATTCGTGGATAGCGCCCCTAGCCGCGGAGATGGGCGAATTGACGTTCCCCCGCCGTGCCGATAGAATGGGAGCACGCATTACGGGGAGGGGTGAACGTCCCATGTGGAAATCGCTTGCGCTTATCTTCGTTTCCGTGCTGATCGGCGTGTTCGGCCAGTTGAGCCTGAAGACCGGCATGACCCAGGTGGGCCGCATTGACGCCGCAGCCCTGGCGCATCCGCTGCCGCTGCTGCTGCGCATCTTCACGACGCCCATCATCCTGGCGGGCATCGCGCTCTACATCATCGGCACGCTCATTTGGCTTGTGGTCCTGTCGCGGCTGGACCTGAGTTTCGCCTATCCACTCGTGGCAACCACCTACGTGTTCACGCCGCTGCTGGCTCACCTGCTGCTCAAGGAGCCGATTCCCGCCATGCGCTGGGTGGGAATCGCGCTCATTCTCATCGGGGTCTATATCGTGGCCAGGGCATGAGCCGCGTAGGTGCAGCCCGGAGGCGCGCATGATTCACCTGGACGATTGGCTTCAGGCGACGGGGGGGCGTGTCCACGGCCCGGTCTTCCGGCGCGAGTTCGCCGACTTCTGCTACGACAGCCGCCTGCTGCATCCGGGGGAACTGTTCCTGGCCGTCAAGACGGAAACCGGCGACGGGCATGATTACGTGCTGGACGCCTGTCGGCGGGGGGCCGCCGGTGTCGTCGCCGAGCGCGAGTTTGACGTCGGCCCCTTCGGCGTAACCCTCGTGGTTGTGGAGAACACGCAGCAGGCCCTGACCGATTGGGCGCGGTTCATTCTGCGCAAGTTCGGCACCGAAGTCGTGGGAATCACGGGCAGTTCGGGCAAGACGACGACGAAAGAGGCCATCGCCCACGTCCTGGGCGGGCGGTTTCGCGTGTTCCGCAACTACGCCAACTACAACGGGCGCTACGGGCTGCCCATCGCGCTGGGACGGCTGGAACCGACCCACGAGGTGGCCGTCCTGGAGATGGCGTGCGACGGGTTTGACGAAATCCGCCTGCTGGCCGACCTGACGCGCCCGCGCGTCGGCGTCGTTACCACGGTCAACCCGACCCACATTGAGTACCTGGGTTCGCTGGAGCAGATTGCCACCGAGAAGGGGCGCCTGGTGGAGGCGCTGCCCGAGGGGGGCTACGCCGTCCTGAACGGGGACGACGAGCGCGTGCGCGCCATGGCCCAGCGCACGCGGGGCCGTGTGCTCTTCTACGGCCTTGGCGCCGACGCCGAAGTGCGGGCCGAGGGCATCACCACATCGCCGGAGGGGATCGCATTCACGCTGGTGGCCCGCGGGCAACGGGCGGCCGTTCGCTGCCCGCTCTTGGGCCAGCACCACGTGTACACGGCCCTCGCTGCCGCGTCGGTGGGCCTTGTGTACGGCGTGGGACTGGACGAGATCGCCGAGCGCCTGGCCGAGTTTCGCCCGCAGCCGGGCCGCCTCAACCCCCTGCCGGGCAAGCGGGACTCCCTCATCCTGGACGACTCGTACAACTCCAGTCCGGCCGCCGTGATGGCTGCCCTGGACACGCTGGCGGACTTCCCGCGCGGCTCCCGCATCGCCGTCCTGGGCGACATGCTCCAACTGGGCGACCACGCCGAAGCCTATCACCGCGAGGTTGGGCGCAAGGCCGCCGCCGTCGTGGACTACCTGATCACGCAGGGCGAGTTGGCCCGCCTCATCGCCATGGAAGCCGAGGCGGCGGGGCTTTCGGCGGATGCGGTTGCTGTAACGTACACGGCGGGCGACGCCGTGGCGGCGGTGGAGAAGGTCTTGCGCCGGGGGAGCGTGGTGCTGGTGAAGGGCGCGCAGGAACTGCGCATGGAGCAGGTGGTGGCGGCGCTGCTGGCCCGGCCCGAGACGGCGAGCCGCGTCCTCGTGCGCCAGAATTCGGCCTGGCAGCGCGTGCGGCTGGTGCGGCCGGGGCGCCCCACGTGGGTGGAGATAGACCTGGACGCCATCGCGCACAATGTCCGTCGCCTGGTGGAGATCGCCGGGCCAGGGGTGGAGGTGATGGCCGTGCTCAAGGCCGACGCCTACGGCCATGGCGCGGTGAAGGTGGCCCGCACGGCCCTCAACAACGGCGCGGCGTGCATCGGGGTGGCCTGCCTGGGCGAGGCGGTGGAGTTGCGGCGCGCGGGCATCACCGCCCCGATCCTCATCCTCGGGTTCACACCCCCCTGGCAGGCGCGCGAAGCCGTGCTGCACGACGTGCGCGTAACGGTCTTCTCGTGGGATGTGGCCCAGGCGCTCAATCGGGCCGCTGCGGATTTGCGAGACCGCGCCCGCGTCCACGTGAAGGTGGATACGGGCATGGGCCGTCTGGGGCTGCTGCCGGGCGAGGTGTTGCCGTTTGTGCGCGCGTTGCAGGATTTGCCGAATGTGGAGGTAGAGGGCATCTTCACCCACTTTGCCACCGCCGACGCCGCCGACCAGTCCTACGCCAGGACGCAACTGGCCACGTTCCAAGCCGTGCTGGACGACCTGCGCGGGGCGGGGTTCTCGTTCCGCTATGTCCACGCGGCCAACAGCGCCGCCATGCTCAGCATCCCCGAATCGCGGTTCAACCTGGTTCGCCCGGGCATCGCGCTCTACGGGCTGAACCCGTCGGCGGATGTGCCGTGCCCGCCGGACTTCCGCCGCGCGCTGTCGTTCAAGTGCCAGGTGGCCCAGGTCAAGGTGCTGCCGCCGGGGTCCTGCGTCAGTTACGGCTGCACCTATCGGACGCCCGACTGGCGCACGATCGCGGTCATCCCCGTGGGCTATGCCGACGGTTTCCGCCGCGCCCCCGCGCATTGGGGCGAGGTGCTGGTGAAGGGGCGGCGCGCGCCTATCGTGGGCCGCGTGTGCATGGACCAGACGATGATAGACGTTACGCACATCCCCGACGTGCGCCAGGGCGACGAAGTGGTGCTCATCGGGCGGCAGGGGCAGGAGGAGATCACCGCCGATGAGGTGGCCGCGCGCCTGGGCACCATCAACTACGAGGTGGTGTCGGAAATCCTGGCGCGCGTGCCTCGCGTGAGTTGAGGCGGGGTGAGCCATGCGCGTCCTGATGATCTCAAAGGCGTGCCTGGTGGGCATCTACCAGCGCAAATTGGAGGAACTGGCCCGCCTGCCCGACGTAACGCTGAAGGTGCTGGTGCCGCCGTCGTGGAATGACCGCGGCGGGCGCGTGCCCCTGGAGCGCGTGCACACCGAGGGCTACGACCTGGAGGCCATCCCCATCGCGTTCAACGGCAACTACCACCTGCACTTCTACCCGACGCTCGGCCGCCACGTGCGGGCCTTTCGCCCCGACATCGTGCACATAGACGAGGAGCCCTACAATCTAGCCACGTGGCAGGCGATGCGCCTTTCGCGTGCGGTCGGCGCGAGGGCGCTGTTCTTCACGTGGCAGAACATCTTGCGGCGCTACCCGCCCCCGTTCCGCTGGATGGAGGCGTACAACTACCGCCATGCGGCCTATGCCATCGCGGGGAATCAGGAGGCCGTCGCCGTGCTGCGGGCCAAGGGGTTCTCGGGGCCGGTCGCCGTCATCCCGCAGTTTGGCGTGGACACCGAGCGTTTCGCGCCCGACGAGAACATGCCCAACCCCGCCTCGCCCTTCACCGTGGGGTTCATCGGGAGGATGGTGCCGGAGAAGGGCGTGGCGCTGCTGCTGGAGGCGATGGCGGGGATGGGCGGGGATTGGCGGCTGGTGTACCTGGGCGACGGCCCCGCTCGCGCGGAACTGGAGGCGCGGGCGCAGGCGATGGGGCTGGCGTCGCGGGTGGCCTTCTACTCGCGGGTGCCTTCGGTGGAGATGCCGGCCTACCTGCGGCGGCTGCACGCGCTGGTGCTTCCCTCGCTCACGCGCCCCAACTGGAAGGAGCAGTTCGGGCGCGTGCTCATAGAGGCCATGGCGTGCGGCGTGCCCGTCGTCGGCTCCGACAGCGGCGAGATTCCCAACGTCATCGGCGAGGCCGGGTTGGTCTTTCCGGAGGGCGACGCGGAGGCGTTGCGGGCGGCGCTCGCCCGGCTGCGCGACGACCGCGACCTGTGGGGGCATCTGGCGGGGGCCGGGAGGGCGCGCGTCCTGGCCGAGTTCACGCATGCGCAGGTGGCCCAGAAGACCTACCGCGTGTATCGGGAGATGCTGGATCGGTGAGGCAGGCGCGGTTATCCACGAATAACACGAATCTACACGAACGGTATTGTGCCCGACGCTGAAGCACCGGGCTGGTGTTGAAGACCCCAAGGGTCTCGGAGACCCTTGGGGTCTGGGCCGCCGCCTGCGCGTTTGTGCTTCGGGCGCGGGGCGGCTATAATGCGGGCAGGCATCACATCCCGAAGGGCATCCGGAGGTGGGGCAGCGCCTGTGCGAATTGGCCTGAACGCTCAACTTTTGTCCCTGTCCGACAGTTATCGCGGGGCAGGCATCGCGCACTACATCCATCAGACCCTTGTCCACCTACCGCGCGTGGGTGCGCACACGTACATCGCCTTCGTGGCCGACAAGACGTTCCGTGCGGACGGAATGGAGGTCGTGCCTGCGCGCCTGCCCACGTCGCGCCCGCCTGTGCGTATCCTCTGGGAGCAGACCTTCTTGCCGCTGGAACTGGCCCGCCGCCGCGTGGATTTGCTCCATGCCATGGCCTTCGTAACACCGGTGCTTGCTCCTGTGCCCTCGGTCGTAACGGTTTACGATCTCTCGTTTGCGCTGTTCCCGGAGAGTTTTCGCCCGTTCAACCGGTGGTATCTGACCACCATGACGCGGCGGTCGGTTCGCAAGGCCCGCGCGGTCATCGCCATCTCGCAGAACACGGCCAATGACCTGCACCGCCTGTGGGGCGTGCGGCGCGACAGGATTCACCTGGCCTACTGCGGCGTGGACGACATCTTCCGCCCCATGCCCGCGAGCGAGGTTGCGGCCTTTCGCGAAGCCAGGGCGCTGCCTGCGCGCTACATCCTGTTCGTGGGCACGCTGGAACCGCGCAAGAACGTGGTGCGTCTTCTGGAAGCGTATGCGCTGCTGAAGGGGCAGGGCATTTCCCACAAACTGGTCGTGGCGGGGGGCAAGGGCTGGATGTACGAGCCCATCTTTGAGGCGGTGGAGCGCCTGGGGTTGGGGTCGGACGTGCTTTTCCCTGGCTTCGTGCCGCGACAGGAATTGCCTTTGTGGTATAATGGGGCGGATGTGTTCGTGTACCCGTCGCTGTACGAGGGGTTCGGCCTGGGGCCGCTGGAAGCCATGGCGTGCGGGACGCCCGTCGTGGTGTCGGATCGCGCGTCGCTGCCCGAGGTGGTCGGGGACGCGGGGCTGACGGTGTCGCCGGACGACGCGCCTGCCCTGGCGGAGGCCATGGGCGCGATTCTAAGCGATGCGGCGCTGGCAACCCGCCTGCGCGAAAGGGGGCTGCGCCGCGCCGGTGAGTTCACGTGGGAGCGCACGGCCCAGGCCACCGTGCGGGCATACGAAAGCGTCATGTCGGAGATGCGGCATGTCTAAGCGTTACCGTCAGACCGTGGCCTTGCTCACGGCCCTAACCGACATCGTGCTCATCAACGTGGCCTTCGCGCTGGCCTACTTCGTGCGCTACCAACTGGAATGGCCCCGCCCGGTCATTGACGAGTACTACGTGCCCTATCAGACGTTTATCCCCATTGCCGCGCTCTTCACCGGGGTGCTCTTGCTGACCTTCCTCTTGGAGCGGGTGTATGAGGTGCGCCGAGGCCGCCCGTGGCTGGACGAGGTGTATGCGATCCTCAACGGCACGACGAACGGGGTGATTCTGCTCATCGTGTTCTTCTTCGTTTCTGGCTCGCCGCTGTATTCCCGCCTGATATTTCTGTACGCAGCGGTGGCGGTCGTGGTGGTTTTGGGCCTGGGCCGCGCCGTGCGCAACTGGATTCTGAACGCGTTGCGCAGGCGGGGGGTCGGCGTGGATCGGGTGCTCGTGGTGGGGGCCGGCGAGACGGGCCGCATGATCATGCGCAACATCGTGGCCCAGCCCGAACTCGGCTACCGCATCGTGGGCTACGTGGACGACGACCCCAGGAAGGCCAATGGCGCCGTGGGCAGGTTCTCGGGGCTGGGCACGGTGGATGACCTGCCGCAGATTCTGGCCGCGGGGAACGTGGATGAGGTCATCGTAACGCTGCCCTGGATGTACCATCGCAAGATTCTGCGCATCGTCAACGAGTGCGCGCGCTCGGAAATTCGCGCCCGCATCGTGCCCGACCTGTTTCAGATGTCCGTGCGGCGGCTGGACATGGACAACCTCAACGGCCTGCCGCTGCTGTCGGTGCAGGAGCCGCGCATCAGCACCGCCGGGCAGATCGCCAAGCGCGTGCTGGACATCATCGGCGCTGCCGTCGTCCTGATTCTCACGGCTCCCTTCATGGCGCTGGCCGCCCTGGCCATACGGCTGGACTCGCCGGGGCCAATCCTGTTCCGACAGGAGCGCGTGGGCCGCGGCGAGTCGCGGTTCACGCTGTACAAGTTCCGCACCATGTACAAGGACGCCGAGGAGCAGTTGGAGACGCTCAAGGCCCACAACGAGGCGTCGGGGCCCTTGTTCAAGATGAAAAACGACCCGCGCATCACGCGGGTGGGCCGCATTCTCCGCCGCACCAGCGTGGACGAACTGCCCCAGTTGTACAACGTGCTGAAGGGCGAGATGAGCCTGGTGGGGCCGCGTCCGCCCCTGCCGCGCGAGGTGGAGCAGTACCAGGACTGGCATCGCAGGCGGCTGGCCGTGGCTCCGGGCATCACGGGCCTCTGGCAGGTCAGCGGGCGTAGCGACTTGACCTTTGACGAGATGGTGCTCCTGGACTTGTACTATATTGAGAACTGGTCGCTCTTTCTGGACTTCAAGATTCTGTTGCGCACGATCCCGCAGGTGATCTTCGCCAGGGGGGCTTACTAGGCCCTGCGGGCGGCGCGCAACGGTGAGATCGCCGTTTCCCATGTGCGAGGGGGAGAATGAACCGCTGGAAGGAAATTGACACGGATGCGCTGGTGCAATTCGCGCAGGACTTGATCCGAATTCCCAGCCCCTCCGGGCAGGAGGGCGCTTTGGCGCAGCGGCTTGCCGAGGAGATGAAACGGCTCGGCTGGGAGAATGTCTTCACGGACCGCATTGGCAACGTGGTGGGGCGGCTGGGCAGCGGCGAGCCGCCCATCCTGCTGTACAACGGCCACATGGACACGGTAGGCCCGGGCGACCCCAAGCAGTGGACGCGCGACCCCTACGCCGCCGAGTTGGAGAACGGCGTCCTGTACGGCCTGGGGGCGGTGGACATGAAGGGCGCGCTGGCGGCCATGGTCCATTGCGCGCCCGCCATCCAGGCCCGCGCCCCTCGGCTGCGGGGAACGCTCTACGTGGTGGGAGTGGTGCAGGAGGAACCGGCCGAAGGGCTGGGGATGAAGGTGCTCGTGGAGGAGGATGGCATCCGCCCGGATTTTGTCGTGCTGGGCGAGGCGACCAACCTGCAGGTGTCCAGGGGCCAGCGGGGCCGGGTGGAGATTCGCGTTACGACCCAAGGGCGCACGTGCCATGCCTGCTCGCCCGAACGCGGACGCAACCCCATCAACGCGGCGGCCCGCATCATCTTTGAGACCGAACTCTTGGCCCCCAAATTCCTGTCGGACCCGTTCCTGGGGCCTGGCTCGCTGGCGGTTACGCAGATTGAGAGCATGGCGGGCAGCCGCAACGCCATCCCCGCCGTGTGCACGTTCTACCTGGACCGCAGGCTCACGCTCGGCGAGACGGAGGCGAAAGCCCTGGCCGAGATTCAGCACATCGTGGCGCGGGAGCGGCTCAAGGCGGACGTGGCGGTGAGCGAGTGGGACATCGTGAGTTACACGGGCTACCGCGCCCGCGTGCGCGATTCCTACCCCGCGTGGGTTGTGCCCGAAGACCATCCGCTGGTGCAGGCGGTAACGCAGACGGTGAAGCAGACGTTGGGGTACAAGCCTCGCCTGGAGCGGTGGGCCTTCTCCACCGACGGGGTCTATACCATGGGCGTCGCCGGCATCCCGACGGTGGGTTTCGGCCCGGGCGACGAGAAGTTGGCCCACACCGTGGACGATCACGTGAAGGTGGCCGACCTGGTGGCCGCTGCGCAGGTCTATGCGGCCCTGGCCGTGCGGATGCTGGGCGAGTAGCGCGGAAGGAGCAGAGGCCCGATGCCTGCCATCATTCTTGTGGGAGCCCAATGGGGCGACGAAGGCAAAGGCAAGATTACCGACCTCCTCGCCGCGCAGGTTGATGTTGTGGCGCGCTACGGCGGGGGCGACAACGCAGGCCACACGGTTGTCGTGCGGGGCGAACGCTTCGCGCTCCACCTGGTGCCGTCAGGCGTGCTGCACCCGGGCACCGAGTGCATTCTGGGCAGCGGGATGGTCATCAACCCGTCGCGGCTGGTGCAGGAACTGGATGGCCTGGCCGCCCGCGGCGTGGATGTTTCGCGGGTGCGCGTGAGCAGCGCCGCTCACCTCATCATGCCGTGGCACATTGCGCTGGATGCGGCGCAGGAAGCCGCGCGCGGCGGCTCCAAAATCGGCACGACGGGCCGGGGCATCGGCCCCGCCTACGCGGACAAAGCCGCCCGCATGGGCATCCGCGTGGGCGACATGCTGGACGACGACCACCTGGCCGCCATCATCCGCGCCCGCGCCGAGGAGAAACGCCCCTTCTTCCGCGCCTACGGCCTGGATGAGCCGGGGGTGGAGGCCATCGTGCTGCAGTACCAGGAGTACGCGGCGCGCCTCCGCCCGCACATCGCCGACACGGTGCGCCTGGTGCACCAGCGCCTCGCCGAGGGCAAGACCATCCTGTGCGAGGGGGCGCAGGGCACGCTGCTGGATTTGGATCACGGGACCTATCCGTTCGTTACCAGTTCCTCCCCGGTCGCGGGCGGCGCGCTCACGGGGTTGGGCATCGGCCCGGGCCAGGTGAGCCGCGTCATCGGCGTGGCCAAAGCCTACGCGACGCGGGTCGGCATGGGGCCATTCCCCACCGAACTGACCGATGACACCGGCGAGCAGTTGGTCGTCATTGGCGGCGAGTACGGCACGACGACCGGCCGCCGCCGAAGGGCCGGCTGGCTGGACCTGGTGGCGCTGCGCTACGCCATCCGCGTCAACGGCATCACCGAACTGGCGCTGACGAAACTGGACGTGCTGGGGGCGTTCCCGGAGATACGGGTCTGCGTCGCCTACCGGTGCAAGGGCGAAAGGCTCACGGATTTCCCCACCGAGGCGCGCACCCTGGCCCTGTGCGAGCCGGAATACGACACGCTGCCCGGCTGGCAGAGCGAAATCTCCCATGTGCGGAGCCGCCAGGCGCTGCCCCCGGCCGCGCGCGCCTATGTGGCCTACCTGGAGCATCGCCTGGGCGTGCCCATCCGCATCATCTCCGTGGGCCCGGAGCGCGATGAAACCATCGTGGAGGCGCGAGGGTGATTGAGCGGTACGCGCGCCCGGCCATGCGCGACCTGTGGACGACGGAGAACAAGTACCGCCAGTGGCTGCGCGTGGAGATTCTGGTCTGCGAGGCCCTGGCGCTCCTGGGGCAGATACCGCCGGACGCCGCGGAGCGCATCCGGGCCAATGCCCGCTTCCGCCCCGAACGCATCGCCGAGTTGGAGGCCGATTTGCGTCATGACGTGCTCGCCTTCCTCACCGACGTGGGCGAGAGCCTGGGCGACGACGCGCGCTACCTGCACCTGGGCCTCACTTCTTCGGACATCGTGGACACGGCCCAGGCGGTGCTTCTCGCGCAGGCGACCGACATGCTCGTTGACGGCGCCAGCCGTCTGGTGGCCGTGCTCAAAGAGCAGGCCCTGCGCTACAAGGACACGCCGATGATCGGCCGCACCCACGGCGTGCACGCCGAACCCATCACCCTGGGGCTGAAGTTCGCTCTGTGGGCCTTTGAGATGGACCGCAATCGGCGTCGCCTGGCGCAGGCGCGCGAGGCCGTGGCGGTGGGCAAGATTTCGGGCGCGGTGGGCACCTACGCCACGGTGGAGCCGTTTGTGGAGGAGTACGTGTGCGGCAAGTTGGGCCTGCGCGCGGAGCCTGTGTCCAGCCAGATCGTGCCGCGCGACCGGTATGCGGAACTCCTGGCCGCCATCGCCATCACGGGGGCGTCGCTGGAGAAGTTCGCCACGGAGGTGCGCCACCTGCAACGCACGGAGGTCATGGAGGCCGCCGAGCCTTTCGGCGAACGGCAGAAAGGCTCCTCGGCCATGCCGCACAAGCGCAACCCCGTGCAGGCCGAGCAGATATGCGGCCTGGCCCGCGTGTTGCGCGGCTACCTGACGACGGCTCTTGAGAACATCGCGCTGTGGCACGAGCGCGACATCAGCCATTCCTCTGCGGAGCGCATCATCCTCCCTGGGGCCACCTCGCTGCTGGACTACATGTTGGATCGGACGTGCGCTTTGCTGGGCGGCCTGGAGGTCTTTCCGGAGAATCTGGCCCGCAACCTGGCCCTCACCCGCGGGTTATTCGCTTCGCAGAGGGTGATGCTGGCGTTGGTGGAGAAGGGCGTGGCCCGCGACGAAGCCTACGCGCTGGTTCAGGGCGCGGCCATGGACGCCTGGCGGCAGGGTCGGGAGTTCCGCCAGGCGCTGGAGGATCGGGGCGTCTCCCGCTACCTTTCCGCCGAAGACCTGGACGCTCTCTTTGACCTCGCTTTCTACCGCCGAAACCTGGAGGTGATCTTTCGTCGGCTTGAGGCGCTGTAGGATGCTCACGCGGCATGCCGGCGAAGGTGCGGGATTTCAGACACAAAGGAGGCGTGCGTGAAACGAGTCGTGAGCATCAGCCTGGGGAGTTCGCACCGCGATCACGTCGTGGAGGTGGAACTGCTCGGCGAGCGCATCCGCATAGAGCGCATCGGCACCGACGGCGACATGCGCCGCGCCCAGCAGATGTACCGCGACCTGGACGGGCAGGTGGATGCCTTCGGCGTCGGCGGCACCGACCTGGCTTTGCGTGTGGACGACAAGTCGTACCCGCTGTACTCGGTGCTGCCGCTGGTGGCAGGGGTGAAGAAGACGCCCGTCGTGGACGGCGGCGGGCTGAAGCACACGCTGGAGCGCCGCGTGATGCAGGTCGTGGAGGCGGAGATCGGCGACGCCATCTCGCCCAAGACCGCCCTCATCACCTCGGCGGCGGACCGTTTCGGCATGGCCCAGTCCTTCGCCGAGGCGGGCTACGACACCGTGTACGGCGACTTGATGTTCGCGCTGGGCCTGCCGATTCCCGTAAAGGGCATCAAGAACCTGAAGCGCCTGGCGGCGGTTCTCCTTCCGATATTCGGGCGGCTTCCCTTCAGCATGTTGTACCCCACGGGCGAGAAGCAGCGCCAGAATAAGCCCAAGTTTGAGCGATACTACCGCTGGGCTTCGGTGATCGCGGGCGACTTCAACTACATCTACCGCCACATGCCCGCGCGGCTGGACGGCAAAGTGGTCGTAACCAACACCACCACCGCCGCCGACGTGCAGATGCTGCGGAATGCGGGCGTGCGCTATTTGGCCACGACGACGCCTCGGCTTGAAGGGCGCACCTTTGGCACGAATGTGATGGAGGCGTGCCTGGTGGCCCTGGCGGGGTTGGGCCGCCCGCTTGCCGATTCGGAGATTGAAGCCATGCTCCAGAAACTGAACCTGCGCCCGACGGTGGAGGCCCTATGAGCGCCGAGAAACTGGACGCCATCATCCTGGCGGGCGCGACCGCAGGCGAGGCCGATCCCCTGCTGGAGGGCAAGTCGGTTGGCAAGAAGGCGCTGCTGCCGATATTCGGCAAGGCCATGGTCGTGTATGTGGAAGAGGCGCTGCGGGCCAGCGGGTGTGTGGACCGCATCGTGTGCGTGGGGTTGGGGCCCGATGACGAAGTCGCGTTCGCGGGGCCGGTGGTGCGCCTGGCCGCCCAGGGCGACATCGTGGCGAACACGCTGGCGGGGTTGGAGTGGCTGCGCACGACGGGCCACGTGTCGCCGTATGTCCTGATCGCCTCGTCGGACATCCCGCTCCTCACGGGGCCTGTGGTGGCCCGCTTTGCCGACACGTGCGTGCGGCGCGGCGGCGATATCTTCTACTCCGTGGTGGAGAAGTCCATCCTGGAGGCGGCGTTCCCAGGATCGGGCCGCAGTTACGCGCATCTCAAGGACGGCTACTGGGACGGCGGCGACCTGTTCATGGTGCGGTCCGACCTGTCCATGCAGAAGGTGCAGATGATGCGCGACCTGATTGCGCAGCGCAAGGATGCGCTGAAGATGGCCCGCGTCCTGGGCCCGCGCTTCTTGCTCGCCATCGTCCTGCGCCGCCTGGCGCTCCTGGACGCCGAGCGGCGCGTCAGCGAGATTCTGGGCGTGGAGGGCCGCGTCGTGGCGTCGCCCGACTGGGAACTGGCGATGGATGTGGACAAGCCGCACCAGTTGGACATGGTGATTCGCTACATGGAGGCGCGCCGCGCATGAGCCTGTGGCGGGCGGCGGTGGCCCTGGATCGGCGGGTCAGTCGCGGGTTGCGGATTCCCGAAGGCCGCCGCGGGCTTCGCCTGGGGACGCTGGTGGTGGCCCATCTGGGAGATAGCCCGCTGTGGGCGGCGATTCTCGTCGGGGCGTATGCGTGGGGCGGAAGCGGGTTGCGCGCCGTGGCCGTCCGCACGGCTGCCGCGGTGCTGACCGTCGGCATCCTCGTGGCGGTGGTCAAGCGGCTGGTGCGACGGCCCCGCCCCGATGGGCATGGCTTCGCCCTCTACTCGCGCTCCATGGATCGCTACTCGTTCCCATCGGGACACGCGGCGCGGGTGGCGGCTGTGGCGGTGGTCGTGGGCGCGGCGTATCCGTGCGTCGCATTGGCGGTCGCCGCGTGCGCTCTGGGTGTGGCGGCGGCGCGGGTGGCGCTGGGCGTGCACTACGCTGGCGACGCCCTGGGCGGGCTGCTGCTGGGCGCGGTCGTCGCGGCCGCGTGGGTGGCTGGGGCGCAACGGTTGCCGCTTTGAGTCTCACAACCGAGCGCGCAGGGGTTGCGGAGAGAAGCGCCCCGCGTTCTCGGCGGTGAAATGTTCTGGGGAGTGTACGGTGTCCAAACCATCGCACCGCGTGATTCGGGCGAGCGAAATCGGCCAGTTCGCGTATTGCGCCAGGGCCTGGTACCTGGGCAGCGTCCTGGGCCTGCCGTCGGCCAACGTCGCGTACCTGGAAGCGGGTACCGACGCCCATCGCCGCCACGGGCGCAGGGTGTACCTGGCGCTCGTCCTGCAGCGGGTGGGCGTGCTCCTGGCGATTCTGGGGGCGTTGGCGCTGGCGGCGTGGGCAGTCGCCCGCGTGTGGGGAGGGTAGATGCCGACGCCGCTCATCGCGCTTGCCGCGCTGCTCTTGCTCGTCGTGGGGCTGGCCCTCTGGCTGTGGGCGCGCAGGCAGTGGGCCTCGGCGGGACTGCCGCGCGGCCGCCTGGTGTACGGCGACACGGGCAGGTGGGAACGCACGCGCGAACCCCTGTACTCGCGGCGCTACGGCCTCACGGGCAGGCCCGACTACCTGGTGCGGGTTGGGAGCGCGCGCGTTCCCGTGGAGGTGAAGTCGGGGCAGGCTCCCGCCGAGCCTTACGAGGGGCATGTGCTGCAACTGGCCGCCTACTGCCTGCTGGCCGAAGAGACGTTCGGCGTTCGCCCGCCCTACGGCCTGCTTCGCTACGACAACGCCACGCTTCAGATTCCCTACGACGAATTCCTGCGCCGCAGGCTGTTGGATACGCTGGCGGCCATGCGGCAGGCGCACGCCGAGGGCTCGGCCCAGCGCAATCACGAGTCGGCGCAGAAGTGCCTGCGGTGCGGCCAGCGGGACAACTGCGACCAGCGCCTGGCTTGAGGCAGGGGGCGATGCGCGGACCTCACCCCCTCGGTCCCCCTCTCCACGTGCGGCGAGGGGGAAGCGGAAGCCGGGGGGCGATGCGCTGACCTCACCCCCTCGGCCCCGTCTCCGCGAGCGGCGAGGGGGAAGCGGAAGGCAGGGTGCGATGTGCTGACCTCACCCCCTCGGTCCCCCTCTCCGCGAGCGGCGAGGGGGAAGCGGAAGGCTGGGGCGATGCGCGGACCTCACCCCCTCGGTCCCCCTCTCCGCGAGCGGCGAGGGGGAAGCGGAGGGCTAGGGGCGATGTGCTGACCTCACCCCCTCGGTCCCCCTCTCCGCGTGCGGCGAGGGGGAAGCGGAAGGCAGGGGTGCGATGCGCGGACCTCACCCCCTCGGTCCCCCTCTCCGCGAGCGGCGAGGGGGAAGCGGAAGGCAGGGGCGATGCGCTGACCTCACCCCCTCGGTCCCCCTCTCCGCAAGCGGCGAGGGGGAAGCGGAGGGCTAGGAGCGATGTGCGGACCTCACCCCCTCGGTCCCCCTCTCCGCGAGCGGCGAGGGGGAAGCGGAAGGCTGGGGCGATGCGCCCTCGCCCGCTTCGCCCGCAGTGGCGCAGGATGGCATCTGTCCGCATGGACTCGCCAACGGGAAGTAGAACCGAATCGTTTTCGCGGTAGAGTGTCTTTTTCGGTGGGAATTGCGTAACGCAGACCACAGATGTTGGGGCAGGTATGGAAACCGATCCCGTGCTCGCCATGGGTTGGAGGCGCAATGCCAAGACACGTAGGGCGGCTTTCCATAGCCGCCGAAGGCAGAGGGGGCAGGTATGGAAACCTGCCCTACGCTCTATGCGTTTCATGCTGCCGCTCATCGGTCTGGCAAGTTTCCACCGAAATGTATACACTATCGTTCGCGCCTGTCCCTTGCGCCTGCGCCGCCTTTGGCTATAATGACCCTGTGAATCCGAGAGGAGTGCAAGACCGCGCACGTGGCCGATGAGAAGGTTGCCTTCAAGCGCATAGGGATTCTCTTTCACCCGAAACTGCCCGCTTCGCTGCCCCTGGGTGAGGAGATCGCGGCGTTCCTGCGCGAGCGGGGCCTGTCGCCCTGGCTGTGTTCGGCCTGGGACGAGGACGAGGTCAAGGGCCGCGTCTGCGACCTGGACTTGCTGCTCACGCTGGGCGGCGACGGCACCGTCCTGCGAGCGGCGCGTATGGCCGCGCGCACGGGCGTGCCCATCCTGGCGATGAAGGTGGGCCGCCTGGGCTTCCTCTCCGAGTTTGAGCCAGCCGTCTGGCGCGAGCGGCTTCCCGCGATCCTGGAGGGCAACTTCTGGATAGAGGAGCGGATGATGCTCCATGCGGAGGTGCTGCGGGGCGAGAACCACCTCAACGCCTACGAGGCCCTGAACGAAGTGGTCGTCAGTCGGGGGGCGCTGGCTCGCATCGTGCGCCTGGCCACGTACATTGACGGCGGGTACATGACCACCTACGCGGCCGACGGCATCATCGTGGCCACGCCCACGGGTTCTACGGCCTACGCGCTGGCGGTGGGCGGCCCCATCCTCCCGCCCGAACTCAAGAACATCCTGGTGATTCCCATCGCCCCGCACTTGAGTCTGGATCGCGCCATCGTCCTGTCGCAGGGGGCTTCAGTGCGCATTGAGGTCTCCACGGACCACAGGGCCATGCTCACCGTGGACGGGCAGTTTGAGGTGGCGGTCATGGACGGCGACAACGTTCGCGTAACGGCGAGCGCGCACGTGGCCCGTTTCATCCGCACCCGCGAGCGCACGTATTTCTATCGCAGCCTGATGAAGCGGCTTACCATCAATCACGGCGAAGAGACGGGAGAATGACCGCGGACGAGGTTCAGGAACTGTTGCAGCAAGGGCGGGCGGCGCACCGCGCGGGCGAGGACTCGGTGGCGGAGTCGTTGTTCCGCCGCGCGTCCGAGATCGCGCCCGACCGTGCCGACGTGTGGTTGGAACTCAGCGGCGTAACGCGCGACGTGGGCGAGAAGCGCCGCTGCCTGGAGCGGGCCGCTGCGCTGGACCCCGCCAACGAGGAGGTGAAAGCGGCCCTGGCCTGGGTGCGGCGCCACGAAGCCGAGTTGATCGCCCAGGGGCAGGTGCCCGAGGCGTACAAGCCCCCGTCCAGGCTGGCCCCCGCGCCCGAGAGTGCCGTGGCCGAGACCGAGGAGATTCTGCATTGCGCGCGCCACCCCGACGTGGAAACCACGCTGCGCTGCAATCGGTGCGGCACGCCCATCTGCCCGCGCTGCGCCATCCAGACGCCCGTGGGCTTTCGGTGTCCCGACTGCGTCCGCGCCCAGAGCGCCATTTTCTACAACGCGGTCTGGACTGACTATGTCATCGCCGCCGTCGTGGCGCTGGTCTTTTCCGCGGGGGTGGGGTTGCTGGCGTCGCTGGTGGGCTGGTTCTTCATGATCTTCATTGGCCCCGCCGCGGGCGGGTTGCTGGGCGAAATCATCTTTCGGGCGGTGCGCCGCCGACGGGGACGCCAACTGTGGGCGGTAACGGGCGCGGCGATGGTCATCGGGGCGTTGCTGCCGTTGGTTACCATCGCGCTGCTGGCGCGGGACTTTCGGGCGCTTCTGTCGCCCTATGAGTTGCTGGCCGTTGGGCTGTACCTGGTGCTGGGCGTGGGCGCGGCCATTGCCCGCCTGCGGTGATACGGTCGTGAGCGGGGAGGGCGGGGTTGCTGTCTGAACTCCACATCCGCAATTTCGCAATCATAGATGAACTCACCCTTCGCCTGGGCGCGGGCCTGCATATCCTCACGGGCGAGACGGGCGCGGGCAAGTCCATCATCGTGGACGCGGTGGCGCTTCTGCTCGGCGGGCGCGCCGATACCGACGTTGTCCGCGCCGAGGCCGACTTCGCGCTGGTGGAAGGGACGTTCACCCTGGATGCGGCCGCGCAGGCCGAAATCGCCCCCATCCTGGCCGAAGGCGGGCTGGAAAGCGAAGGCGAGACGCTCATCCTCTCGCGGGAGGTGCGGCGCGAGGGCCGCAATATCTGCCGTATCAACGGCCGCGCCGTAACGCTGCGCCAGTTCCAGATGGTGGGCGAGCGCCTGATAGACATTCACGGCCAGGGCGACCACCTCAGCCTGCTGCGGGTGCAGGAGCACATCAACTTCCTGGACCGCTACGGCGGCCTGATGGACGCGCGGCGCGAAGTGGCCGACTTGGTGCACGAACTGCGTGGCGTGCGGCGGGAACTGCGGGAACTCCAGCAGGACGAGCGCGAACTGGCGCGGCGCGTGGAACTGCTCCAGTACCAGGTCAGCGAGATCAACGCGGCGGCCCTCCGCGTGGGCGAGGAAGAGGAACTCCTCCAGGAGCGCACGCGCCTGGCCAACGCCGAGCAGTTGCAATCCCTCGCCGAGGAAGCCTACCACCGCCTGTACGAGGGCGGCGAAGAGCAACTGTCGGCCACCGATTTGCTGGGCCAGGTTGAGCAAAGCCTGGCGGGCCTGTGCCGCTACGATGCCCGATGGGAAACCTGGCTTCAGGCGGTGCGGGATGTGCAGTATCAGTTGGACGACCTGGCGCGTGAACTGCGCGACTACGGCGATAGCATAGAGTACAACCCTGCTAAACTGGCGCGGGTGGAGGAGCGCCTCAACCTCTACTTCAACCTGAAACGGAAGTACGGCGACACCGTGGAGGAAGTGCTGGAATTCGGCAGGCGCGCGGCCCACGAGTTGGAGACCATCACCCACAGCGAGGAGCGCATCGCCGAACTGCAGGCGGAGGAGCAGCGCCTGTTGCAGCGAATCGGCGAGAAGGCGGCGCGCCTGTCCGCCGCGCGCAAGGAGGCCGCGCAACGGCTTTCGGCCGAGGTGGAGCGCGAACTGGCCGACTTGGCGATGGAAAAGGCGCGGTTTGTGGTGGATGTGGCGCAGGATGAAGCCCCCGACGGCGTGCCAGTGAACGGCGCACGGCTGGCCTTTGACGCGACGGGGATTGACCGCGTGGAGTTCCTCGTGGCGCCGAACGTGGGCGAGCCGCTCAAGCCCATGGTGCGGATCGCGTCGGGCGGCGAGACTTCGCGGTTGCTCCTGGCGCTGAAAACCGTCCTGTCGGAGGCCGACCAGACCCCAACGCTGATCTTTGACGAGATTGACACCGGCATCGGCGGCAGGGTGGGCGTGGCCGTGGGCCGCAAACTCTGGACGCTGGCGAATCGGCATCAGGTCTTGTGCGTAACGCACCTGCCGCAGATTGCCGCGTATGCAGACCGACACCTGGCCATCCGCAAGGAGGTGGTGGCGGGCCGCACGGTTACGCGGGTGGAGGAAATCCGCGATGCGCGCCGCGTGGACGAGATCGCCCAAATGCTGGGCAGCGTTACCGACACCACCCGCGAAAGCGCGCAGGAGATGCTGGAGCGCGTGAAATCCGAGCGCCGCTAGCGGCCCTTTCGCGGCGCATAACGCATAGGAGGGCGAAGACAACGATGACCGACCATCCCCCCATTGTTGAGACATTCCTGCACCTGGTTCAGATTGACAGCCCGACGGGCCACGAGCAGCAGTTGGCGGAGACGCTCCTCGGGATGCTCCGCGACCTGGGCGCGCAGGTGCACACGGACGCCGCGGGCAACGTCATCGCCGCGCTGGACGGCGAGGGCGAACCCATCCTGCTGTCGGCGCACATGGACACGGTGGAGCCAGGGCGGGGAATCAAGCCGCGCATCCAGGACGGCATCATCACCAGCGACGGCACGACGATTCTGGGCAGCGACTGCAAGTCGGGCATCGCGGTTGTGCTGGAAGTCCTGCGCAGGCTCAAGGCCACAGGCGCGCGCCACCGCCCTCTGGACATCGTCTTCAGCGTGGGCGAGGAAGGCGGGCTGATCGGAGCCAAGCGGCTGGACGTGTCGGCGGTGCGCGCAAAGGTTGGGTTGGTGCTGGATTCGGGCGGGCCTATCGGGACGCTGGTGCGCCAGGCTCCGTGCCAGGACTCGCTGGCGGTAACGATCCACGGCAAGGCGGCCCACGCTGGCACAGACCCCGAGAAGGGCATCAACGCCATTGTCGTCGCGGCCGAGGCCATCGCGCAGATGCCGCTGGGCCGCATAGACGCCGAGACGACGGCCAACGTGGGCAAGATCGCGGGCGGGGTTGCCACGAACATCGTGCCGGATCGCGTGGAGATTGCCGGCGAGGCGCGGAGCCTCAAGGGCGAGAAACTGGCGGCCCAGACGAGCCGCATGGTGAAGGCGTTTGAGGCCGCCGCAGCCCGCCACGGGGCCAGGGCCGAGATTCACGTTACCCGTTCCTACGAAGCCTACTATCTCCCCGACGATCATCCGTGGGTTCGCCACCTGGTCGGGGTTTGCAAGCGCCTGGGCGTTGAGCCAGTCTTGATGTCGTCGGGCGGGGGCAGCGACGCCAATGTGTACAACGCCAAGGGGATTCAGTGCGTGGTTACGAGCACGGGCATGAGCAACGTGCACACAACCGCCGAACAGATCGCCATTGCCGATTTGCTGGGCGCGGCCGAATTGGTCTATGCTGTGGTAACGGCGCTCTAGCCCACGAGCAGCGGGAGGTAGCGAGATGACCGAACTTCTGAGGTCGTTGATGCCCTGGGGGGCCGATGTCATCGTCTGGGTGCAGGGGTTCTCCAACGGCGCGCTGGACGTTCTGTTCACCGTTGCCACCTATCTGGGCAGGGAGCAGTTCTACATTCTGTTCCTCCCCATCCTCTACTGGTGCGTCCACAAGCATTTGGGCAGGGCGCTGTCCATCGTCTTTCTGCTGTCCGAGTACGTCAACGGCATCCTGAAGGACGCTTTCGGTCTGCCCCGCCCCAACGAGTTTGACCCCCGCATCCGCGCGCCCCTGCCCGAGACTAGCCCGTCCTTCCCCAGCGGGCACGCGCAGGGGTCGCTGGTCTTCTGGGGCACGATGGCGGCCCTGGTGCGCCGCACGTGGATGTGGGTAGTCTCCGTCGTGCTCATCCTGTTGATTTCCCTGTCGCGCATCTACCTGGGCGTGCACTTTCCCCAGGACGTTCTGGGCGGCTGGGTGGTTGGGCTTGTGCTCATGGCGCTGTACTTCTGGGCGCGGCGCATGGTGCGCGGGGTGATCCTGTCGCTGGGGATTCAACTCGGCATTGCGCTGGTGGTGCCGCTGGTTCTGTTCGCGCTCCACCCCTCGGAAGGCTCGGCGTTGATCACGGGCGTGGCCTTTGGCATGTTGCCTGGGTTCGTGGTGGAGGAGCACTTCGTGCGGTTCCGCAGCGACGGCGTGTGGTGGAAGCGGGTCTTGCGGTTCGTGGTCGGGGTGATTCCCTTGCTCGCCCTGTACCTGGGGCTGAAACTCGTGTTCCCCGAAGGCGACCTGTTCCGCTTCGTGCGCTACGCCCTGGTGGGCGTGTGGGCTGGCCTGTTGGCGCCGTGGCTGTTCGTCGCCATCGGTCTGGCCGAGCGGGAGCCTCGTCGTGGTTGATGCGTTTCGCGTCGTGTGGCGAAGCCTGCGCGACGTGTACGATGAGATGTTCTTGCTTCTGGGGGTGAATTCGTTCACCCTCCTCATGTGCCTGCCCGTCGTTACGATTCCGCCATCGCTGGCTGGCGCGGCGTTTGTCGCCCACCGCGTGGCCCACGGCCTGGCCTTCGCGCCGCGCGACTTCTGGGAGGGCTTCCGCATCTACTTCTGGCCCAGTTGGAAGGTGGCCGTCCTCTCGCTTGCGGGATGGCTGGTGCTCGCGATGAATCTCCTGTTCTACAGTCGGCAGACCGATCCCTACCTGCGGTTGCTGGTCATCCTGTGGGCGTTTGTGGGGTTCGTGTGGCTGGCGCTGCAATTCTATCTGTTCCCGCTGCTTGTGTACCAGCGGGACAAGGGCGTGTGGGCGCTTTTCAAGAACGCGGCGATCCTGGCCGTGTCCCGACCGCTGTTCAACCTGGTTCTGCTGGTCATCGTGGTCGTGATGGCGGGGGTCATGGTGCTGTCGGGCGTGTTGGCGGCGCTGTTCCTGTTCGTGGTGGTGTCGGTCATCGGGGCGGTGGCGCTGCGCTACCGATTGGAGCCGGACGGCTGGGACAAGCGGGGAGAGGAGCCGCAGGACGACACCGCGCCGCGACGTACCCACGAATAACACGAATCTACACGAACGGCGAAGCCGCGACGAGGCACATCTGTACGGTTCCGAGGGGCGGCTGGTGGGTACTTGGGTTTGCCAGCGCATGATGAAGGCACGACGCGCTGCGTCTGCAATCGGCCTGATGGTTTGCCTCGCGCTCGCCCTGGCGGGCGGAGTCCCGTCCTGTTCGGGAGGCGCCCCGCCTGGGCAGTACGCCACGTCGCCTGCCCAGGCCGCGACGCATCTCCCCGCCGCAACGCCCTCCCGCCTTCCCGCGACGGCTACGCGTGGCGTCGCCGTGTCGCCCCAGCCCCCGATGACGCCCCGGGTTCCGCCCACGAGCACGCAGGCAGCGCCCAGCAAAGGCCGCGTTGAGGTCGCGCGCGTCGTGCGGGTCATAGACGGCGACACCATCGTTGTGGAACTCAACGGGCGGACCTATCACGTGCGCTACATTGGCATAGACACGCCAGAGCCCGATGAACCCTTTGGCCGCGAGGCAGCGGAGCAAAACGCCGCTTTGGTGAGCGGCCAGACGGTGGAACTGGAGAAGGACATCTCGGAGGTGGACCGTTACGGCCGGTTGCTGCGCTACGTCTGGATCGGCGACACGATGATCAACCGGGAGTTGGTCTGCCAGGGGTACGCGACGGTCGCCACGTATCCGCCCGATGTGAAGTATCAGGACATTTTCCTGGCGTGCGAGCGGGAGGCGCGCGAAGCCGGGCGCGGGTTCTGGGGAGCGGAACCGGCCCCGACTGCGCAGCAGGCCGGCAACTGCCCCTACATTGGCAACAAGAACTCCAAAGTCTTCCACCACGCCTGGTGCAGTTCCGTCGCGCAGATGAACCCCGCCAACAAGGTGTGCTTTGCCACCCGAGAGGAAGCGATCGCGCAGGGGTACAGGCCGTGCAAGAATTGCAGGCCGTGATGGCCGTGCGACGCACCTTCGGAGATGCGTCGCGCGTGAAGGCGACGCCTAATCCCGCCGCGCGGGCAGGACTACCTCTTGTTCCGTCCCGTCGGGCGTCGCGCCGCGGATGATCCACTGCGGCGCCCATGCCAGCGCCACGAGATCCACCACCACATCGGCCTTGCGCGGGCGTATGTCGGTGGTCTCGGTCTGCTCAGCGATGGCCGCCCACCGATCCGAGATGGACTTGGCCGCCTGGTCGCGCTCCTGCTCCATCTCGGCGATTTCCTTCTGCAACAGCGCGATGGTCTGCTTGGTCTGCTCCATGCGCGTCTTGACCTCGGCGGTCATGCGCCGCTTGCGGCTGGCCGTGGAGAGGACGCGGGTGGAGCGCCGCCCCAGCAGGAACCCGACGACCGACTCGCCCACCGTGAGGATTTCCTCGGTCTTCCGCCCGCTGTAGGTGGCCTCGTCTTTGGCGAGTTTCTGTTCCTCGCGGCGCAACTTGTCGCGCAGTTGGTCCAACTTCCGCTCATAGGTCGCGTTGGACTTGGCGACCTCGTCGTCGCGGTTCCGCCTGGCGGCTTCCTGGCATCGTATGGCGAATTCGCGTTCCGACTCGTCGGGGCGCGAGTACAGTTTCAGCGCGCGGTTGTAGCGCAGGGTGAGGGTGGCCGAGCGGTACAGGTAGTCCTGGAGCGAAGTCGCCAGCGCCTTGTAATCGGCGGCCTGCGCCAGCGACGATGGAACGGGTTCAAAGGCGGCTTCCTGCGGCGGATACGAGGGCAACTTTCGCACGTCCGCCGTGCACTCGGTGGCCGCCTGCCAGTCCACGCCTCTGCCCTCAACGGGAGGCTCCAGCAGGAGGCAGTACTCCTTCTGCGTGTCCACGCCCTGAGCGGTGGCCACGAAGCGCACCATCGCGTGCCCCAGTGCCATCGGGGTGAAGCGCAGCACGCTGGTTTTCATCACCAGCGGCCGCACGGCCGTGGCCGAATAGGCGGAGACCGCTTGTTGCGGCGAGATGTCCACGGGGAGGAACACCTGCGTAACGCCAGCCTCCACCGGCGGGGGCTGAGTCTGGAGGCCGCGGGCAACGGCGGGAGCGGCTTTGGGCGCGGCGACGGCAGGCGATGGGGCGACTGCCGCCTTCGCCAGCAGCCGGTCGCGCACGGGGTCCATGAGCGCCTTCACCTGCGGCTTGGTCAGCGGGCCGCGCAGGTAGGCCATAGCCCAGCGCGTCATGAACACCTCCGGGCCGGCGGCGTGCACGTTGTGCAGGATGAACACCCGCGAGTCCAACGACGAGATGAGTTTGTCCAGGTACGCGGGGTCGGTCATCTGGCCCGCGGTGGCCGAGGCGGACTGTAGCCCTTCCAGCACGCGCATCTTGTCGCGGTCGGTCTGGAGTTTCCCGATCATCCACGTGCCGGCATTGGTCAGGCCCTTGTAGTCCAAATCCACAGGGTTCTGGGTCGTGAGCATCATGCCGAATCCGAAGGCCCGCGCCTGCTTCATCAGCGTCAGCAGAGGCTTCTTGGACGGCGGGTTCTCAATCGGCGGGAAGTAGCCGAAGACCTCGTCAAAGTACAGGATGGCGCGCAGGCTGGTGGTGCCCGTCTGCTGCCGCACCCAGTTGAGCACTTCTTCCAGCAGGAGGGTAACGAAGAACATGCGCTCGGCGTCGCTCAGGTGGGCGATGTAGAAGATGGACACGCGCGGCTTGCCCTCGGGCGTGGTGAGGATGTCGGCGAGGCTAAGCGGCACGCCCCGCGTCCACGATTGGAAACTGGGGGCCGCGATGATGTTGTTCAGGGCCATCGCCAGGCCGAACCGATCCTTGGGCGGGAAAAACGTGTCCACGTCAAAGACGCCGATGGTGCGCACCGGAGGGTTCTGGATGGCCGCGATGAGTTTGGCGATGTCCATGTCCTGCCCCTGCTGCCAGGCGTCCTGGAAGATGGTGGACAGGAGGATGTGCTCACGGCTCTTGATGGGGTCGGCCTTGATGCCCGCGAGGCCCAGGAGGGCCGACACCGTCCCCTCCACGCGGTCCACCATCGCCTCGGGGTCGTCGGCGATGGCGGCGCCTGGCGCTTGCAGGCTGCGGAGCACGTTCACCGGAATGCCCGCATCGCTGCCCGGGGTGAAGATGACGAACTCGGCGGCCTCGCGCAGTCGGCGAATGCGGTCGGGGCCTTGGCCCCACTGGGCCAGCCCGTCGGCCCACTGCTTGGCCGTGCGCTCGGCGTAGGCTTCTTCGGTCAGGCCCTTTCTGCGCGCGTCGTCCACGTTGATCCAGGGACGGAAGTCCGCGGGTTGCAGGTCGGGGAAGGTCAAGAGCATGTTGGTGAGGTCGCCTTTGGGGTCAATGGCGACGATGGGAATGCCATCCAGCGCGGCCTCTTCCAGAAGGTCTATGCACAGGCCGGTCTTGCCGCTGCCGGTCATGCCGATGCACACGGCATGGGTCGTCAGGTCGCGGGCGTCGTACAGCACCGGCTCGTCCAGGATTTGCCGCGACTGGATGTCGTACTTCTTGCCCAGGTAGAACTCGCCTAACCGTTCCTGCACGGTTCACCTCCGCCCGAGAATATACGACCCGCGGAGCACGCGAATAGACGCGAAGCGTGGTTCGCGGTCCTTCGCGCTAGTCGCGGATCGCGCGGTGGGTTGCCTATGGCAAGGGACATCCGGCACGGGGGCCGGGCGCAAACTCCGAGGCTAGTACTCCAGCGCCGGAGGCAGGTGCCTGGCCTGCTCCACCCATGACTCTACCATGTGGAGGGTGGGCAGTCGCCGCACCAGGTGCTTCTCGGCGTTGATCTCGGCCATTTTCTCGTACAGGTGCTTGGGCACCCGCGTCTTGAGTTCCTTGACCGTGTCCACGCCGGCCTCTTCCAGGAGATCCGAGTATTCCTCGCCGACGCCCTTGATGCGCATGAGGTCGGCCAGGTTGGCCCACTCCAGGATCAACTTGGGGGAGATGCCGGTCTTCTCGGCCAGTTCCTGCCGCGCGGCGGGCGTGGCGCAAGCCTTGAGCAGCGCCTCGGTGGTGCGGATGCCCGCCTTGGTCTTGAGGATTTCTGCGTAATGCTCGCCGATGCCTTCAATGTCCATAATGCTTGCCATGGGAAACCTCCTTGAATGAAGTCTAGGTGGAACCGGATACGCGAACGGCTATTCCAACACGGCCTCCGTGCTCGCCATCACGAGCGCGCCCTGCCTGTAATGGCTTTGATAGGGAGACGGGTCAAAACCAAACCACTTGATCCCGTCAACGCCATCAAAGCGGCGCGCCATGACTTCCAGGGCTTCGGGATTGTTATCCACCAGAATGAAGCGCCGCCCCTTTTCAAGGGCTGCGATTCCCGTTGTGCCGCTCCCCGCGAAGAAGTCCA
>Ga0272448_1001035_pt1 | contig 39300 bp, 37 predicted proteins | sample YNPCB0191_FD_202220 | JGI IMG/M metagenome (GOLD analysis project Ga0272448, IMG submission 202220) | Hot spring sediment microbial communities from Yellowstone National Park, WY, United States - YNP-CB-019-1 | ecosystem: Environmental > Aquatic > Thermal springs > Hot (42-90C) > Sediment...
CACACCGCGCATATTACCGAGCATGGCCGGCAAGACCGGTCAGACGAGCAAGACTCGTCAGAATGTCCGCGAGGTTCGAGTAACGTCGTTCCGGGAGGTCTTCGATGGCGTCCAGGATCGCGTCGGGCGCTTCGTTGTCCTCCGCGCAGCGCAATAGTTCCTTACGGGAGCACGGGAAGATGATGTCTTCGAGATAAGCTGCCAACTGAGCAGTTGTTCTCGTGCCAACATAGGCTGCCATGTGCGATTTCCTCCTTCTTGTGTGGATATCTGGGGATGTCTACGGAAACTGCAGTGTTACGTTACCCAATATCCGCGGGGTTTCTAACGCCGAATCCACCTCCGTATCATAAAACCGCCACAGAGTGCCTAGTCGTGCTTTAGCAGTCGCATGCTGTTGGCGATAACCAACAGCGCACTTGCCTCGTGCCCCAGAACACCCGTGGCAAGAGTAACCTTCTGGGTCAGAGCGCCGATAAGCAGGCCAATTACTACGGCCAGAGCGAAGGCTGTGTTCTGGATGATGACGCTTCGGGTCCTGCGGCTGAGCGAGATGGCATACGGAAGCATCGCGATGTCGTCGGCCATGAGCGCGACGTCGGCTGCCTCGATTGCCATCTGACTGCCCGCGCCGCCCATCGCGATTCCGACGTCGGCCGCCGCAAGAGCGGGCGCGTCGTTGATGCCGTCGCCGACCATTGCTACCTTCGTGCCGAGCGAGCGAATTTCCTTCATGGCCGCCAGTTTTTCATCGGGAAGAAGCTCCGAGCGCTCCTCGTCGATTCCAAGCATCGACGCTATGGCTCGCCCGCTCTGCGCCGTGTCCCCGGTAAGCAGGACCGTCCTTCTAATCCCGATGCGTTTTAGACGCTCGATCGCCTCTGCCGTTCCATCCTTCGGCAAATCAGCGACGCCGATCGCGCCCCAAAGGGAAGTCGAGTCGGCCAGATAGACTACAGTGCAGCCGCGCGTCTGCAATTCGGCCATCGCCGTGGTTTCGGGGACCTCAAGCGACAGCTCCTCCATTAGCCGAGGACTACCGATGTAGAATGCTTCACCGTCAACCACCGCACGTGCGCCCTTCCCCGGAAATGCCTCGAAGAACGACACATGCGGCTCGGGAAGACCGGCCTCCCTGGCCGCGCGCAATACTGCGTCCGCCAAGGGGTGTTCGGAACGGCTTTCGATGGCCGCTGCGATCTTGAGCACCTCGTCGGCACTGTGTCCGTTGAACGGAACGATTCCGCACAGCGACATCTCGCCCTTGGTCAGCGTGCCGGTCTTATCGAATGCACACATCGTTACGACTCCCAGCGTCTCCAGGTGAGCGCCGCCCTTGATTAAGACGCCTGACTTGGCGGCGTTGGCTATCGCCGCGACGATTGCGACCGGCGTCGAGATTACAAGCGCGCACGGGCACGAAACCACGAGCAGGGTCAGCGCGCGCCCGACCCACGATTTCGTATCGCCGCCCAACAGCGTCGGCCCGGCGAAAGCCACGAGGACCGCCAGTGCGATCACGCAAGGCGTGTAGTACCGGCCAAACGTTTCACTTAGGCGCTGGGACGGCGCTTTCTGCGCCTGAGCCTCCTCGACCATGTGGACTATTCGGGCGATGGTGTTGTCTTCCGCCCTGTTGGTGGTCCTGACTTCGAGCGAACCGCGGCCGTTTATCGACCCGGCGTACACCGTGTCCCCGACGGCCTTCTCCTGCGGTGTGGATTCGCCCGTAACCGGTGACTCGTCGACTGCGGACCCGCCCCTGACGACTGTTCCGTCAACCGGCACCTTCTCGCCCGGTCTTATCAGCACGATCTCGCCGATCTCGATGTCTTCCAGCCCGACGGATTCTAGCCTGCCGTCTCTATACACGGTCGCCATCGACGGAATCGCCTGCATCAGCGACGCAATGGAGCTTCGAGCCCGCTCAGCCGTATATGCCTCCAGAGTCGATCCCAGCGAGAAAAGAAACATCACGGCGGCCGCATCGAAGTACTCCCGCAGCGCAATCGCGCCCCCCGCGGCGATTGTGACGAGCACGTTCGTGTCCAGAACGATACCTCGCAGACCCAGCAGCGCGCTTCGAATCGTGAACAGTCCACCTGTGAGGGCCGACAGGATCAATGCTGCGCTGACGATCCACGAGGGTGCGCGCGCCAACCAGATAACTCCTGCCGCAGCGAGGAGCGCACCGGAGATGCCGGTCAGCACGAGCCGAATGCTCCGGCGTTCGCGGGCCTTTGGCGAAACCACTACTTGCGGCTTTTCCGGCTCTACGTCGTAACCGAGATCGCGAACCTTGTTTTCTATGGACGCTAGTTGGATGACCGCAGGCTCGAATTCCACGATCAAGACTGATGTGGCATAGTTCAACGACGCCCAGGCTACTCCCCGCAATCGGCGTACCGCGGATTCGAGCTTGGCCGCACAGTCGGGGCAGTCGAGGCCGACCACGCGCAGCGTTTCGTGTCGATAGTGCTCGGCGACATCGACTCCGAGCAGCCTCGCCACTTCCTTGATCTCCTCGAATGTAAGCAAGTCCCTGTCGTAGGAGACCTGGACGCTGCGGCGGTCGGGGTCGATCGAGACGCTGTGCATGCCATCAAGGCCGGCAAGCAGTTGCTGAAGGCGGTCAATGCAGTTCTGGCAATCCTCGAAGTAGTCTGGCCACACGACCGGTATGTCCAGTGTCTGAGTTTCCATGCGATTCCATACCGAACCTGATTCAGCACCCCCACCGGACCCCAAAACGAGTTCGGGGTGACGACCGCCAAAGCGTCAGAACCCGAACAGCTTGGCTGCGTTATCGTGCAGGATGGCATGCTCTTCATCCGGCGTCAGGTTCGCCTCTTCATAGAGTCCCACGCAAAACGCCGGATCAAACAAACCGGCGTCGGTCCCAAATAGAACGCGGCTTGGGCCAACGGCGTCTATCGTGGTGCGTGCCTTGGCGGGCTCGACGCTGCTGTTGCAAAACTCCGTATAGGTATTTGGCGTATTCTTGATCACCTGAATCGCTTCTCTCCAGCCGGTTGCGCCGCCGTGGCCCATGATAATCGGCAGCTCCGGAAAACGCTCTGCCAGCCTGCCGATCTTTGCAACCTCGGCCGCACCCCACGTGTGGATCAAGAACGGGGTTTTCCTCGCCGCGAAGTGCACGGCGATCCGAGCAGTCGCGTCGCTGTCGATGGACGTTGTTGCGTAGCCCGGATGAAACTTTACGCCGACGAAGTTGGGGAGATGCAGATACTTGTCGATCTCGCGCAGGGACTGCTCCACATAGTTGGGATTGACCGTCACGTAACCGTAAAGATCGTCCGACCCGGCTATCGCTTCCGCAAGTTCTGCGTTGCCTTCCACAAAATCATTGACGATTGCCTTTGTGTGCGACAGGATCGTCTTTGAGATTCCCCAGCGGCGCATCATGCTGCGCAAACACTCGCTGTCGGGATTGCGCATCGGAAACGGCCATGAACCAAGGTGCCCGTGAACATCGATGATCGGCCCGGCCAGGCGATTGCGCTCGTATGCCGCGTCGGCCGAGAGCGTCTTGTCGAGCCTTACCAGTTGCCCGGCTATGATTCGTTCGACGTTGCCGCTCAGCACTCTCTGTTTGTCGTGTTCGGAGAGATCTGAGGCAATGACCATGTTCACCGCAGGCCGTATGCACGAATCGGGCGCGCCGGAACCGAACACCAGATTATGCACTCCGATCATCTCGGCTGCGATCTCGAAGACGCCCGGAGTTATGAATCCCGACGACGAAAGCAGCGTGTTGGGGCGTTCGCGCGCGGCGGACAGCGCATCACCAAGAGTGCCGTATCCCGCACCGAGAAGTACGAGCGGGTGGTCGGTATGTGCGGCGCGTCTTACGACCTGCGAGGCGACGCCCGGCGTCCTGGCCGCGATCATAAGCGGCAAACTGTGCTCCTGGCACGCATCCACGATCCGCGAAAACAACTGCGAATCCACCTGCCAGCCTTGCAGTTCGGGAAAAACTCGAAGGGCCACGAAGCCGAGTGCCGCGGCTCTCGCGATTTCGTCCTCGATCTTGTAACCGAGCCTCGGATCAACTGTCGCGACGGGCAGCAGCTCGCTATGCTGTTGAGCTGCGCGAAGCGTGTCGTCGTTACCTTCACGCGCGTCATAAGCGCGAGACTTGATCGAATAGGCCATAGCGTACGGAATGCCCTGGGCACGTTCCGCATCTAGAAGCGCTTCCAGAGAAACGTCCGGCCCGCCACTCGCACGAAAGCCGAAGCAGGCGTCACAATCGATAATCTTCACTGCGCCCTCCGCTACTTCGCGTAAGCCTCAGCGACCTTAGTGATCGCTGTGGCGTAATCGTCGATATCCTGCTCGGTGAATTTCTCGTTGCAGGAACCGACGAGCACCCGGCGCAGAATCTCCAGGGTGTTCGGGCAGTCCTCGGCTTTGTACTCCACGTGCTTTCCGTAGAATGGACAACTGAACGGGCACTGGCTCTTGCCGTAGGTTCTCTTCTGCTGGATGATATCGCTCATATAGATCGGCTGACCGATGTAACCGCATCCGATGCCGATCCCCTCGGCGCTCACGGCGGCGGCGAACTCTTTGGGCTGAACGTTGAGAACCTGCTCATCTATGGTGAACGGGAACTGCCACCACGAGTGCTCGCATCCCTCGCGCACCTTCGGGAGCACCACTCCGGGCACGCCGGCGAGCTTGTCGCATAATGCCTTCGCCACAGCTCGCCTGTTGGCGACGACTTTCTCGACCTTGCCCACCTGCGCGCATGCGACTGCGCCGGTGAGCTCGTTCATTCGGTAATTGATGCCCAAGAACCCGTAGTTGCGTACTGTGCCCCCGCGCGGCCAGCCCTTATCAGCAAACAGTCGGGCACGCTCCGCCAGATCGTCATCGTTGGTTACGATTATGCCGCCGTCGCCGCTGGCCATGTGCTTTGACTGCTGCAAGCTGAAGCAACCTATGTTGCCGATAGTGCCGACCAGCCTACCTTTGTATACGGAGAGATACGATTGGCAGCAGTCCTCGATTACCGCCAGGTTATGCTTTCTCGCGATGGCCAAAATCGCGTCCATGTCCGCCGGCTGGCCGAATAGGTGCACGACGATGATCGCCTTCGTCTTGTCCGTGATTCGACTCTCGATGCTTTCGGGCAGCAGATCGTAGTAGTCAAGTTCGAGGTCGGCGAAAACCGGGATGCAGTTCTGCATCATGATCGGGGCGATGGTGCCCATGTCGGTGATGGGCGTCGTGATGATTTCCTGGGCCACGTCAAGGTTGAGGGCGCCCAGGGCTGTATGTATGGCCGCCGTCCCAGAGGTGACGGCCACCGCGTGCTTCATGTTCAGCTTTGTCGCGAATTCCTGCTCAAACTTCTCCACAAACTTGCCGCCGTACCGGAACAGCTTGCCCGAATTGATGACCTCGGTCAGATTCGCGATCTCTTCTGCTCCGAACATTCTCCCGCTGATATCGCCCACGCCCGGGAGTCGTGCGGTTCTTACGGGTTGTCCACCATTGACAGCCAGTTGACTCATCAAAATTCCTCCAATGCTAAATATCGACAACGATGGCGTCGATGTCAGAGGCCGGAATCTCGGCGCCGGCAGAGGCTAGGGACTTGAGGCGCGACGTGACGGCATTCGCGGCGAACCTAAGAGCCTGCTCGCGCGTGTGTGCCTCCGCGTGCACCTCTGGAATGGCCGGAATCCTCACTGATACCCAGCCGCTTGCGTCCGTTGTGACTTCCACCTTGTAGCGTCGAATCATATCACCCAACCAACCTCGGCATCTTGCGTACCTGCTCATTGTACTCCTGTCGAATGGCCATGTAAATAGCGGCGGGGCTGCCAAAGATGTTAGAATAGGTGCGTTATGGCGCGCATGTCCACGCTAACGCGACGGTTTGTTGAGGGTCATACGGTCGAGTATTTGCGCACTGCCGGCGGCACGCGACCCGACCTCCGCGTCGTCGATACGCCCGATGGGCGAATAGTGGTCAAAGATTTCAGCAGAAGTGATTTCCTGTTCCGAACGATTGTCGGTCCCATTCTGATTCGGCGCGAATACGGCGCATTGCGCAAGCTCATCGGCGTCGAAGGCGTGCCGCAGCTCGTCGGGCGAATCGACCGTTACTCGCTCGCAGTCCAGCACGTGCCCGGTGTCAGCCTGGATAGAAAACCCTCGAAGCCGCTGAGCAGCGAGTTCTACACCGACCTGCGCCGCGTCATCGACGAAATGCACGCACACGGCGTCGCACACTGCGACCTGCGTAGTCGAGGCAACGTCATGGTAGGTGACGACGGCCGTCCCTACGTCATAGATTTCGGCGCGTGCGTGTTTCTCGGACGCGGCCTCAACCCGTTGTTCAGGTGGCTCTTCAGCCAGTTCGTTCTTGCCGACCGAAACGCCGTGCTCCGCATCAAGAGGCGCGTCTCTCCCGAGCTCCTCTCGGATGCCGAGAGAGCCGAGCTTGCAATCCCGCTTCCGTATGAACGGCCCGCCCGCGCATTCGGCGAGGCCGTGCGCAGGCTCACCCGAAAACTGCTCACCCGCCGCAACAAACCCGATACGTCAGCTTAATTCTCACTTAACCACGTCGAAACAAACCCACCCCATACTGCTCATGAGGCAAAGGACTGTGTCCGCATTCGCACAGGCGAACGCGGGGCAATCGCGCTGTAGGGCCGTCGAATCACCTGCGCTTTGCGGCTTTGTACTACCGTAAGTTCGAGCAACGCCAGAAATCTGCCTTGCGGAATGCACAACAAGCAGATTCCTCACGACGCTCGGAATGAGGGAACGCCGGTTTGCTGGCGTGAATTACCCACCAGCCTGCGGATAGCGTAGAAGGGTTTTGCAATGCCCGAGTGCGACCGCGTTACGCTTGGAAACCAGCGTTTTGAAACGCCTCCTACAACCAAAGTGGAGTCCATCCGCGGGCTGCTAGTCCTCAACAATCGGTATTCTCTTTACGTTGGGGTCGGTGAAGACGTCCGCCTCGTCGACGCTTGGCGACGAGAACTCGGACACGATCGCGCCTTCCGCACCGGCCTGGAACCAGTGCAGCGTCTCCGGCGGCAGAGTATACTGATCGCCGGGCCGGAGCACGATCTCGTGAAAAACCGTGTAGTGCTCGCCCGGGACCTTTGCCTTGGGCGCTGGTGCCGGTGTTCCGGGAACATAAAGGTAAACCTCGCCCGCCCGGCATCTGAACGTCTCCTGTTTGCCGGGCCGACCTCCAACCGGCGGATGCTTGTGCTCAGGGCACGTCTGATACGGAAACAGCACCAGTTCCTTCGCACAGTAGCGGTCGTTGTTGACGTAGACCACAATCTCCAGCCCCTCGCTTTCAAGCCTGCCAAGACCGAAGTCGGCGACCTCCAGGTCGGCAGCTTCCTCGGCAGTTATTGCGATGCTCGCCCTGCGGAGCATCTCTATGGCTCGATTGCGGGCCTGCACTATCTCTGAGCGTTTCATTGGCGATCAATCATCCTCCCAGAACAGCTTCTGCACCAGCGAGGCGTTTCCTCTTACATTCGTTCTCCCACTTCCCGAAAATGGGGATGGGCCGACACTATAAGCCTGCTTGTTGACATATATGGCAGCGCAGTGGTATACGTAGGTAACAGCCGAGGTTGTTGTCACAAACTATGAAGGTGGGAAGTGGATACGGCACAGCGCAACCGCGTGCAATCTCAAGGAGGTAACTGGATGCAGCGTCTGTTTCCCCGGTCTGCGATCTGCGCGGCCATTCTCCTCACGATCCCATCATCCCCGATCCTGTGCGCCGGCACACCTGCCGGAACAGTGGTCTCTGCTGCTGCAGCGGCGGCATATCTGGACGGCGACAAGCTGTGCGAAGCAGCGAGCGAGCCGGCGGCGGTGACAGTTGCTCCAACAGCCGGTGTTGCCCTCGCGTTCCAGGCAGTTCCCAAGACGGTCTTGCCGGGCCGTTCCTACTATATAGGGCTGGAGCCGGTCAATACAGGTAATCAAGATGATACCATCGCTTTGGGCGCGGCATCAACGCTGGGCTGGAACGTCACGCTTGTCCGTGACGAGAACAACGACGGCATTCACCAGCCGGACGAGACGCTCTGCATCACGGATACGGGGCCTTTAGCTCCCGACACTGCCCGTCGGTGTTTCTTGCAAGTCACGGTTCCGCCTGCCGCGACCGCAGCAGACGTCGTCACCGTATCGGCGACATCCTCCTATGACCCGAGCACGTCGACCCATGCCAGAATCGAATTCCCTGCACCTGTCGCACACAGAGTCTCATTCACCCAACGCCCGCAGGTCAATCCGGCCGCAGTCGATTCCGCTGGAGTCGTACAATGCACTGCGACCGCCGTAGACACTCTTGATGACGACGTGACTTACATCTGGTCCGACGGCGGGGCTGGAGGCACGTTCAGTCCCAGTCCATACTGCCCGAACCCTATCTACACCGCACCGGCCAACTCGTCCGGGTTCGACATCGTCGTGAATATCACCTGCACGGCCATTTGCTCACTGGGAATGAACGTCTCCCAGCCCGTGGTTCCGCCCCTGATCGTGCATCCGACGCCATCTCCCGAATTCGATCGCAAGCAAGTGTGGGCGCCCATCGGGTCCGCGTTTCAGACGCCGCGCATCATTCTAAATGATCCGACAGCGCCATCGTCGGTCTCGTTCACAATAGGCATACCGACAGGCATCAACCTGGACACCACAGTTGTTGACAAGAGCCTCGCCTGCATTCGAAACGGCAGCGGAGTGAACAAGCTCCAGGCGAACTGGAATCCGGACTCAAGGATCATCTCCGTCAGCGCGGTCATTGCTTCCCCCGCCGCCTGTGTGGAGATTGTCAGGTCGATAGAGCTGGTCGTCGCCGACGGTGTCCCTGAAACCGGCCTGATGATCGACGGCCGTCAAGCGCTCTCCATACTCCCATTCAGGCCGGCTCCTGGAGATTTCAACCGTGACCGACGGATCGATGACGTGGATGCAGCGCTTTTCGCTCAGGAATGGCAGAAGTGGCACCGTCTGCCGCCGGCGAAATTCAATCCTGCCGTTGATGCGATATTCGATCTCGGTCCCCGCAGCGTCGGCATCTGGCCGGAATGGACGCCGATCGGAGACGGCAGGATCAACATTATCGACGCCACGGCATTTGTCGAGTGCTGCGTGGGTTCTCAGAACAAGATTCCCACTTACGCTGGTCCCGTGCAGACGGTCAGGACATTCAGCTTGATGCAGGTTACGGTGCCGTCGGCTCCCTACGGCGTGTTTCAGGCATCGATTCAACTGCCGCCCGGCGTGGGATTCGACGCCGCGGTCGACGGCTCTGGCAACTTGAGATATGTGTATAAAGGAATCGACGTCGGCAGCCTGTTCTTCACGGAGTTCGACGCGGCCAGCCGTACGCTGTGGCTGACGGGCAACGTAACGGGCAGCCCGCCCTTCCGTGTCGCCTCGGTATTCCTGCTTCCGTGAACTGTGGCTCCTCACAAAAAGGGAAGTGAACGCGGCGGCGTTCACTTCCCTTGGTTTGCCGATAAACCCCTGTGTCAGCGGCTACAGTATCGGCAGAAGCTTATCGAGCTCGTACTGGGTGACCTGGACGCGGAACTCGTCCCACTCGTTTTTCTTGTTCCAGATGAACCGCTCGAACGCGTGGTCGCCAAGCACTTCGCGGACCAGTTCGCTCTTCTCGGTGGCAGCAATGGCCTCTCCCAAGCTCCCCGGCAGGCTCTCAATGCCGCGCTGCTTGCGCTCTTCCTCCGTGAGTTCATAGAGGTTGTCCGTCATCTCCGGAGGAAGCTCATAGCCCATCTCGATACCCTTCAGTCCGGCGGCGAGCATGACCGCGAACGCCAGATACGGATTGCAGGCGGGGTCCGGGCAGCGTAGCTCAGCGCGTGTAGCCAGTTCCTTGCCGGGCTTATACAGCGGCACGCGCACCAGCGCCGACCTGTTGCGCTGCGACCACGCGATATAGACCGGTGCCTCCCAGCCGGGCACAAGTCGCTTGTAGGAGTTAACCCACTGTGCCAGAATCGACGAGATCTCCTTGGCGTGAACGAGTAGGCCCGCTATATAGGTCTTGCCCACCGTGGAAAGATGTGTCGGGTCGTCCGGGTCAAAGAAAGCGTTGCGGCTACCCTGGAACAGAGACTGGTGCGTGTGCATTCCACTGCCGGGCTGAGAGAAAATCGGCTTGGGCATGAACGTCGCGTAGACACCATGCTGATAGGCGATCTCTTTGACGACCAGCCTGTAGGTCATCGCCGCGTCGGCCATGGTCAGCGCATCGGCGTAGCGCAGGTCGATCTCGTGCTGGCTGGGCGCGACCTCGTGGTGGCTATACTCGACGGGTATGCCCATCTGCTTGAGAACGAGTATGGTATCGCGCCTCAACGATGTGGCGACGTCCAGCGGAGTCAGATCGAAATAGCCGCCTTCGTCGAGAGTCTCCGTGCCGTGCTTGTCCTTGAAGTAGAAGTACTCAAGTTCGGGGCCGACATAGAACGTGTAGCCTAGATCGGCCGCCTTTTTCATCTGCCGCTTGAGAATGTAACGCGGGTCGCCCGCGTAAGGCTTGCCGTCCGGCGTGAGTACGTCGCAGAACATCTTTGCGACGGAGTGATCCGACGGTCTCCAGGGCAGCAGCGTGAACGTCGCCGGGTCCGGCATCGCTATCATGTCGCTTTCCTGGATGTCCTGGTACCCCGTTATCGAAGAGCCGTCGAAGCCCATCCCGTCATCAAGGGCTTCCTCCAACTGCTCCACGGTAATAGCGAAGCTCTTCATCATGCCCAGCAGGTCTGTGAACCACAGCCTAATGAACTCGACGCCTTTGTCCTTGCATTCCTTGAGAACCCATTCTTTGCCTGTGTCAGCCATCTGATGCCTCCCATAGTTCCAGTCACGGAACGAACTTATACCCGACTCCGTGGACCGTCTGTATCAGGTGCTCGTAGTTCGGGCCGAGTTTGGCGCGTATGCGCCGAACGTGAACATCGACCGTTCTCAGACCGCCGAAGTATTCATAGCCCCAGACCTGGTTCAGAAGGGCCTCGCGGGTATGAACGCGGCCGGGATGCGACGCCAGGAAACGCAGCAGCTCGAACTCCTTGAACGTAAGCGCCAACTGCCGACTGTCTACCGTCACCTCGAAACTGTCGGTGTTGATCTCGAGGCCGTCGCAGGCAAGTATCTTGCCCGTGCGCAGACGTTGGGTTCGGTCGAGCAGTCGCATGATCCTGAGCGAGAGCTCCGACGTGTCGAACGGATCGAGGATGAAATCGTCAATATACCTGGACTCGACGCCCCGGGCGTTGGTCGATTCCACTACGGCCAGTCGCGGAGCCTCCGCAACCTGGTCGTAGCTTGCGATAAGATCCTTTGCCGCATCGAGGGACGAATCAGCCTTGCTGAGATCGATGATTACGACATCCGGACTGCCGTTGGCCACCGCATCCGCCAGAGAATTCTCGTCCCACGCCGACTTCACGAAGTGACTCATTCCGGCGACCGAAGCCGTCAATCCGGAAAGACTGCGCTCATTGTTGCCTATGACGAGGATTCTTGCCATCGTCTCGTCTTCAGGAGAAGTGGACCCATCCAGACCATTATATGCGTGATCCATAAACCCTGTCCAGGCGACATCGACGTTTCAATCCTGCCTATATGATCGGCTAGAGCCGTTTCGCTGGCGTTGCTGAATTGTTAAAGGAATGTTTCGTGCCGGCACAAAAAACAAGCCGGGCGGAACTCCCCCCGGCTTGCGATTGAGTTTCATCCGCGCTTGACAGTGCGCTCACACTTTGACTTCTTCGGGTTTGGCTTCTTCGGCGGGCATAAGTCTGACGGCTTTGTATCCGCCTTTGGCAATGTGTCCGAGCCAGAGTAGGCCGAACACGACAAGCAGCACCGCCGGCAGAACGGCCATCCACCTGAACGAATACGACGCCGCCAAAGATTCGCTTACCCTGGCCTTGTAGTAGTCGAATATCTTGCCCATGAGCGGCATGGTGAACAGAATGGACAGATTACCAGCCGTTCCCATGAGTCCGATAAGGAATGCGCCTCCCTTTGGAAACTGCTCGGACGTAACGGCGAGCATCGTCGGCCACATGTAGCAGATGCCGACTCCGAACACAGTAGCTGCGGCAAGACCGGTGACCGGGGAATTGGCAACGCTCAGCAGCAGCAGCCCTATCCCGGCAAACAGTGACGAAAACCACATCAATCCGACCGGAGACAACCGATGGGCAAGCCCTCCGGCAAAATGCCGCATAACGAACATCAGCCCGCTCCAGTAGACCAGCAGCAGCACGCCTTCCATATGGACGTTACGAGTCAGGAACGAATCGATCCATTGGCCGGTGGTCAGCTCGGTGGTCGCCGTGAAGAACATCGCGATGAACCATACGATGAATAAAGGCTTCAGAGCTTCTGCGAACATCTCCTTGTTGCTGACGCCCGCGGCCACGCGCTCTGTGGGCGGGAACTTGGTGCACAGAGCCATTATCCCGTACACCAACGCCGGCAAAAGAATCACGGACTGCTTGATCTGCCAGGCCAGGCCAAGCCTGGTCATAGCCACTGCCAGCAGTCCACCGATGATGATGCCGCCCGGCCACCACGCGTGCAGCACGTTGAGCTTGTGGGTCTTATCATCGGGATACAGCGTCGCAGTCAGGGGGTTGATAACCGCCTCAATCAGGCCGTGCGCCAGACCGACAGACATCATAGCGATGTAGAGCGTCCAGAACACCGGTATGACGCTGCTGATTTGCTGGGTGAAAATGATGATCAGCGAGCCTGCTATGTGCAGGAACGACGCGATCACCAGCAGCCGCCGCATGCCGACGAAATCGCACAGCGGCCCGCCGACGAAATTGGCAATCGCCAGGCCCAGGAAAGCAGTGCCGACCGCCAAGCCCGCAATCTGCGCAGAGACTTCCTCTGGGAAGAACCCTTGCAGATTGATCATGATGGCGGTTCGGATGCTGAAGACCATGCCGCCCGTTGCCAGAGCGATCACGCTTACAATGAACAGTCTGGTCCGATTGTAGACCGGTTCGGTTGCCGACTTAGCGCCCAAATCGCTAACCCTCCCTTTGTCTAAAGGCTATGCCATATGCCTTATCGTATACCAGCCACTTCTCCTTCATGAAATACACGGCTGCAGCAATCCAGCAAATCCCGGCACAAGTACCAGCACGCTCGAAAAGGAATGGATGGAAATAACCTGATGACGCGGAGTAACACGCGGTGTCGCGCAATACCGTAAGGAGAGTCGCCAGCAAGGATGAGTGGCGTCAGCAGAATCGGCTCGGCTTTGTACCCGCTGCCGGGCGTCCGGCCGGCCGGACAGTGCCGACCACGCAGAGTCGTGCTGCCGGAGCTACTGAATAGACACTTTCCGACCTACAACGACGGGCTGTCGGTCGGGCAGGAGGCCCTCGCCCGCATCAGAAAAGCAAACCTGGCCGCAGCAGCCGCAATCTACGTTTACCGGCAGTTGGGACCGGGATAATACACAAAGCCAGGTTCTTTCTACCAGCAAGCACTGGCAGCGCAGGACGTGCGAGACTATTGGGTCTCTCCCGACTATCGTCATGCTCAATTCGATTCGGCATCCGACCGGCGGCACAATGGATACTGAAACAGGTTCAGGATGACGTGGGTCTGGGCCGTTTGGTCCCGCAAGACCGAACAGACACCCGTGTGCCGACACGGTTGACAGTCCGTCTATCTCAGTGTAGAATATAATCCGCGCGGACGTGGCGGAATGGCAGACGCGCTAGGTTGAGGGCCTAGTCCACGCAAGTGGGTGTGAGTTCAACTCTCACCGTCCGCACCATTGGGAGATTGTTTGGTGAACGGTCTCCCTGAACGGGCGATTGGCTCAGTGGGAGAGCGCTTCGTTCACACCGAAGAGGTCACTGGTTCGAATCCAGTATCGCCCACCAGCGCGGGAGTAGTTCAGTGGTAGAGCGTCAGCTTCCCAAGCTGAATGTCGCGGGTTCGAATCCCGTCTCCCGCTCCATTTCCTCTTCTGATGTAAGAGGACATAGCGAGTCGCGGCGACGTAGCCAAGTGGCTAAGGCAGCGGTCTGCAAAATCGCTATCACCGGTTCGATTCCGGTCGTCGCCTCCACAACAAAGCACACGCCCATTGTAAGAGCGTGTGCTTTGCGTTTTGTTGGAACCCGAACTGTGGTTCGGAGCGCTTGACAATCTGCCCGTGTGCACCCCGCCTGGGCACGAGTCTCAGTTGTGTCAGGGCGTACAGGGAACGGCGGCAGCTAGAAAGCTGCCGCCGCTGTGCTCATATACTGTTTGGGTATGGGTGGACGGCTATCTGCGCCGCAAACGGAACGCTCCCACTAGCACGCCGCATCCTCCGATCAGCCCCAATATGGAGGCGGGCTCGGGCACGCACTTCCCTGTCAGTACGACGTTGTCGAGCCAGACGCTCACGCCGGCCGGTTGGATGAACACGCTTTCCACCGAGACCCAGCGCGGCTGAATGGGAAGCAGCAGTTCATCAAACGGTTTGACCGCAACCCACCGCAACTGATCCACTCCGGAGAAGCTGTATGTCACCCAGTCCGTCACGAAATAGCCTGCATGCGGATCGGATCCGGCAAGCGGGGGTCCGAGGTAGTGGGGCAGCGTTGTCGGGTCGGTCACGTCGTTGTAACGTTCGTCCCACCAATCGAGCCGGAAGCTCACTGCGGCGTCGGACGGCACCCAGCCGCTCCATGCGATTTCGGCCGCCAGCGTGATCAGTTTCTGGTGGAGATTCCAGTTCCAGTCAGGGCTTCGCGAATCATCCACCACCTGTCGAAGCCAAAGATCGCCGCCTGGGCGCTTACACGTAGCCGCGTAAGCATTACCCGGCCCGTCCATTCCGACAACGATATCAACTCCGTGCTGCCAGAACGACAGATCGCCTGTACTGAAGTCGCCATTGATGATCTCGTTATATCCACCTGCCAGCGCCGGCGTCGCGCACAGCAGTACTGCAACACCCGTAAACACAAACCAAGCATGTTTCATCCTCTAGTCCTCCCCCAATGACGAGTAGGTCCGCCATTATCTTCGTAGCGTCTAAGAGCACGGGCTATGTTGCAATTCAGCGGGCCATGGTCGAAAGTTGTTTGCAACCGCCAATCCTATCGCCCAACTGCTAATAACGACTACCATCAGTATGCATGGTGTTGCAGCACTTGTCAAGGGCCTTCACGCGAAAAAACCCAAAACAGGTATTATTACCAGTCCGGTGGTCATCATAAAGGCTTGCAGGCGTCACTGAGTGGTCATACGTGTCCGACAAGGCAACGTGCTGTTCACATATCGTCGCATGAAGTGCGTGATGCGGTCCCGTCGATAGCTGCCTTTGCAGGAAGAGGCACGCGTGTGGCAAGCAACGCGCGCTCCGCTTCGACCCCGACCGAGGTCGCTAGGTTCCTCAGGTGCCCGAGCAGCCCGCAATCCACAAAGCCACGACTGCAAGGGCGGCGAGTCTGACAAGCAACCACGTTACTTTCATTGCATTTGCCCTCCTACGACGGTGTTGAGCGGCCGGATGTGCTCAAGATGACGCGGCTCGACCGCATACGGATCCTCAGAGAGCACCGCGAAATCAGCCAACTTGCCGACCTCGAGGCTTCCCTTGGATTGTTCCTCAAATCCGATATACGCACTGCCCAACGTATACAGGCGCAGCGTTTGATCGACCGTTAGACACTCGTGCTGACTCATTGCATCTCTGGTTACGGCGCGGTGCACAAGCTGCATCGGATCCAGCTTTTCCACCGGACAATCGGATCCCATTCCGAACTTTATTCCGGCTTTGAGCATGGACTTGAATGGATACGTGTAGCGATACCGTTCAGGCCCGACCCGTTCGTGGGTCCAAAAGTCGGTTATGATGAACTGCGGCTGCACCGACGCATTCACGTCCAACCGGGCCATGTCCGCCAGAATCTCGGGACTTGTCTGCGCGACGTGTTCGAGCCGGTGACGAAGCCTGTTGGCACGATTGCCCTCCGGCATCGCCATCTCGATCGCGCTGATCGACTGTTGAATGGCCCGGTCGCCTATCGCGTGGATGGCGGCCTGGCAGCCGTTGCGCTGGACCGCGACCAGCATTTCCGCAAGCTCCTTATCGGTCCTGAACAGCTCTCCGCAGTTGCCGGGATCGTCGCTGAACTCCTCACACATCGCGCACGTCCTCGCGCCCATGGAACCGTCCATGAATATCTTGATCGAACCCACGCGGAGCCAATCATCCCCGGAAGTCGTTCTAAGTCCCTGGGCGACGATATGCTCCATAAGATGATACGGCCACTGGAAGCGAATTCGAAGCGGAAGCCTGCGTTCGCCGCGAAGTTTTCGCAGAAGCGCAAGCTCTTCGAGGCTGTCAATCTGCGTGTGGACGCTGGTCAGTCCGGCAGTCCGCGCCTCCGAAAAAGCGTGTAGAGCCGCACGTTCAAGCTCCTCCGGGGTGCAGTCGGGAATCTGGTCCCACAGAAGCCCGACGGCGTCTTCCGTGAGCTTGCCCGTCTCCCACTGCTCCTTGGTCAGCTTGTCTCTGACCGGCATTAGCGCGGCGGAGTTGCCCACTACAGCGTGATAGCACAGCCGGGCCGCCAAGATCGGCACATCCTTGCTGACTTCATCGAGATCGGCGCGGGTTACCCATCTGCCCTCGGAGAACATCTCCTGATCGAACCGCTCGCCAATGAGCCACGCCGCGCCGGGGTTCTTCGCGCGATGGACCCGCAGCCTATCCTGCAGCTCGGCGATCGAGCGGCAGTCTGTGAGATTAGCCGACCGCGTGCACGCAAGGCCGTGCATGATTAAATGGCAGTGCGTGTCGATACAGCCGGGAATGACCGTCCTGCCCGCCAAGTCTATCTCCTCGGCGGCACGTCCGACCGACGCCCGCACATCATCATAAGTCCCGACTGCGGTGATTCGCTCTCCATCGACGCCTATTGCCTCGGCAATTGTCCCTGCCGAATCAAGCGTGTAGATGCGGGCGTTGACGAACAGCTTTTGTGATGCCATCAGTATGCCTCGCTCAGTCTTTCGCGGACCACGGTTTCATTGCCGTCCGAATCGACCTGCCTGAAAAAGCACGTGCGATAACCTTCGTGGCACGCCGCGCCAGTCTGATCGACTTTGACTACCAGGCAATCCTTGTCGCAGTCAACATATACGGCCTTGACGGCCTGGATGTTGCCCGATGTCTCACCCTTCACCCAGTACTTCCGCCGCGATCTGCTCCAGAAGCAGGTTCTACCCGATGTGAGTGTGCGAGCAACCGCCTCCCTGTTCATATAGGCGACCATCAGTACATCGCCGTTGGCGTGATCCTGCACGACGGCCGTTATCAGGCCGTTATCGTCGTACTTAAGGCTGTTCAGGAAATGGTCCAACATAACCTCTCTCCAAATGTTATGGCTCCATTCTACACCACTTGCCGCACGCCTTGCCAGTCCGGCAGTCGTCACATGTCTGTTCAGTCTTGCGGGACAGACCTCCGGTAGCGCTGAGTAGACCCCAACGAAGGTTGTATCGAAGCGAGGTGGAGCCTTGACCGCCCTTCGATACGCTTCGCACTCAGGGCTGGCGGGGTGGACATTCCCAGAAGACTGAACAGGCTCGTCGTCACGTATGGGTTCAGTTTTCCGGGAGCGGAGCGCGCAGACTCACATCCACATCATTGTGAACTTGATTCGGGATCCCTCGCGCTGTCGGGCCTGTGCTGAATCGAGCACAGGGTGATTGGGTTCGCGCAAGTTGCGCGTCGTCATCTCGGTCGAGCTTTTTGCAGGATTTACGTCCGGAACCGGCTAATCGTTCCTCAGTCGGAGGTGACTGTTCAATGGCGCTGCTTTACGGCAAGACCTATACAAAAGAAGAGCTGCTCGAGAGAGTAGGGGACATGTCGCAGATCGGGGGAGCGAGACAGATCAAACTCAGCGGTGGACCTTACGAAGGCGTGGAGGCCGTCGAGTTTCGCACGGGAACCGGCTTCTTGTTTCTGGCCGTTCCGGGAAGGGGGCTCGATGTGACGATAGCGGAGCACAACGGTCGCTCGCTTGCCTGGCGATCAGCGGCGGGTGAGATTGCCGCACCGTTCTACGAAGAACCCGGCCTGGGATGGCTTCGGACGTTTCCCGGCGGTTTGGTGACGACGTGCGGTCTTACCTACGCGGGCGCGCCGTGCGAGGACGAGGGCCGGAAGCTCGGACTGCACGGCCGATTCTCGTGCACTCCTGCTACCAACGTCTGGGTGGACGGCGAATGGGAAGGCCACGAGTATCGGATGTGGGCAACCGGCAAGGTGCGTGAATCGTGCCTGTTTGGAGAGAACGTGCTTCTCAAGCGCAAAATTTGGGCGATGCTGGGCGAGAACAGGTTTTTTATCGAGGACGAAGTGACCAACGAAGGCGCGCGCCGCGTGCCGCATATGATCCTCTATCACATCAACGGGGGCTTTCCCGCTGTGGACGCCGGGTCCACATTAATCTCGCCGACGCGTAAGGCCACGCCGCGCGACGCCGATGCCGAGGTGGACAAAGAGCACTACTACCTCAACGATCCGCCGACCGTCGGCTACAAGGAGCGCTGCTACTATCACGACATGGCCTCGGATAAGGACGGGTTCGTCACTGCCGGGCTGGTCAACAAGAACATGCCCGACGGCGAGCCGTTTGGCTTCTACGTGAAGTACAACATAAATCAGCTGCCGTTTTTCACACAATGGAAGATGAACGGCATGCGCGAGTACGTCGTCGGCATGGAGCCGGCCAACTGCCATGTGCAGGGTCGGGCGAACGAGCGCGAGCGCGGGACGCTGCAGTTTCTGGAGATCGGCGAAACCCGGCGCTACAAGATCGAGATCGGAGTGCTTGCCAACGCATCCGACGTCGCGGCATTCGAGGAGACGGTGAGGTCGTTGACGCTGTAGGCGCGTTGCTGACTATTCGGCGCGGAGATGGCCGCTGCGCGCCGACATGGGAGCACCTGCCGCCGTCTGATAAACCATACGAATGCTCCGACAACGTTGTTGGCGATCCATGCTCCAATGCAGCTCCGTCCGCGTGACGGTGTGGTCGCCGCGTCTGGCCCGACAACGTTGTTGGCGATCCATGCTCCAATGCAGCAGGGGGTTCGGTCCGACATCACACGCATCGGCAATCCCAAAATACCACGGATGCGAGCCGGCGGCGGCTCGGGCACCTCTGCTAGATAGCGGATGTTGCGGCAACGTGCGGCCCTCACGGCAAAGGTTGCGTCCCTGAAGGGGTAAACTAATAATGAAGCGCGCAGCCGGAGGTGAGTTGCGATGGTCATAGACCCGGTTTGCCTCAAACGGCTTCACCTGAATGAGAGACCGTTCAAGTCCGAATACCGAGGCCACACCTACTACTTCGAGTGCGAGCGGTGCAAAGAGATATTCGATGAGAACCCGGCGGATTTCGCCGGCAAGATTCCTCAAATCATCTACGGCGACCAGGGGCGCAAGCGTCCTGCAACTAAGTGACGCTGGCCTCGTCGCGCAGCATCTGCTATAATAGCTGTAGCACGGCGGTTTTCCGGGCTGTCGCCTGATTGCGGCAGCCTTGATTGTTGCGAGAAGGTGACTTGGCAATGACTGAACACGAGAAATCTACGTGGCGCACCAAAGTGGGATTGGCCGAGATGCTTAAGGGCGGCGTGATAATGGACGTTACCAACGCCGACCAGGCAAAGATCGCGGAGGATGCGGGCGCGGTCGCGGTGATGGCGCTGGAACGCGTGCCCGCCGACATTCGCAGGGAAGGCGGGGTCGCACGAATGGCCGACCCGCTCAAGATCATTGAGATCCAAAACGCAGTGACCATTCCCGTGATGGCGAAGGCGCGCATAGGCCACTTCGCCGAAGCACAGGTACTTGAAGCGCTGGGCGTGGACTACATCGACGAGAGCGAAGTTCTCACCCCGGCCGATGAGTCCTATCACATTGACAAGCACCAGTTCAAGGTCCCGTTTGTGTGCGGGTGCCGCGATCTGGGCGAGGCGCTGCGCAGGATCGGTGAGGGCGCGGCGATGATCCGCACAAAGGGCGAGGCAGGCTCCGGCAACATAGTCGAGGCGGTGCGGCATATGCGCACGGTGATGTCGCATATTCGCAAGATTCAAAGCATGCGCGAAGACGAGCTCATGGCCGAAGCCAAGAGCCTGGGCGCTCCATATGAGCTGGTGATCGAAATCCACCGGACCGGCAAGCTGCCCGTGCCGAACTTCTCCGCCGGCGGCATAGCGACCCCCGCAGACGCGTCACTGATGATGCAGCTAGGCGCGGAGGCAATCTTTGTCGGGTCAGGCATATTCAAGAGCGAAAATCCCGCGCGGCGCGCCAAGGCCATCGTGGATGCGACCACTCATTACATGGATTTCAAGCTGATAGCCGAGCTTTCCAAGGACCTTGGCAAGGCAATGGAGGGCCTGGACATCCGCCAGATCGACGAAAAAGACCTACTCGCTACCCGAGGCTGGTAGTCGATGGGAAACGCGAGAGATGCTTCGGTGACGCGCCTTCGCATCGGCGTCCTTGCCCTTCAGGGCGACTTCGAAAAGCATGCGCAGATGATGGCGCGGATCCCCAACGTACATGCCCAGCCCGTCAAGACTGCCGAGTCTGTCGATCTGTGCGATGGGCTGATCATCCCCGGCGGCGAAAGCACGACTGTCGGCAAGCTGATGGACAGATACGGCGTCGATGCCGCCATCAGGCGCAACGTCGGTAGGGGCATGGCGGTCTTCGGAACGTGCACGGGAATGATCCTGCTCGCTAAGGAGATCGAAGGCAGCGACCAGCCGCGGCTTGGCCTGATGGACATCACGGTCCGCCGCAACGCGTTCGGCAGGCAGATCGACAGCTTTGAGGCCGACCTCGACGTCGAGGTCATCGACGGATCGCCCGTTCGTGCGGTGTTCATCCGCGCGCCGTTTGTTACCGAGGTTCGCGGCGACGCGAAGGTACTCGCGAGGCTGGCTACAGGCGAGATCGTCATGGTAAGGCAGGGGAACCTGCTAGCGGCCGCGTTTCATCCGGAATTGACGGACGATACGCGCGTTCACGAATACTTCGCCGAAATCGCCCGCCAGGCGCGGACCGCGTCAACGAAGTAGGGAGCATCCCCAGAGGCCGATCTGCCGAGCAGTCCACGCCGGCAGATCGTTGCGTTCCGCCATCCCGAACACGGCTTTCCGTCATTCCAAACGTAGTGAGTAATCTGCTTCCTGAAAGCCGATTTCTCGCTTGGCTCCAAATGACGCGGTGTGCGCGAAAGCTGCAGAGGGTGGATACTTGGCGCGAGACCGGTCGACTTGGGTTCTGGGCAACGACGTCGAAGGATTACTTCCGATCCACGGCCACGACCTGCTGCATCAGCTTGATGATGCTGTTGGCCGGGTAAAGGCCTTTCTTGAGCGATAAGTTGGGATAGACAAGGGTGTTCTTACCGATCAGCGTGCCGGGATTGGTCACCACGTTGCAGCCGATTTGGCAGCCGTCCCCGATCACCGCGCCGAACTTCGGAAGTCCCGTGTCGTATACCTTGCCTTCGACCTTGATCTTAATGGACGGCCTTTTGCCTGTCGCGGGGTCGCGAACGCTGGTCACAGGGACGTTCGAGAGCCTGGCGCCGGCGCCTAGGTTGACGCCGCGTCCGAGGATGCTATCGCCGACATAGGCAAAATGGGGCGCCTGCGCGGTATCGATCAAAATGCAGTTCTTGAGTTCGGTTGCGTGACCGACGGTGCAGTTGTTGCCGACGATAACATCGCCGCGTATGTATGCTCCGTTGCGTATCTGGCAGTTCTTGCCGATGATCGCCGGCCCTTGGATGAACACGCCCGGCTCCACCACCGTTCCTTCGCCGATGACGACCGCATCCTTGTCGTCGACGTAGGCGCCGTCCATAACGATGCCGCGGATTGTGGAATCGCCGTCAACGCTGGTTATGTATTCCAGAGTGAAGCGCCCCACGCGTCCCAGCACCTCCCACACGTATTCCACCCCGTCGAACAGGGTCCGGAACTCGAATCCGTTGAGGTCGAAGAAATCCGATGGTCTCAGCATAGGGCAATTATAGAATCCGCGAGCAAGCGTGTCAAATGTCCGGTTCGGACAGGGCCTGTTCAGTTTTTCGGGAATGTCCACCCCGGTAGCCCTGAGTGCGATGCGTATCGAAGGGCGGTCAATGCTTTACTGCGCTTCGATACGACCTTCGTTGGCGGTCTACTCAGCGCTGGCGGAGTTCTGTGCCGCAAGACTGAACAGACACTTCGGACAGTCTCGCTTGACGAGCGGCAAGCGGCGGTAGGATAATTGAGGCGCGGGAGCATCCAATGGCTTATGTCGACCTCAGAGAATTCATATCACGGCTCGAACGCGAGGGCGAACTCGTACGCGTGCGCGAGCGCGTCAGTCGCGACCTTGAGATTACCGAGGTCGCTGACAGAACGGTAAAGTCCGGGGGGCCGGCGCTGCTTTTCGAGAACGTAGATGGGTTCGACATTCCGGTGTTGATCAACGGCTTCGGCAGCTACCGGCGCATGTCGATGGCCCTTGGCGTGGATAGTCTGGACGTGATAGGCTCGCGGGTCGAGTCTCTTCTGAACACGGAGTCGCCGGCGTCGTTCCGCGAAAAACTGATGATGGTGCCCAGGCTCGCGCGACTTGCGTCGGCGTTTCCGAAGACGGTCAAGAATGGGCGATGTCAGGAGATCGTTAAAGAAGGGAACGACGCGTCGCTTGACCTGCTGCCGATTCTGAAGTGCTGGCCGGGCGACGGCGGCCGCTTCATAACTCTGCCGATGGTATTCTCCAAGTCGCTCGAGACCGGCAGGCGCAACGTCGGCATGTACCGCATGCACGTCTACGATTGTCGCACGACGGGCATGCACTGGCACGTCCACAAGGTCGGCGCGCGCCACTATGCCGAGTACGAGAAAGCCGGCAAGCGCATGGAGATCGCGGTGGCCCTTGGCGGTGATCCTGCAATCACCTACGCAGCCACTGCGCCGCTTCCGGAGGATTTTGACGAGATGGTCTTCGCGGGATTCCTGCGGCAGGCCCCTGTGGAAATGGTTCAATGCAAGACCGTGGACCTGCAGGTGCCCGCGTGCGCCGAGATCGTGCTTGAGGGCTACGTTGACCCGGGTGAGCGCCGGACTGAGGGGCCGTTTGGCGACCATACCGGCTACTACTCGGCGGCCGATGAGTACCCCGTTTTCCACCTCACCTGCCTCACGCACCGCAGAGATCCGATCTACCCGGCTACTGTTGTAGGTCGCCCCCCTATGGAAGACTGTTTCATCGGCAAGGCGACCGAGCGTATATTCCTGCCGCTGATCAAGACTCAGCTACCGGAGATTGTCGATATGAATCTGCCGGTGGAGGGGATATTTCACAACCTGGCGTTCGTGTCGATCCGCAAGCGCTATCCGATGCAAGCAAGGAAGGTCATTTCGGCCCTGTGGGGCCTGGGTCAGATGATGCTGACGAAGATCATTGTGGTGTTCGATGAAGACGTGGATGTGCAGGACACGAGCGAAGTCCTGTGGCGGCTGGGCAGCAACATTGACCCGCGCCGCGACATCGTCTTGGTTGACGGTCCGGTGGACGTGCTCGAGCACGCCGCCCCGCAGCCTCTGTTCGGCTCGAAGATGGGCATCGATGCGACCCGCAAGATCGCCGGCGAGGGACACGACCGCGCATGGCCCGAGGACATTCGCATGAATCCGGACGTGATTCGCAGAATAGATGACATCTGGGGGAGGCTCGGCATTGGATAGCAGGCGGATACTGGTGGCGATATCCGGCGCAAGCGGCGCGGTTTACGCCAAGCGGCTTCTTGAATTGCTGCCGCAGGTTTACGACGCAGTGTACCTCACGGCCTCCGACAACGCGCTTTCGATCGTGCGGCACGAGATCGGCAAGGACGACCTGCAGGCCCTGATACCATCCGGCGCGGACAGCAAGTTCGTCCTTTTCGACCCGTGCGACCTGAATGCGCTGCCTGCAAGCGGTTCGCATCGGTATGACGGAATGGTCGCAATCCCGTGCTCTATGGGATTGCTGGGTAGGATTGCGTCGGGAGTGTCGAACGATCTCCCTACGCGAGCCGCCGACGTCTGCCTAAAGGAGCGGCGCAAACTTATCCTGGTCGTGCGCGAAACGCCGCTGAGCCTCGTGCACTTGCGGAATATGGCCACACTTAGCGAGGCCGGTGCGGTCATACTTCCTGCCGCCCCGGCGTTTTACGGCAAACCGGAGACCATCGAGGATTTGGTCGATTTCGTCGTGGATCGCGTGCTCAGTGCACTCGGCTTGGACATTCGGCTCATTAATGGTTGGGGCGAGTGATGCTGGGCAGGATCGGTATCGTTCTGGAGATGATCAAATTCGAGCATACGGTCTTTGCACTGCCGTTTGCTCTGATCTCGATGTTGGTTGCTGCAAAAGGGCTGCCCGCGTGGTCGGTGATCGGCTGGATACTTGCCGCGATGGTTGGGGCGAGGACGGCTGCCATGGGGTTCAACCGCATTGTCGACGCGCGTCTGGACGCAGCTAATCCGCGCACCCGATGCCGTGCGATTCCGACAGGTCAGGTCTCCATTGCCGCGGCAAGCGCGCTGGTCGTGGCGGCGGGGGCGCTGTTGGTTGCCGCAGCGTATATGTTGAACCCGCTCGCGTTCGCACTTTCGCCCGTTGCGCTCGTGGTGGTCTTGAGCTATTCGTATTCGAAGCGATTCACCAGCTTATCGCATCTGTGGCTCGGTCTGTGTTTGGGAATTGCCCCGGTGGGAGCTTGGATTGCCGTCAGAGGCAGAATCGAGCTTGCCTCGATTGTTCTCAGCGCGGCGGTTATGCTGTGGACGGCCGGCTTCGACATCATCTACTCGCTGCAGGACGTCGAGTTCGACCGCAGGATGGGGCTGTTTTCTCTGCCTGCGCGACTGGGGCCGGCGCGGGCGATTGCCGTGTCGCGGATGTTTCATGCGGTTATGATAGGCCTGCTGGTATGCTTCGGCCTCAAGACCGGGCTGGATGCCGCATACTACGTCGGCGTCGCGGTGGTAGCGGCGTTTCTCGTATACGAGCAGAGCCTGGTATCACCGAGGGATTTGAGCAAAGTCAACACGGCGTTTTTCACGCTTAACGGGTTTGTTAGCATCGGATTACTGGCATTTGTTGCGGTGGATGTGTTCCTGTGCTGAAGCGGATTGTCGAACAAAGCGATGTAGCTGATATACTTCTGCGGGCGCTCGACGGCCAAAGGCTGACCGTCGACGACGGCGTGCGCCTTTTCGAGTCCGAGGACCTCCTGGGAATCGGAGCAGTTGCGAATGTGATTCGCACGCGCATCAACGGCCGTGCAACCCGCTACATCGTTAACCGCCATATCAACTACACCGACATCTGCAAGAACCGCTGCCGTTTTTGCGCATTCTCGCGGTCGGAAGGCGATCCGGACGCCTACGTAATGACAATCGACGAGATCGCAGCCAAGGCACGGTCTGAATGGGATCGGTTGAGGTTCACGGAACTGCACATAGTGGGCGGACTGCACCCGACCTTGCCGTTGAGCTACTACACGGACATGCTCTCCGCGCTGAAGACGCGCTTACCGTCGGTTCACATTCAGGCGTTCACTGCCGTCGAGATCGCGCACATAGCCGGAATCGCCGACATGAGCGTCAGGGATACGCTGATCGCGTTGAGAGAAGCCGGGCTTGGCTCGCTGCCGGGCGGCGGTGCGGAGGTGTTCAGCCCGCGCGTTCGCTCAATCGTCTGTCCGCAGAAGATGGCGGGAAGTGAATGGCTTGACGTAATGCGCCAGGCACACCAACTCGGCATTTACAGCAACGCAACTATGCTCTACGGGCATGTCGAGACCTGTCGCGAGCGCGTCGAACACATGGCTGCGCTGCGTGACCTACAGGACGAGGCCCTCGCCAATGGCGCGAACAGCGGCAGGTTCCTGGCATTCATTCCTCTCAAGTTCCACGCGACAAATACCGATCTGGAGGCTTTGGCATCACCGATGAGCGCGATGGACGACCTGAAGGTCTATGCCGTCTCCCGCCTCATGCTCGACAATATCCCGCACATCAAGGTGTTTTGGATCATGCTCGGCGTCAAGCTCGCGCAGGTGGCGCTCAGCTTCGGCGCGGACGATTTCGACGGCACGGTGGTCGAAGAAAAGATCACGCATCGCGCGGGAGCGACCACGCCGCAGGGCCTGACGGTGGCGGAAATCCGCCGGCTCGTCCAGGAGACCGGTACCGTTGCTGCGGAAAGGGACACGCTATATAACGACGTTGAGCGCACGCCCGAATCTTGCAGCGAAATCGCAGGTTGTCAAACACTCGCGGGAGGCGGCAGGTGAAGCTGGGGTGTCTGCCGTATCTTAACGTGCGGCCGCTGGTCTATACGCTGGAGCACGGAGAGCTGCCCAAAGGGTGGGAATTCGTCTACGCGCCTCCGTCAGCGCTGGCCCGTATGCTCGAGTCGGGCGAGATTGCTGCGGCTCCCGTATCGAGCTTCGCATGCCTGCGCAACTCCGATCTGCGAATGTGTCCGGGGATATGCATCGCCGCAAACGGTCCCGTTCGAAGCGTCTTGATTCTCAGCAGGGTACCGCCGGAACGAATCGCTCGCGTGGCGTTGGATACCAGCAGTCTCTCCGGTGCAGCTATGGCCCGCATAATACTTGACGAGAGCTTCGGTGTGCGGCCCGAGTTTGTCCGCGCCAATCCGGATGTCCTGCGAGGCGGCGTGCTCTACGACACCGACGCGGTGCTTCTGATAGGCGATCCGGCGATGTTGTGTCCGAAAGACGGCTTGTACGTGCTTGATATAGGCAGCGAGTGGATGAAGCTGACCGGTCTGCCTGCAGTGTTTGCCGTATGGGCGGGCCGCGGGATGACATCGGAACTGGTATCCGTCCTGCAAGAAGCCAAGGCGCGAGGATTGGGCTTACTTTCCGAGATTGCTGCAAAGGAATCCCAGAGACTGGGCCTGTCGTTCGAAACCTGCCTGGAGTATCTGTCAGAGGTGATAAGCTACGACATGCGCGAGCGCGAAGCGCGGAGCCTCGAGGTGTTCCGGCGCAAGGCACAAGCGCACGGCTTATTTGACTGTGAGGTCGCATCGCGATGAGCGTTCGACGTATCGCCCGCGACGAGGCCCTCAGAATGTTTGAGGAGATTCCGCTGCCTGAGTTGGGCTGGATGGCGGATAGCGTGTGCCGCCAAAAGCACCCGGAACCTATGCGGACTTACGTAATCGATCGAAACATCAACTACACCAACGTCTGTGTCTCCGGCTGCCGGTTCTGCGCGTTCTTCCGACCGCCCGGACATCCCGAAGGTTATGTCCTAAACGATGAGCAGATTCTGGCGAAGGTGGAGGAGGCGGTCGCGCTCGGAGCGACGCAGATTCTTATGCAGGGCGGACTTCATCCAGATCTGCGCATCGGCTACTTCGAGCACTTGTTCGCAAGAATCAAGGAGCGTTACACGGTACAGCTCCACTCTCTCTCGGCTCCGGAGATCGTTCATATCGCACGCGTATCCGGCCTTTCCGTGCGAGACACGCTTTATCGGTTGAAACGCGCCGGGCTGGATTCGATTCCTGGAGGAGGCGCGGAGATACTTGTGCAACGAGTCCGACAGGCCGTCAGTCCCCGCAAGTGCGGCGTCGCAGAATGGGTCGACGTTATGCGCACCGCTTCCCACCTGGGCATGCGCGCAACGGCAACGATGGTCTTCGGAATGGGGGAGAGTATGGCGGACCGTATTTCTCACCTCGATCTCATCCGCTCGCTTCAGGGCGAAACGGGCGTGTTCACGGCATTTATTGCGTGGCCGTTCCAACCGGGCAATACGGCTCTGGGCGGCAATGCGGCAGGCGCGCACGACTACCTTCGCACTCTCGCTATCTCTCGCGTGTATCTCGACAACATCGACAACGTTCAGGCGTCGTGGGTCACGCAGGGCGAGCGGGTCGCGCAGCTCGCACTTCGCTTTGGTGCAAACGACATCGGTAGCACGATGATAGAGGAGAATGTGGTGGCGGCTGCTGGAGTGTCGCATCACACCAGTGAAGACGCACTTATTGCGCTGATCCACGGAGCGGGCTTCGACGCCGGCCAGCGCACGACGCTTTACGAGACGGTAAAGGTTCATAAGTGCGGCAAGGAGCGGACATGAGCGCAGCAGCGATAATCGGCGGGAGTCAGGGCTACCGCGTGCTGGCTGAGCTGCGGTTCTCGGAGACTATCGGTCCAATCGGCACGCCGTTCGGGCTGTCGGCGCCGATTCACAAGTTGGTTGCCGGCCACGAGGATGTATTTTTCCTATCTCGGCACGGCGAGCAAGGTTACTGCGTATCTGCGCCGTTTGTAAACTACCGCGCCAATATTTGGGCGCTGAAGGAACTGGGTGTCAGTCGCATAGTCGCCTGGTCCGGGCCCGGGGCGATCGATCCGTCCATTCCCATCGGCGAGATTCTGGTGCCGTGCGACCTAATTGACGAAACGCGCGGCCGCCCGGCGACTTTCTTCGAGGGTCTGGGCATCGGGTTCATTCGACAGAATCCCGTGTTCTGCCCGGACCTCTCCGAACGTCTCAGCAATGCGATCGAGTCGCGATTCGGTCACTGCAGGACCGAAGACGTCTACGTTTGCACGCAAGGCCCGCGACTCGAGACGCGCGCGGAAATACGCAAGTTCGCATCTTACGGCGCGACACTCGTCGGAATGACGCTGGTTCCTGAAGCGTTCCTGGCCAGGGAGCTTGAAATCTGCTACTGCCCGATCTGCTACGTGACCAACTACGCCGAGGGCGTCACGGACCGGCCCTACCAGCCCGGCGAACTGTTCGAGGGGCTGCTCTCGAGTGACGAAAAGGCGGCGGTGGATGCGGCGGTCGCAGCCTTGCCGCAGATCGCGCTTGAAGTCCTAACGGAGCCCCGTTGCGCCGGACGATGCCTCTGCAATCAGTCCATGGAACGCTACCGCCGCCGAGGCGACATCGGGAAAGACTGGCATACGTGGATTGAAAAACATTCCGGCATTGACGGCTGAATCATTGCAGAGCACATCCGGCAACACATTCGTGTTCCCGGCCAGTCCGAATCGCGGACTCGACAAGTGCAGAAGGTAGACCCGATTGCCAGGGCTAAGTTGTTAACGATGAACATACTGATTACCAATGACGACGGCGTGCACGCTGAGGGACTCATATTCCTCAAAGCCGAGCTCGACAAGATCGGCCGCGTTTTCGTCGTCGCCCCGGACAGGCCGCGCAGTGCCTGCGGCCATTCGATAACCCTCCATAAGCCGCTTAGAGCCGAAAAAGTGGCGCTGCGGGACGGCAGCGTGGGGTACGCCTCCAACGGAACCCCATCGGACTGCGTAAGTCTTGGGCTGCTGGGCATGATCGAGGAGCCGATTGATGTTGTGGTCTCCGGCATCAATCATGGACCTAACCTAGGTTGGGACCTTACGTATTCGGGCACAGTCTCGGCGGCCATGGAAGCGGCCATAATGGGCGTGCGGGCATTTGCGATCTCCGTGACCAGCTACGCGCCACGTCTGGACTATGGCCCTGCGGCACGATTTGCCGCCGCACTGGCGCAGATGCTTGCGGAGCACGACATGCCGGAAAGCACTCTTTTGAACGTGAATGTCCCTGACCTGCCGCCGTCTCAGATAAAGGGAGTCGTTGTCACTCGACAGGGCAAGCGCCGTTACAGCGGACAGTTGGAGAAGCGGACCGACCCCATGGGCCGCGACTACTACTGGCTCGGAGGCGATCAGCCGACTGATTCGCTTGAGGAAGGCACGGACGTCTACGCAATCTCAGAAGGATGGGTGTCCGTGACGCCGGTCCATCTCGATCTGACGGCCTACTCATCCATCGACGAGGTTCGCTCGTGGGGTATCCAGGGGATTCGAGTTGAGTAGCAGCCTACGCAGAGATGCTCTCCACGACCGGAGTTCGCGGCACCGTGCCCGGAATCGTTCTCTGCAGAAGCCTGCCGCGACCGAAACGGTGTTTGTGTGCGCGCTTTCGGCAGTAAATGAAGGAACCTCCCGTGCGGGGATGGAAGTCCATAATAGCTGATGTGATGTTGGAGGAGGGCTACGGGTCCCCATGAGGCCGGGCAGCCGTTGGAACGGAGAAGCCGCCAATCCTATCGCGGCCGCGATTTACGGTGCCGTGGTCTCACTGGTCCTCTGTTGCGCGATTAGCTATGTCTTGACATGCGTGCGATTGGGCGTCGTCTCGGACCACGCATCCTGGGGCAGCAAGCGCAGCTTGATGCTGACCGGGCTGAACCTATATGCCTGCCAACACGTTCCCCTTGTCGGTTCAGGGATTCCTCCGGGATCCGACCAGCACATCCGCGCGTTCATCACTCTGCCGCTGACCTTGTGGGCCGTTATTCCGGCGGTCGCGCTCGTCGTCGGCGGGTGGGTCTGCGCTCGATGTCGAGTGGATGCCGGAAGGTGGGGCATGACCGTGTCGGCGCTTTTGGTAGGTGTGATCTACGCGGGAGTGCTGACCGGACTCGCAGGAGTAGTGTCGGCGAAGTTCCGATACACCGCAGTGCCGGCCGTGGGCGGCTTCGAACTCAGCCCGCCGGACATCGAGTTTCGGCCGTCCGTTGCAGGCTCTGTAGCATACGGCTTGCTCTTCGGGGTGGCCTTTTCCTATCTGGGCGCTCTGCCGGCGATGCGATCTAGCGCCGATACGTACGTTCGCGGGAAGTGGTGGGCGTGTACGAAGTCAGTGGTAGTCGTGGTGGTGCTACTTCAGCTCGCGATGTGCGGCGGTGTGCTGGGGTGGTTTGCCGCGAGGTCAGGCTCGGGCACTGCGGATGAGTTGGCCCAGCCGGAGGCGGCAGGCATTCTACCCACGGTTGTCGGAGTGGGATACGGCCTGCTGCATGGCGCGCAATTATCGGCAAGCGCGACACCCGTATTGATGCCCAGTGAGGCATATAGCATGCGAATTATGCTGTACCGCGGCGTCGAAATCTACGACCGCGGCAAGGTCGACAGAAAGCCCGCATCGCCCTGGGTCTGCATCGGCGCGGCCGTCGCGGCCCTAGCAATGGTGGCAATAGGCAGGCTGGCAGTCAAGCTGGGCTCTAGGGATGGCTCGCTGCCGACCGCGCTGCGACTGACGGTGGTTCACTCGGCCTGTCTCGCCGTCACGACGATGTTGTGCGGAGCGGCGTGGGGAATAGCCGGGCAGTCGTGGGCCTTCATCGGCCTGCGTTTCGATCCATGGATGCTTATAGAGGTTGCTTGCGTATTCCTGTTGACGCTGGCGGGTGCGCATTGGGCCAACAGGAGATACGCCGGGCGCCTGGCTGGGTTTCCATCAGTATGAGGATACTGAATTCGACCAGACATAGTGTGAATACGGCACTCAGTGAGGCCGTAGCCCGATACCCGACCGACGACTTGACGGTCGAGATCAAATACTGTCGCGCCGGGACAAAACGCTACATCTCCGGGACGTATTATCGCAAGACTCGCGGCTATGACGACGGCAAGCTGATCCGGTTGCGTATTAATCGTGCCAACAAGTACCCGCTCGAAGTACCGTTCAAGACGTCGGAGTACTACACCAAGCGGGACCGGTTCGGCAACGAGATCATCTACCAGAAGTTTAGAAACGTGAGGTTTGACACCGCCGAGGATTTGATCCTGGCGATATTCCTGCACGAATTCTCGCACTATCTGGATCATATCGAGGGGCGCAACGGCCGCTACAAGCAAACCAAGGCCGATAAGTTCGCGCTATCGATTCTTGAAGCACTACATATCATCTGAGGGGGACATGCAATTGCTGAAACGTTGTTATCTGCTGCCGCTGCTGGCTGCGGTTCTGCTGTTGGCGGGCGGGCTGGCAACTGCCCAGACAACTATTCCGGACTTTGCGTTCGCGCACTGCAGCGACGATCACACAGGCGCCGGCAACGCTGCGCTCGCAAAGACCACGATTGCAGAGTTCAAGGATCTGCATCCGATATTGTTGGAGCCCTACAACGTTACCGCACTGCCGATTTCGTTCATAATCGACACCGGTGACGTGACTGAGTTCGGCGGGCACGCATCGTGGGAGAAGTACCTCAGCTACTTCGAGGGAGTCAGCGTGCCGCTCTATATGTGTGTGGGGAACCACGATGGAACTTGGCGCTCGCTGACCTATGAGGTGCGGCAGCTCTTCGGAGCGCCGTATTACTCCTTCGACAAGTTCGGCTGCCACTTCGTGATACTCGACTCCGCAGGGCTTCAGCATCCTATGCCTTCAATAGGGCCGGAGCAGCTCACATGGCTGAAAAAGGATCTCGCCAAGGTGGGTCGTGACGCGCCGGTGTTCGTCGCGCTGCACCATCCGCTCAGGACAACGGAGTTCGCCAGCCGCTATGAAGTGGATCGGCTGGTGGACGTGCTGCGCCCCTACAACGTCGCAGTGATTCTCTTCGGCCACGGGCACGGGGCAACCTACGAGGTCTACGAAGGCCTCGACGCAGTGCAGGGCGGCTCTACTTGGGGCCCGGGCCCTGCGGGCTATCAGATCTATTGCGTCAAGGATGGTGTCCTCTATGTTGCCTATAAGCAGCAAGGGCAGCAGAACGCATCCAAGGCAATGCTCCGAAAGCCGCTCGCGCCTCCTGCGAAGCGATACCCAGCAATCAACATTGCTTCACCCCGCGAGGGGGCAACGTATGACGCACAGATCTCCGTCAAAGCGTGGATCGCGCTGGGCAAGGGCGAGGTCAAGAAGGCGTACCTCGAAATTGACGGCGCAAACAAGACCGATCTTGCTCTGAAACCCGGCGGAAGCTTCGAGTGCGCGGTGCCGCTTGCTGCCCTCAGCGCCGGCGCTCATTGCATGAAGCTGACGTTCGTTGGTGCGGACGACAAGACCTATTCGCGGTCAACGTTTTTCTACAAGGATTCCACGTTGCCGAAGGTGCGCTGGCGAGTGCTCATGGACACCGCAAGCAAGACAACCCCGACCGTAAGCGACACCATGGTCTACGTAGGAGGCTATGACGGCAGCGTGCGGGCATTCAATGTCAAAGGCGGCGCGCTGAAGTGGAAGTATCAGACACGCGGCGCTATCGCGGGACAGGTGCTGCTGCTTGGTGACAAGGTCTACGTCGGCAGCGAGGACAGGAGTCTCTACTGCCTCACCGCAGACAAAGGCGAGTTCGTCTGGAAATTCGAGGCTGAAGAGCCGATCTATTCGTCTCCCGTTTCGGACGGCACTTCTGTGTACTTTGGCTGCGGCAGCGGAGCGTTCTATTCTGTCGATGCAAAGACGGGCAGCCAGAACTGGAAGAACTCCGACGCAACATACAACATCGAGATCAAGCCATTCCTGGCCAACGGCAAGGTCTACTACGGTGCCTGGGATCGCTATGTCTACTGCCTGAACACGGCCGACGGCAAGCTGGTGTGGCGCTGCGAGGGCAAAGGTAGTTCGGAGGGGGGCGCTGCGGTCTACTACAGCCCGGCCGACTGCGGCCCGGTCGTCTGCAACGGCATGGTCTTCGCAGCCGACCGTAAATATCGGTGCGCCATCATCGATGACGCGACGGGCAAGATAGTCAACTCGCTCGACGGCATAGCGGCGGTTGGTCTTTCCGAGGACGGACAGAGCGTGTATCTACGATACAGCAACCGAAAGGTCGCCAAGGTTGATTCGTCAGGCAAGGAGATATGGTCCGCAAGCGTACCAACGGGCATTGTCCCCGCCGCTCCGACCGAGGCGGGAGCGGTCGTTTACGTATGCGGCAGCGGCGGGACGGCCAGCGCAATGTCGGCTGCTGACGGCAAGGTTCTGTGGCAATACGATTGCACTCCGACGCAGTATGTGCTGGCCGGGGTTGGCGCGAAGGGTTCGGTCGCGTATGTTGTCGGCACGGACGGCAGTTTGACGGCGCTGGGTGACTAGGGCGAGCACGTCAGGATGACGGAGGTGGAGGATGGCCTACGTTCGCGGTGACCAGATCGAGGTCGTCATCGCCCGCGACGGCCTGGCAGATGATGCAGGGATTGGATACCTGCCGGATGAGACAATGGTCGTGATAGTCGGAGGCGCAGGCAGAGTAGGGGAGCGCGTGCAGGCGACGGTTGTCGGTGTGGAACATACGCCGCTTGGAGCTTCCCTGGTGGCAAACGCGGAGCAGACTTAGCGGAATCCATCGCGTTCTCGGCTGTGCGCGCCGGATGGCGTTCACAGCCGTTACCGAACGTGCATATCGGATCGAACGGGCGGCGGCTGACCGGACGTCACTCGAAAACGGCCCGGAGTTCTTTTTCGCGGTCGGCCTTGATCATCGCTATCACGCTGTCGCCTTCCCGAAGCTTCGTGTCGGAGTGAGGGATCATGGCGTGATCGTCGCGGATCACGGAAATAATCAGCGTGTTGGGCGGAAGGTCGATCTGGCCGATTTTAAGTCCCGCCACGCTGGATCCCGAAGTAACGTTGGCCTCCACCACCTCGATCTCACCTTTTTTGAGCGCCGCCAACGGTATGACCTGACCTGTCTCGATCTGCTGTTCGAGCAAGTTGAAGATGATACGGGTGCTGCTTACGGTCTGGTCGATGCCGAGCTCCCTGAACAGCTCCTCGTTCTTGGGATCGTTGACGCGGGCGATGGTGCGCGGAACGCCGAACTTGCGCTTGGCCATTTGGCAGATAACTAGATTGTCTTCGTCATCCCCGGTTACGGCGACCACGACGTTCGCGCGGCCCATGCCTACTTCGGACATTGTGCGTATTTCGCATCCGTCGCCATAGGCGATCAGTTCGCCGAGCTCGTCGCGCAGGCTTTCGACGGTTTTTCGGTCTTTCTCGAGAACTAGTACCTCGTGCCCCTCTTGGATAAGCGCTTTTGCCAGGTAGTAGCCCACCTTGCCGGCGCCGACGACGATCACATACATCGGACCCCTCTTATGCATGGTCGCCCTCCTCAATGACGGAATCGAGGCCGGAGCACAGGTAGTCCTGCACGGCTCCGAACTCGTTGCCGAGGATCATGTCTCGCATCAAGCCCGCGCCTACGCACGTGGTGCAGATCGTGTCTATCCCAAGCTCTGCATAGGCGTATGCTCTGTTCGGGTCGTAGATCCGCGCCACGACTTTGGGAACGTTGAACCGGACCTTCGCCATCTGCACCGACATTATGTTGCGATTGTCTCCGTTTGTCGTGGCGACGAAGGCGTCGGCCTTATCGACCTGCGCCCGCCTAAGCGTGTCTTCGTCGATGCCGTTGCCGAGTATCTTCGTTCCAGAAAAATCGGCACCGAGTCTGCGGAATGAGTCCGGGTTTTGATCTATTATGGTAACTTCGTGCCCCTCGCGGGACATCGTAGTAGCGATGGTAGATCCAACTCTGCCACAGCCCAAAATCACTACTTTCACTCTGTTCCTCCGCGGCATAGTCTGGTGCGCACAAGACCTGAGTATACTCCCACCCAAAACGACTGTCAATAGCCTCAAAGATTGATAAGTGCAACGTCGATGCCGAGCCGCTTGAACCTGTTGTCCCAGCGTATATATGTTCCCAGGCAGTCGGTGCGCTGTCCGAGCATGACCTCCCAATCGAACAGGCTGCCGTGGTCGGCGTCGTAGCACAGGGCCAAACCGGCTACGCCCCTGCCGAAGTAACGCTGGATCGCCACATCGGCCTCCTTGGCGATGTCGATGTTGTCGAACAGGAACGGAGTAGACCCGCTCGACGTGCGGCTTATGTAGCGCGCCGAGTAGTACGACCCGTCGCGCGCAAGATGAGCGGCGTCCAGACCGAAGCCAACGGTCTTGAATACCTCGCCGTTACCGTAGGCCGCATAGGTGGCTATTCCGATCGGCTGGATCGTGGTGTTTGTGCCGAGCCATACGGGGTTGAACGATCCGTGAACGGCCAACTGAGTGCGCGATTCGTAGTCGGACGAGCCCGGAATCTCCTTGTACCGGCCCCAGGAGATCGTTACCTGCGGGTACAGTTCGATGCGGGGATCGAGCTTACCTCTGGCGGTCGAGAGCTGGCCCCCGGTGTAGGCGATGCCCAACTCCGGCTGCCGAAACACGACCAGGCCGAGATTCCTGGCATCGTAGGTGCGTTGGCGCAAAGTGATCGTTCCGAAAGGCTGCAGATGAGCGGCTCCGGTGGGTCGAAGGAGTTGCGGATCGCAATTGCCCACAACCGGCTGCGGAACGTTGAGCGCCCGGGACCGCATCGATCCATAGGTAAGATAGCGGCCCGGGAGCGCCGTCAGTCGGCCGCCTACGCCGTAGAGCGAGCTCAGTACAGCTTCGATGGAGTGCAAGGTCGTGAACTTGAAATCAAGAGTAGTCCGGGAACGCGTGGTATCGGTGACTCTCAGGGTCTGCGCAAGGGTAACCCCGTCGCGATGGTCATAGCCGAGGCGGGGGAAAACCGCGGACGTGGGTGATCGTCCGCCTACCCTCAGCTTCATAGACGGCAGCATCAGCACCCTGGTTCGACCGACATACAGCGCCGCGTTCTTGGCCTGCAGCCTGCTGTTGGGAAGAAGAATGACGCGCGACGCGGTAATGTGCCAGTCCGGTCGCTCGGAGCTGCACGTGGTAAAGAAAACGTTGTGCGCTACCCCGATTTTTGTTTCGGTGTCGTACTCGACCGCAGACGCTCGAAACCGCCGGTTGCCTATCTGCAGCACTATCCCGCCCCCCGTTCGAAGAACAGGACCGATCATCTCATAGCACGGGGAGGACGCGGTAATAGGCTCCGGCACAACGACCCCGCACACGGGCTGGGGTTTGACCACGTCCGTATCCCGTACCGGCGCCACAGGATTGTCGTAGGCGTCCAGCTTGGAGATTCCACCAAGAAACAGGATAGCCAGGCATGTCGCCACCTTACTGAAGCTAGATCGGTCTCTCACCTAGATGCCAAGCCTGTCCGCCAAAGCCTTCATATAGCTGATGTCTTCCGCGAGCTTAGTCGTGGTATCGCCGGGGCCGAAGTCCTCGAAGCTCAGCCAGCCTCGGTAGCCGACCCTGTCCAGCGCGACAAGCACGTCGCTCCAGTCCGCGATTCCTTCCTTCAGGCCGACCATGGTATGCTTCCACTTTTTCTCACCGTTCGGGCTCAGTCCGGACTCCACCCAAGCTGCATTCTTGACATGGACGTGCGACAGATACGGCCCCAGCAGTTCCAGCCCGAGCTGCCAGTTCTCGCGGCCCTCGCATATCATATTGCCGGGATCGAAGATCACCCCGATCAAGTCGGGATCGAAATTCGACACCAACCTATATGTAAGACTCGCGCTGGAGCACATATTGCCATGGTGTATCTCAACATTAGCCCTTACTCCGTGATCGCGCGCCATGTCCTCGACAAGCGCGTAACCTTCAACGGTCTCTTCGTAGAGGTCGTTGTAGTTGACCGAACCGTCGTAGTTTGGCGGCGACACCCTTATCGACGGGCAGCCCATGATCGCGGCCGCCTCCATGCATCTGGCGATATCGTCGAGCAGCCTGTAACCGAGGTACGTCCCCAGTCCGATGATCTCAAGTCCGGCATCCTCGGTTATCTTACGAATTTCGGGAGCCTTCTTGACTATGGTCCCGATGTCGATAGTGGCTCGATTGCCGCGCCAGAAATCGGGTTGCTCCGGCATGGCCGAGGGCACACTGTGCACGCGCCATTCCACTCCGTCGTAGCCAAGCGATGCAAGCAGGCGTGCCGCCTCCGGGATGTCGAAATCGGGCATCATTACCGTGAATACAGAGTATTTCAGGGGCATCTTCTCACTCCAGCATTGCGTATATGAGCTAACTTCTGCGCCCCGAGACCACTTTCCTGTCTGTGGAGTCAGACAGCATTAGCGCCGCGGAAGTCTGTCTCCGCGGCGCTACATGCAACACTCCCACCCATACTTGCACAGGTTGGGCTGTCTAGTGCTTCGTGCTCTTTGCCGGGGCCTTGACAGCAGCGTTCGCCTGCTTGCCCGTCAGTGCAAAGCTGGCTACAACCGAGTCGAAGAGCTGCTTGCTTTTCTCGGGGTTGCCGGTTGCGTCAATGCAGTTGAGCATCCACGCGTAGCCGTTCTTAACCAGGATCAGGCGGTGGATGACCTTCTTCGGCGCGACGTTGGATGTGGTCGCAAATGCCGGGCTGCCAAGCACGGTCGTTTTATCCCAGGAGTTTACGTAGGAGTTATACTTCGCGAAAACGTCGGCGGTGGTCTTGGGATCAACTCGCATTCGGCGGATATTGAGCGCCTGCGAAGGCACTTTCTCGTTGGGCGTGATGGCGATCCATACGTTTCCGGGTTTCTTTGGTTTCATCTCGCTCGATCGATCACTCACTACCCAACCGGCAGGGTATCGCACGCTGAAGCCGTTCTTCGTGCTGGCGTATATCTTTTGTAGGTTCGAAGCAGATTGGACGTTCGCTGCGACGGGTTTCGGCGCAGGCAGAGCGGTTGCGACGGCGTTGGGCTTGCCTGCGTTCGGAGACGGCGTCGGCTTGGAACCGGCCGGCGCGGATGCCGAGCTTGCCGGTTTCACGGGAGCGGAAGCCGTCACGCCGGCGCCTGGTATCTCGACGGCGGTTGAGGCAGTCCACACCTGCTTGCCGTCTGCGCTGCGGCCGACGGCCTTGAACGTATGGATGCCGGGACTCACCGTATCAGTGTTGAATTCCACCTTGTAGGGTTTCTGGGAAGTCTGTCCGATCAGCGCAGAGTTGAAGAAGACCTCGACAGAGGCGATTGCCGTTGATGCCGGCGGAACAGCTACCACACTCACCTTGCCCCGCACCTTTTTCGGACTCTTGGAGTCGGCTGGCCCTACCACAACTTCGCGGAGGCGGTTTACCACCGGCGAAGCGGCAGGGGGTGACGTGGGACGAACGGCCCCGTTCGGCCGTGGCGCAGGCGGAGCAGGAGTCGGCGGCGGCGCCGGCTGTTGCGGGACAGCAGGCGGCTCTTCGACGGGCGGCGGTGGAGCTGGAGGGTTCTCATCGACCACGACCGGGAGCTCCGGCGCTGCGTTCTGCGCGACTGCCGGCAAGCAATTGGCGAGAAGCGCGAGAGCAACGAAAATGGCACTTATCGTCTTCATAGGCACTCCTTGGAAGCTCATCTGATTGCTGACATTATACACGACTCGCCAAGTTGACGCCAGGTTCCGCGCGCGGCG
>Ga0272448_1001037_pt1 | contig 39283 bp, 34 predicted proteins | sample YNPCB0191_FD_202220 | JGI IMG/M metagenome (GOLD analysis project Ga0272448, IMG submission 202220) | Hot spring sediment microbial communities from Yellowstone National Park, WY, United States - YNP-CB-019-1 | ecosystem: Environmental > Aquatic > Thermal springs > Hot (42-90C) > Sediment...
TTTTTCATAGTCTTTGGACACCTCCTGATAGGATGATTGGTATTCTCCTTTTGTTTTACCAATTGTACCTGTCAGGAGGTTTTATTGCTTCCCAAACGTGACACAAAAATAGAGTACACTACCACCATGATGCAGGAACATCTGCAGAGAAATGCTTCGGCTCTGGAAGCAATCGCCACCATCACCAGGGTGATCACCGAACAGGGTAAACAGACCCAGATGGAAGCACGAGAAGGGCAAAAACTCCTCGCTACTTTCAGCGAAGCGGTTGTTTCAATCTCTCAGGTTGCCCGGGGAGTGGACAAGAGTATCGCCAAATTGAGTGAGCGCTCAGAAGAGGTAGGAAAAATCGTGGGGCTTATCACCGGCATTGCCGAGCAGACTAATCTCCTAGCACTCAATGCCGCCATCGAAGCGGCGAGAGCTGGAGAAGCAGGAAGAGGGTTTGCGGTGGTAGCCGAAGAGGTGCGCAAACTGGCCGAGAACTCCGCCCAGGCTGCTTCCCAGATTTCAGCGCTCATCGCGGAAATCCAGCGCGATACCCAGGAAACGGTGAACGAAATGAACAAAGCAGAACAGAGAATTATAGAAGGCGATCGAATTGCAAGCGATGTCTCGTCCCGCCTCGCTTCAATTCTCCAGGCTATCGACGGGGTTATGCTCAACGTGGAACAGCTGATCATTGCCCTCTCTCAAGCACAGGAAGCCCAGAAGATAACCGAGCAAAGTGGTAACGAAATCATTCAGCTCTCCGTGGATAATGCCCGTCGCACCAAGAACATGGTGGCAGAAATCCAGGTAATGCGGGAAAACATCAACACTACTGCCTCGGTAGCCGAAGAAAATGCGGCCTCTAGTGAAGAAATCTCTGCTTCCACCCAGGAACAAAGCGCTTCTTTTCAGGAAATCGCCTCTACATTCGCAAATCTGGTGGAACTTTCCAGAAGGTTGGAACAAATCACTGCTGTATTCACCGTGTGAATACCTGGGGCTTCACTTTTCGTGAAGCCCCCTTTAGAAAACCTGCAACCCTGACGCTATATCGCCTTTTTCCCAGACAAAGATGCTATACTCATGCCACAAGCTTGAATCAAAAATATACCCAAGGTTTCCCTCCAATCCACATGCGAGTACGACACGCTCCAGCCTGAAAACCTTGGAAGTCACGCCGCGAATGATCACCGTGGCTAACGCTTGAGTTTCTGGAGGACGACCTTTTTGCCTCAGCGATCACCAAGCATTTTCTGGTTCACGAGCAAATCAAGATAACCAATCTGGATTTTCTCGTATAAAGTCTCCCGATAATCGAGACGAGCTGAAGCAATTTCTTCAAGGTCTTTCCGTTCCAGAATTTCGTTGATCTTCGCATCAGAACGCCAGAGCTTTTCTTGGGCGATTCGCACAACCTCATCAGCCAAAATGGCATGCGCTTTGCGTTCCGCAAGACGATACGCATCCACCGTCAGGCTGATGTACTCCCGTCGCACCTCGATTTTATGTTGTGTTCCTGGTGTAGCGTCGGTCCGAAGCATATGGTTGTCGAACTCCACCACACCATCCCAACCCCAACGATTGATGAGGTAAATGACGCTGATGAGCTCCTTGATACCGTCCATACCGATCAGAGGAGGGTTATCATTATCAAACTGGTTGGGTTTCTGATTCCCCACGTGGAGGAAGAAGAGTTTGCCCATGCTGAGCGCAAAAGCTACCGAACCAATGGAAGTAAGACCTGTCATCTGATCGTGCTGGAGCACCTCCGGGTTTACTCCCCAAAAATCCGGGTCTTCCAACTCACCGATCAGAGCTAAAGTATGGCCAACGGTGGGTAGAAACATCTCCCCCCGAGGCTCGTTGGGCTTGTGCTCGATGGTTCCTCCCTGTAGGGGGAGTTTTTGCTTTTCCACATATCGACGAACCATGCTTAGTCCTTCTTTGAGAAAATCAAAGGTCTTCTCCCAGGGGACAGCAAACTGGCACTCAAAACCATCTCGAGCTACCCAATAGGTGCAGTATCGAGCCCCCAGAAAAGCTCCAATCCGTAAAGCACGCATCACTTTTTGCCAGGCAAAAAGACGTACCCGGGGATCCGGATTGGCCAAGCCGCCGTTACGAAAGAGCGGATGTTCGTGCAAATTGCAGGAAACGGTGTTAAACCGAAGGCCCACCTTTTCAATTTTTTCCCGGATCGCTTTGAGCGTTCGGTAAACATCACTCTGTGGATCCTGGTCGTCAAAGGGATTTTCAGGGTTCCAGGGCACCAGGTCGTCATCATGCGCCGAAGTGTACTCGATCAGTCTCGCTTCTTTTGCCTCGCAGAGAAGATCCGTTGTTTCAAGAACGTTGAGCCTGTCCAAAACTCCGCCTCCAAAAGGATCGCCCACCGGATTAGCCACGCACCAGTAAGGCATCGAGAGAGACTTTTCCTTCAAACCCATTATTTCACCTCCCTGTACGATGACACAGTATCCAGGCGCGTTTCTCGCTCGCCTCCAGAGCGGCGTCAACAATTTCCTCAATCCGCCAACCATCCACAAAATTGGGGTTAAATTCCCTATCAAGAGCAATGGCAAGAAGCATCTGATACAAATTAATAGCCACTGCCTCTGTGTAGCCGATATTAATTCCTGCAATAGGCCAGAAATACTGTCCATATGGATGAGCAGGACCGGTCATTATTCTCTTGTACCCGTGTTCCGCAAAGGACGCCTCGTTCGAGCAGTACCAGAGTTCGTTGTTTCTTTCCCAATCGAAATAAATGGACCCCTTGCTGCCGTTAATTTCGAAAGAAAGCATGTTTTTCCGTCCACTGGCGCAACGATTGGCCTCAAGAATGCCATGGGCCCCCTTCTCCGTTTCAAAGAGAAGGGCGCAGGCGTCATCAACATCCACAACACCCATCTCCTGTTTCTTTTCCTCCGTTTGCCGCCCCAGGGCATCGAAAGCCGAAGTTGGTAGAGGCCTTTCTTTAATAAGCGTTTTCACCCAGGCACTCACCGCGGTAATTTCACCGAGCAGGTAACGGGCAATGTCGATGGCATGTGTACACTGGTCACCGATCACGCCGGAACCGGCCTGAGATTTTTGAAAACGCCAGGAAAGGGGACCCTGGGGGTCTCGAGCCCAGTCATTGAGATAAAAACCACGAAAAGCGTAAACCTCTCCCACTTTTCCTTCCTCCACAAGCTGTTTGGCGTAGGCAATGGCGGGAATTTTTCGATAGTGAAAGCCCATACCGTGTTTGACACCGGCCTGAAGCACCGTCTCACATATCTCTCTTGATTCACGAGCATTCAGAGAGAGTGGCTTCTCACAGAATATATGTTTTCCCTGAAGAGCCGCCGCAATGGCGATAGGCTTATGCAAAAAATTAGGGGTGACGATGTCCACCAGACCCACCGCTTTATCACCCACCACACTTTGCCAGTCGGTGCTCCATTTCTCAAAACCAAACTGCTCTGCCGCTTTTCGAGCCAGTTCTTCGGTCACATCCACCACCACATACTTTGATGGTTTCAGCGGCGCATCGGGAAACATGATTGGAATCGTAGAAAGTGCCAAACTATGCGCTTTCCCCATAAAACCAGAGCCGATCAGTGCAACACGAATCGATGACACGATGGCAAGCACCTCCTCACAGGATTTAGGTCATTTCTCTCGAGAAATCAAAACAGCCAGGATGATCACCAGTCCACGCACGAGCATCTGGACATGGGTATTGAAACCCAGGATGATCAATCCATTGTTGAGTGTTCCGATGGTCAAAGCACCAATGATAGAACCGATAATGGTTCCTTTGCCTCCCGAAAGGCTGGTTCCTCCCAGAATGACCGCCGCAATCACGTTGAGCTCCATACCTTCACCGGTCCCCGGACGGGCGGCGTGCATTCGCGAAGCAAACATCACGCCGGAAAAAGCGGCCAAAAGCCCCATAATCATGAATACCGTCACCACGGTCTTCCTGGTGTTGATACCGGTGAAGTAAGCTGCTTCCTGGTTTCCCCCGGTGGCATAGATGTACCGTCCCAGAGAGGTATACGCCAGAGTAACATGAGTAACGATGACGATGACGATCGTCCAGAGGATGGAGATGGGGAAAAATCCAAAAATGTCAAAGTCGCCGAAGGCTCGCCAGAAGGGCTCATTATAAATGACCACGGGCTTGGTATCGGTTACCAGCATAGCCAGGCCTCTCAAAATACCCATCATACCCAGGGTCGCAAGAAACGAAGGAATCCTACCGCGGGTTACAAGCAGTCCATTGACAAAGCCGGCCCCCAACCCCAGACCAACTGTAACCAGGATCGAGAGCCATACCGATCCGCTCCCTTCTACCACTAGTCCTGCAAGCATGCCAGCCAAAGAGAGCGTTGAGGCGACCGAGAGGTCAATATTCGCCGAAACGATAACCATGGTCATGCCACAGGCCATCACAATGATCATGGCAGCCTGACGCCCAATGTTGGCAAAATTGGCAAATGTCAAAAATCGCACGTTCAAAATGCTGAACGTCACCACCACAATAGCAAAAACGATGAGCGCCACGTTTCCCCGCAGGAATTGTCCGATCATCTTTGGGAAAAACCTTCTCGATTCCCTCGTTTTTACTTCAACACCCGCTTCCATTTCCTTCACCTTTTTCCTTCCTCGAGCAGTTTTTCAAAGGATTTTCATCCACCACACCCTGGATGGCCCGATGCAGAGATTCTTCGGTCAAAAACGCAGTGTGCACATATTCTTTGACAACTCTTCCCCGGTACAGCACGAGTACCCGGTCACAAGCCTGAATGATGTCGTTCAAATCCGAAGAGAAAAGAATAGCCCCACAGCTCCCATCTGCGACCATTTCCCGAACATAACTTCGTAGCTCCGCTTTCGCTTTAACGTCGATACCTACCGTAGGTTCATCGAGGATCAAGACCTTTGGTTTGCGTATTAACCACTTTCCCACCACTACCTTCTGCTGGTTGCCACCACTCAAATACTGCACCTCTTGCTGCAAGGTTGGAGTTTTAATCATCAACCGATGTACCTGTTCTTCCACTGCTTTCCTTGCCCTCCGTTTCTGGAACCAACCCATACGAGAGAAATCTCGAACCACCGAGAGACTCACGTTGTCCTCCACCGAGTGGATAAGAACCAGTCCTTCCCGTTTTCGGTCCTCAGGTACCAGAGCAATTCCTGCTCGAATAGCATCGAGGGGATTGCGCACATTGAGGCGTCGTCCTTCGAAATATATTTCTCCAATCCGAGACGGATGGATACCGAAAAGGGCTTGCGCAATTTCACTTTTTCCGCTACCCATGAGGCCTGTGACGCCTAGAACCTCACCATAGTGGAGGTCAAAAGAAATACCTTGAACTCGACTGCCGATGGTGAGATTACGCACGGAAAGAGCCACATTTTTGCGCTGTGTCGAGCCTTCTCCCCGTACCCCTTTTCCCTGGCTGTGCAAACTTTTGCCGGTCATCATCTCCACCAGCGCATCCACGTCGAGGTGGTCCGCGTTTTCAGTAGCCACTCTGACACCATCTCGTAAAACGGTGATCCGGTCACAGTTACGCAACACTTCTTCCAGGCGGTGGGAGATGTAGATAATACTTACTCCCTGTTTTTTCAAAGTCATAATGATTTGATACAGGCTATCCTCTTCTTCTTTGGTGAGCGATGCAGTAGGTTCATCCAGGATGAGCACCACGGTCTCACGCGCCAGGGCTTTTAAAATTTCAACAATCTGGCAATTCCCACGACCCAACGATGAAATTTTATCGCGCATCGTAAAGGGAACCTGGAGACGATAGTTTTCGATCAACTCACGGGTCTTTCGGTAGAGTTCTCGGTATCGGATAAAACCGAATCTTCCCTTCGGCTCCCTCCCCAGAAAAATATTTTGCGCCACGTCCAGGTGTGGTATCAGGCTGAGTTCCTGAAAAACCATGTTGACACCGTGTTCTCGAGCTTGCTCAGGATTGCTAAAGTCAACTTCTTTCCCGTTGAGAAAAATCGTTCCCTCGTCTTTCCGGTATACCCCCATAACGATTTTCACCAGCGTAGATTTTCCGGCACCGTTTTCACCGATAAGCGCATGCACCTCGCCTCGCCGAAGCTCAAAATCCACGCCTTTCAAGGCCTGAACGCCGGGGAAACTCTTCTTGATCCCTCGCATGGATAGGATCACGTCCTGATGCACCGCTTCCGTCTCTACTAATGTTGTGGAGCTCATCGACATCACACCAACCACCCCATTTTCAAAACGTCTGGCCCGTCTCAGGATGACGGGCCAGACGGGTCGCACCGCTATTGACTCATTGCCGCTTGCTTAATTTTTTCCGGTGGATCGACACCGAGAATCTTCTTATATCCCTCGATGATATTCTCTCGAGAAACAGCGTACCCAGGAACAGCAATATATTTGGGGTTCTGATAGCCTAAAATAGCCCGGCAGGCTGCTAAGGCTTCGGCTTGTCCATTGGTATAGGGATCCTGCGCCCCGGTTCCCTTGATATAACCATCGGCTGCTATTTCATAAGCGCCGTCCTCTTCGAGGTCCACAGTAGTAATAACGAATTTTTTGGGATCTTTACCCAGCTCCCGAGCCGCAGCAACCAGAGACATGGCCGGCGTCATCCAGATCACAAAGGCGCCGTCCAAGTCTGGGTACGCGGTGAGCATTCCTGCAGAAATCTCGGTCACCTTGGGCATGTCAAAGGGGAAGTCATACTCAGCCACAATGTTAATCCAGGGATACGCTTGACTCACCCGCTCTTTAAAACCCCGCAGCCTTTCCTCGGTGACAAAGTGCTTGAAGTTGAGCTTCATCACGGCAACCTTGGGGTTTTCAATACCACGTTTGATGAACTCATAGGCCATAATATCGGCAGCAGCGACACCATTTCCATAGCTCGAAGAAGATACCACCGTGGAATAGTGTTGCCCATGTTCCAGCATCACCGGAATCATGTCGAGGAGCACCAGGTGGATTCCGGCCATGGCAATCTTCATATAGGCAGGTGTTGTCGCAGTTTGATCTACCGGAATGCTGAGAATGACGTTCGGTTTCATGGCGATAACGCTCTCGATGTTATCCATTTGCACTTCCGGCTGGGCATTGGCGCCGGTGACCGAAATCACTTTGACGTTATACTTATCGAAAATGGACTTCATCCCGGCGACCTGCTGCTGTGACCAGGAGGAATCGAGAACATGCATGACGATCGCTGCGGTGTAGTTTCCCTCCCGGAGTTTCTGTTCATCTTCTGGAGTAAGAGTTAGAACACTCATATCCGCACCCACGGTCCCATCTTCCAGGCGTTCATTGGCGTTCACGACTCCAGCAACCACCGCATCGGGAGGAAGTTCACGCGCAGCAAAAGCAACACCCATAGCCAACGCAAGTGTAACTATTAAAAAGACTCCCCAAACCCTGTTCATGACCGGCAACCTCCTTTGTAATTGAATTAATCAACAATGCCTAAAATTCTTTTATTCTCTTCCTCGTTCACCCCGGTAGCCAGAAAGTTATCGAAAGCATATTCCGCTACTTCAATCAGGTGGTCTTTGATGAACTTCACCGCGATTTCTGCCGCCTGGTCTGGACTTCGCACCGGATCTTCCCACTCCAAAACCGCCCAACCATCAAACCCAACTTCGGTAAGAAGGCTGAAGACCTTCTTGAAGTTTACCTGTCCATCACCCACGGTCCGGAAACGGCCGGCTCGCTTTGGCCACGGCTGCATTCCAGAGTAAACGCCCTGTTTCGCGCTGGGGATAAACTCACCGTCTTTGACATGGAAACCCTTGATGCGATCCGCATAGACCCGGATGAACTCTACATAATCAAGCTGCTGAAGGACAAAATGACTGGGATCGTAATTGATGCAGGCTGCGGGGTGATTATTGACGTATTCCAAAAACATATCAAAGGTAGCACCATCAAAAAGATCACATCCAGGATGGAGTTCAAAGTTAATGGTAACCCCTTTGTCGGCGGCATAGTTTAATACTGGCAACCATCTTTTCGCCAATTCCTGGTAGGCAAGTTCAATAAGACCTGCCGGACGCTGAGGCCATGGATAGACAAAATTCCAGGCCATTCCTCCCGAAAGCACCGGAACACCCCTACATCCAAGATTCACCGATGCGTCGACGATTTTCATGAGTTCCTTTTGTGCCCATTCCACAAGAGACTTGCCTTTCAAACCGGCAGGGTGGAAAGAAGCGAAGAGATCTTCCATCGCAGGATGGATGGCAATCATCTGTCCTTGAAGACCATAAAGATCCGTTACGGTAAGACCTTTGGCTTTCAACTTACCGGCATAGTCATCGCAGTAGGTTTTCGATGTAGCAGCTTTGTCAAGGTCGATCATGTTCGGATCCCAGGAAGGGATCTGCAATCCCTTAAATCCCAGATTTGCAGCCCAGTTGGCAAAGTTCTCAATGTTGTTTCGGGGTGGGTTTGGAGTGGTGAACTGTGCTAAAAAAATCGCCGGACCTTTAATACGTGTGGCCATATTCTTTAACCTCCCTCTTTATTCATTCTTGTATACCCTGTTATCAATTCTCCCTACAATCACATCTCACCTCCTCATACTGGCGGATTATATGAGGCATCAATCCAGCCTCCCTTTTTGCCACTTTCCACACATTTCAAAATAAAGTGAACCCCGAAGGCTCCATCAACCACGCTGGGAAAATCAAGGTCGATTGCTGACGGTTCGGTGCCGGCCATTCTGGCACGGATGGTGTTCGCTGCTCTTTTATAAAGGTTGGCAAAAGCCTCGATGAACCCCTCTGGATGGCCATAGGGAAGCCGCTGGCTCATCTGCGCCACCTCTGCGAGGTAGCCACTGCCGCGACTGTAAATCTCGGCAGGCTTATCCAGATGACGTACGTAGAGATAGTTGGGATTTTCCTGATGCCATTCGAGAGAGCCAGTCTCTCCATAGACGCGAATGCGAAGATTATTTTCTTCCCCCACCGATATCTGCGAAGCGTAAAGAACTCCCCGAGCCCCACCTTTATAATGAATCAAGACGTTACCATCATCTTCCAGCCTTCTCCCCGGTACAAAGGTAGTCATATCGGCACACAGAGCTTCGATTTCCAGACCGGTGAGATAACGCGCCAGATTTTCAGCGTGGGACCCCAAATCACCCATACAGGACGAAGCACCTGCCATGGAAGGATCCGTTCGCCAGGCAGCCTGTTTCTGCCCTTGAGCGTCGATAGGGGTAGCCAACCAGCCCTGGGGGTATTCCACGACCACCTTGCGAATCTTACCCAGTTTTCCCTCTCGAATCAGCGCTCTGGCCTGCTTCACCATGGGATAGCCGGTATAATTATGCGTCAAACAGAAAACCGCTCCGCACTTTTGAACCAGGCGGCACAGGTCTTCGGCTTCTTCAAGGGTCGTAGTCATAGGCTTATCACAAACCACGTGAAATCCTGCCTCCAAAAATGTTTTGGCAACCGGGTAATGAACTGCATTTGGGGTTACAATCACCACGAAATCGATTCTCTCTTCTGGAGAGAGCCGGCTTTCTTTTTCCGCCATTTCTTGATACGAAGCATAAACCCGCCTCGCATCAAGGCCGAGTGTTGCTCCTTGCTGTCGGGATAGTTCCGGCTTACTGGAAAAGGCCCCCGCTACGAGCTCTGCGGTATCGTCAAGTGCGATAGCCATGCGATGCACAGCTCCAATGAAAGAGCCAGGACCACCACCCACCATACCGTAGCGTAATTTCCGAATGCTCAATAGTTACACCCCCTTAATATTTCTTAATACCATAAGTTACAAATATCTTATGATAAAATAATATTATTCCATGGTTAAAATGTCAATGACCAAATCAAAATTTTTTAAAAGAACCTATGCTATCGGAAAACAAGTTTAGAAAACAAGAAGGATTAAAGGTAAATTGTTTGAGCGAGTGCCTTACCCCGGGAAGTTTTAAAGAAGGCATCGATAAAAGCAGCGAGCTCTCGTTTTCCCATACCGAGTTCCTCGAGGTTAACCAGCATATCGGCCTCGATAAGAACCTGAAAATCAAGGTCATCCACACAGGAAAAATCATGGTGGTGACCTACGATAAAGGTTACCCGTTCGATCATTTCTGGTGTTTCGCCTTCTCTTTCCATAATTTTCCGGGCTAAAGGTGGCCCCTCGATATGCTGGTATTGCCCTTCGCGAGAACCGTATTTTTTAAAGGCTTCCACGATACCCACATCATGGAGCAGAGCGGATAGCTCGATAATCCTCCGTTTTGGGCCTACGATCCCCAGGTCCTCGGCAATCGCCTCGGCGAATTGAAAAACAGCTTCGGTATGGGAAATCATTTTGGGATCTTCGGCAAAAACTTCCTTCAAAAACGCCCAGTAATTTTCAAACATGGTTGTCTTCTCCGAAAGAAGGGGGGGCGTACACCGCCCCCTTTCTTATTCTGGTTCACCTGGCCAGAGGCCCACCACACCTTCTGCGGCCCATTCCATCGTAATGAGGTCATAAAGTGGTAAGCGGACTCCTGCCGGGACTCGCAGGTTCCCTTTCCGATCCTTGATCGGTCCGGTGAAGGGACTGAAGGCATATTCGGGGTCAGCCATGGCTTCCTGCACCTTGAAAACCAGGTCATACACGCTGATTTTTCCGTACACCGGGTCATCCACCAGGTAATTCCGGAGCGGTTCTTCAAAAGCCGGGTTAATGGGTACCCCAAAGTCGGCTCCAAGTTCTACCGCACCGTCTCCGAGAAGCCACCAGTAATCAAGGTTCTCCAGGTTTTTACTGTTGTAGAGACCGGCGTAGACTTTGGCAAAGAAGTCCAGGTAAATCGCTTCCCAGTGTACCAGTTGCCCAGAAACCAAGGTATTCGGAGCAAATGACATCATAGGAGAGTAATGGCCAAAACTGGGAAGCCCTTTTTCTCCGGCTACCTGTACCACCGTGGCCGAATCCTCGGTGAAAGCGAGGACATCGATCCCATCGGCAATGAGCGCTTCAGCAGCCTCCTTAGCGCCCTGGGGATCATACCAGGCAGTTTGTAACCACCGGACATGAACTTCGGCATTGGGGTTCACCCGGCGCACCCCCAGAGTGAAGGCATTAATGTGCCGTTTCAGCTCCGGAATCGGGAAGGTCCCCACGTAGCCGATTTTGCCGGATTTGGTCAATGCCCCAGCCATAAGACCGTTCAGATAATACACCTGGTGAAAATCGGCCATATAGGTGGCCATATTCGGTGCTCTCTTGAATCCTGAACAGTGAAAGAAAATCTTGTCCGGATACCGCTTGGCAGCGTTCAAGGTTCCATCCATGAAACCAAAACTGGTGGTTACCACGATATCCACTTTTTCCTGGTTGATCAGACGGTCGATGACCCCTTCAACTTCTCCCTCCGGGACTGCCTCCACGTAGAGCGTATCCAGCCAGGGGTAGGTTTTCTCAAGCACCTGACGGGCTTGTTCGTGGGCGTGGCTCCAGCCCAGATCGCCAATGGGCCCAACGTAAATAAACCCTGCCTTGAGCTTGGCCTCTTGGGCCGAAGCGACGACCCCCACAAGAGTCGAACACATGAGAAGTACCAGAAACAAAAGCACACCTCGCTTCACAGAATCACCTCCCAGAAAAGTTGGTAGAAACACAAAACATTTTAGACAAAACCGTCGGTTTTCTCAATCATGCCTCAAAGAAAGGATCAGGGCGTACACGGAGAGAAAAAGGAGCGGCAAATGGAGAACACCGTTCCACCAGAATTTCGAGAAATCGAATATAAAGTTGAGAAAAAAGTTGTAGCCACCGATAATCGTGCCTATGAGGCCTGTGATGCGAAGGGTTACCAGGTTTACCCCCGGATAACTGAGAAGGAGAATCATAAGGTAAAAAGGAGTCATCATGCAGAAAGTGAGACCGGCCACGTTGGTGAAGAAAGAGGCAAGCTGAAAATTGGGTCGAAAAGTACCTATGTCGATGGGATACCAGAAAGCGAACATCGCTATCCCCACCATGAGCCACTTTTTCCAGTTCATCCGTCCAAAAGAGAGGGTATTCCTTCGCGCGAAAACCTCCCCGAAAAAGGAGAGTGCCACCAGGCACATCATCACCACGTTACTGGTGAGCATGGTAAACCCTCGATTTTCAAGAAAGGCTGAGTTTTGCAAGAAAGCGAATAAAAGATAGTGAAAAGCAACAAAAAGGTGAAACAGAACTCCGATTTTGGGGAAAAAGAAAAGAAGCACGAGAAAAACCAGAGGCACCACTTTAAAGAGTGGATAGAGGGATACCCAGGAGAAAACCAGAGCATGGGAGAGGATTTCTACCACCAGGCGATTGAAATCCTGAGAACTGGTTACGCTACTTACAGGATAGGGAGGAAGAAACTGGACAACGAAAATAAGAAAGTAAAACCACCACTTCCTGGTTACTCGCTCAAAACGCTCATAAAGGGTCATTTTTCACCGCCTTGTATTTTTGCCATTTCCCCGAACCATCTTCTCGCTTTTCCGAACACCCAAATATCGGTCTCAAGGGACAAGGAAAAAGGATGAAAGCCGCGATCCCTTCCCCTATTCCGGAAGCACCCCTCGTAACAATAGCCACTTTTCCTTCCATTTTTTTATCGGATACCGTTACATCTACTCCTTAATCCCGACCCAAATGGTCATTTATTTTCGCCCACCTCCAATGCCCATCCTCGAGAGCGTTCCACTGCTCTTTTCCAGCCATCATAGAGTTCTTCCCGTCGCTCCATTTTCATCTTCGGCTCAAAAACTCGATCAACTCTCCATTGTGTGGCGATTTCTTCCCGATTCTTCCAGAATCCTACCCCCAGTCCCGCCAGGTATGCTGCCCCCATGGCAGCCATCTCGGTTACCACCGGGCGAATTACCGGAACCCCCAGAATATCAGCCTGAAACTGCATGAGAAAATCATTCCTGACCGCCCCTCCGTCAACCCGAAGTGATTCCAGAGTAAACCCAGAGTCGGCCACCATGGACTCAAGAACATCCCTGGTCTGATAAGCCATAGATTCCAGGGTAGCCCGGACCAGGTGTGCTCGAGTGGTTCCGCGGGTAATCCCCACAATGGTGCCTCTGGCATACATATCCCAGTACGGAGCACACAAACCGGTAAAGGCGGGAACAATATACACTCCGGCTGTATCCGGTACGGTTTGCGCAATAGCTTCAGTCTCGGCTGCATGATCGATGAGGTGAAGACCGTCACGCAACCACTGCACTGCTGCTCCACCAATAAAGGCCAGCCCTTCCAGGGCATACACCGTTTTCCCGTCGAGACCCCAGGCAAGGTCGGTGGTCAGGCCGTGCTGCGAGAGAATAAACGTCTCACCGATATTCATCATCATAGCTAAAGCCGTACCATAGGTATTCTTGGCCATTCCCGGTTTAAAGCAGGCTTGGCCAAACAGAGCAGCCTGCTGATCACCGGCAACGCCGGCAATGGGTATCTCTGCTCCCCAAAAAAGACTTCCCTCCGTCAAAGCCAAGGTTCCACTGGAAGGCTTCGGTTCTGGAAGAATTTCTTGAGGAATCTTTAGAGCCTCCAAAAGCTCTGCATCCCAGGTAAGCTCCTGCACGTTAAAGAGCATGGTCCGAGAAGCATTGGAGTAATCGGTGACATGGAAACGTCCACCGCTCAGTTTCCATATGAGCCAGGAGTCGATACATCCCATGAGGAGTTTTCCTTCTCGAATTTTCTCCCTGACCCCGGGCACATTGTCCAGAATCCATTTGATTTTGGTCGCCGAAAAATAGGCATCGATGGTGAGACCGGTCCTGGCCCGTACCTTTTCTTCAAGACCCCTGGTCTTCAATTCTTCACAAATCGGAGCGGTACGACGACACTGCCAGACAATGGCATTATAAACCGGTTGACCCGTATCTCTGTCCCAGATTACCGTGGTTTCCCGCTGGTTGGTAATCCCTATGCCGGCAATTTGAGAAACACCGATTTTTGCTTTTGCCATCGCTTCCTGAATACACTGCATGGTGGTATTCCAGTACTCGAGAGGGTTATGCTCCACCCATCCAGGATGGGGATAAGTCTGAGCAATCTCTTGATAAGCGCTGGAAACCACCACACCATCGTGGTTGACAAGAATTACTCTGGTGCCCGTGGTCCCCTGATCGATGGCCATGATGTACGGTTTTTCCATACCACGCAAACCCATTCTTGAAACACTTGTTTTCGATCCTGAACTATCCAAGCACAATCTTTACCGAAGAACTGGTTCCCAGACGAGTCGCTCCGGAGAGAATCATAAGTCGAGCATCTTCAAAAGTACGAATCCCTCCCGAGGCTTTAACCCCCATTTTGGGACCTACGGTTCTCCGGATCAACGCTACGTCATGCGCAGTTGCTCCACCGCTCGAAAAACCGGTAGAGGTCTTCACGAAATCAAAGCCAACTCTTTTTATCAACTCTGAAACCAGCACTTTTTCCTCGTCCGAAAGAAGACAGGTCTCGATGATGGCCTTGGTAACGGTGGCAGGACGGCAGGCACGCTTTACCGCCAAGAGGTCTTCTTCCACGGTTTGCAAATCCCGCGACTTCAAGGCTCCAATATTGATGACCATATCGATTTCATCTGCCCCATTTTCGATGGCGTTTCGCGTTTCAAAGGCTTTGGTGCGGCTCTCGTTGGCTCCCAGGGGGAAGCCGACCACCGTACACACCTTGATCCCTGTTCCTTGAAGCTTTCGAGCACAAAAGGGAACCCAAAAGGGGTTCACGCACACCGCGCAAAACCGATACTGGATCGCTTCTTCACAAAGTTTTTCAATCATCGAACGAGTTGCTTCAGGCTTCAAAAGGGTATGGTCAATATACGGTGGCAAGCTCGATGGTGTCAGTTCCGAAGGTGGTGCCCAAAACTGTCCAAAATTTCTGCTTTCATCGTTTTGATTCATGATAAACTCACTTCCCGTCAACCTCTCCAGGCGTTCTTCCCATGACCATTTAAGCACAGATTCATCGAAAAGAAAAGGCACGACCAGGTAATAAGACTATCTCATCGAAGCAACAGCCCATTTGAATTCTCTCCCTGGCAACCGAAAGAACCCCACCTGGAAACGAAAAGTGTACCCACGTTGTTACCCACCTTTTCGGGATTGTTACCCTTTGAAAACCCAAGTGCTTCGAAAACGTTGCGTCCCGGCGCTTCGTCCGCACACTTCAGTATCGACCAGGAGTTTTTCCCAAATAATTCCCCACCAGTTGCATGGCACAGAAACTCCCACACATCGAGCAGGTAGTGGTGGAAACCTGGTTATACATTGCCCGATGGTGTTTCGCCCTTCTGGAATCGATGGCCAGAGTTATCTGTTTTTCCCAATCAAGATTCTTGCGAGCTTCCGCCATGGCTCTATCCCACTCCAAAGCCCCGGGAACACCCTTTACAAGATCCGCTACGTGCGCGGCGATACGGGTAGCAATCACCCCCTCTGCCACATCGTCTTCGGTGGGTAACCCCAGGTGTTCGGAGGGAGTTACATAACAGAGAAAATCCGTTCCAAAAGATGCAGCCACAGCGCCACCGATGGCGGCCACGATGTGGTCGTAACCCGGAGCCACGTCGGTTACCAGAGGCCCCAGGACGTAGAAGGGCGCTCCGTGGCAGAGGCGTTTCTCTAAGAGAACATTTGCTTCGATCTGATTGAACGGCACATGACCTGGTCCCTCCACCATCACCTGGACATCGGCTTTCCAGGCTCTTTCCACCAGTTCCCCGAGCACAATCAACTCTTGAATCTGAGCTCGATCGGTAGCGTCCAGAAGACACCCGGGGCGTAACCCATCACCCAGGCTCAAGGTGACATCGTAGCGACGGGCGATCTCCAGCAAACGGTCGTACTCCGCATAGAGGGGGTTTTCTCTTTGATGATGGAGCATCCATCCCACCATGAGAGCCCCTCCACGGCTTACGATGTCGGTCACGCGACCTTCCCGACGCAGACGCTCCACCACGTCGTAAGTCACCCCGCAATGGACGGTAAAAAAGTCAACCCCATCTCGAGCATGCTCTTCGATCACCTCGAAGAGCTCGTCGCCATCGAAGGCCACCATGCTGCCCCTCCGTTGCTGCGCCTCCACCGCCACCTGATAAAGGGGCACCGTCCCCACCGGAAGCTCACTGTGAGCGAGAATTTGCCGGCGGCATGCTCGAATGTCCCCTCCGGTGCTCAGATCCATCACCGTATCCGCACCGGCTTCAATAGCTCGCTGGAGTTTTCGCAACTCTCGAATCATATCCGGATACGCCTCAGAAGTCCCGATATTGGCGTTCACCTTGGTCCGTAACCCTTGACCGATACCACAGGGGTCAAGATTGGAGTGGTTTTTGTTGGCCGGAACCACCACGGCGCCTTCAGCGATTCGCCGGCGCAGCGTTTCGGGATCCAAGCCCTCTTTTTCTGCTACTCTTTGCATCGCCGGGGTGACTTCTTGCCGACGAGCCCGTTCAAGTTGTGTCATCGAAAAGCACCTCCCTTTGAACACACTCCTTGACTCCTCAAATATTCATCAATGAGTTGCGCAGCTTTTTTACCGGAAAGTAACATCCCTCCAAATATCGGTCCCATCCGGTGCCCACCGCCGACGTTGTTTGCCGCCATCCCCGAGACAAAAAGCCCCGGTGCCACCATCTGAGTGTTGGCTACCACATCCTCTTCACCTCTTTCGGCGTTCATGAAAGACTCCCGGACCATACTGAGACCGGTGCGCTTGGCGTAGAGATGCACAAGGGTAGCCTCATGACCCGTGGCGTCGAGTACTGCCTGCGAGCGAAACACCAGCGGATCCACGTGTAAGCCCTGCAACTCAATGGCACTATTCTGCACCACCACCCCGGTGACTTTCCCCTCCACGGCGTGAAGGTCCACCACCGAAAGGAGATTGAAGAACTTCACCCGGGGATGGGAAGCCACCCTGACGATCAACTGACCGGCCAGAAGGAGTGCCGATACCACCAGAGCCTCCCCATCTTCCACGAAGGGAATCCCGGCCTCTTCAAGAATCCATGCTACCTCTTTCTGGAGCACCACCTTGTTGAAACTCATTGCTCCACCCCATATCCCACCACCCGGAGCGAGTTTCCGATCTAGGACCGTTACCCGGTATCCTCTCTCTGCTAGAGTCCAGCTACACACCAGTCCCGAAGGACCACCGCCCACCACGATAACCTCCGATTCTATTGCGGCACTCAGGTCCTGGAAGTAATGTTTCACAATGAGCTGACTTACCACCACATCGGAAAGAGGTTTTCCAAAAGAACCCAAATCCATCATCTCCCTTCAACAAAAAAGCCGCCTACTCGAAGGTAGACGGCCTGTTGAATTTTATGAACCATCTCCCTCCGCTGGTATTACCCAGATCAGGTTCAATGGGTCGAGAACTTGCCGCTCTCCTCTCAGCTCCGCACGCAGGAGCTCCCCTGGTCTTTTCTATGCACATGTCAATTGTATTATACTCCCTACACCACGTCCTGACAAGAGAACCCTGGCAAACCGGTTCTTTCCATAGAGTCCACGGTGAATACGCTTTACCATCCATTGACAAAATCATATAATGAAACGGAAAAACTATTGTGGGAGGCAAAAGATGAGTAGTGTTACCGACCAGGCGAGAGCCGTCATGGAGGGGGAAAAGCTGAAAGAGCTCCCTTTAGAGGTGAACGGTAGAGACCGCAAAATTCTTCAGGAACTGGCGCAGGAAGTGCGGGAAATTGCGGCGCAGGAAGTCCAGGAGGAGAAACGGAAACTCTGGTACGCACTCAATGCCCTGAAACCTATTCGTCCCATCGTGTTCTGTGATCCGGAAAACGGATGGAACGAGATCATTCCCCAGGAAATGCTCCGCTGTGAAGGACTGCTGGCTCGAGAGTGGGAAATGAAACTCCGCAAAGAAATCTTCTGGGGACGTTCCATGGGGGATGACAAAGTCGTCGAACCTTATTTTGATGTCCCCTATCTCTACAGCGAAGGTGACTGGGGAATGCGAGAGCGAAAAATCGGCGGCACGGGTGGTGGATCATATCGCTGGGAAGCTCCCCTTACCGATTACAGAGACATGGATAAATTGCACTTTCCGAAAATCGAAGTCGATTATGAGCGCACCCAGAAAATTGTGGCTCTGGCAGAAGAGGTTTTTGGCGATTTCTTGCAGGTACGTTTGAAAGGTTCCTTCTGGTGGTCTCTGGGAATGACCTGGACTTTAGTGAACTTACGTGGTTTGGAGCAGATCATGTACGACGTCTACGACCACCCCCAGGAGCTCCACCGCCTGATGGCATTTTTACGCGATGGTCACCTTCAGAAACTCGACTTCCTGGAGGAAAATAACCTCCTCAGCCTGAACAACGACGGGACCTACGTGGGTTCCGGCGGTTTTGGTTATACCCATGAGCTTCCTTCGCCTTCCTTCGATGGAGTTCACGTGCGCACCCAGGACATGTGGGGATTTGCGGAAAGCCAGGAAACCGTGGGCCTTTCGCCTCAGGTTTTCGCCGATTTCATCTTCCCCTATCAGTACCCCATCCTGGAGCGATTTGGGCTGAACTGCTACGGTTGCTGTGAACCCCTGGATAAGCGGTGGGAAGTCGTAAAACACTTTCCAAAACTCCGGCGCATCTCGGTTTCTCCCTGGGCCAACCGGGAAAAGATGGCTCAGTATCTTGAAGACCGTTACATCTTTTCCCTCAAGCCCAACCCTGCGTATCTTGCCGTTTCCCAAATTGACGAAGCATTCATCCGGGAAGAACTCCGGAAAGATTTAGAAGCCACCCGGGGGTGCGTGGTCGAGATCATCATGAAAGACAACCATACCATCGGTGGCAACCCCGAGAACGTGGTGCGCTTCTGTCGGATCGCCCGGGAAGAAATCGAAAAAGTGGTTACCTGAAAATCGCTCGAATTTCCCCTGCCAGGGCCTGGGCAAACTTCCGGTTCTCTTCCTCTTCCCAGTGCACTCCGTCGATGGTGCTCGTTTTGACCACCCTCCCGGCATCGAAGAAGTGGCACCCATACCACCGCGCCACCACCGCATAGTGTTGCGCAAGTTGCCTGGATTTTTCCGGCCCCCCGGCAAAACCCCAAACTTCGGAGAGTCCGGTAAGCTCATGAAGAGGTGGTGGAGAAACGAGCAGCACCCTGGCATCTACCCCACTTTTCAAGACCATATCGACGAGCACACCTACGCTCTGGGCAATGCTGGCCGCCGAAAGGTGAAAACGTTCCTTGAGGTCGTTGGTACCCAGCATAATGACCACGAGATCCAGAGGACGGTGTGACTCCAAAAGAATCGGCAGGTGCCGTCGGCCGTTTTTATCGCCTTCGATGGGGTCGTCAAAACCGGTGGTTCGTCCATTCAGACCCTCTTCGATAACCCGCCACCCCTCTCCCAGTTCCTTCTCCAGAAGAAAGGTCCAGCGTTTCTCGCGCGGGTAGCGCTCCCCACTCTCCGGATTAAAACCCCAGGTTAGAGAATCTCCAAAACAGAGAATAACTTTTTCACTCATAGTGTTCTCCCCCCTCAATAAAAAGGCCCCCCGTTAAGAGGGCCTTTTTTCATCTACCAAGTAGTGCTTTCGCTTTAGAGAGAAGATTTTCGGCGCTGATACCGAGCCTTTCCAGCACCACTTTCCCCGGCGCCGAAGCCCCAAAACGGTCGATACCGACTACTTCTCCTTCCGTACCCACATATTTATACCATCCCAGCGTGGCTCCCGCTTCGATGGCAAGGCGTTTTCGCACCGCAGGCGGCAAAACCGTATCCCGATATTCCTTTGGCTGCATCTCAAAGAGCTCGAAAGAGGGCATGCTCACCACCCGCACTTTCACCCCTTCAGCAACCAGTTTTTCATATGCTTCCAGCGCCACATGCACTTCAGAACCAGAAGCAATGATGATGAGCTCCGGATTTCCATCGGAATTGTCAGTCAGAATATAAGCACCCTTTCTGAGTCCTTCCGCTCTGCCGTATTTATTCTGGTCCAGAATCGGAACATTTTGCCGGGTCAGAATGAGGGCCACCGGCCCACCCTGTCTCTCCAGAGCCACCTTCCAGGCCTCCCGGGTTTCGTTGGCATCCGCCGGCCGGATGAGGATAAGATTGGGCATTGCTCTCAAACTCATCAGATGTTCGACCGGCTGGTGCGTCGGACCGTCTTCGCCCACGCCCACGGAATCATGGGTCCACACATACACCACTTTGCAGTGCGAAAGCGCAGCCAACCGCACCGCAGGTCTCATGTAATCGGAAAACACAAAGAAGGTTGCCCCAAAGGGAATCAACCCTCCATGGATGGCTATGCCATTTAAAATCGCTCCCATTGCATGCTCACGCACCCCAAAGGCAATGTTTCGCCCTTCATAACCCAGCGGTCCGTCCACCAGCCCCTGGGTCCCCGAAGGACAGCTACCGGGAGCCTGAAAACTTCCTTTCCCCTTTAAAACCGTATTGGTAGAAGGATCCAGGTCGGCCGAACCCCCGATGAGTGCCGGAACCTTCTCTGCCAGGAGGTTCAGAATCTTACCCCCCACCGAACGGGTGGCCATGGCTCCGGCACCGGGTTCAAAAACCGGAAGGTTATCCGCCCAGCCGGTGGGAAGCTCTCCGGCCATCATCATCCGCAAGGTGGCCGCTTCTTCCGGAAATTCCCGGGAATACGCTTCAAAGAGATTCTGCCACTCTCTTTCTTGTTTCTCTCCTTCACCGATTATTTCTCGCATGTGGGTAAGGACCTCATCGGGAACATAGAATTCCGATTCCACAGGCCAACCGAAGAACTTTTTGGTTTCCACCACCTCTTCCGGCTTCAAAGGCGCACCATGCACTTCAAAGGTGTCCTGTTTGGGGCTACCGTACCCGATATGGGTGGAGACCACGATGAGTGAAGGATGATCTTTATCCTCTCTGGCTTCTTTGATCGCCTGAGCCAGTTCTTCCAGATTGTTTCCATCCCGAACCTCCAGGACCTGCCACCCATAAGCCTCAAAATGCTTTTTCACATCTTCAGTAAAGCAGACTCTGGTCTCTCCGGAAAGACTGATCTTATTACTGTCAAAGAGATAAATGAGCTTCCCCAGCCGGAGATGACCAGCCAGAGAAGCGGCTTCCTGAGCCACGCCCTCCATCAGGTCACCATCACTCACCAGAGCATAGGTATAGTGATCGATAACCGGAAAACCGGGACGGTTGAACCTGGCGGCCAGGTGCGCTTCAGCGATCGCCACCCCTACACCGGTGGCGAAGCCCTGCCCCAGGGGACCGGTGGTGGTTTCAATACCACAGCTCACACAGCGTTCCGGATGCCCGGGGGTATGACTCCCCCACTGTCTGAAATTCTTGAGCTCCTCAAGGCTAATCCCTTCGTAGCCACTCAGATAAAGCAGCGCATAGAGCAAGGCCGACCCATGACCGGCGGAAAGGATGAAACGATCCCGATTAAACCACCGGGGATTCCTGGGGTTGTGCTTCAGGAAACGCCGAAAAAGAACGTACCCGATGGGTGCTGCTCCTAAGGGTAAACCAGGATGCCCGGACTTGGCTTTTTGCACCGTGTCCAGGGCAAGCATACGAATAGTTTTGACCGCCAATTGCTCCAAAGGTCCCTCCACTTCTTTCACCCCTTTTTTCTTTATTATATCTTACTCTGTTTCCCCACGCCGGTACGGTTTGCCGAGTGCTTCGGGAACACCGATTTTTTTGCGGAAAGCCAGACGAGAAACAAAGACCAGAGCCACTACCGGAAAGAGATACGGTAAAGAGTTCAGGATTTCCGGAGCGATAAATACCTGCAGGCGAAAGGCCAGGTGGAAGAGGGCTCCGAAAAGGTAAGCCCCCACCAGAGCAAAGAGTGGATTCCAGAAAGAGAAAATGGTGAGTGCCACCGCCAGCCACCCCATTCCCTGGGTCATCCCCGAAGACCAGGCCGGGCGGTAAGCAACGGAAATGTAGGCTCCCCCAATCCCGGCCATAATACCACCAAAAAAGGTGGCCAGATACCGAACTCGCCACACGTTGACCCCCAGAGTATCGCTGGCCGAAGGATTTTCTCCACAGGAACGTAAAAAAAGGCCCGGCCGAGTCTTAAAGAGGAAAAACCAGAGAAACACTGCCGCGAAGATACTCCCCAGGATAAGCGCATCGGTATCCTTGAAAATCATGCTCATCAGAGGAGGAAATTTGGCGAAAAAGGTTTTCGAAAAAGGTTGAATGGAGACAACCAGAGTCTTTCCTTCCCAACTTCGACCCAGGGTTCCGGCAATCCCGGTTCCAAGAAGAGTGAGCGCCAGCCCTGAAACCGTCTGGTTAGCCCGCAGGGTGATACTGGAAAAAGCATGGATGAGAGAAAAAATTCCTCCCGCCAGAGCCCCAGCAAGCACACCCATCCAGGGGTTTGCCGTGGCGTAAGTCACCACAAACCCCGATAGCGCTCCCACCATCATCATCCCTTCAACACCCAGATTCAAAATGCCGGCTCGCTCGGCATAAATTTCTCCCAGGGTGGCCAAAAGTAAAGGAGTTCCATAGGCCAGGGCTCGATTGAAAACTCCCAGGATGGCTTCAATGTTCAATTTTCCACCCCTCCGGAAGAACTCCACACGATTCGGTAACGACTTAAAATTTCGGTGGAAATCAGAAAAAGGAGAATGAGACCGTTGAGCACCGAGACCACCTGGAAGGGAATGCCCAGCGACACTTTGAGTGCATCCCCCCCGGAAATGAGCGCCCCAAAGAGAAAAGCGGTCACGATGGTCGCCAGGGGGTTGGCCCGGGCCAACCAGGCCACGATGATCCCTGTATAGCCGTAACCCAGGGAAATATGAGACGGATGTCGTAAGAGATGATGAATCCCGGCCACTTCCCCTACCCCGGCAAAACCGGCCAATCCTCCAGAGAGAAACATGACCAGGAGCGTAATTCGCCCTTCGCTCACACCCAAAAGTTGGGCTGTCTTTGGACTACTTCCCACAATCCGTAACTCAAAACCCAGGGTCGCTTTTTTGAGGAAAAAATATCCCATAACGGCCACCAAAAGACCGACGATGAGGGTGAAATAGGGGACCCTGGTTCCTCCGATGGTGCCAAGCCAACCCGCTTCAGGAAAGGTGTCGGTATAGGTAAAACCCCGGACCCCTTTACCCTTCCAGGGACCACCGATGAGATAGAGCACCACATTAAAAGCCACGTAGTTGAGCATGAGACTGGAGAGGACTTCATTCACCGCAAAACGAACCTTCAAAACGGCCGGCACCAGTGCCCACCCTGCTCCGGCGAGAAAGCCCAGAATAAACATGGCGGGAAGCATCAAAAAAGGAGGTACCCCTGAAAAAAGTGCCACCCAGCTTGCGGCAATTGCCCCGAGGAGTATCTGGCCCTCAGCACCGATGTTCAGAACCTGCGCTCGAAAGGACAGAGATAACCCCACTCCCACCAGCAAAAGCGGAATCATCCGTTTGAAGGTCTCCGAAAGCGCGTACCAGCTTCCAAAAGCTCCCCGGAAAAAGACCGTATATGCTTCCCATGGCGAAACACGATAAAACCAGAAAATCAAACTACTGCAGAGAAACGCCAGAACGATGGAAACCAGGGAAAGAAAAAAAATCGAGGTTGTCTTTGGTTGAAGAGACAATTCAATGCGGAATTTCCCCACCTAAACCCTTACACCTCCCATCATCAAACCAATGTTACGGCGGTCTTCCTCGGTCCACCGTTCTTTTTCCAGGTTCCCCACCACTTCTCCCCGGAAAAAGACCACGATGCGATTGGAAAGTTTCAAAAGTTCGTCCAGGTCCCCTGAAATGAGGAGCACGCCTGCACCGTCTTCCTGAGCTTTCACCAGGAGTTCATGGATGGCTTCCACCCCCTGGACATCCAGACCGGCAGTGGGATTTGCCGCAATCACCAGTTTCGGCTTCCTTTCCAGTTCCCGGGCCAAAATAACCCGCTGGCGATTCCCTCCCGAAAGAAGCCGTACCGGCATTTCCATCAAAGGAGGATGAATCTGATAATGGGAGATCAGGCGCTCACTGTAAGCTTCAGCCTTATTCCAGTTCACCCAGAATCCCTGCGAAAAAGGTGGTTCGGCATACTCGCGCAGCAGCAGGTTTTCGGCTATGCTCATTTCCCCAATCAATCCGATGTTGCGTTCCTCAGGAACATAGGCCACTCCTAAAGCGGCAATTTCCCGAGGAGATAAAGCAGTAATGTCCGTCCCCTCCAGGAAAATGCGTCCCCTTTTGACTTTCCGCAAACCCACAATGACTTCAGCAAGTTCCCTCTGCCCATTTCCGGCCACACCGGCTACACCCACAATCTCCCCGGCCCTCACCGTAAGAGTAACATCTAAAAGTGCCGGAAGATCCTTGTCTCCTATTGCCCAGACATCCTGAAGCTCCAAAACCACCCTCGAAGAAACGTTCTTTTTCGGCGTTACCGAAAGGACCGGCTTATCCACCATCATCCTGGCCAGTTCTTCCGGAGAAGTCGAAGACGGAGAGAGGGTATTCACGACTTTCCCCTGACGCATAACCGTTACCCGGTCGGCAATCGCCATCACTTCATTCAATTTATGGGTGATAAAAATGCAGGTTTTGCCTTCTTTTTTCATGACCTTCAGGGTACGAAAGAGCTCCTCCACTTCCTGGGGAGTAAGAACCGCAGTGGGTTCATCCAGAATCAAAATCTCTACCTTCCGGTAGAGAGCTTTCAGAATTTCCACTTTCTGCTTTTCTCCGGCAGATAACTGCCAGATTCTGGTTTTCGGATCCACCCGAAGACCGTACTTCTCCGAAAGGGCGCGCACCTCCAGTTGAGCCTTTTTGGCGGGAAAAAAGAAAGGGACAGAACGGAGACCCAGAATCACATTTTCACAGACGGTATGGGTGTTTATCAACCTGAAATGCTGGTGCACCATGCCAATTCCCAGCGCAATTGCCTCCTTTGGGGAAGAAATTTTCTGGGGCTTTCCCCGCAAAAATATCTCTCCTTCGTCAGGTTGCAGGAGCCCATAGAGAATATTCATGAGGGTACTTTTTCCGGCTCCGTTTTCCCCCAAAAGAGCGTGCACGGTTCCCTTCTCCACCTCAAAAGAAACCCGGTCGTTGGCCACAATATGAGAGGGGAAGCGCTTGGTAATCGACCGAAAGGCAATCTCAATCATGGGTATTCCCATTCTCCTTCTAGTAGTATATGCATTGCTAAGGTATTATATAAAGATACACCCCGCTCGACAAGCAGTTGGAAGAGAAAAAGAGGGCTACGGCACAAAGAAATCGAAAACGGTCGGCGAGCAATCCTTCCCTATGTAGATAAAACCCCCCAATTCGGTTATAATTTAGGTACACTCAGGATTGGTAGAAAAATGGCGATGAATAAAAGCGGCGCTATCACCCGGCGATATCTGTTCTTTGTGGTTTTCCCTCTTCTGGGGCTCTGTACGCTATTATGGTTCTGGTTTCTTCACCCAACCGAGATTGACTGGCGTAGCGAAGATTCCCTCTATCTCATTGGCGTATGCTTCTTTCTCTATCTCTTCTGGAAATTAAATCGTAGCCGTTTCTCTGTCTTTTTCGCCCTGGGTTCCACCCTGATTGCCCTGGGTTTCTGGTGCAATTTTTTGAACGGTGTGACTCTCACATCGGTCTGGGTGCTGGGGGTATCTCTCCACACACTCCTTTTCATCCTTGGTGCCGTCAGCCTCTTTCCGAGTGTATATCTCCATCTCCAGCAAGAAGAAAAAACCCGTCAGGAACTCCAGCACACCAGAAACCTCCTCACCTTTCTTCTCCGGTATATTCCCGACCACCTCTACATCAAAGACCGCCAGAGTCATTTCGTGGACGCCAGTAGCTCTCTGGCGGAACACTTCAACCTGAAGAGCGTTCAAGAACTTCTGGGAAAAACCGATTTCGATTTCTTCGCCGAACCCCATGCCCGGGAAGCTTTTGAAGATGAGCAGCACATTATGGTTACCGGAACCCCGGTGATCGGAAAGGAAGAAAAAGAGACCTGGCCCGATGGAAGAGAAAACTGGGTCTCGACCACCAAGATTCCCTGGAAGAACGAACAGGGAGAAATCATCGGAATCATCGGGATTTCCCGGGATATCACCCCTTTTGTGGAACAGAAACTGGCACTCGAAAAGAACGAACGTTTCCTCTCGGCCATTTTCGAAAGCGTTCAGGATGGTCTGTGTGTCTTAGACCGGGACATGAACATCGTTCGAGCCAACCGCTTCATCGAAGAAATGTACCCCGACGAACGCCCTCTGCCGGGGAAAAAGTGCTATCGGGCTTTCTATGGGAAAAATCTTCTCTGCCCAGATTGCCCTACCCTTGAAGCCCTCCAAACAGGTGAAAAGCACATCAAAACCGTGCCTTACGTCCGCAAAGGTGAACAGATCGGGTGGCTGGAAGTCATTTCCCATCCTCTCAAGGACGAAAACGGTGTTATCCAGGGAGTTATCGAGCAAGTACGGAACGTCACCGAACGTATCCGGTACGAAGAGGAAATCAAAACGCGGGAAGAAAATTTTCGCCTCCTGGCTGAAGCCAATCCTGCGGCCATTCTCATCTATCAGGATAATCGCTTCATCTATGCCAATACCGAAGCCGAACGATTGACCGGCTATTCTAAAAAGGAACTTGTCGGTATGCCGGTGACACATTTCATCCACCCCGATTTCCGGTCTATCGTTGCCGAACGAGCCGAGCGGCGGCAGAAAAACCTTCCGGTGGAAAAGCAGTACGAAATCAAAATCGTCACCAAAAGTGGAGAAGAGCGGTGGCTCTTTCTTTCGGCAGAGACCATCTTTTATCGGGGGCGCTGGGCAGGTCTTGTTTCCGCTCTGGATATCACCGAGAAGAAGAAAACCGAGTGGCAAACGCTGCACCTCAAAACGGTTCTCGAAAGCATCCGTAACGTCAACCAGGTGCTCGCTCGAGAGAAAGATATGGCCACGCTCCTTGAGAAATCCTGTCAGGCAATGACCGAAAACGGAGCCTATCAATCTGCTTTGATTTTGCTCTCCCGGCAAGCAAATGCCCGTTTGTTCCACGCCGGCATCAATCCTGAAACGCTCCGGGAATGGATGGCGTTTCTGGAAAGCCAGGAGCCGCCATCTAGCAAGCTCACGGTTTTCCCTTCCACCTCCTTCCTGCACCCCGAGGAGCGTCTCTTTGTGGCTTCCATCCGATACGGAGAAAACTTTTTCGGAATTTTAACGGCAGTGTTACCCCAGGAATTCGCCCAGAGCACCGAAGAGCAGGAACTTTTCCTGGAACTGAGTGATGACCTGGCCTTCGGGTTACACAACCTGAAGCTCCAGGAAGCGCAAGAAATTCTGCAACAAAATCTCGAAGAGAGTGAAAGACGGTTCCGGAATCTGGTGGAAAACCTTCCCCTGGGGGTAACCATATTCCAGGGTGGGCAGTTCGTCTATGCCAATCCCTTCGCCGACCGTTGGTTGGACCGTTTTGCCGACTCATTGTGTCATTTCCTGGAAAAGAGGCTTTTATCAACCCACCCCCATGCGGATTCGAATCTCTTTTCCATCGAAGACGAAGTTGTCCTTCGTAACGAAGACGGCGAGGAACGGTGGCTTTTCATCCGTGGTCGAACCATGACCTATAAAGACCGCCAGAGCCTGATCCTTTTTCTCCTTGATGTTACCGAAAAGAAGAAAAACGAAAAAGCGGTGGAATACCTTGCTTCTCATGACACCCTGACCGGTCTTTATAACCGTGGCTTCTTCGACGAAACCCTGCGGAAAATCGACCGGGAAGAGAACCTTCCGATAAGTATCATCATGGGAGACTTAAACGGTTTGAAACTGGTCAACGATGCCTTTGGACACGAAGAAGGGGATCGCCTGCTCTGTGAAGCCGCGTCTTTACTGCGCAACGCCTGCCCTCCGGAGGGTATTCTTGCTCGCTTCGGTGGTGATGAGTTTATCATGCTTCTTCCCCAGACCGACCACGGAAAGACTCAGAAAATCGTGGAACGCATCTACGATAGCTTCCATCGCCAAACCAGGCACCCCATACCGGTCAGCATTTCCCTGGGCTTTGGGACCAAGAATGACCCCTTGCAGAGCATAGGTGACATTGTGCGGATCGCCGAAAACTGGATGTACCAGCGGAAACTCACCGATGGCCTGAGCTTTCGGGTACAGACCTTACGTTTCCTCCAGAAAACCCTTCGGGAAGTTGCCTACGAAGTGGAAGAGCACTCCCAGCGGATTAAAAAATGGGCTCTGCAGATGGCAGAATCCCTTCATCTTTCCGAAACCGAGAAAGATACCCTGGCCCTGCTTGCCGAGTTTCACGATGTAGGGAAAATCACCATCCCCCAGATCATCTTACAGAAGCCAGGTCCCTTAAGTGACGAGGAATGGAAGACGGTGCGTCGACACCCTGAAGTCGGATTCCGCATCGCCCAGGCAATTCCCGACCTGGCTCCCCTGGCGCATCTTGTACTCGCCCATCATGAATGGTATAACGGCGAGGGGTATCCCCGGAGACTCAAGGGTGAAGAAATTCCGCTTCTCGCCCGTCTGGTGGCAGTGTGTGATGCTTTTGATGTTATGGTGAGCGGCCGCCCCTACAAAAAAGCCCTTTCGGTCGATGAGGCCATTGCCGAGTTGAGGCGCTGTAGCGGTACGCAGTTCGATCCCCAGATGGTGGAAACATTCATCACAATCCTCAACTCGAAAGGTTTATGACCGTCTCCCCCGGGTATAGTAACGAAAGAGAGGATGGATTCGCCGACACGTCGGCTGCGAAAAGACCTGGTGAAAGAGATAAAAAGACGAGAAATCCTTTCGAACTTTCTCCTGGAAAGAGCGTTGCTCTTGATTTTTTTTCTCATTCATCGCTCTTTTCTTCCTCCTTTCCTAACCGCTCTCGCATTCTGGTGTCGGCCTGAAGATTCTGCAAGGAATAGTAATCGAGAAATCCGAGTTTTCCCTCCCGGAGGGCATGGGCTAAAGCTTTGGGGATCTCCGCTTCGGCTTCCACCACCTTGGCGCGCATCTCCTGTGTATAGGCTTTCATCTCCTGTTCTCGAGCAATAGCCAGCGCTCTGCGCTCTTCAGCCTTGGCCTGGGCCACCCGCTTATCCGCTTCGGCCTGGTCGGTTTGCAAGCGTGCTCCAATGTTTTCCCCCACATCGATGTCGGCGATATCGATGGAAAGAATCTCGAAAGCCGTTCCGGCATCAAGACCCTTGTCAAGGACCGTCTTCGAAATGGTATCGGGATTTTCCAGTACTTCTTTGTGCGAAATCGAGGAACCGATGGTGGTAACAATCCCTTCCCCCACCCGGGCGATGATGGTCGCTTCGGTAGCCCCACCGATTAAGCGGTCGATATTGGTGCGCACTGTAACCCGGGCCTTCACTTTGAGTTCAATCCCGTCTTTAGCCACCGCAGCTACAATCGGCGTTTCAATCACTTTGGGAAGAACGCTCATCTGGACAGCTTCAAGAACATTCCTTCCGGCAAGGTCTATGGCACAGGTTTTTTGAAAAGAAAGCGGGATTCCGGCCCTCTCTGCAGCAATGAGCGAAATCACCACCCGGTCGACATTGCCACCGGCAAGGTAGTGAGCTTCCAGAGACCCAACGTTCAGGTCAAGACCGGCCTTGGTAGCTTTAATGAGGGGAAGAATAATGCTGGCCGGAGGAACCCGCCGCAGACGCATTCCGATAAGAGTTACTATACTCACCTTCACCCCTGCCGCCAGAGCCGAAATCCATAGCCCCAGAGGTACCAGCGAAAAAAACACCACGACCAGCACGATAATGATTACCGCCGGAATCAGGTATCCACCGATTTCCATCTTCAATCCTCCTCCACCAGGCGCACAATGATTTTATTTCCCTGGATTTCATCGACCACCACGATTTTCCCCGCCTCCACAAATTCTCCCCTGGTCACCACATCGTATGGCCGCCCCTCGATTTCCACAATCCCCGCCGGCCGAAGGATGGTTTTCGCTATCCCCTTTTTCCCAAGAAGCATCCGTAGCGAAGAAGTAACCCTATCTTCTTCTCCCACCGGACTTTTCTCTCGAAGTCCTAATTTCTGCCAGATGGGGTTACTGGGAAGGAAGAAGAGAAGGAACAGGAAAACGCCCCCAAAGATGGCCATATAGAAAAGGGCTTCCCGAAAGGCCTCCCCTGGAAAAAGAACCCGGGTGGTCCGAAGTACAAGATACAGCGAGAGTAAAAGCGCTCCAATTCCGGTGAATCCGGTCACCCCAAAGCCGGGAATTACAAGAAGCTCAAGCGCCAAAAGAAAAACACCCAAAAGGAAAAGGAGTAACGGTTCCCAACCGGCAAGCCCTGCCATGTATCGCCCTCCAAAAAAGAGAAGAAGCGACGCCACCCCCACCACTCCAGGAACTCCAAAACCAGGAGTCATAATCTCCAGGAAAATTCCTCCAAAGGAGAGCAAAAGAAGGAGTGGCACAATCACCGGATGGGTTAATATTCGAGCCAGGGTCTCTGACCAGGAAGGTGTAAGAGTCACCACCGGTCCCTGAACACCAAGTCTCACCAAAACTTCTTTCTGGTCTTGAGCAATACCATCAATGGCGCCCCTTTCTAAAGCAAGGTATGCCGGCAAGGTCAAAAGGCTCCCTTTTTCTTTGAGATTGGGAATTTCCACATCACGGTCCACCATGCCGGCAAAAAGGAGCGGATCCCTCCCCCGCTCCTTCGCCAGAGCTTCAATCTGGGCCCGGATGGCCGATACCACCTTGGGGTCGGGCTTTTCCGCATCGTCCATCCCTCCTCGAGGCTCACTGGCTCCCATGCTCCCATCGGGAACCATGAAAATTTTTTCGCAGGAAAGCGCCAGGAAAACCCCTGCCGACCAGGCCTTGGAGTTCACAAAAGCCACCGTCTCGACCGGAGCCCTGAAAATGAGATCCTTGATAAAGAGCATGGCATCGACCCGCCCACCAAAGGTGTCAATTTCAAAAATCACTACCTGCGCGTTCTGCGCTACGGCTTCTTCCAAGGCTCGCCGAACGAAACTGGCCAATCCCCACTCCACCGCCCCAAAATCGGGAATGTCTTTAAGCGGCACCCAGAAAATCGGCCTCTCTGCAGGGAAAACGGCGTACGACATCATGAACAAGAAAAAGCTTGCCAACAAACCAAGAAACCATTTTCTACCCATACTATGGATAGCCCCGCTCCTTTCCTTGATATTCCCTCAAAAATTATTTAGCCCGATCATTTCCATCATAAAAATCGGAAGGAAAGGAGCACCATTGAAATCACCAGTAGATTTGAACCGATAACGAACGGAGAACAGGGGCTATTTCGTGATACGTTACGGTTTTCAAGCACAACCTACCGCCACAAATAGAGTCTCCAGAGCTTGTGGCGGTAGCCAGTTTCTACTCTTTCCACTCGATTTCCCGCAGCTCGAAATACCCTCGAGTTTGTCCTTCTTCAAGGGTTTCCTGGTCTTGAAAATCGACTACAAAGGGAAAGAAGGTTTCTTTTTCTATAAGAGTCCGGAAGGCTAACTTCCCATCGACGTACGATTCAATCCACAGTGCCTCTTTTCCAAAACGAGTTTCGGAAGAGGGAACCTGCAATTCCATCATGCGCCCCTTGTCATCTTCCTGTTTGCTCGTAAAACCCACCTGCAATGGTCCCCCCATGGAGATAGCCATGACCAATCCCTGCACCACACCCAGGGGCGTCAGAACCGCAGCCAGAGCCGGATTTCCCATGATGAGCGGAAAAATGGCACTGCTTATATCGTTTTCCTCCACATCCACGGTGGTGGAAAGCGTCTCCTTTTCCAGAGCGAAATCAATTTTTACCCGATTTTTCCCGCCCTCGGTGAAAAGTGAGACATCCAAAAAACCTTTTTTCGTGCCCTCTTTTTGGGTCTCAAAACCAATTTCATATCGAAAATGCTTCACCTTGTCCAAATTGAAACACGAACTGGTCAGGAAGGCCACCATAACAATCACAAGAAGCACAACTGACGCTTGAGGTTTCTTCACAACTCCCCCTCCTTTACTTTGGTTTTGATTGTTTCCATTCTACCACACAAGGAGTTAAATGAAAAATGAACGGAAAAAGAGAGGAATCATCAAATCTGGCTCCCATGATGCGTCAATCCGGCACACATCTCCTGCACACAGAAAAGTACCAGATCCAAAACTTAATCCTGAGAAACTCCCTGAAAAACGCAGACGGAACCTCATTTAAAATTTGCCGAGAAGGGTTGTAAGTTTTAACCGATCACGTGCCGGGCACATTCCTCATCGGTCACCAGCGTGGTAACGGCTCTGGCACGGAGTAAACCCCGGATGGCACGGGCTTTAAACACCCCACCGCCAATAGCAATCCGCTCCGGAATTTTGAAGAGAATATCAATGGGAATGCTCACCAGGCGTTCCTCAAGACGTGTATGAAGAAAGTGGCCCTCGGCATCAAAGGCATGGCCCAGAATATCCCCCACCCCACCTTTGTCCCGTATTTCCTGCATTTCGTCCTCTCTCACCAGGTGCGAGCCAAGGAGCGCTCCCCCATCCAAAGCGCCAATCCCAAAAATCGCCTGCTGGCATTTGCCCCATTTTTTGTACAGTTCTACCCCATTAGAAGTCTGGTAGAGGAGTTGATCTCGCCATAGTTTACTCTCCACGGTAGCCAAGGAAGCAAGATATGTACCTTTGGCCTGGAGTTTGCGACACAATTCCTGCACAATAGAAAAGGGATTTTCCCGGGTCACGCTGGTAAGTCCCCCTAAAAGCTGTACCACTTCCACATTGTCAACTTTCATCGGAAGCAGATGATGGACCACTTCGGCCACCGTTCTCCCCACCCCCACCCCCAGGACCATCCCGCGAGCAAGGGAAAGGTTGAGCTGAAAAGCCCAAAAGCGACCTAAAAGAGAAGCAACGTCCGTATCTTTTTCTTTCTGGACCACGATGTATGCTTTTTTAATACCAAACTTTTCCCGGATCGTCTCTCCCAGGGCTTCGTTGACCTCAAACGGTTTCTGGATGCGGATTTCTACTATTCCCAGATCTTTGGCCCGCTGCAAAATTCGGGAAATGGTCATTTTGGAAACTCCAAGACGCACGGCAATTTCTTGCTGGGACAAACCTTTTTCAAAATAGAGGATACTCACCAGTCCCATCTGCAGGTCTTCCATGTTATCCCTCGCTTTCAAGAATCATGGTCAGAGCGTGAAAACTCGACTGGAGAGAATACTCTAAAAGGGAAGCGTACAGCCGAAGATACCGCGCATAGGCTTTTTGGGAAACCGGATCCGGTAAAACTTTCTCTCCCACCGGTGAAAAACCCTCCGGGAAGGAACAGATTTCAGAAAAAATACCCATTCCATACCCTGCTACCAGCGCACACCCTAACAGGGGAAACTTATAGTCGTCAACCGCCAGATAGGGAATACCAAGAATACTGGCTTTAATCTTATTCCAGAGGGTATTCTTTGCCCCTCCCCCGGTCACAAATACCATATCCCAGCGATGGTGAGGAAAGGCTTCCCGGAGCGCTTGAAGTCCCAGGGCATAGTCATAGCCTAAAGACTCAAGGATGGCGCGGAAGAGATGCTCTTTTTTATGCCACCAGCTCAACCCCACAAATCCCCCACGCAGCAAGGCATCATAAGGACACTGTCTTCCTCCGAAATAGGGGAGAAAAAGGAGTCCCTCGGCACCAGGAGGAAGCGTGGCACTTTTGGCCGTAATCCATTCGTACCATCCCTCTCGATCCTCGGTACATCCGCCCAAAAACTCATCCACAAACCAGCGAATCGTCGTTCCTCCTCCATTGATGTAGGTGAAAGCATGGTATCCCGAAGGGAGCGCCGAAATCATGTACATCACGGCAGGTTTTTCTCGTTTCCGCACCGGTTCCTCTACAAAAAGCGACAAAATGGTGGAACTTCCTGCCACGTCGACCAGAACTCCAGGAATGCAGAAATTACCTCCCAGGAAGCCGGCCGGCTGGTCCCCGAGACCGGCGACAATGGGGGTACCAGCTAAAAGCCCACAGGAAGTAGCAGCCTCAGAAGAAAGTTTCCCCACCACTTCCCAGGGGGCTACAACCCGGGGAAGCTTATCGAGCGCAACCCCCGTATCCCGGGAAATCTCCCCCGACCACCGTTTCCTCTCCATTTCCTCATTCCCAAAGAAGGATAAGAGCGTGAAGTCCACAAAGGCATCCCCGGCGCGCAAGCCGGCCAGCCGACCTACCACATATCCGTTGAGGGTAACAAATTTCTTTGCTCTCCTGTAGATCTCCGGTCTTTCGTGTTTCCACCAGAGTATTTTGGGGAAGTTGCGTGGCGACCCACAACTCTTTTCATTCACAAAAGGTGCATACTCTTCTTGAAACAGGCGGTTGTAACGTTCGGATTGGAGATCCAGACCCATATCCAGACCGGTGAGACTTTCGAAGTTCTCGTCTATCCCGATGATCCCACCCATCTGTCCACTAAAAGCAAGAGCTACAATCTCGCAAGGCGAAACACCGCTTTTACTTAAAAGAAAACGAATGCCCTTGAGCACCTCTTCCACAAAATCGTCGCAACTCTGGATCATCCTGCCCGGACCCTGAGCGATGTAACGGGTGGAGAGATAAAGGCTCTCCACCACCTCTTTGCGCTCGTTCACCAAACCGAACTTGATGCCGCTTGTTCCCAGATCCCCGACCAGAAAGTACTTCATCGCCACTATGAGGGTTGCACCAGAACCTTCAGGTACTTCCCTTCCTGGACCTCTTCGGCGAGGAACCGTGGAAGTTCCTGCAAATCGATGACGGTACTAATGTAATCTTTCCCGTTGACCCGTCTGGAATTCATGAGCTCAAGACACATCCGGATGTGGTTGGTGGTGGTTCCTGACGTTCCGTGGATATAGAGCTCCTTATAGTGAATCAGGTTACTGTCCAGAGAAACAAAGTTATCCTCTTTCGGTAACCCTCCAAAGAAGTTAATTCGCGCATGGCAAGCTGCCAGGTTGAGAGCCTGTTCCTGCAGAGCCCGGGAAGAGACGGCAACGATGATGACCGTAGCCCCGATACCCCCGGTTTCACGCATCACCACCTGGGAAAGGTCTTCCTGGGCCGGATTCACATAAACATCGGCGAAGAATTTTCTGGCCATCTCCAGGCGGGTTTCTTTCACTTCCGAGAGAATAATTTTCGTCGCACCTAAACTCCGGGCCAGGCCCACATGCATGCATCCTACCGGTCCCGCTCCCACGATGAGTACCGTATCCCCCAGGCCCACCTGAGAAAGAACCTGCCCATTGAGCGCACAGGCAAACGGTTCGGCAATGGCCGCTTCCTCCAGGCTCACCCCATCGGGAACCTTGACCAGATTCCCCCTCCGGAGAGCTTTCTCGGGAATTACCATGTACTCCGCAAATCCTCCGGGATAGTAGTATCCGAAAGCTTCGGTAGTCTTTTTAAATTCCAGACACAGGTTGGTCATCCCTCGCTGACAATAGTAACAGTGCCCACAGGATACGATGGGGTCCACCATGACCCGGTCTCCCACCACAAACCCTTCGACGTTTTTCCCCTTTTCAGCGACAACCCCGGAAATTTCGTGACCGATAATCTGGGGCTTGGTAATACCCCGATGACCATGGTTAAAAATCCGCACATCCGTCCCGCAAATGGCACAGTAAGCCACTTTTAAAAGTATTTCATTCTCGCCAATCTGTGGCACCGGAACTTCTTCCACCCGCAAATCCCTTGGCCCATAGAAAACCGCTGCTTTCATAGTCTCACTCCTCTCGCAACGCCTTAAGTCTATAATACTCCTCTATAATCCTTCTTCCCAGAGGACTCTGCGGTTCTATTGAAGTAATCTCAGACAGGGTGGCTTCGACACCCTTTACCCTGATAGACTCCTGGAGCGCACCGGCACCCGCGTCCTCCGGAAAATCATAGAGCAACGCAGCCGCACAGGCGGTAGCGATATTTTCGGGGAAAACTCCCTCCTGAACACAGAGCAAAGCGCTCCCTGCCAGGCGATCCGAAGGACCGAGTTTGCGGAGTGGATCTCGAGCGACCCGGTAAATAGGGTCCTGCAAGAGCGGGTTTCCAAAGCGAATACGGACGTCCTCGAGAACGTGCGCGTGTTCCTCTTTATGGAAAACACCCGGGTATTTTCGAAAAAGTGCTTCGGTGGTTTCCCGGAGAGCTCCATCGAAAACCCGGCTAATCCACTCGTCATCAAACCCCTCATGCACGTAGCGATGCCCCCGTAAATACCCCAAATACGCCAGCACTGCGTGTCCCAGATTATAGATGTAGATTTTGCGTTCAAATTCTGCTCCGAAGTGATGAACCGCCCGCATGCTCGAGAGGGAAGGAAGCGGCGCTCTGCGAGCTTTTTCATCATAGGGAAACTCCCGATAGGCATCGGCGACGAGCAAAAGGGGATCTCCCGCCACCTTTCCCTTTCCCGGAACCATCCGAGCTACACTGACCCGCACAAAACCGATATTCTCTTCCATCCATGCCTGTAACGTATCATCAAGGTAAGGAGCGAGCGCTTCCCGCATTTTGGTGTGGGCAGCAAGGTCATTCTCACAAAGGTAAATGTCACAGGGAAAAGCAGCTTTATCCTTGCGCCACCTGATACCCTCAGCGAGAAGCGGTGCGATGGCTGGATAGTTGTTTATACCTACCGCCGTTCCCACCCAGTGGGCTTCTCCGAAGGCAGAAACGACAGCTTCTCGATCTTGAGCCGGAATCGCCCGTATTCCTTCAATGATCTCTTCGACGGTTTCCTTTCGATAAGCATCCAGAAGACGCAAAGGGTAACTTCCCCGTTCATTCAAAAGACGCACCAGATTTGCATCACTCTCGACAAAAACTACCTCGCATCCCGCTTCACGGAAGAGCTGTCCCATGAAGCCCCGACCGATGTTTCCTGCCCCAAACTGTAATAGCATCATGGCTACTGGAAACAGGGAGGCTTGGCCTCTTTTTCTGCGCCTTTGGGAACCACACAGATAAACCCGAAGGGCTCAACGGTACTCTCGTTCACCCACTGATGCTCTTCATTACCCGGAACAAAGACACCAAGACCGGGGTAAAGGGGGTGCTCCTCCTCTTTGCCACGAATTTTCCCCCTCCCGCGCACGATGAACACACCGTGCTCATGGGAATGAGAGCCATAACTGCTCTTCCCACCCGGGGGAATTTCAATGTAGCGAACCTCGAAATTCGGTGCCCCCATTTCCGAAGTGACCAGCCAGTAAATCCGGTTCCCCGAGCGTGTCTCGCACATGATCTTGTCACTCATGGCCGTTATTACCATTTTTCTCACCTGATTTCTAATAACATGATTTACTTTTAACAAAAGTTTAGCAGCGAATGCCGGTCCTGTCAACAGCACTCCACCCCTCTTTCCATTTTTTAGATTGCTTGCCAGTCTCCTTGCTGGATGGAGCGGATGCAGGCATCGAGAATCCTCTGCGTGCGCCAACCTTCAAAAAAGGAGGGAAGCACGACGGGTTCTCCCCGCAGAGCCTGAACAAAGGCTTCGGTCTGCGCATAATAGTGATCTACCGGCCCAAAGGAAGAGGGACAGGGAAAGGACGCAAAATTACTGCGAAAATGGGTGTACTCGGTAAACGGTTCCGGACAGGCCAGAAGCTCTCCGGGTTTTTCCACATCCAGAAGAAATCCTCCTCGGTCCCCATTCACTTCCACGGTAAAAGCGTTACCCCTGCCGGTGGCGCAACGAGACATTTCGGCGGTGAAAAAAATTCCTTCTTCCATTTCTCCCCATACACCCACGGCATCGTCAACGGTGACTTTCCGCTCCTTACCCGAAACCGGGTCTTTCCGCTCTGGAATAAAGGTTCTGGCATACGCCTGTACCCGGAGGAATTTTTTTCCGGTAAGAAATTCGGCCAGATCGAAAACATGGGACCCCAGGTCTCCCAGAACCCCACTCCCCGATTGTTGCACATCCAGTCTCCAGCTATAGGGAGCAAAGGGCGAGGCCAGCCAGCTCTGAAGATAATGGCAACGCACATGGTAAATTCTTCCGGCCTGTCCCCTTTCGAGGATTTCCCGAAGCATTTTCACCGCCGGAACAAATCGATATGAAAAGGCGACCATATGCACCAGCTCTCTTGCACCGGCCAAACGACAGAGCTCTTCCGCCTGGGCAGCATCCATGGCAAAAGGCTTCTCACAGAGCACATGCCAACCCCGCAAAAGGGCTTCTTTGACGAGCGGATAATGGGTAACGTTGGGCGTAGCAACCACCACTGCCTGCAAAGGAAGGCTAAAGACTTCCTCTGCGCAAGTCGCAAGGCGCGGAATTCCACAAACCTGTTGCGCTTTCCTGAGCCGGTTTTCGTCCCGGTCACAGATTACCTCTACCGCCACATCCTGAAAACGAGAGAGATGCAGGAAGTGCTGTTCTCCAATCCCACCGAAACCAATGATTCCCACCCTGAAACTCGTCGAAGGCATTTCCATTTCACCCTTTCTCCAGAAAATCATCATCATGACATTTCCATAATACCCCTACTTCCTCAAAGCTCAAATACATTAAAGGTGATTACTCAATATAATCCACCATATGCTCTACTATCCTTTAGAGGATGGGGGTTATGAACGTAGCTACACTTGCTCAAGTCGCCTCTTCTGAGGAGGCTTCCGAAGAGTTCTTCAGGACCAAAGGTGTTCTCAAAACCTTTGATGCTTTTCTCTTCTTTGGAAGTTTTCCTCCTGGCAAGGTGAGAAGGCCAAGGTAGAAGTGTTCGCAGGGAGAGTCTACTGGAAGGTCTGCGTATACCACTTTCGAAGTTCGTCTTCGCTTTGAAGCTCTCTCTTCGAGGTTTCCGTCAATAGAGCACAGAAAGAACTGGGCATTTCCTCCAACACGGTGCATAAAGTGTATGGTCTTTTGCGCAAAGCCATCTTCCATTGCACCTTTAGATGCGCATCTCTTGAAAGGAGAGGTAGAAGCAGATGAAAGCTCTTTTGGAGGGAAGAGGAAAGGAAAGAGAGGAAGGAAAGCGAAGGGGAAGATACCGGTATTTGGGATCCTGGAGAGGCAAGGGAAAGGTGAGGGTGGAGATGGTCGAAGACGTGAACGCGGAGAGCTTATTGAGAGCCACGATCAAGAAGGTCAAGAGAGGGAGCCTGATCTCCACGGACAGATTCCGAAGTTACTATGGCTTTTCATGTATGGGTTGAAACAGGAGCGGGTGGATCATAGCCAGAGGTTCAGAATGG